>WNGA01026174.1_pt1 | contig 12879 bp, 10 predicted proteins | sample 5400061 | NCBI WGS metagenome assembly WNGA01 (sample SAMN13153366, study PRJNA577476) | soil metagenome | isolation source: 100 cm soil or saprolite under grassland replicate 2 | place: USA:California | collected 2016-06-15
CCCGATCCCATGCCGCGGGGATGCTCTCACGCGCCGAGTACGGCCCCGGCACATACGCGCGCGAGGAAATACCTTGCTGGCTCAATTCGCAGACGTGCCAGTCCTGCCTGTTGACCATGTCCCAGAATTCGATCGCGTCCTCCGGCTTGAAATCCTCGCGCTCAAACGCCTCTGGATGAAAAAACCAATTACAGAAAATCAGTGTCCGCCCAGGTGACTGCGGCACAAGTTGATGCACCATCACGTAATCGGGATGCAAACTCATCAGCATGTTCGGAAAAATGGAGTAATAGAAAACGAAGCGGAAATCTTCATCGCCGAAATCACCCACCGGCAACGCGCATGTATGGCCGCTCATCGTCAGGCTCTTGTCGCTCGCGATGCGCATGAATCCACCCAGAAACGGTCCTTCGGTCAGATCATTCTCTGCTGAATCATCCGGTGAGATTTTCGAAAGCTCCGGATGTACTCCTAGGCAGTGATAACACTCGGAATAATTTTGAAACATCAACTTCCAATTGGCTCGCACATCGTATTCGATGCGTCTTGCCGAGAGAAGCGCCGGCAGGTTCCAACGCGCAAATTTTCCGGCCAACGGCGCAAACCATTCTTCCAGTGAGATGTAGTCCCGATTGGATCGGGATGTCGAGGCGTCCGCCAAATTCACAAAAATAAACCCTTCCCAGAGCGCGACGTTCACCGGATGCAACGAATAATCGGTCTTATTAAAGCCCAGGAGATCATCCATGTGCGGCGCGCCGAGTAATCGTCCATCCAGTCCGTATGTCCATGCGTGGTACGGACACTGAATCGCAGCGGACAATTGTCCGTTTCTGTTTTCGATGAGGCGACTTCCGCGGTGGCGGCACACGTTGTAAAACCCATGGATCTCTCCGCGTTTATCGCGGACAATAATCAAGCTCTCGCCTGCGACCTCTGCGGTAAAATAATCACCGGATTTTGCAATCTGACTCTGATGGCCAACCAGCACCCATTGCTTGGAAAAAACCTTCTCCTGTTCTTCGGCGAATACGGCCGGCGAAACGAAATACCGCTGGGGCAGCGTCTTTGCCCCAGCCTGAAAAGTTTCGGCCGTTTTGCGAAACATGGATGCCGCTTTCGTTTGCGTTACAGGCACGCCGCAAGCTGTATGCGGCCTATGTTCGCGTCAACGCACTTGTAGAGGCGCTTGTGCCAAGTGCCGGATCGCAAATCACTGTAGCAGCGGTCTTCCGACGGCCGAAGACCAGCCTATGCCAAAACGGCTCGGTGAAACTCGTACCAATCGTCAAGATTGTTCAGGTTCACCGCGTCTTTTGGTGAAGAAATATCATCGGTCATACCGCACGCGCTCAGAATGCCACGGCGCGTTTCGTCGTCGTGATTATAGCCGCGCACCGCAGCGTTATGCTTTTCGATCGACTCTCGATTTACTGACTTGCCATTCTTTTTCACCCAGGCTTCGAATTCGGGATAAGTCGGCTTGTTCTGCTTGATGTAATCTCGCACCGCCTTCTCTTCGAGTCCGAGCGCGGCGAGCGTCATCGCATCGAAACCTTTGCCGACGCCAGGATAGCCAGCAGCAAGGTTACCCTTCTCCTCCAGAGAAACTTTCTGCCAGAGACGCGGAAGATGGACAACGCCAAGTGGCCCGGCCACACCGGAACTGATCAGTGGAACGTAGGGGTCGCTCATAGTGATGTGATTATAACTCTCAACAACCAACCCTCAACTCTCAACCTCTTCGAGAGCCAGCGACGCGAAGACAATTCAATTCGACTTCGCTAAGGTCTTACCACGACCGGTGTCCCGATACGGGCGGCGTAGTAAAACTGGCGCGCTTTCCAATAGGGCATCCTGATGCATCCGTGTGATGCGGGCACGCCCGGCAGATAGCCCTGGTGCAATCCGTAGCCCGGCGAGAACTCGACAAAGTACGGCATTGAGGTACCCACGAAGTGCGACTGCGGCGGTTTGCGGTCACGCCTGCTGTCGACGTTGGCCTTCACGACTTTGCCCGAGGCGTCAACGTAGTCCCCATAGAGACTGGAGCGATGATCTTCGTCTTTACGGATGACCTGAAAGCGACCAATCAGAGTGCGGTATCCTTCTCGACCGCTGGATATCCGGGACGACGCGGTTCTGTTCTTTCCCCGGTAAAGATAGGCTTCCTGCTCCCGCAAGCTCACGACGATCGATGGCCGTCCGGAATGCGTCTCCGGCAGGTTCGACGTGACCAGGTCGGTCAAGGTACCGCAGCCGCTCAAGACCGCGAGCGTCGCGGCGAGCGTACAAAATTGTAAAAGTCGATTCATTGTTGGATCAGACCAAGGGCATGCAAAATCGAAGCATACTGGTGCATTATCAACGCCGTTTTGCCGCGCATATCGATCCGCACTTTTTTCCCGTGGACCTTCGCGCGTATCGAATCTTATGCATCGTAAGCGGCTGACGATGCGATCAACACCGCGCCCTGCTGGAATTATTCAACGTGCGATGAAATGAACTAGCAAAGAAACGATGATGACCACAGCGGCAATGAGAGTGCCGTAGACGATGCGGTCGGAGAGAAGGTGATAGTTAATGGTTGAGAGTTGAGAGATGGGAGCGTTACCTTACCGAATAAATAATCGAATGATCCCGATTGTGGCAATCAGCACGAGGAACGCTAGCGTGCCGTAAACCATATGATCTTGCAGACGGGCCCGTCGTGCTGCTGCCGCGTACGGAATGCGCGTGAACGTCACCATGGTGTAAAGCGGCAGGTAAATGCCGGGCAGCACCGCTTCGAGCAGGTGATCGAGCTTCTTCTTTGCGCGAAATGTTTTTGACGCCGTTTTGTCGCGCATCTCGACAAAATTCCCAATCGCAAGATCGGCAAGCGCATCAGTGTTCTCTTTTCGTCGGGAGAAGTATTCGCTGAATGCACGCTTCCGGTTGTCGGGAAATTTTTCCAGGCATTCATCCAGCACGACGCAATCTTCGAACGCAGCATTCATGCCCTGGCCATAGAATGGTACGACTGCGTGCGCGGCGTCGCCGAGGAGCGCGACCTTGTCCTTGTAATACCACGGCGCGCACCGAATGGTCACCAGTGATCCGGTCGGATTTTCGCGGAAGTCTTCAAGCAATGTTGGCATAAGCGGGAAGGCGTCGGGGAATTCTTCGTCGAAGAAGCGGCGGACATCCGCGTCCGTCTTTGTCGTGGCAAAGCTGCGCGGGCCCTCAAATTCCCAAAAGAGCGTGCACGTGAACGATCCGTCTGGATTCGGCAGTGCGATCATCATGAAACTTTTCCGCGGCCAGATGTGGAGCGCGTTCTTCTCCATGCGCCATGAGCCATCGGGCCCAGGCGGAATGGTCAATTCCTTGTAACCGTGAGCGAGATAGCTTTCGTCGTATTGAAAATTGTCGATGTGCATCTGCATCGATTGACGCACCGCGGAGAACGCGCCATCGACGCCGATGACGGCGTCGCCACGCGCTTGGATGATTTCATTCTGAGGATTTGCAGGCGACACGCCTGCCGCTACAGAAGATCCATTGGTTTTCAATAGCTGAACCGTCGCTGAATCCACATCGACGTCGGTGCATTTGTGATTGAAGTGAACGCGGACGTTTGAATACCGCTGCGCAGCTTCAATGAGAGTCGTGTTGAGCACGGCGCGTCCGATTGAGTTGATGCAGTTTTTTGGATCGACGTCGTACGGGCTGAAAATGGTGCGCGCTCCCGCGCCTGCGGGATGAATCATCCGACCACGCATCGGGATTGCGTGCTGCAATGCTTCATCAGCGATCCCGATCTGCTCGAGCGCATGAATGCCCCGGGTCGAAATCGCCAAGTTAATAGAGCGCCCGCCGACGATGTTGCCTTCGCGCGGATCAGCGCGCCGCTCGTAAAGATCGACATCGTACCCGCGCCGGCCCAAGTACGCGGCGAGCAAACCACCTGCGAGTCCACTGCCAATCAGAACAAGCTTTGCCACCAAGTAAGAATCTACGAATCAGGAAACCAGGAAAGCAGGAAAACCGAAAACGAGACGGATATCGCCGATATTGTGAATCAAAATCTCTCTGCTCTGTGCCGAGCGCCTGATTTTGCTCCGGTGTTCGTCGCGCCGAACGCCAGTAAAACGATTTCGCGGCTAGTCTTTGTGCCGAATTGAGCCGGCGCCGCTGATGTGTTTTTCGATTGTTGGCGGATTGCCAGAGTAAGTTACTTTTCCCGCACCGGCGATCGCCACCTTTAGCTTTTCAGCAACCGCGACCTCAGCGTCCCCCGCGCCTTGGATGGAAATTTCAGCCGTCTTGGTTTGAAGAGCAGCTGCCTTCAGGTCGCTTGCGCCGGTCATATCAACAAGGAGCTGGTCGATACTTCCATCGAGCGAGATGCGCGATGCGCCCGTGCCTTCCAAAGCGAATTTGGGCCCCGTCAGCCGGCTTGCGGCGAGCTTTACTGCTCCCCTGATTTTGGCCGCTTCACGGGCAGGGCTTGCAACGGACACCGTTATTCCGTGCGTTGGTCGAATCTGCTCCCGGGTGCGCAAGTGAAGTGTGTTCCCTGAAATCTGACTCTCGATGTAGGGAAAAAGATTTTCGTCTGTCTTTATGCGCAGAGTCGGCGCTCCGTTTTGCCAATTAATTAGAAATGCGCCGCTGGCGTCGATGTTGGCAAACGCGCCAATTTTGCGTTCGTCGATTTTGACATGGCCATTGCCTCGAACTCCAACCCACCAGCATCCGGCGACGAGAGCGAAACATCCGGCAAGAAATGCAATCGTGATCTTCTTCATGTGAAATAGGATTCTTTTATTACGATGCGGCTTTGGATCGTTTTGGATTCAGGAAAAATCAAAGTAGGGCGATTTCCAGATCGCCCCACCGGCGGACTGGAGACCGCCGCTCCTTGTTCATTTCGCAATCTTTAGTTTCACTGCGTCCACTAAAACGTCATCGACATAAAATTCAACGCGGTAATCGCCAGGCGCCCAGCCGTCTTCAGGTCGTGCCAGCGTGAACGCGCCGTGTGCGGTTGGGCTTTCGGCGACAGCGGAGGCTTCGTCCACCTTGTAATCTTGAGGAAAATCTTCACCGATGTTCTCTGCGATCCACATAGCCTTGACCTTTGCGCCTTCTCTTAACCGCTGTCCCTGCCAACGCGCGTAAATCGCCGGTGTATTTGATGAAAAAGTCGTCATCGGTTCGCCGAACCAATCCTTTGCAAGGCTCACTGAAAGCTGCTTCGGCGCCGCGTCCGATTTCACTTCGGGTCGCTCGGTAATTTTGGGGCGTTCGACTAGCTCGAGGGAAATGCGTTGGAGCAAATCGCCATTCGCCGCCCGCATTGTCGTCACGTCTTTGACGATTCCAATATCACTCGCGAACCAGCGATCGATTGTCATCGGGCTGGGTGACGCTTGCTCTCCATGAATGCGGAACGCATGAAATTTGCCAGCCGGCACCTTGATATCTTCCTCGTCCACCACGTCGTAATGCTGGTTCACCTTCAATTCGCCGGCCTGTCCATTGAAATCCCAGCTGGCGCCCTTCTTAAGCGGGGTAGCGATCATCGTCTGTGGCGGATCAAACTTAACTAGTTCACCGTCCAGATTAATCCGCGCCCGGCAAAAAATGCCGTGTTCATCCACGGTGAGAAGGTCGGTGTTGGTGATCACACCGGCGCGATGCATTTCGAACTTGAGAAGATCTTTCCCGTCAACGTTCTCCGTCCCACTGATGCGATATAAAACTGGCAGGCGAATCTTGCCATCTGCGTCCGGTTTGGCGTCGGGAATATTAAGACCCTTGCCGATTTCTTCAGTCATGTTGTATCGCCAGCCGGTTCCATCCGTAGTTGGAATCAGGGGAGCGGCCAGTGCTGTCGCCGTCGATATGAACAGCAATACCACCAGTTTGGCCCGGCCCGGTCGCGCCCTACCAAAGCTGTGGAATGGATTCGACTGTCGCTCACCACGGCGTCTGCGTAATCTGCGTCCACCCATGTCTCGAAAATATTGCACATCGCTCTCGATACTCGCTGTCGTTTTTTCGCTGCGCGCGGTCGGCTTCCCTGCCGACCCGCTGAAATCTGAGCGGCATATAGTCGTGGTCGTCTGGGATGGGATGCGGCCGGATTTTGTGAGCGAACAAAACACGCCGGCGCTCTGGAAGCTTTCGCGTGAGGGAGTCACTTTTCGCAATCACCATGCCGTTTATCCCAGTGCCACGATCGTGAACGGGACCGCGCTCGTCACCGGTGTTTATCCCAGCAAGAACGGGATCATTGCAAACCACGTGTATCGCCCGGACATCGATCTTAACCACGCGATCGATGTTGAGATTCCAGCAGTACGCGATCGATGTTGAGATTCCAGCAGTAGTGAAGAAGGGAGACGAATTGTCGGGTGGCAAATACATTTCAGTCCCAACCATCGCCGAACTCGTCCAGCGTGCAGGCGGGCGCACGGTAATTGCGACCGCTAAAACTGTTGGGCTCTTGCTGGATCGACAGATCAGGAATCGATCCAGCGATAGTAATGGTCCCGCCTCTCCCCTTGGCGAAGGGGAGAGGATGAAGGTGAGGGGATCGATAACGCGTGACAATGGAGAGGCGCAAACCCTCACCTTGCCCTCTCCCTTACGAAGGGAGAGGCGAACAAATTCGGAAAGCGAAACAAAGATCGATTCTCAAGGCGCGAAGAACAGCGTGACGCTTTTCGCAGGCAAGTCACTGCCGGCGGAGATTCTCCCTTGGATTACCGAAACGCTTCGTCCGTTTCCACCTTCTCATTTGCAACAGGATCTGTGGACAACGAAAGCATTGACCGATTTCTTTTGGAAAGATGGGCTACCGGTTCTTTCGATTCTTTGGCTCGGCGAGCCAGATCTTACCCAACACGAATCCGCGCCGGGCACATCAGCGGCGCTTGCCGCTATCAAGTCCGCTGATGAAAATCTCGCGGCTGTGCTCGCGGCGTTAGATCAGCGAGATGCGCGCGGAACAACAGACATGTTTGTGGTTTCCGATCATGGTTTTTCCACGATCGAGCGCTCAATCGATTTGCGAAAAATCTTGAATGACGCCGGTTTCGTCGCGAAGACCGAATTCGAAAGCCAACCGGAATCCGGAGAGATCATGCTAGCCGGCAACGGCGGGAGCGTTCTTTTCTATGTTGTCGGGCATGATGAGAAGCTGATTCATCGTCTCGTTGAGTTTTTGCAGCAATCCGATTTTACCGGCGTAATTTTCACGAAAGAACCGATGGAAGGGACATTCACGCTGGAGCAAGCGAAGATGGATCGGCCTGAGCCGGATCACAGGCCCGATGTCGTGATGTCTTTTCGCTGGAACGATTCGAAAAATCAATTCGGGATTCCGGGAATGATCGACGCCGATTGGCAGCGAGGAGCAGGGAAGGGGACCCACGCCACGCTCAGTTGCTTTGACATGCACAACATGTTGATCGCCGCCGGCCCGGACTTTCGCCGAGGCCAAACGGATGATTTAGCGACAGGCAATATCGATCTTGCCCCGACAATCCTGCGCATTCTGGCAATGACGCCGCCACATCAAATGAATGGCAGAGTTTTGTTCGAAGCGGTCGCGAATCTCAATCCCGCGACTGCGGGACCCAAAGCGGAAAGCAAGACAACCGAAGCTACAAAAGACTTTCGATCCGGTACGTGGCGGCAATCACTCAAAATCTCACGTGTCGGCTCAACCATCTATCTCGACGAAGGCAACGGTACGTTTACGCCGAAATAGCAAACGGCGGCTTCCAATTCGCGATTTGTTGTAGCCGGGGGCGATGACCCCGGTCTTTCAAGTATTAGCACTATTGTTCCGCTCTCTCGTTGCGTTTTTGCTCTCTTCCGTGTCATCCGCGTGATCCGCGTAATTCGCGGTTCAAAAGTTTTTTCACATTTTTCCAAACTTCGCCGCGAAAATCTGGAGAAAATTGTGGAAGGAGCAAAACATATGAAGATCCTGCCAAATTCGCGTCATTGATCACGATTCATTGAAGGCGTCTGCGCACTCGTGCTCGTATCGGGAACACCGAATGCTGCCAGATTCAAGACGATCATAACGAGCGCGAAGAGATACAGCCCCATCAGTAATCCTATGGCGGCGTGCATCGCCAGAATACAGACCAGCCAAACAAGGCGAGTCTTTTTCATCCAAATGAAAACTGGGTAACTCACCTCGAGCAGGCAGATTGAAATTCCAAGCGCAGGCAGAGCGTATTTGAAGCGAACAAGAATATCCGGCGGAACAAGATTAAAAGGCGGCCGGATCAGCGAGCGCCAGAGATTGGAACCGTTCCACCAGCCGTTGCCGAGACATTTTGCCAGGCCGCCGATGAAGTAAACGAAGCACAGATGCACCTGCAGGACGCGCCGCCAAAAACCCAACAGCTGCGGATTTTTCGGTTTTGTTTTAACCACCCAGTGATCAAAGGAGTAGCGGTCTGGCAGTGGAGACAACATCAAGTAGAACAGTGCGGTCGTCATAAAACTATCGGCGCCGTAGGCCAGTAGCCCTCCACTTTCTGCGGCGCAGAGGTGCAGAAACCAGGCGACAATCGCCGCAGGGCGACAGAAGAGTCCCAGCAACAAAAAGCAGCCCGCGGAAAGCAGGCAGGCCCACGCAATACTTAGCACAGTTTCTTCGCTCATGTTGACGCTGCGACCCAGAGCGACCAGCCAGCCGAGCTTCGGAATCAATGGACTGTCGAAAGAGGTAATGGCTTCGCCAACTTCGCGACCAACAAGGCCTTTGCCACTGCTGGCGAACAGATAGTGCCAGTCGCTTCTTAGGAAGAGCGCATAGACAGCCGTTTGCAACCCCAAACCGATCCGCAAAACTGCAAGCCACGCGTCGGTTTCAGGCGGAAACAGAAAGGTCTGCAAACGCTTCCACCACATTTTAACCACGGATTGCACGGATAAAACGGATGAGAAGATGATTCACCAAGAGTTGAACGCGAAAATAATCCGGCGACATCAATGAGGGATGGCTTCCAGCCTTCCGCGACTGTCTTCCGATCTTATTCGTGCCATCCGTGTAATCCGTGGTTTCCTCTATTGCTTCTCTTCATCACGCAGGCTGAAATCGAAGCTGAACATTGGTTGAAATGTGTCTGCCTTGCCATGCTCGAACTCAGTCATGCCAGGTGGAGTTACGGATCCGAAAACGGCACGAATCTTCTTCACGTCGGGATGCTCCCGCCAGACGGAGAACGCCAGTCTTTTCACGAGTGCCTCTCGGACCGGCTCGTAGCGTTCCTCGGCCAACCTGTCTAATAAGCTTTCCAATCGCAGTGCGGCGGCTTTGCTGCGCACACGCGGCGATTCGTATTCCACGCGTCCGTCGTCGTAAAACAGCTCGAGGCTCAATCGGTGGTGACTTGGGACGTTGGGAGCAAAAAAAGTATAGCCAGCCTGGATTCCGGCAGCATGCAGATAGGTCGCGATGCCGCGTCGGATCGGATTCGACGCCCGCGCCTCTTTTCCCAGGCACCACGTGGCAACTATCTCACCCTTGCGTGCGTACTCGTTGCAAATTGCGGGTAAAATCGTTGACCCTTGCGCTATCAACCAGAACACTCCAGTAAGGCAGACCGCGGTTATTAAAAAGAAGTGTATTCCAAACCACGCCGCGTGAATTCGCTTTGAATACATGTCATGAAAACGGTGTGGTCAGGGAACCGCTGGTTTGTCAAAACGGTGGCGTGATCCGCGACGCGTAAATTTTATTAATGAAAAAAGTTTAAGAAAATTCGTTCTTTTTCCGAAACTTCGTTCCGCCGTTCCCGTAGAAGAGTAGTAGAGGAATAAGAATTAACGAGAACCCATGTGACCGCCACCTCGGTACGCAATAGAGCCAGTCCCGGCCTCGGGACTGGCACCCTGTTCCGTAGCTAATCAGCAGGCTTAAAGCGTCGCTGCGACTGATTTCAAGTTCTCAGTCGCCGCGTTACTGTCGCCGGTTGGGAGGACCAGCTCCACAAACCAGCAACCGCTTGTGCGATTATCAGCGTAGTTGCCGGTTGGAAGGACCAGCTCCACAAACCAGCAACCATTTGTGCGATTGTCAGCGTAGAAGGTTGTGCTCCTGTCCGTTCGAATGCTCTTCAATGTCAAAGAGCTTTGGTTTTGAGTTGGTGCGTGCGTTGCGAAGGTGCTGAGACCGATAACCGCCACAGTAATCAGCATTGCTGCCACGAGACGCAGGGTGGATTGGGCGTAGATGTGCTTCATGTATCGGCCTTTAAAGGCTGTCTGGAGAACTGTCAAGGACAAAAATAAAAGCGGCTGCCGGTAGATTTACCGCTGCCTCGGTCAGGTCAGTGGGAATCATCCGCTTTCGGCGACGCGTCTGTCGTCGTCCGGGAGAAACCGATCCACGTTTGTGCCTGCGGGTTCGCGAACCCTTCCGAGCACGCGTGTCCCGGAGTGCGGGGATTGTTACTTTGGTGCCAGCGAAGCGACAATCGCGTCAAACCGCGGATCACCCCGTATCGGGTCCCAAAGCGGATGCAGGCGCAGATAACCGTAGCTGATGTGGCTGCCCGGCAGGTACGTTGTCTTAGCCAATTGCTGGATCGCGCGATCTTTGTCGCCGGCCCACGCGTAAATCACGGCAAGATATCGCACGAGCGTTGCACCCTCGATGGCGTTTTTGCTAACCGGCGTCAGCTCAACTGCGCGTTCGCCTTCACGAATTGCATCCTCCGTGTGCCCGAGCACGGCATCAACCACACCAAGCGCACAAACTGCAGCCGCATAATCGGGTTGATTCCGCACCGTCTCGCCGAGTTCTTTTCGTGCACTCTCAAACCCCGCGCGAGCTGCCGACTCATCGCCACGCACCCGAGCGGCAAGACCCTCACACCAGCCGCTAGGGAATGGAATATTTTCGTCAAAGCATCCACCGGTACCCATATTCGATAACGCATGCTGGGCCCCAACGGAATCGCGTTCGCGCAAGACAACTAACAGCCACTGATTAACAAACCCAAGCGCGGCGTTCGCGTCATCCGCCAGAATTGCGTCAATCGTCGTCTCGAAAGCTTTCGGGTCTGCGCGGCCCTCCAGATCAACTAATGCGTGCTGCACTCGGCTCGGAACGTCTTTTGGAGTGATTGCCAGCATGCGATCAAGCGTCGCGGCCCCCTCTTTGTAGCGGCCCAAAGCATCGTAGGTAAAAGCAATTTGCTGGAGGACAGAAAGATCCCGTGGGTTCAGCTCCAGCGCCTGCGTCATCTCCTCCAGCGATTTCTCCCAGCGACCTTGACGCCGGTCAATGTAGCCGGCCCAAAGCGGAATCCGCGATTCGTTCGGCAACGTTAGCCGAGCAAGTACCAGCTCCTGTCGAGCGCGGTCGTAATCCCGGTACGCATAATAATAATGGTGAGCAAGAGCCAAATGGGTTTCTCCGGATTCCGGGCGTAGCCGCTGGATCGACTGAATTACCGTTTCAGCCAATTTCAGGCGCGCATCCGTATGGTCGAACCCAGCGAAGTATATTCCCTCATGGGCTCCTGCTAACTGGCAGTAGGCGTCAAAGAAACCCGGGTCGCGCGCCACAGCCTGATCAAGTAGTTGTACGGCTTGAAACAGATCTTCCTTTTGTCGTGTGCTCAATGCAATGCCATAGATCAAGTCTTTCGCTCGAAGGTACGCGTCGTATGCGATCAGATCTGTGGTCGGTGGCTCTTGGATGGCGGCTTTTTCAGTCGATGAGACATCAGTTCCGAGACGATCTGCGACTGTTTGCGCGATCTCACTTTGGATTGCAAACACATCCTTTAGATCCCGATCATATTCCTCCGCCCAAACCTGAGAATCGTTGCGCGCATCAACCAACTGGATGTTTAGGTGGATCCTGCCCGCTTCCCGGCGCACGCTTCCCGTGAGCACGTAAGCGACATTCAACGCGCGCCCGACTTGCCGCGAGTCGCGCGCGCCGCGATAGTTCGCCACGCTGTTGTGGTTGATCACCTTTAGATTGGCAAGCTTCGCCAGCTTGGTGGAAACGCCATCGTAAACGCCGCTGGCGAAAAATGCGTTGCCTTCGTCGGGACCAAGACTTTCAAAGGGCAACACCGCAATGCCAGATGGCGGATCATCGTTCGCAAGAACAACTCGGTTATTCAAAATCAGCACGCCGACAACTATGCCGAGCGTCAGCAAAAGCGCAGCCATTCCGGCAATAATCGGATTGCGTCGTGACCAGCGCCAGAGGCGCACCGGCGGCGAAACCGGCCGCGCGACAATGGAATGCCCGTGGAGCCAGCGTTCAAGATCTTCGGCCAGCTCGCCAGCTGAGCGATAACGCGCGTGTGGCTCGCGTTCCAAACATTTGGCACAGATTGTTTCCAGATCGCGATCAAGCGCTGGCGCCAGGCTGCGCAATTTGGGCGCGGGTTTTTCAGTCGCCTGCTGAATGACCTTCAGCGCGTGCTCACCTATGAATGGCGGTCGGCCACTTAAAAGGTGGAACAGAATCGCACCCAAACCATAAATATCAGCCGCGGGCGTAAGCTTACTCGCCGACCCGTTCACTTGTTCGGGCGCGATGTAGCCTGGCGTCCCGAAAATGCTGGGTGTGCGCGTCAAATCGCTCATTGGCTCCAGCCATTTTGCCAATCCGAAATCGCTGACCAGCGGTTCGCTGTGGCCGTCCAGTAAAATGTTTCCAGGTTTGAGATCGCGATGGAGGATTCCCTGGTCAGGGGCGTATTGCAGTGCGCGCGCCACCTTGGCCATCAACGCAACGGCGCGACGCGGCTCCCTGCGCAATGCGGAGGCCGCTTCGAGCAAACTGCCGCCGCCAGCAAACTTCATGCTGAAGAAGGGCAGCCCCTCTTCGCTCTG
>WNGA01036442.1_pt1 | contig 12879 bp, 14 predicted proteins | sample 5400061 | NCBI WGS metagenome assembly WNGA01 (sample SAMN13153366, study PRJNA577476) | soil metagenome | isolation source: 100 cm soil or saprolite under grassland replicate 2 | place: USA:California | collected 2016-06-15
ATTGGCTTCGTCTTTTTTTTAGCCAAGCGGCCAATGTTGGACGACTGACGCCAAATGTACGTTGGATGCCCCGCATACTGGAGCGTTCCTGGTAGGCTGACAAGATCTGTTCTTTCTGTGCTTCAGTGTATCCACGTTTTCCGCAGTCTTTGCACAAGTATTGCTGACTGCCACTGGCATTGTGACCGTTTTTTACGATGTGTTGGCTGCCGCAGTTTCGGCATGTGTAGATAACAAGTTTTGCTATCATGCTCAAACTATACCACCTATCACTTCAACTTGACCACTACCAAGAATACTAATCCTTTTGCACTATACCGTCGAATGAGGCGCCAGCCAATCAGTCCAAAAGCTCCTCCGGCGACCAGACCGGCAGGCAAATAAATTATTGGCCACCAACTATAATTTTGAAAAGCAGGGTATTTCCACCAACCCAACCGAAAAGCCACTTGATCCCAAAGCAGGTTACTTATGCAAAATGTCAGCGCGGCCGCGAGCGCCGCTAGGATACATTGCGACTTGCGCGGGTGAAATAAGCACTTAATCCAAACAAAATAGGCGCAACGATAAAGCCGATCAATAGGGCTTGTATTGGAGTAATGATGAACATGAAACTTTCCTTGATTATGGGCAGGATATTAGTTCAGGGAAGAGTTTCTTGCTATATTCATTCAGTTTGGCAAGATCTGTATTGGGCAAGACCAACATCAATACCAGAACATGCATATCGTCGCTTTGCTTGACCCAATAATTGGCAACATATTGTTCGCCTTCATTGACTAGATCAAATTTATATAAGGCGAGGTCTTTAATTTCACAAAAGTCCGAATTGGTATGGCTTTCATAATCCTGAAAGATCGTGCTAAAACCTTCGTCGTTGAAATAGTTATTGAGGTCGGCCTGGCTATAACCGCAGGTATAGATCAGGTATTCAATATAGGCGACGGTACCTTCCTTATCATTGTTGCGGGAGAGTGTAATCTTGTAAGGTTCCACGGTATAGCTCTTGACCCAATCTGCTGATGTGAAGATGTCCTTTCCCAAAGACAGGACATATTTCACATCCTCATCGGTTGGTTCGATTGGCCCGCAATTATCAGTTGGAACATTGGTTTGTTCGGTTGTGGATGAGGAAGCACAGGCTGTGAGGATCAAAGTTAGAGGAATGGCAACCAAGGCGAAGGTCCGGAATATGAAGCGGAAAGCTGATTCGGTGAAGGGTTTGGTCATCCAAGTCTCCTTGAAATCGTTTGGGCAAGTCTTTCAATTATGAATTTTGCCAATCACCAATATCAAGCCGAAATGCAATCAAAGATTGGTTTAACTCTTGAATAAATGCAACCAGGGAAAGGATCAGCGATCCCATCGCGCCGATGAAAAGCAGACCAATCAGCCATGCATCTTCAATTTTAAGGGCGGCAGTGAAGAACAATGTGATAACTAGTACTGCCGCAAACAGGACACAGAATGTGGCGAAGATAATGGCGCGTTGTAACAGGTTGGCGCGGCGCGAGAGGATTATTAGTTGGCTTGTTACGCGGGAACGGTTTCTTTCGGGTATCTCAGGCAGTTCGCGGATAAGACTGCGGCCGCGGTCAATCACGCGGCCCAGGCGATTGGTCAGCGAGAGAATCAGCAAGCCTACTCCGGATACCAAGACAACCGGCCCAATAGCCACTTGCAGGATTGGTATCAGTTGACTGACAGATAGATTGATCATGAAGGCAGTATAGCATGGCTCAAAAACGGGAAGTGATCGATTATCCTGGCTTATATTTTATCGGTATGTTCTGGCTACACAAATATCAATCTGGACTATTGGTCGGTGTGGGTGAGGATGCAACTCACATTTCGTCGCATATTGCAATGAAGCAAATTTGATTATCCGTTTTTGACTCTTTCCTTGACTTCATAATGTTGGGAATGCTCATCGAATCTTGACAAGACCGCTCTAGCTTTTGGTGGGACAACGGCAACTTCATAATCTTCTCCAGCAAAGGCCTTCACGGCTTCAATAGAGTCGAACCACATGATCGTGATGAACTCCACTTCTTTCTCAAGATTCCTGCGAAACAATTGGATTTCCTGAAAACCGGAGATGTTGCGATTTTGTATCCCGACAAAGATTTCGCTCTTTAGAAGTGACGCATACGTATCTGCGTTTTCAAGAGTGGTATATCCATGCCAGATCCTACCGATCATCAGTTTCGCCTCCTTCAACAATTTCTTTCACGCGTCCTACCTGCCCATTGGTCAAACGGACCTTGATGCCATGCGGGTGAGTCGGCGACTTAGTAAGGATATCCTTCACGATACCTCTGGTTAACTTGCCTGTGCGTTGATCCTGTTTCAAGACAATGAGCACAGTCATTCCAGGTTTGATATTGGCGCGGATGGTTCCGTCCATGCTGATTATTTATGTTCCATGGCTGTCATCCATGGACGAATTTCATAAATGAGCAACCCTGATTGTATAGCTGGATCGGCTGCCGCAAAGGCTTCAATCTCTTCCTGCAAAATACCTTTGGTTGTAACCATCATCCCGCCTACATCAGGCAAAAGGAAGGGACCGCCGAGTTCCAGTTTGCCTGTTCATGCAGTTCACTGTAATGTTGAACATGCTCACTAACGCCATCTTGCTCACGAAAGTCAACGCCATATTTCCATTTTGGGCCAGGTTTGTGTATGACAACAAATCGAATAGGACGAGTGGGTTGGTTGGTCATTGGGCTACCTTTTGTTCATGTCATCCTGAGAGCGTTCGTTGCGACGAAGGATCTCATTTATCGTGATAGAGATTCTTCGCTTCGCTCAGGATGACACAATCGTCATGTCTGGCTAATCGTACCACTCATGGCTCAAATCCTTCCATTCAGGATTTTCAGATTCAATCAACGCCATCTTCTTCGAACGAAGCCAGCCTTTGATTTGCTTTTCGCGAGCAAGGGCAGAATTGACATCGCTTGTCTCTTCGTAATATACAAGTTTTGTGATGTTGTATTTGTGAGTGAAACCTGAAACGAGCTTGTTCTTATGTTCGTACACACGCCGCTCCAGATTATTGGTTACACCTGTGTAGAGGGTTTTTGATCTATTTGTCATGATGTAGACATAGTAGGATTTCATGAACCCTCTTTATCCATGTCACTCTGAGTGAGCGTTCGTTGCGAGCGAAGAGTCTCAGCCTTGCCGAGGAATTGCTCTCTAATCTGAGATGCTTCGCTACGTTCAGCATGACATGACTGTGGCGAGGATTTATTCATCAGCCCAGAAAGTGATAGGGGACATCTTTCGTTCCTTCTATGAAAAATTCCAATCTGCAATATTTGCCTGTGTCACATCCCAGCCGCCATAAATGCTTCGCGCTAGTTTGAATTTTGAAACACCTTCATGCTTGATGACACTCTTCTTATCTTTGGGAATGGCATGCCAAATGGTGTGAACATCCGCAGTTGCATTATCACCGTCCAGCGCCACTTCGGTTACTTCAATCAAGTGGTCAGTGATGATGGGATATGCCTCGTAAAAATCAGCAACCATTTTCTTGAATTGATCCTGGCTGATGGGATTCCCATCCGAATCATGCATGTTCTCTTCTGATACTATGTGATAAAACATGCTGTCCGTGTCTTTGAGTTCCTGCTTGAACAGGGCATAGAGGAATTCGTCAGCCGCCTGCTCCACATCATCACGATCATTGGGGTGAAACTCTTCATAGATGAAGTGGCTGACCATGCCGGAGATGTGGATATCGTCCGTTGTTTCGTCCAGCAATTCCTCAGTGATGAAGCGATAAGCTTCGCGGTCATCCTGTTCGTGGATGAAGTCAATCGCGATGTTGTTCTGGTAGAGTAGTTCAAATAGATTGTCGAGTTCCGCTTCCAACTCAGATTCGGGAATATCTGCCAGAGGTCTGATCGAGGGGTTGCCGATCCGTTCGCGGACTGTGATCTGTTTTGCATTCTCAAATTGCCGCTCGAATTCGGTGATGTAGTCCAGCCATTCGCCCTCGGCTTGTGGGGATATTTCTTCGCTGTGATACTCTATCTGCATTCCATATTGCTCGCGCAATTCATCCTTTTTCTTTTCGTTGAGAATGCGCTGGATGCGATCCTGGAAGTCGTCGTCAATGGGCGGTTGGGACATGAGATTTTCTCCGTAATCTGAGATGCTTCGCTACGCTCAGCATGACATGCCTAGGACAACAGCGCTCTCGCAAACGACAAAAATGCCTGTACATCATTGAAGTTGGTAACCAAACCTATGGATATTCTTACGGCGCCAGAAGACTTTCCATCTATACACAAGCGAAAATCATCGATTGATAATCTGTCTTCATGTTGGGGAGATGCGAAGCACACATCCAATTCGACGCGTGAGATGCCGAGGGCAATTTCACCTGCGCCTGGGTTGCAGAAGCAGCCTGTGCGTAGGGAAATATTTACTTTATTGGCTTCGCTTTCAATGAAGCGATGATCGAGGGCAATGCCGCTTTTATCATAAAAGTTAACGGTCACTGCACCGCCACGGCCTTGGGTGCTCATCGGGCCAAAGACGCGTACGAGAGGTTTGCCGTTGCTATGCTTCATTTGAGTTAGGTTATCGAGAAGCCAACCGGTTAAGCATCTGACACGTTCTTTAATCACATCGTATCCGATAGACTCGATATGTTTGAGGCCGATTTCAATAGCAGGAATATTTAAATAATCCAGCGTGCCATCTTCGAAGGCAGATGCATCGTCAGCGAGATAATATTTGTCACCTTGCACAGACGCGACGGTGATTGTCCCACCCGCGAACCAGGGACGGTGTAACTTCGCTAGCGCGGTTTTGCGCGCGAGCAATACGCCGAGTCCCGTTGGGTAGCCGAAAATTTTGTAGAATGAAATTGGAACAAAGTCGGGTTTGACTTTACTCAGGTCTAGTTTGCTGGTGGGGACATACGCCGCTGCGTCGAGGAGTACATCCCAGCCGTGGGCATGGGCCTTTTCAATCCATTCGAGTGGATGTTGCACGGACGAGAAGTTGGATTGCGCGGGATAAGCAAAAAGGTTGTGTCCGTTTTTCGAAGGCCGCGCCAGCGCATCTCCGGGAGGCCAATGGGGATGTAGGTCACATCTGCACGGCGGGTGTGGGCAAATTCCCGAATCCCATTGACCGAATTGTGATTGTCGAATGTCAAAAGATAGCGGCCATTGGGAAAGGGATAAGATTCGCCTACGAGTTTGAGCGCACCGCTGGCATTAGCGGTGAATATAGCTAGATATTCGTCAGGATTGGCATTAAAAAAATTTAGAATATATGCGCGCGTGTGTTCAATTAAATGAGTGGCGGCGAGGGAGGTGGGATTCGTTGAGTGCGGGTTGCCGTACACATTTTCGCCAAGCATTTGGTGGTGTTTGCGGATTTGCGATTCAGCATAAAGTCCGCCGCCTGTGTAGTCGAGATAAATGTGTTCACTAAGGTCAAGACGTGCGTATTCGGTGGCACGCAGTTTGTCTACGATTTCAGTTGAAGGATAAGAGGGATTGGCTTTGAGGAAGCGGATAAATTCAGGATCTTGTGTGGGCATAGGTTGCTCCTGTTGTGCTCAATTTAACCACAATTGACAGAAACAGGTAAACAAATAGACAAGTACACAGGTAGATAAGAAAAGCCCTCACCATTTCTGATGAGGGCCTACCGATCACTGTTTACTGACATCGTCCCCTTTGGGGATTACTGGACACTGGCAACTTCCATCTCTTCCTGCTTCTTGAACTGGCTCATATACAACTCGTAATAGAAGCCTTCCTTCGCGAGCAATTCGTCATGTTTACCGCGCTCGATGATTTTACCGTCGCTGAGCACGAGGATCATATCTGCATTTCGAATGGTAGACAGGCGATGGGCGATGACAAAAGATGTGCGCCCTTGGAGGAGTTGGTCGAATGCTTTTTGGATAAGACGCTCGGTTCTAGTATCGACCGAAGAGGTGGCCTCGTCCAAAATGAGGATACGCGGGTCTGCGAGTGCGGCGCGTGCAATGGCTAGCAACTGTCTCTGACCCTGGCTCAAGCCAGAGCCGCGTTCGCCCAACACGGTTTGATATTTTTGAGGCAGGCGTTCGATAAACGAATCAGCGTTGGCAAGTTTGATTGCAGACATGACTTCTTCATCCGTCGCGTCTGGTCGCCCGAAGCGGACGTTTTCCATCACGGTGGTGCTAAAGAGGAAGGTATCCTGTAACACAATGCCAATTTGACGGCGCAATGATTCAGCAGTGACATCGCGTACATCAATGTCATCAATTTTAACTGAGCCATGAGTCACATCGTAGAAGCGCGGGAGCAGGTTGATAATAGTTGTCTTGCCTGCACCAGTCGGACCGACAATCGCAATGGTTTGGCCGGGCTCTGCGGTGAACGAGACTTTGTTCAAAACAGGCACGCCTTCTTCATATTCGTGCGAGACTTCATTGAACTCGACCTTACCTATAATCTCTGGCATTTCCTTCGCCTTAGGTTTATCAACAACTGAAGGCTTTTCATCGAGGATATTAAAGATACGTTCGCCGCCCGCGATGGCGTTCTGGATGTTTGTCCACAACACGGCGATTTGTTGGATTGGCTGGTTGAAGCGTTGGACATAGGCTAGGAAGGTTACGACCAAGCCAAGTGTGACGGCGGTGCCAAAGAGAGTCTGACCTTTGAGCAGGTACCAGCCGCCCACACCGGTGACGATGGCGAGACCAACGTACGAGAAAGCTTCCAATGCTGGGGCGAGTGCGGAGGTGTAGGCCACAGCACGCACATTGGCGTCACGGTTCGCGGCATTGACTTCCTTGAATTGCTCGATGTTCTCGTCCGCGCGGTTGAAGGCTTGCACTTCACGAACCGCGGCGATGGATTCTTGTAGTTCAGCATTGACGTTGCCAATCTCTTTGCGTGAAATGCGGAAGGCCTTGCGTGCCTGGTTCGAGAAATACAGTGTTGCCAGGAACATCAACGGCGAGACCGAAAGCGAGAGCAACGCGAAGGGCAGGTTTCTGGTGAGCATGTTGTACGCCACCCACAGAAGCAACAAGATGCCACTGAATACGTTGACCAGCGCGAACGAAAACGCCTGTTCAATCGCGGTCGTGTCGTTGGTGATGCGGCTCATTAAATCGCCGGCTTCGTGTTCGGCGTAGTAGCTAAGCGAGAGCGAATGCAGTTTCTCGAAAACTTCCACGCGTATGACGCGTAAGACGTGCTGACCTGTCCATGCCATGGTGAAGAAAGTTGCACCTGTCAGAATGGAGCCAGTCACAAATAATGTGACCATAATTGCGATGAGGCGAAACAACGCGGCAATGCGCTCAGTATTGGTTGGGTTTGCGGGAACTTCGTATCCACCTGCGTGGAAGGCTTTGTAAACCAGGCTACGCGTGAACCCGAGTGTGGACGGATCGCCGCTGGTGAGCCAACAGCTTGAAGTCTGTTGCTCGGACTGCGCAGTCCCCGTTGAGGGTGACCCGTTATTTGCTCCGAATGAAGCGAACTGTGCAAAAGCAGATTGACCTGCTGGGACGAGGAAACAGTCCGTGGCCTGGCCTGTTAGTTCAGGAGTCGTCACCTGAGACCAAGTTGATATGACCACAAATACGACCGCGACCAAAATCATGTACCAGAAGCGGCTAAAATATCCGCCGAGGCGCGCAAGAGTTTCACTGAGATTGCGCGGCTTGAGAGTTTCTTGATTAAGCATGCCGCCGAAGCGGCCGGGACCACCACCCATCATAGTGTCACCTCCTCAGAGACCGAGGCCTGAGACTCGGGCAGTAATTGTGAATTGTAAATTTCTGCATAGATTGGTTCTTCTTCCATGAGTTGCGCGTGCTTGCCTTGCGCGACGATCTCGCCTCTATCGAGCACCAGGATTTTATCGGCATTGATGACGGTACTGATGCGTTGCGCGATGACAAACGATGTGCGACCTTTCATGAGGGTATCAAGCGCTTTTTGGATTTGTGCTTCGGTGGTGAGGTCAACTGATGAAGTGGAGTCGTCGAGGATCAGAATGCGTGGGTCTAGCAGAAGCGCGCGTGCGATGGCGACGCGTTGCTTTTGCCCACCGCTGAGCGTGGTGCCGCGTTCACCGACGTGTGTGTCATAGCCATCGGGGAAGGACATAATAAAGTCGTGCGCGGCCGCAGCCTGCGCGGCTTTTTGAATTTCTTCGAGCGTGGCATCGGGCTTGCCGAAGGCGATATTCTCGCGGATGCTCCCACTGAAGAGAGTCGTCTCCTGCAACACGATCCCAATTTGGGACCTAAGGGAATCAAGCGTCACGTCGCGCAGGTCATAACCATCAATTGTGATTCTGCCTTCACTTGGGTCGTAGAAACGGGGGAGCAAGTTGATAATGGTTGTTTTGCCTGAGCCTGTTGCGCCGAGCAAGGCAATCGACTCGCCAGGCTTCGCTTCAAATGAAACTTTATTGAGCACGGGCTCGCCGCCACTAAAATAGCGGAAGGTCACGTTTTCAAATTTCACATGGCCTTTTACGTCGGGCAGTCTGATTGCATCCGGCTTATCCACGATGTCATTCTTCGCGTCCAGAATTTCAAAGATGCGTTCCGCGGAGGCGGAGGCCTGTCCCATTTGAGTGACGATCATGCCGAACATCATGATGGGGAAAAACAGGTACATCAAATACAGTGAGAACTCCTGCCATTCGCCGAGCGTGAGCAAGCCTGTGATAATTTGTTGGCCGCCCACATAAAGGATGGCGGCCTGCCCGAGATTTGCCACGAGGAAAATAAACGGGAACATGAACGTGAACAAGCGCGAGACGGCAATGGATTGCGCCATCGTGTCATCGGCGGCTGCGCGGAATTTTTTCTGTTGTTGCTTCTCACGTGTGAAAGCTTTGATCACTTTGATGCCCGCCAGATTTTCCTGCAAGACGGTGTTCAAGTAGGAAAGTTTCTGCTGCACTTTGGTGAACATCGGCTGAGCAAGACTTGCAAACACAATGAATATCACAATTGCAACCGGCAGGATCGGCATAGCCGTCCAGGCAAGCGAAACATTCGACGTGAACAAGATGATCACCGTGCCCGTCAGCAAAATTACCGCGCCGACGAGTTGCAACAGTCCTTGCCCGATAAACAGGCGCACCTTCTCAACATCGTCTGTTGCACGGATCATCAACTGGCCTGTCTGATTTCTGTCGTGATAGGAGAACGACAAATTTTGGATCTTTGCATACAAATCATTTCGCAAATCGTACGCAACCGCCTGCGAATTTTTCTCTGCCCAAAATGCTTGCAGGAAGGAGAACACACCGCGCAAGACGGCGAATGCGATGATAGCGATGATCGCGGTAATCAACGCTTGCGGTGCATTAGTCACATCCGCTTCAAGCTGGACTTTGAGCTGATTCAGCGTCAACGTGCTTGGTCTACCCGTCAGCTCGAGAATCTTCGGCAACGCCACACCGACAAAGTTCGCAGGGATTTTATCCAGCGCGCCTAAAATCTGATTAGCGATATAACCACTTGTGACCGCGTCGATCACATTGCGGATCATGCGTGGAACCGCGAGTTGCGATAACGTCGCGATAATGAGAAATATATACGGTAAAGCGGCCTGACTTTTGTAGTTCGTCAGGTAACGGATGGCGCGTCCAATGCCCTTGAAAGAAGAGCGCTGGCCGCCGCGTCCCCTGGTGCGGGGTCGGGTCATAGTTGTTTGCATAGATGTCCTTTCACAGTCAATTGGTGGTCGAGTAGGCAGTGTTTGTCTACCGTATGGAGACCACCAGTTTTATGTAAACTAATTATTTCTTGTGAATGTGTGGTCTCGATACGCCCTTCGCTGTCGTTCAGGGCTACTCGACCAACGAGGTACTTTATAAATATCAATTAATTATGGAGAATTTATGCTGAAACGCGGGAGACTTTTGGGAAATTATTTTTCTCCTCTGTGTGCTGCGCGGCTTGTGTGAGAATGGTCAACGCTTCACTCACTTTTGCTTTTTCTTCAGCGGATAGACTCTTCACCAACTCATCCAGCCAGCGATGACGCTCGTGAATCCCCTGATCGACAAAGGATCGTCCTTTATCGGTGAAGGCCACATCCGCCGCGATGGTGCAGTTGCATCAGGATGCTGAATTGTGGCATCGAGAGTCCCGTTGACTTGGCAAAATGACTCCAGCCGCGCATCGAGCGGTGCATGAAGATATCCATCCATTGGCGGGTAATTTGGGAAAATTGGAGATTGTCGGTCATAGTTAAGCCTGCTTTTTAGTTAAGCGTACTTAACTTTATATGTAAGTTAAGCTTTTGTCAAGGAATGGTAAATAAGAGAATTATAAGAATTTAGGTATCCTGAGCTTCAAATCTGAATGTCTAACCATATATTACATTTCTTCAACAGTCTTCAAGGCCAAATCAAGCGCTTCATCCGCCGTCATGTTCAAACCCGCCTCCCAGGCAGTGTTGAATTCATCTTCGCTGAGTTTCGCCCGCGCTGTAGACGGGAAACGCTCGGAATAAGGTTTATCAAAGGTTGGGTCTCTAAAGAAATGAAGTTTCTGCCGCAAGGCTCCGGCTAGTGCCAAAAAATGAACTGCCACATGAGTTTTCTTTTCGACAAAAAGCCCTCCCAGATGGTAGAAAATGTAGGCAGTCCCTAATACCCCTATATCTCTTCTGCTCACTAATTGAAGGCTGTCGCGCACGGATTGTTTGGCGACTTCAAGGTCTCCTTGCTGGTATTTAAGTCGTCCCAGAGCAAGATTCCACCAGATATACTCTGGTGCCGCTATTTCCTTCAGTAGTTGCACACTTTTTTGAACATATTCCACCGCGCTTGGCAAATCATTTTCAATTTCGGCGATCGATCCGAGCAGAAGCAGCAATTTGGCTTGCATCCACTTCTCGCCGGCACGCAGAAAATATTCAAAACACCGTTGTGCCTCCACCTTGGATTGTTTAGGATTGCCACGTCCCAAGAGAATCTGAGCTCGAAGGAACTGCGTTGAAATAATTTCATACGACAAACCAATTTCTTTGAATAATTGCTCTGCTTCTTGCAGCATCTTTTCTGCTTGATCCCAGATGCCTTCAGATACAAAATCTGATGCAGAACCTAGCAGCGATTTGGCAATCAGGTCGCGATCTCCCGAGAGACGCGCACAGACAAGCGCCCGCTGCCTACTCTCAAAATATTCCTTTTGCATTCTCAGCATCATGAATGCACCTGCTAGCCAAAGTGATACCATCGATTCGCCCCACGCATCCCCCAGGCTATGAAATTCATTCAGGCTTTGTTCAGCCAACAATCTACCGGCTTTGGGATCTCCCGTTCGCCATAGATGGAGTGCAACGACAGCACGTGAATAAGCAATCCCCCACTTATCTTCCACTTGTGTGCAAAGCGCTAGCGCGGATTCAGCAAATGTTTTCTCTAACTCCATTTCGTCCAACGCATTGGCTAGATCCGCCCTGCGATACAGTGCTCGGGCGCGAGCGGCTTTTTCCGCTTGGTTGTTTTCATCCCATTCTTTACTCAATGCCTGATCCAGCCACTTGGCGCCTTCCACCCAATGGGTCCGCATAAACCAAAATGTTCCCAAAGCACCCGTTAACCTAAGTGCAGGTTCAGCCGAGGACTTGTCCATCGCCCACGCCAGTGCCCCACGCAAGTTATCATATTCGGCGTCAAGCTGCTTCAGCCACTTAATCTGCTCCGCCCTTCGCAAATGTGGCTCGGCAGTCTCCACCAAATGCAAGAAGTATTCCAAGTGTCTATCACGCAAGGCGTCGCGCTCGCCCGATTCCACTAACTTCTCATCCGCATATTGCCGTATCGTTTCCAGCATGCTATACCTTGTAACACTTTGTAGTTCTTCGATGTTAACCAGCGACTTTTTGAAGAGCTGAGTGAGCAAACCCAATACATCTTCAGACTGGATATTCACATCTGAACAAACCGACTCGGCCGCTACAAGTGTCCAGCCGTTGACGAACACAGACAGCCGCTGAAAAAGAATTTGCTCAGCCGGTGAGAGCAGATCGTAGCTCCAATCAATCGCGGCCTGTAATGTTTGATGGCGTGGCAGCGCAGTACGATTGCCTGTCGTCAGTAAATTAAAACTTTCCTGGAGCCGTGCCGCAATTTGTTCTGTAGAAAACATACTCACGCGTGCCGCAGCCAACTCAATGGCCAGCGGAATGCCATCGAGATGGTTGCAAATTTTGGCGACAGAAGAAATATTCTCGATTGTCAGTGAAAAATCCATCTGAGCGAGTTGAGAGCGCTCTTCAAACAAGCGGACGGATTCGTAATCTCTAAATTTTTCAAGCAACTGTTGAAGATCAGGCAAGCCTAAGGAGGGAACGTGATAAACAGCTTCTCCCAGGATGCCTAGCGCTTCACGGCTGGTGGCAAGAATTTTCAGGCTCGGGCAGTTCTTCAATAAAGTATCGGCTAAATGCGCACAAGCATCCAGCAAATGCTCACAGTTATCTAAGATGATTAGCATTTTCTTCTCGTGCAGATAATCAGAGAGCATATCAATGACGGGGCGTTGCGGCTCATCGCGGAGGCCGATCGCAATCGCAGTGATACGCGGGGCCAGTAGAGGGTCAAGAATAGGAGCTAGTTCTATCAACCAAACCCCATAGACATAATCTTCTAACACCTGTTCGCCGATCTTCAACGATAAACGGGTTTTGCCAACACCCCCTGCGCCAACCAACGTGATGAGGCGATGTCTGTTGATTAGTTCGAGAATCTCCGCTTGCTCTTTTTCGCGTCCAATGAAACTCGTAAGAGGGGTGGGTAAATTCGAGCGCGGGGATGGGCTTGAGGCACGCCAGGGAGCATCTTCAATTATCCCCGTTGGTG
>WNGA01009751.1_pt1 | contig 12878 bp, 13 predicted proteins | sample 5400061 | NCBI WGS metagenome assembly WNGA01 (sample SAMN13153366, study PRJNA577476) | soil metagenome | isolation source: 100 cm soil or saprolite under grassland replicate 2 | place: USA:California | collected 2016-06-15
GTGAACCTGATCTGGGTTGCGGGTCTCGTCTTCCTCCTCGGCTCGCTCGTCGCGATGTGGCCGGACGCGCGCGAGCAGCGGCGGCTGGCGGCTCGGTACGCGCTTGCCGGCGCATGACGGTCGCGCTCGCGATCGCAGCCGCACTCGCGGTCGTCGCGGTCCTGCTCGTGGCCGCGCCCTTCCTGCGAGAGCCGCAGACCGATCACGACACGCTCGAAGTTCCCGGCCCTCTCGGCGAGCGCCGGCTCGAGCTCGGTGAGGAGCGAGACCGCGCACTGCTCGCGTTGAAGGAGCTGGAGTTCGACCACCGCACGGGGAAGATCTCGGACGACGACTACCGCGCGCTCGTCGGCGAATACCGCCGGCAGGCGGCAGCCGCGCTGCGTGCTCTCGAGCCGGCGGGGCGGCACCACAAGGCGCTCGATGCCGGGGAGTAGCTGCCAACGGTGCGGCACACGCCTGCCCCGCGGCGCGAGGTTCTGTCCGTCGTGCGGGCTCGAGGTCGGCGAGGACCCGACGACCGCGCAACAGCTACCTCCGTCGGAGACGACGCCCGCGCCCGTGTCCTTCGACGTCGCGATGCCGCGGTACTTCGGCGTGACGCCGCCGACCGTCCTGTTTGCGCTCGCGACGGCGGCCCTGGCGATCGCGATCGCGCTCGCAGTCGGCGGGAGGTGGGTCTGGGCGATCGTCCTCGCGCTCCTCTCGCTCGTCTTCCTCGGCCTGTTCGTCGCGGTTGCGCGGCGGAAGCCGGACACGGGGCTCGCACGCGGCTCTGCCCGCGCGGCCGATCGCGTTCGCGAGCGGACCGGGTGGCTGGCGGAGACGCTCTCGATCAGGTCGCAGGCGCGGCGGGATCTGACGCGGCTGCGTGGCGAGCTGCTCCGGGACGAAGCGGAGCGGGAACGGCTACTGCTGCAGCTGGGAGCAGCCGTTTACGACGGGGACGAGGAGGCAAGGGAGCGCTCGAGGGAACGGATCGCGCGACTCGACGCGGAGACGCGCCAGAAGGAGGCGGAGATGCAGGCGATCGTCCAGCACGCGCACGAGCGACTCGAGCGAGGCCGGCGCGGCGTCCAGCCGACGCTGATCGAGCCGCCGCAACCGGCGCCCGTTCCGGAGCCGACTCCACCGCCGGACGAGGGAACGCCACCTCAGCCGGCGCGCATCCCCGAGCCGTACCCGCCGCCGGACGAGGGGACGCCGCCCCAGCCCGCGCCGGTCCCGGAGCCGAGCCCACCGCCGGACGAGGCGACGCCGCCGCGGCCGCCGACGGTTCCCGAGCCCGGCGCGCCGGAGCAGGGCTAGCACCCGAGTTTGTAACTCTGAGTTACAAAGTCCTGGCTCTTCGGCCGAGTTAGGGCTAGGCTTCGGCAGCTTTCGGCACTCGCGCCGGGAGGGAACGTCCCCCCGGCCGACGAAACTCCCCGCCATGACGCGCCGGCTCATTCTGCTGCTGCTCGCCTGCCTCGTCGTCGTGACGCCGGCGGGCGCCGACGACTACCGGCGCAAGCGCGAGATCGACAGCCGCATCTCGACCCTGAACGCCAAGATCGCGCAGGCGCGTCAGCACGAGGGCGTCCTCACGCAGGAGATCTCGATCGTGACGACGAAGATCCGCGCCCTCGAGGACGACGTCGCGAGCGCGCAGGCGCGACTCGATGCGCTCGAGGGCGAGCTCGAGCTGCACCAGGCACGCCTCGACCGCGTGACCGAGAGGTACCGGCTGGAGCAGCACAAGCTGGGGCTGCTCCGCCGCGCGTACGCGATCGCGCTGACGCGACTCCAGGAGCGGTTGATCGAGGCGTACGAGGCCCCGAGCGTCGACGCAATCGACGTGATGCTCTCGTCCTCGAGCCTCGGCGATCTGCTCGACCAACTGGAGTACTTCCAGCGGGTCTCATCCCAGAACAAGCAGGTCGCGGATCAGCTGCACGAATCACGCGAGGAGATGCGCCGAACCGTCGCGCGGACGCGCGTCCTTAGGGCGGAGATCAAGCGGGAGACCGATGCGGTGCGCGCGCGTACCGAGGCACAGCGGGCAGAGCGCGACCACGTCCTGTCGATCCAGCAGCAGCTCGATTCGGCGCGCGACTCGAAGCGCGACACACTCGCGTCTGTCCACGAGAGCGAGCGCGAGTTCATCAACGAGGTCGACGGTCTCCAGGCGGCCAGCGCGGACCTCGCGGCACGGATTCGATCCGCCCAGGCCGGCTCGTCGGCGGCTTCACCGTCAACCCCGTCAACCTCGTCGCCCTCTGCTCATGGGCTGATCTGGCCCGTGAACGGCCCCGTGACGAGCCCCTTCGGCTGGCGCTGGGGACGCATGCACGAGGGCATCGACATCGGCGCCTCGAGCGGCACGCCGATCGTCGCCGCAGCGGCGGGCACTGTCATCTACTGCGGCTGGATGGGCGGCTACGGCAACCTGACGGTGATCGACCACGGCGGCGGCCTCGCGACCGCGTACGGCCACCAGTCAGGGCTGGCTGTCTCGTGCGGCGCGAGCGTCGCTCAGGGACAGCTGATCGGCTACGTCGGCTGCACCGGGCACTGCTTCGGGCCGCACCTCCACTTCGAGGTGCGCGTGAACGGCTCGCCCGTCGACCCGCTCGGCTACCTCTAGGGGCCGGCTGCCCTCAGGCGGCGCGGCCGCGGCCGCGCCGGAACACGTGCAGATCCGGGAGGTTGCGGTACCGGTGGTCGAGGTCGAACCCGTAGCCCACGAAGAGCTCGTCCGGCACGGTGAAGCCCACGTAGCGCACCGGCAATTCGACCAGTCTGCGGTACGGACGGTCGAGCAACGTCGCCACCGCGATCGATGCGGGCTCGCGCAGGCGGAGCGTCTTGCAGAGGTAGTGCAGCGTGAGGCCCGTGTCGACGACGTCCTCGACGACGAGGAGCTCACGCCCGCGGACGTCCGAGTCGAGATCCTTGACGAGCTTGACTCCCGGGCCGCGGCCGTACGGCTCGACCTCGACGAAGTCGAGCGTGTGCGGGATGCGGATACAGCGCGAGAGGTCGGCCGCGAAGACGACGCTTCCCTTCAGCGGCACGACGAGCAGGAGATCTCTTCCTTCGTAGGCGCCCGCGATCTCCGCGCCGAGCTCGCCGACGCGCCGCGCGAGCTCCTCCGCGCTGAAGTAGACGTCGCCCAATGCCATCAGCGAGCGACGGTCATGAGCCGAGGTCGAGGCTGAGCCGGGCCGCAAGCCGCTCGAGGTCCCGCTTGTAGAAGAGCTTCGCGTTCACCTGCGGGTAGAGCTTCCGGAGCTTGCGCAGCTTCCGGTTCTTCCGCGTGACGAGCGACTGCTTCATCACCGTTACCTCGAGGTACAGGTCCTGCTCCGGAAGGTAGAAGTCGGGTGTGAACGCCTCGACGACGTGGCCGGCGGTGTCCGTCTCGAGGACGAACGTCCGCGGCTCGTACTCCCAGGGCACTCCGTAGTAGTCCAGGACCTTCGCGCACTCGAGCTCCGCACGATTCGCGAAGCGCGGCAGCTCGTCCCCACGGAATGCCTGGAAATCAGGCGTTTCCAGCGCCATTCGAAGAGCATGGTACGGGGAGGGTCGGACGCCCTCTGAGCGCGACCGCGCGTCAGGCGAGCCGCACGCGCGGGTCGATCCAGGCGTAGAGCAGGTCGACGAGCAAGTTGGCCACCAGGATCGCGACGGTGCCGAAGATCACCACACCCATGGTCACCGGATAGTCGAACTGGGTGATGCTCTCGATCGCGAGGTTGCCGAGGCCGGGCATCGAGAAGACGAACTCGAGGAAGAAGAGACCGCCGAGCACGAAGCCGACGTCCATGCCGAGCATGGTTACGATCGGCATGATCGCGTTCCGCATCGCATGCGAGCGGATGACCGTACGCTCGGGCGCGCCTTTCGCCCGCGCCGTACGCACGTAGTCCTCGCTCATAGCCTCCATCAGCTGCGCTCGGATCATTCGGACGTAGTACGCGGCGTTGTGAACGCCGAACACGGCCCACGGCAGCGCGAGGTGCCATGCCCAGTCGCTGACACCACCGCAGCCGGTCGAGGGGTGGACGAGGTCGCAATAGCCGGTGATCGGCGTCAGACCCGCCTTGAACGAGATCAGGTACACGGCGACGAGGCTGATCCAGAACGACGGGACCGAGATGAACGACAGCGAGAACGTCATCGCCGCTCGGTCGAGCAGCGAGCGCGGTCGTAACGCGGACAGGATGCCGATCGGGAACGCGATCGCGAGCATGATGATCAGCCCGCCGACGGCGATCGACGCGGTCACCGGAGCCGCTTGAAGGACCGTCTTGTTGACGCTTCGGCGGCCGACGAACGACTTGCCGAGATCCTGGTCGATGACGAGCCGCTTCACGAAGCGGGCATACTGAACGTAGATCGGCTTGTCGAGCCCGAGGTAGTGCTTCGCGTTCCGGATGCAGAGCGGCGTCGCCCGCTGACCACACGATTGCTTCGCGGGATCGACCGGGACGATGAAGAAGATGACGTAGGTCACAATGGTGACGACCATGAACATGGCCGCCGCCCAGCTGAGCCGCCGCGCGAGGTAGCGAAACATCCTTCGTCATATACCACTCCCTCAGCGGCCCCGAACGAAGAAGAATTGTTAACGAGATCGAGCGGCGCCCTATGCTCTGCGGAGTGAACGGGCGCTTCACGATCGCGCACATCTCCGACCTGCACTGCGGGGAGCGGTACTTCGTTCCGAACCTGCTCGAGCGCGCGATCGACGAGGTCAACGAGCTCGGGCCTGACATCGTCGTCTGCTCGGGCGACCTCACGGCATTCGGGTTCCGGCAGGAGTACCAGAGCGCACGCGTGTACCTGGACCAGATCACGTGCGACGTCATGGTCGTCGTCCCCGGGAACCATGACTCGCGCAACGTCGGCTACATCCACTTCGAGGAGCTGTTCGGCGACCGCAACTCGGTGCTGCACCACGACGGCGTGACGATCGTCGCGGTGGACTCGACCGAGCCCGACCTGGATCACGGCCAGATCGGCCGCGGACGGTATTCCTGGATCGAGGAGCAGTTCTCGACTCCGGCCGACTTGCGCATCTTCGTGATGCACCACCACCTGCTCCCGGTGCCGGGAACCGGACGCGAGCGGAACATCGTCTACGACGCCGGCGACGCGATCGAGTGCCTCCAGCGCTGCGGCGTCGACCTCGTCCTGTCGGGCCACAAGCACGTCCCCTACGCGTGGCGGCTCGAGGATCTGTTCATCGTCAACGCCGGCACCGTCTCGACTATGCGCCTCCGAGGGCACACGCGGCCCTGTTACAACGTGATCGAGATCGAGGACGCGCACGTGGACGTGTGGCGCAGGCACCCGTACCACGGGCAGGAGAAGATCATCCAGTTCTCGACCGACACGCGGACGTTCGAGAAATACACGGCGCGAATCGAGCGAGAGGTGCGGCCGGCGTCATGAGGCTGGCAGGGACGTGAGGGCTATTGCCGTGATCGATGGGGAGCACTACGCACCCGTCGTGCGCGACGCCCTTGCCGCGCTGCCGTACGACGTCGTGGGCGCGCTGCTCGCCGGCGGCGTGGAGAAGCTTCGCGGCGACGACGACTGGGGCGTTCCGCTCGTGGCCGCGCTCGGCGAAGTGGACGCGGACCTCGTCGTCGACCTCTCGGACGAGCCGGTGCTCGGGCCTCGCGAGCGGCTCGCCCTCGCGTCGGAGGCGCTCGCGCTCGGGCTGCCGTACGTCGGGGCCGACTTCCGCTTCGACCCGCCGCGCTTCCACCCGTTCGACGTTCCCTCGCTGGCCGTGATCGGCGCCGGCAAGCGCGTCGGCAAGACCGCGGTCACGGGCCATGTCGCGCGCCTGCTCGCCCGCGAGCTGCGCGTCGTCGTCGTCGCGATGGGACGGGGAGGCCCGCGCGAGCCGGAGCTCGTCGAGTCTGCGCCCAGCGTTGCGGATCTGCTGGCGCGCTCCAGAGCGGGCGCGCACGCGGCTTCGGACTTTCTCGAGATCGCGGCATTCGCAGGCGTCCCGACGATCGGGTGCCGGCGCGCGGGAGGCGGGCTCGCGGGGCAGGTCTTCGAATCGAATGTTCTTGCCGGGGCCGACCTCGCGCGGACGCTCGAGCCGGACGTCGTCGTCTTCGACGGAAGCGGCGCGGCCGTGCCGCCCGTCGCCGTGGACGCGCGGATCCTCGTGACCGGCCGCGGGCACGATCTCGACGAGTACCTCAACCCGTATCGCGTTCGCATCTCGGACCTGCTCGTGCTCGTCGGCGACGCGAAGGCTCCCTCACGGCCGGCGGACGTGCCGATCGTGCGAGTGACGCTGCGACTCCGACCGGCGGAAGAGCTCGTCGGCCGCGTGGCCGTCTTCACGACCGGGCCGGCGCCGACCGAGCATCTCGACGCCGATGTCGTGCACGTCTCCCGCGCGCTCGCGAACCGCTCTGCCCTGCGCGACGAACTGGCGCAGATCGACGCCGACACGTTCCTCGTCGAGGTGAAGGCGGCGGCAATCGACGTCGTCGCCGAGGCCGCTGTGGCACGCGGCGCCAAGCTCGTTCTCGCCGACAACGAAGTCGTGCCGGTCGAGGGCGACCTCGATGCGGAGATCCTGCGCCTCGTGCCCGCGAAGGTCGAAGCGTGACTCCCGAGCGCCTGAAGGAGCTGCGTGCGCCGATCATCCTGCTGATCGGCGGCACGACCGGTACCGGCAAATCGACCGTCGCCACAGAGGCCGCCCACCGGCTCGGGATCACGCGCGTCACGTCCACCGACTTCATCCGCCAGACGATGCGGGCGTTCTTCGCGCACGACTTCATGCCGACGATCCACTATTCGAGCTTCGAGGCGGGTGTCGCGCTGCGCGCGCCCGAAGATGCGGCGGATGCGATGGTCGCGGGCTTCCTCGACCAGACGAGGAACGTTCTCGTGGGCGTGCGCGCGTCGATCGACCGCGCGCTCCAGGAGGGATGGTCGATGGTGCTCGAAGGGGTGCATCTCGTGCCCGGGATGCTCGACCTGGAGGATCGCGAGGCGCTCGTCGTCCAATGTGTGCTGGCGATCGAGGACGAGACGGAGCACGCCGACCACTTCTGGGTCCGCGACGGTGCGACGGATGGGCTCCGGCCGGTGCAGAAGTACCTCGAGCGGCTGTCGGACATCCGGAGGCTTCAGGACTTCATCGTCGGCCGCGCCGAGCGTATCGGCGTGCCGGTGATCGCCGAAGCACGTGTCGAGGACACTGTCGACGCCGTGATCAAGCTCGTGCTCGATTCCGCCTCGGAGCGGCTGGAACGGGTGTGACGGAGACGCTCGAGCAGCAGAGCGCCGGCGCGCAGGAGCCGGTCGAGGTGCCGTGCATCTGCGAGTCGTTCGCACGGTCGACGGAACGCGCGGCCCTCGCGGCTGCGCGGTGGCTCGGCCGCGCAGATCAAACGGCCGCCGAGGACGCGGCGACGACGGGGATGGCCGCGGCCCTGGAGTTGCTTCCGATCGAAGGACGTGTCGTGATCGGCGCGGAGGACGGGGGCGCGCTGGCGCCGGGAACGATCGTGGGACGAGGTGGTCAGTCGTTCGACCTCGCGCTCGACCCCCTGGAGGGGCGCGGGATCGTCGCCCGCGGAGGCAACGGAGCGATGGCGATGATCGCCGTGGGCGAGCCGGGGTCGCTCCAGACGCTTCCGGACATGTACATGCGGAAGATGGCGGTCGGGCCGCGTGCGCGGGGACGAATCGACATCAACCGCCCGATGGGCGAGAACATCCAGGCGATCGCGGACGCCTTCGGCCGCGGCCTCAACGACATCACCACGATCGTGCTCGACCGGCCGCGGCACCACGACCTGATCGAGGAGATCCGTGCCGCGGGCGCACGGATCAAGCTGATCCAGGACGGCGACGTGACCGCCGCCGTCTCGGCCGCGATCCGCGGCACCAACGACCACCTCGCCGTCGGCATCGGCGGGACGCGTCAGGCGGTCATGACCGCGGCGGCGCTCCGCTGTCTCGGCGGGGAGCTGCAGGCGCAGCTCTGGCCGACGTCACGCCGGGAGATCGAAGAGGCGCGTGCGGCAGGGATCGACGATCCGCAGCGGGTGTTCACGATCGACGACCTCGCACCCGGCGAGACGATCGTCGCGGCGACGGGCATCTCCAACGGCGATCTGCTGCGCGGCGTCCGCTACCTCGCCGACAGCGCGCGGTCGCACTCGCTCGTGATGTGCACGAGGTGCAACTGGGTGCGGTTCATCGACGGCATCCACTTCTTCCGGCGCGAGCGCCGTGAGGAAGTTCGCCTCTACGGGCTCTGATCGAACGTCGCTGATGTTCGACAGGTTCTCGTCATCGTTTCGCGCCGCGGTCAACCGGCTTCTTCGCCGGGGCGCGCGCGCACGCGCGTCGTCCACGTCGCCGCCCCTGCCCGAACTGCCGGGCCGTCCGATCCTCGACGTGTCGGACGTGTCGGGCTTGCTCGCGGCGCTCGACGAGGAGCGGCGCGCCCAGCGCGGCGGCACGTGACGCTGATCGACACGGACCTGCTCCTCTACGCGACTTTGCCGAAGCACCGGAGCACAAACGCGTCCGTACATGGCTCGAGGAGCGGCTCGCCTGAGCCCGAGGGAAGGGTTGCCCTCTGCTGGCCCGTCATCTACGCGTTCGTCCGACTGATCACGAGCCCGAGAGTGTTCGGACGCCATGCCGTCAAGGTCAGGGAGGCTTGGGCGGTAGCCGCGGGGTATCTCGAGCAGCCCGCCGTGCGCGTCATCACAACCGGCCCGGGGCACACGGCAATCGCCGCCGAGCTGGCCGACACTCCAGGCCTGCGCAGCGAGGATGTCCCCGACATCGAGATCGCGGCGCTCGCGATCGAGCACGGGCTCGTCTCGCCTCGCACGACCACGGCTTCCGCCGCTTCTCTCGCCTGCGAGTCGTCGATCCCGTTACAGCCGAGTCGTAGCCGGAGCTCTTTAGCCGAAGCCGAGGATGAACTTCGCGTCGTCCGACATCTTCTCGGGCGTCCACGGCGGATCCCACGTCAGCTCGAGCTCGACCTCGTCGACCCCTGGGAGCTCCGACGCCACCCGGTGGATGTCCTCCTGGATCATCGGCCCGGCGGGGCAGCCCATCGAGGTCAGGCTGTGCGTCACCTTCACCTTCGGCCCGGCGACCTCGACGTCGTAGACGAGCCCGAGGTCGACGATGTCCATCCCGAGCTCGGGATCCTCGACCTGGTGCAGCGCCTCGAACACATCGTCACGTGTCACCGTCTCCACCGAGACGATGGTACCCGTCGGGGCTCCCGCCATTCCGGCCTTTCAGGCCGGAATGGCTAGAATGATCTTGCCCATCTGGGCCCCCGACTCGAGGCGCTCGTGGGCGGCGCGGATCTCCGCGAGCGGGTACACGGAGTCGATCACCGGCCTCGCGCGGCCGGACGCGACCAGCTCCAGCACCGCCTCGAAATCCTCCTTGCCGCCCATCGTCGAGCCGTAGACCGTCAGCTGCTTCCACCACAGGCGGTGCAGGTTCGCGGGCGGATTCGGGCCTGTCGTGGCGCCGCAGATGCACACACGCCCGCCGGCTCGGGCGGCGGCGAGGGAGCTCTGCCACGTCGCCTGCCCGACCGTCTCCACGACGACGTCGACACCGCCGCCGGTCAGCTCCTTCACGCGTGCTGCGACATCTTCCGTCGCGTGGTTCATCGTCGCGTCGGCGCCGAGCTCCCGCGCGCGGGCGAGCTTCTCGTCCGATGACGACGTGACAATCGCGCGCGCCCCGAGCGCCTGGACGATCGCGAGCGACGCGGTTGCAACACCGCCGCCGATGCCCCAGATCAGCACCCATTCGCTCTCGCGCAGCGCCGCCTTCGTCACGAGCATCCGCCACGCCGTCTCGAAGACGAGCGGGAAGGCCGCGGCCTCCTCGTACGAGAGGGAGTCGGGGATCGGGTAGACGTTCGACTCGGGAACCGCGATCAGCTCGGCATGCGTCCCGTCGGTGTGCTCGCCGAGCACGGTGATCCGGTCGCCGTGCTCGAGGCCGGGGTTGATCACGACGCGCTCGCCGGTGTCCTCACGGATGCCGGCCCCGTCCGCGCCGAGGATCCGCGGCTTCGGCACCGACGGCAGGCCCCTACGCACCCAGATGTCGAGGTGGTTGAGCGACGCGGCACGCAGACGGATGAGCACCTCGCCCGGCTTCGCGACAGGATCGGGCGCGTCCTCGTAGCGCAGGACCTCGGGCCCGCCGTCCTCGTGCATGCGGACCGCCTTCATCGCGGCAACACTATTGGGCGTGACGACCGCAGAGCTGCAGCGAGTCGCCGCCGAGCTCGGGCTCGACGCGATTGGCGTTGCGCCGGCCGAGCCGTACACGGAGACGGAGCGGCACATCCGCGAGCGCCGCGCGCGCGGGCTCTTCGCGGACATGCGCTTCACGATGGCGCAGCCCGAGACGTCGTGCCATCCCGAGACCCTGCTGGCCGGGGCGCGAACGGTCGTGTCGGCCGCGCTCAGCTACTACGAGCCGGGGCCCGAGCCGCGACCGGGGGAGGGACGCCTCCCGCGCTACACGTGGACCGATCGTTACGCGGAGCTGCGCGAGAAGCTCGACGCGCTCGGGCAACGGCTCGGCGGCGCGTACCGCGTCCTCGTCGACGCGAACCAGCACGTCGACCGCGAGGCGGCCGCGCGCAGCGGCGTCGGCTTCTACGGCAAGAACACGCTCCTGATCACGCGCCGCCACGGCTCCTGGGTCGTGCTCGGAACGCTGGTGAGTGACCGCGAGCTGGAGCCGACGCCGCCGCTCGGGCTCGACTGCGGCAGCTGCCGTCTCTGCATCGACGCCTGTCCGACCGGTGCCCTGGACGAGCCGGGGACGCTCGACGGGACGAAGTGCCTCTCCTACTGGACGCAGGCGCCGGCACCGATCCCGCACGAGCACCGAGCGCCGCTCGAGGACCGCGTCTACGGCTGCGACATCTGCCAGGACGTCTGTCCCTGGAACCGCGGGGTCGAGAAGCGACGCGCGGAGATGTCGCCGAGCCCCGGCGCTGAGCCCGTGGTGTCGCTGGTCGAGTGGCTGCAGGCCGAGGACGGCGAGCTCGCCGAGCGCTACGACCGCCTCTACGTCCCGGGCAACGACGGGCGCTGGCTGAAGCGGAACGCGCTCGTCGCGCTCGGAAACACGGGCGCGCGGGAGCACCTGGGGGAGCTTGAGCCGTACGCGAACGGAGACGACGAGGTGCTCCGAGAGGCCGCCGCATGGGCTCGCGACCGAATCGAGGCGCGGGGTGTTTAGCCGCCCCGGCCCGGTGCTCGCCGGCGTTCGGCTGCTCGTCGTCGGGCTCGCCGCCGTCTTCGTCGTCACGGCGGACTTTCCGGAGGGCTTCGAGATCTGGGGCTGGGCGGCGCTGTGGGGCTTCGCAGTGCTCGCGGTCGTCTTCGCCCTCACGGTGCGGCGCCGGTTCTCGCGCCGGACGCGGGCGATCCTGCGGGTGGCCGGGATCGCTGGAGACGGCGCCGCCGCGCTCGCCTTCATGTTCCTGTTCTCGTACCAGCCTTCGCAGCCGTTGCGCACGATCTACCTCCTGCCGGTGATCGAGGCTGCCATGCGGTTCGGAGTGCGCGGCGCGGTGGTCTCCTCTGTGGCCGTCATGCCCTTCGTGGCCGGCCAGGAGATCTTCCGCGCCGGCTATCTGAACCAGGATACGAGCTGGCAAGGGATCGTCGTCAGATGCATGCTGGGCGTCTTCGGGGGTGTCGTCATCGGCAGGCTTCGGGACGAGCTCCAGCGTCACCGGACGGAGGCGGAGGCTCGGGCACGGGAGGCCGAGGAGCTGCGCGACCGGCTCCGGCACCGCGTCGACGTCCTCGAGGCGGCCAACCGCTGTTCGCGAGCGCTCGCGTCCTCGCTCGACCTCGACGAAGCCTTCGGCGCGTTCCTCCGCGAGCTCGCGGGAATCGTCCCGTACGACCGGGCCGCAGTGCTGCTCGAGGAGGGAGAGCTCGCAAGAGTGCTGATCGTGGCCGGTGCCGGCGAGGACGACGTCTTTCCGAAGGGGACGACGTGGCCGGTCGAGCGCTCGGTGTTCCGCGAGCTGCGCCGGACCGGCCGCACGATCCACCGCGAGGACTTCTCGCAGCCCGAGTCCGACGAGGAGGCGGCGCTGCTTCGACTCGGCCTGCGCACGCGGGCCGTCGCGCCCCTGTACGCCGGCGGCGACCTGATCGGAGGCCTCGCCGTCGTCCGTGGAGAGCCGCTCTCGTTCCGTACCGAGGAGATCGCGCTGCTGACACTGCTCGCGCGGCTCGTCACGCACGCGGTCCAGAACATCCGAACCTACGAAGCCGAGCGGCGAACGGTGGAAGAGCTGCGCCGGCTGTCGGCGCTCCGCGCGGACTTCGTTTCGCTCGTCTCCCACGAGCTCCGCAGCCCGATGGCCGCCGTGATCGGGTCGGCCGAGACGCTCAGAGCGCGCTGGCGCGAGCTGCAGCCGGCGCAGCGCGAGTCGTTCCTCGCGCTGATCTCAGACGAGACGGCACGGCTCGCGACGCTGATCGGCGATGTCCTCGACACATCGCGGATCGAGGCCGGAACGTTCAGCTACAGCTTCGCGGACGTCGACGTGGGCGAGCTTGTCGAGGACACCGTTGCGACCGCGGCCGTCGGCCAGGACGAGGTGGAGTTGCAGGCGAGCGTCCACGGGACGCTGCCGCACGTCCGAGGCGACCGGGAGCGGCTACGTCAAGTGTTGATGAACCTGATCGAGAACGCCGTCAAGTATTCCGCCGCCGGCGACCGCGTCGAGGTGCGCGCCGCGAGCGTGAACAGCGTCGTCCGGATCGATGTCCGCGACACTGGTCCGGGCATCCCGCGCGACCAGCAGCGGCTGA
>WNGA01022494.1_pt1 | contig 12878 bp, 14 predicted proteins | sample 5400061 | NCBI WGS metagenome assembly WNGA01 (sample SAMN13153366, study PRJNA577476) | soil metagenome | isolation source: 100 cm soil or saprolite under grassland replicate 2 | place: USA:California | collected 2016-06-15
AAAAATTTTTCTGTTGGTTTATCTGCAAGCAGCCGCCAGTATAATCCATTATTAAATTTACCCGGCAAAGAATTCTTCCCAACAAAAGATGGTGAGCCACTAAATACTTTTGAAGGTTCAGTTAAATTGCGTTTTGCATACCAGGAAAGATTTATTGAAAGCAATTTTGACCGTTACAGTTGGGGGAGCGATTATCCTATTTTACAGTTAACTTATTCACATGGCTTTAGCGGTGTGTTTAACAGCAGTTACGATTATAACAAGCTGGATTTTTCAGTTTCAGATTATATAAAATTGCCGCCTTATGGCACGTTGCGTTATAACTTTTTTGCGGGCAAAGTTTTTGGTACGCTTCCGTATCAGTTGCTTGTACACCAGCCGGGCAACGACTGGTATTATTACAGCAATTATTCTTTTAACCTGATGACACGTTTTGAATATCTTACTGATCGTTATGCTGGTTTTAGTGTTGAGCATAATATTGGTTCCGGTTTATTCAGGTACATTCCACTTACACGCAAATTAAAACTGCGCCAGTTTTGGGAAGCAAAAGGAGTGGTGGGTGATCTCAGCGATGCAAATAAGCAACTCAATTTTATTGGTGATTATCCTTTCAAATCTTTGGATGGAAAGTTGTATACCGAGGTAGGTGTTGGCGTTGATAATATCTTTAAATTTTTCCGTGTTGATTTTATGTGGCGTGTATTACCGCGGCCATTACCCGAGTTAAAACAGGAACGCTTTGGTGTGTTCTTCGGTTTTAGGGTAAGTTTATAATTATGTAAGTGCTTATATATTTTTTTGTAGCCAGCTTTGATTTCTTGGAGCGTCGTCCCTTGTGTCACTCCCTTGTACTTTTAGATCTTTATTCGACTTATACGTCTTTGTTATTACATTCATTTCCCATGTTTCAAATAATTTTCAAAAATTAAAGTATCCAAAAAATGAATTGGTTTCTTGTAATTATAAGGTTCAAAGCCTACTTTTGCAGCCCGGTTTGAAAAGGCAGGCTTTGTTTACACCAAGCACGGGAGGTAGTTCAGCCCGGTAGAATACGTGGTTTGGGACCACGGGGTCGCAGGTTCGAATCCTGTCCTCCCGACTTTTTAAAATATCAAACGATGTCGAAAGCCTGTAAATGCTTGATTTTACAGGCTTTTTCATTTTTAGGCATATCAAATAATACCAAAAAATATCAATACTCGTGAGAACTAAAAGGTGACCTAAATTAAATTTTATATTTAGGGCACCTCGATGAGGATAAGTGGTTCAGTTTTATTCACTTATCTCTTTCGATTTAGTGCTGTTTGGTTTGATTTGAGGTCATTTTTTGCGTTTTTGTGTGAACTGATAGGTGACCTGATTTTTGATTACGCAAAAAATGATTTCTATGAAACATTCAAACACATTCGGTGTGCACTTCACGCTGCGCACAAGAGAGCAAAATGGTAAACAACCCTCTACGCGAGAATCACTGTAAACAAGACACGCTGCGAGCTATCTCTAAAACATTATTTACATAAAAAAGATTGGAACGAAATAAAAGGAATTGCCAAACCAAAGAATGAAGAGCTAAAACAACTCAACAGTTATCTGGAAGAAGTGAGAGGCAAACTCGTAAGAATGGATCGATCGCCATCCCTTTCTTGTTTTCCAGTTAAAGTTCAAAAGGCATGAAAGGGATTTTTTACAAGCAAATGAACTTGCTGCTATTGAAGAACATGATTTTGATTATCCCATTTTGCAAAAGGTAAAAGACTTGTTTGTTTTCAGTTGTTACACAGGCCTTGCTTATATTGATGTGACTGAACTTAAACCTGATCAGATCATATCAACTATTGACCATGGAAAATGGATTAAAACAAGCAGGGCAAAAACAGATACAAGTGTATGTGTTCCCCTTTTAAGGCCCGCGTGTTTGATAATAGAAAAATATCTGCAACAAAACGAGGCTCCAATGAGAGAAACTATTTTTCCAGGATAAGCAACCAGGAAGTAAACCGAAGTTTAAAAATAATAGCCGAAGTCTGCAGTATCAAAAAGCACCTTACATTTCATCTGGCGCGACACACTTTTGCCACCACAGTTACTTTAATGAATGGAGTACCCATTGAGACAATTAGTAAGATGCTGGGACATACCAAGCTTAGTACAACCATGATCTATGCAAAGGTTACTCAATCAAAAATTGGATTAGATGCAGTCATTGCAAACCAAGTTGGATGCCATGAATAACGACACCAAGATGAAGGCAGTTTAATATCTTTAGTGTCTCTTGAAAAGTTTTTTATAATGTAGCATGATTTAACAAATTTTCTTTTTACTGCTTTTAATACAGTTTAATATCAATTAATCTATGGTGACAAAGATTGTTTTTTGACAATACGTTTGATATAAACAAAACCATATTTTAGTATATGATTCCATTTGATTAAAGTGAAAATGAAAATGAAGAAATATGGATACAAAAACTACATCAAGGACAGCAACCTCTGTCTGGCAAGGAAAAAGGTTGTCTGCCCATCAAATCGTTACGACGGAAAATCTGATTGCTTTTAAGCATGAGTTATTAATGGAGTTTGAAAAACTTTTCAAATCTATTCAACACAAACGCAAGGAAGGTGGCTCAAAAGCGCACCAGGTACGCAAACTGCTTAATATTTCCACTGGCACACTGCAAACACTCAAATCAACCGGTGTTATTCCCTACACCAAAATAGGTGGTGTTCATTTTTATGATTATGACGACATACAACGGGTACTTGAATCAGGCAAAATGAACATAGATAAATATCTGTTGTGATGCTTTTGTTGCTCTAAAAAGAACAGTAAATAAACTAATTGTGTGCGTTTGAAAAATGTGCGTTATGGCAAACAAAGTTTTTAGCTGTGACCAGGCAAGAGAAATTGATCTTGTTGATTATCTCTTTGCATTAGGTTTTCAGCCTCAGAAAATCAGGAATAATGACTACTGGTATTTATCTCCTTTAAGAGAAGAAAAAGAAGCCTCTTTTAAAGTAAACAGAAAACTAAATGTTTGGTATGATCACGGAATAGGCAAAGGTGGTGATATAATTGATTTTGGTGTTTTGTACCACCATTGCAGTATCTCTGAACTGCTTCAAAAATTGAAACAAAATAATGTTTCTTTTCACCAGCATTCTACCGAATTACAACAGCCATTTGACGCCGGTGAAAAAGGAAAAATAAAAGTGATGGATGAAAGAGAAATTATGTCACAAAAGCTGATTGAATATTTAAAAGAAAGAAGAAAAATTTCTCTTGATATTGGGAGACGATTTTGCAGGGAAATTGATTTCGTTTTGTATAATAAAAAACATACTGCAATTGGCTTTAAAAATAGTGCCGGAGGATATGAATTAAGAAACGAATATTTTAAAGGAAGCAGCAGTCCAAAAGCAGTTACTTTAATAGAAAGTAACCACTCAAAAGAGTGCTCCATTTTTGAAGGCTTTTTCAGCTTTCTTTCTTTTCAAACGCTGCTTGAAAAAGATAAAAAATTCGTTCTTCAACTGCCAAAACAACAGACCAATTTTTTAATTCTTAACTCTCTTTCCTTTTTCGAAAAAAGCCGCAAATTGATGGAAAAAAATGAACGAATTCATCTCTTTCTTGACAGGGATAAGGCTGGTTTGGAAAGCACTCAGAAGGCATTAAAATGGTCAGCCAAATACCTTGACAAAAGTCTTTGTTATAAACACTCCAAAGATTTAAATCAGCATCTCATAAAACAACATCAGCAACAAGAGCTTAAACCAAGCCACCGATTCAGGATGAAGTTTTGAAGTTTCAGGAGCCAGCTATGTTTCTCCTTCGTCGAAACTATGCTGGCTTTCCTCAGCCTCCTTTAGCAGCATTCAGAAAGAACATTGTTTAAAAGAAATAAAAAGTGTGACAATGATAAGTGAGCTAAGAGAACAAAAAAGAAACAAAGGCGGCAGACCTAAAAAGCAAATTAAACGAGATGAGCAGCTTGCAGTAATGTGTACGCTTGTAGAAAGAAAGGCAATTGAGTATCGGGCAAAAACTGCAAATATTTCTATATCGAAATACTTAAGAACGGTTGCACTCAAAGGACAGGTTGACAGGAAAATAAAAACACTTCCAAAAGATGTTTTAGAGCTTATTGGCACGCTGAATCACATGGCTGCTAACCTTAACCAGGTGGCCAAGAAAAGAAATAGGGAAGAGACCTTTAACGATATGGAGAGAGAAGAATTTATTATGCTTTCCAAAGACATTCAGGAGTTAATTAAACAGATCAGAAACTATTTACAATGATTGGGAAAATAATTATCGGAAAATCTTTTAAAGGATGTATTCATTATTGCCTCGAAGATAAAAAGCAAATAGAACAAGAGAAAATGGTAGTAAAGAACCGTGCGGAGATATTTATGTATAATCAATGTTTTGGCAAGAAGCAGGAACTCATTCAGCAGTTTAATGAAGTAAGACAATTAAACCTTAAACTTTCCAAACCTGTTTTACACATTACATTAAGCTTAGCGCCAGAAGAAAAACTATCAAAAGCCATTTTAACGGATATAGTAGAAGATTGTGCGAAACAACTGGTTTTGAAAAGAACCAGTACATCGGTATTCATCACAATGATACCGATCATCAGCATATCCATATTATAGCTAACAGAGTTGGTTTTGATGGTAAGACAGTAAAGGATAGCCACAATTATCAAAAGATAGCTGCATACTGCAGAAAGATGGAACTGAAACATGAGCTCAAACAGGTTCTTAGTCCAAGAAGATTTCTGGCAAAAGAATTAAGGCAACTACCAAGACAAGATATGCGCAAAGAAAAACTAAAAAATGACATAAAAGAATCCCTCATCTCGGCAAAAAATTGTGGTGAATTTGAAAATAATATAAAGCAAAAAGGTTATGAGGTAATCAAAGCAAGAGGCATAGCATTCAGGGATAAACAGAAAGTGTATACCAAAGGAAGTGAGGTAGGATATTCATTGCAAACGATTGAAAAAATACTATCATTAAAACCAGATTTCAGGCAAGCGTTATTGCAACAAAAAGAACAACAGAAAATACAACATACAAAAGAACAAGTCAAAGAAGAAAAACAGAGATTAACACCACCGAAAATAAGAGCGTCAAAACCTGAATTACCTGTAAAAATGGTAAATGAAATAAAGTCGGAACACAAAGAAGAAAAACACCACATAGAACAATCCGAATTATTGGAACAATTGTTAACGCCAGAACGGAGCAATGAAAGAATTAACCCTGCCCTCTTAAAAAAGAAAAAACGTAAACGTCATCGCCTGCATCTTTAATTTTTTCAACAATAATAATAAAAACAATTATGAATATTGAGATGATAGAACCGGTGTTGCATGAAATACTGAATGAGCAAAAAGAAACGGTTAAATTAAACAAGCAATTAATCTGCAAAATGGAGCATTTATCCTGCGTCACGGAAAACATGGAGAAGGAGACAAACAATCAGCAAAAAATCACACCAACGGCTGATACTAAAGGTTTTCGTGAAATTGTAACAGAGGGTATCGGTAGTATAAAACAAGTGGTAGCAGCACAACCAAAAAATGTTATTCACCAAAAACAAATTTGGTGCAAGTGATGAACTTCATCCCAATGAGATAATTTCATTCGATGCTACAAGACGAAGATCCTTTCAAGTCGGGAAATATTCATTGTGGGGAAAACGAATATATAGCTTTCTTTACCCTGTCTGAACTGGAGACAATAAAAAACACGAGCTGAAAACTGGTGTTTTAATGAAGAACTGTTTATATATTCATATTTTTTTTTGCCTTCCTATAGTTCTGAATGTACAAGGGAGTGATACCGATATGCATCGGCACAAGCTCCAGGAGTGATAAGGAAAGCTCTGAAGGTTTGTCACAAAAAATATGCATTCAAGATATTTTCAAAACAGTACAACATCAAAGCATAATCCATGAAAAAAATATTGATCATCGAAGACAACGATGAAGTAAGAGAAAACACTGTGGAAATACTGGAACTTTCAAATTACAAAGTTGTAAGCGCCGCCAATGGTAAGGAGGGTGTTGAAATTGCGTTGAAAGAAAAACCTGATTTAATTGTTTGTGATATTATGATGCCTCAATTGGATGGTTACGGCGTTTTGCACTTGTTAAGCAAGCACAAAGAAACTTCAAATATTCCTTTCATTTTTCTCACAGCAAAATCGGAGAAGCAGGATCTTAGAAAAGGAATGGAATTGGGAGCAGATGATTATATAACGAAACCATTTGATGGTACGGAACTATTAAATGCAATTGAAACAAGATTAAAGAAGACTGAGCAATTCAAAGCAAGTATCATCGCCGATGCGAAATCAGTAAATGATTTTATTAACCAGGCAAAAGAGTCTGGCAATTTAAAACTTACATCAGAGGAAAGAGATGTTTACGATTATAAAAAGAAACATGTTCTTTACGCAGAAGGTCAAAGACCAAAAGTTGTATATTTTATAATAAGTGGAAAAATAAAAATATATAAAACATCTCCTGACGCAAAAGAATTAATAACATCCATAAGCGGGCCGGGAGATTTTTTTGGTTACACGGCAATTCTTGAAAATACGAATTACAGAGATAATGCCGAAACATTGGAAGATTCAAAATTAATGCTGATACCGAGGGAAGATTTTTTAGAATTAATTACGAATGATACAAGGATTGCAAAACAATTTATAAGCATCATCACAAAAAACATTATTGAAAAAGAAGAAAGTCTTTTAAACCTGGCTTATAATTCTCTTCGCAAAAAAGTGGCTTATGGTTTATCGCAGTTAGCTGAAAAATATAAGCAACGGGAAAAGGAAAAAATTGTATTGGTATTTCAAGAGAGAACCTTGCGCAAACAATTGGTGTTGCTACAGAATCACTTATCAGGACGTTGGCGGACTTTAAAAGCGAAGATTTAATTGATATTCAAACGGGTAAAGTGATTTTATTGAATTCGGGTAAGTTAAAGAATCTGCTTTATTAGGATTTTAATTGTATCCACTAAGAAATTCTCCTTCGCTATTCTGCTGTTCAAGCGTCCAGTTATCGGTTAAAGATGTTTCGATCCATGAATTCCCAGATTTACGATATACTTCCGCCTTTAACCCAAGGAATTCCTTAAAATCTTCTTCAAGCTGCGCTACTGTTCTTTGTTTACTGATATCAATTGTATGATGCCCGTTTAAACGACCAACCAATTTCACTTTTTCGGCATGATTTATTTTTTCAGCCTTTTGTGAATGCTTGTTTTTAGTAAATGAGTCTTTAAAGAATTCAATTTTTAAAAAAGGATAAACTTCGTTGAATTCATTTTGAATATTTCTTATCTGGCTTTCTTCATCAATATGCAATTTCATATAACAGAGTTTATTCATAATTTAAAGGGGGTTGTGGGCTCTGGACTAATTTTTCATTCTCTATACTAACTATTATATTCTTATATATTGAACACTTTCTTTTTACAATGCTCCAATTACAAATGTAACTTATGCGGAATCTCAGATAAGAGAACTTTAATCAGGTAAAAAGATGACTTTCGTCAGGTAATAGCAAATAAATTATTGAAATTCTCTTCTTATTGATTTACCGTCTGCTTTTCTATTGACCCTGTTTAATTTTTAGTTACTGCACAATTTAGCTTTTCAATATTCCACTTTCTCCTTTTATGAGAAAGCTCATGTTTCGGATTGATTATTATCATTTTTTTCCTTTTTGAAAGTGTAGAAATTTGACATAGGCTAATTAATAAGAACATTATTCTTATCATCAATTATTTATTATGAGAGCTATTCAAACTTACCTACAACGTCCGCATCATAGCGAGACTATGCGAATATTTGTAAAGGCAAAACCTGCCGTTGCATGGGAATGTGCAAGACATTATGATATGTCTACAATTCCCTTTGTTCGCTTTTTATTTAACTTGCGTACTATTACAGATATTTTTCATGATGAAAAACCAGTAAACAAAGACGGCCGAATAGGTCTAGACCAGATTACAGAAAACGGTAAAGGATTCATGATTCTCGATGAATCAGCAGGTAAAGAAGTTGTTGTCGGTGCTATAGGAAAATTTTGGCATCTCGATATCCCTTTTGCAGAAATAAAGCCGGACGAATTCAAAAATTTTAATGAATATGGCTGGGGTAAACTTGCATGGTCAATAACTGTTGAGTCATATTTAAGCGGGAGCACTATTTGTTTTGAATTACGCACTACCGCAACAGATGAGGATAGTTGGAAGAAGTTGAACCGTTATTATTATGTAATAGGAATTTTTTCAAAACTAATCAGGCATACACTAATGGCTCATTTGGAAAAGGAACTTGGCTCCCTTTCCTTACCCGATGATAATACAAGAGAATTGGCTGGTGATAAGATAGTACCAAATGCCAAATACGCTGATACTGATCATATCAACATTGAAGCGCCTGTATCCATTGTATGGCGTTACTTGATGCAATTAGGCTGTGACCGTGCAGGTTGGTATAGTATTGACTGGCTGGATCATGGAGGCGTTCCAAGCATCGATCATTTAGTAAATGATTGGGAAGATAGAAAAGTCGGTGAGCGGTTATCTGCGACACCAAAACAAGATAGTTTTTTTGAAGTGTATGAAGTCGAACATGAAAAGCACTTTGTTATAGGAGGAGAAGCAGAAAAGATGGGAGGCCCCTTTAAAACATCCTGGGCTTTTGTATTAGAGCCGATTGGCGAAGACGCAACTCATTTAATTACACGGGCAAAAATGGAATTGTCTCCAAAGTGGATGGAATGGATTATGGGTGAAATATTTTATCCTCCTGTGCATGGATTAATGGAGGCGGTACAATTAAAGACTATTAAGCGTTATGCCGAACGTGATGCCCAAATGCGAAAAGAAAATATTACGGAAAGAGAAATAAGTATAGCTTAAAATGCAACCAGAAGAAATAAAAAAAATTTTCCCGTCATTTGATACAAAACTTGCAGAAGAAATTGCAAAAAAATCAGAGATCAAAACATTTAAGCAAGGCGATTTGATTATGAAGACGGGTCAGTATATGCGCTCTACAATGTTACTGTTAAGCGGGCTGATAAAAATTTTTAGAGAAGATGACGATGGCAACGAATTTTTTATGTATTATCTGCAACCGGGACAGGCTTGCGCTCTTTCTATGATCTGCGCTACAAAGCAGGAGACAAGCGAAATACTTGCAAAAGCAGCAGAACATACTGAAGTGATTACAATTCCAATTGAGTACATGGACAGCCTGATGCTAAACTATAAGAACTGGTATTATTTCGTTTTGGAAACATACCGTTCAAGATTTGAGGAGTTGCTGCAAACTATAGACCATATTGCTTTTCGAAATATGGATGAGCGATTGATCTTTTACCTAAAGAAGCAACAACACACATTGAATAAAAATATACTCACTCTTTCTTTTTCTGAAGTTGCACGCGAGTTGAATTCCTCAAGAGAAGTGATCTCGAGGCTGATGAGAAAGCTATCCGATAAAGGTCTTATTAAATTATTAGGTAAGCATATTGAAATAATCAACCTCGAAATTTATTGATGTGATTTTAGTCACACATGGTTTAGCTTAAGAATTTGAAATTTGTTCTCGGATTTTGAAAGAGGCAATTATCAATTACATGAGGCATGTTTATTGATAACATCATTTTAATTACAATAAACTTTTATTTTACATGAATGAATTAAAAATGCAACCATGGCCATGGTATGTTTCAGGAATTCTCATTGGTTTAACTGTGCCATTATTGCTCATACTCGGCAACAAACATTTTGGCATATCATCCACGCTAAGGCATATTTGTGCAGCCTGTTTTCCCGGAAACATAAACTTTTTTAAATACGATTGGAGAAAAGAGACCTGGAACTTGTTTTTTGTTGGAGGCATTTTGTTGGGCGGATTTATTGCAACGCAATATCTAAGCTCCCCACAACCTATTCAAGTGAATTCCGCATTAACCGATGAATTGAACAAATATGGCATTAACGATTATTCCAACATAGTTCCCAAACAATTATTTTCATTTAGCTCACTATTTACTTTAAGAGGTTTCTTCATGATGGTGGTTGGCGGTTTTCTCGTTGGTTTCGGAACACGTTATGCAGGCGGTTGCACGTCGGGTCACTCCATTATGGGTTTAAGCAATCTGCAATGGCCTTCGCTTGTTGCTACTATTTGTTTCATGATTGGCGGTTTTATTATGGCCAATCTTATTTTACCCCTTATTTTAGGTTTATAAATTTTTAGTATGAATCAAACAGTGATAAAAGAAAAGGAATCTGTTTTTCAGGAAACTTTCAATACTGATTTTGAAACACGTTCCCTTGATACAATTTGCATAAATGAATCACAACTGCAACACAAGTGGTATCACAACCTCAAGTATATGGTTACAGGAATTGTTTTTGGAATTGTGCTCGTGAAAGGAGAAATTATTTCATGGTTTCGCATACAGGAAATGTTTCGTTTGCAAAGTTTTCACATGTATGGAATCATCGGAACTGCCGTAGTGGTCGGTATTATTTCTGTTTTTCTTATTAAGAAATTCAACATCAAAACTATTTATAGAGAGAAGGTAGAGTTTCGTAAAAAGAAATTTAATAAAGGGCAAATTTATGGTGGTTTATTATTTGGATTTGGGTGGGCATTAACAGGCGCTTGCCCGGGACCATTGTTTGCACAAATAGGGACAGGGGTTTTTGCAGTAATTGTTGTTTTATTAAGTGCCCTTGCAGGCACATGGGTTTACGGTGCGCTGCGGAATAAATTACCGCATTAATTAATACAATAAACAAAAGAGTCATTAACAGAATTCAAACCCTGCACCCACTTACAATCTTAGCATGACAGAACTGCTTTTCATTTCCTTATAAATGACGAAGAGTAAAAAAGTATGTTGATATAGTTCAACAAGCAGTTTCAGCCTTCTTAAATCACAAAAGATTTTATTATACTTTTTGCTGCGGTTGTCACATGACCAACTGCAATTTAAAGTGTGATAATTGTCACGGTTTACTGATAAATCTATTTTCAATTTTACATAAAACGACAAATGGAAATTGCAGGTTACATAGCAGCGGCATTAATAGGTGTTTCATTAGGACTCATCGGCGGTGGCGGTTCAATTCTTACAATGCCTGTATTGGTTTATATTTTCAGAGTTTCTCCTTCACTGGCTACTTCTTATTCGTTATTTGTAGTTGGCTCAACAAGTTTGATTGGCGCTTTACATAATTATAAGAAAGGATTTATAAGTATTAAAACAGCGTTACTGTTTAGCGCGTCTTCTATTGCTACTGTTTTTCTTACAAGAAAATTTCTTATTCCATTACTTCCAAAAAAATTTATGATTGGTTCATTCATCATCACGGAATCCTTTCTCATCATGTATTTATTTGCCGTGCTAATGGTGTTTGCATCTGTTTCAATGATAAGCAGTAAAACAAAAGAGCAGGCTGATACTATAAGTGAAAACAAGATTAATTTATTCAAATTATTTTTTTATGGTATTGCCATTGGAATAGTTACAGGAGTACTTGGAGCAGGTGGTGGATTTTTATTGATACCAACTTTGGTTTTACTGGGAAATATTCCAATGAAAGAAGCAATCGGCACCTCACTTTTGATCATTGCGCTTAATTCCTTAATTGGTTTTACAGGAGATATCGGTCATTTTGAAATTGAATGGTTGTTTCTTTTTAAAATAACTGCTATTGCTGCTGCAGGAATTTTTGCCGGTGGTTATATCGGCAAAAAAATTTCCGGAGAAAAATTAAAAAAAGCTTTTGGATGGTTTGTGTTGATCATGGGTATTTATATAATTATTAAAGAGCTTTTTTGAAATGGCGTGAAAAAGTTGTTTGTGTGATTATACTCGCGTTTAATCTTTTTACTTCTTATCAATTTTACAATAACAAAAATTTTTATTATGAAAATAGAACAAATCTATACCGGTTGCCTTGCCCAGGGCGCTTATTATATTGAAAGCAATGGCGAAGCTGCTATTGTTGATCCGCTTAGAGAAGTAGAACCATACATTGAAAAAGCAGAAAAAAATAATGCAAGGATCAAATATGTTTTGGAAACACATTTTCATGCCGATTTTGTTTCAGGTCATTTAGATCTTTCTAAGAAAACGGGCGCAAAAATCGTGTACGGGCCCACTGCAACTCCGTCATTCGAGGCTCATATCGCAAAAGATGATGAAGAGTTAAAGCTTGGCAATGTGAAAATAAAAGTATTGCACACACCCGGTCACACAATGGAAAGCGCCTGTTATTTATTAATTGATGAACAGGGAAAAGAAAAAGCCCTGTTCAGTGGTGACACACTATTTATCGGTGATGTGGGAAGACCTGATCTTGCGCAAAAAGCGGTACACATGACAACGGAAGAACTTGCCGCTACATTGTATGATTCTCTCCGAAACAAAATAATGCCGTTACCTGGTGATGTTATTGTGTATCCTGCACATGGTGCAGGAAGTGCGTGTGGCAAGAACATGAGTAAAGAAACAACAGATACACTGGGTCATCAAAAATTGACAAATTATGCTTTGCGATCAAATATGACAAAACAGGAATTTGTGCATGAAGTAACAAAAGGTTTAACGCCTCCTCCTGCCTATTTTCCTTTGAATGTTATGCTGAATAAAATGGGATATGAAAGCATTGATGCTGTAATAAAAAGAGGTGAGCATGCCTTATCACCTGACGCATTTGAAATAGCAGCAAATGAAACTGGAGCTTTGATCATTGATACACGCGATCCTGAAATTTTTGCAAAATGTTTTATTCCAAACTCAATCAATATTGGTTTGA
>WNGA01009753.1_pt1 | contig 12877 bp, 13 predicted proteins | sample 5400061 | NCBI WGS metagenome assembly WNGA01 (sample SAMN13153366, study PRJNA577476) | soil metagenome | isolation source: 100 cm soil or saprolite under grassland replicate 2 | place: USA:California | collected 2016-06-15
GTGGTCGACCTCGATGCCGCGCTCGGCCAGGAGCTCCTCGACGTCCCGGTAGGACAGGCCGAACCGCAGGTACCAGCGGACGGCCAGGGTGATGACCTCAGGCGGGAACCGGTACCCGGCGAAGGCCGACCTTGGCGCCAGGCGGAGGTGAGGGCATCGGTGAGATCTCATGAGCGCGAGTCTGCCCTATGACGCGGCTTGGCGACCAATGCAACAGTGCCCGTGGGTGCCACTGGTGCATGGGGTCTGGCCGGGCGTGCGATCTACCGGAGGACGGCGATGTCGGCGACCGTCGGTTCCGCGAGTCGCTCGAAATCAGCATAGGCGACGCTCATGGATAAGTTGTGCGAGCCTGCTTGGAACACGATCCGCTCGATGTTCCCCAACGTCCGGTCGGCGTAGACAGGCACGCCGTACTCGTTCCCGAAGGGCGGCATCGCCCCTGGCTCGCAGTCGGGGAAGGCGCCGGCGAAGTCCTCTTCGGAGGCAAGCCGGATCTGCTTGCCGCCGAAGACGGCGCCGAGCTTGCTCACGTCCACCATGGACGGAGCCGGCAAGACGAGCATCACGAGCTCTCCGTTGGCGAGCGCCATGACCACCTTGGCGAACATGCGACCGGGCACGTGCTCCGACGCGGCGACCGTCTGGGCGGTGAAGGCCGTCGGGTGCTCCTGAACATCGAAGCTGACTCCCCGCGCTCGGAAGAGGCTCTCAAGCCTGGCTCTGCAGTCCATCGTGACCCCCCTGTCTGCCGGCTACCCCAATCATGCAAGAGCGAGCGCGTGTCTGTGGTTCTCGGCGTCTCGGACGTGCCCCGGCCTGCTCGGTCGAGGGCATCCGCTTCAGCTCCGAGGCCGTTGTCGCCAGTAGTGCGGATCAGCTCCGGGGTCTCTTCGGCTGAGGATCGGGAGCAACATGAGGGGCCTGGTGGTCCTGCCGGGAACAATCTCCGCGCGGCAGCCGCGCCGAGAGTTGTGGACGGCCGATACTCATCCTGCGAAGTACGAAGGGACGTTCGCGCATTCGAAGCTGCCTCGAGGAAGTTCGGGAGAGCCTCGACCGCTACGATCGTCACGCCTGGAGCCCTTCGAGCGCTCGTCGCCGTCGAGCTTGAAGGAACGTTCCCCCGGCGGGGTGCGCCCGGCGCAGTTCGCAGATCGCGGCCTCGGTCTCGGCATCAGGCAGGCCTTGTGTGGCTCCCACTCGGCCGGCATCAACCCGTCGTCGCGAGGGGCGACTCTCGATTTCGCGTCCGGCACCTTCGGGTCCACCATGTCGGGCGCGCCAGTCAGGGCGACCGTTGGCGTCCGGCGAGGAGGCGGAGCCGGTCCGGTCCGCGTAGGCTCACGCGCTGTGAGCGGCCCCTCGATCTCGCGTCGGCGGATGCGCGCATCGCGGCTGACCGGGGCCGGCTTCAGGAGCCCAGTGGAGGCCGTCGGCTGGCACCTGGCGATGCAGGCCCAGCACTACGCGCCCGCGAAGTGGTCGATCGGCCAACGCTCCGTGGATCTCCAGGACGAGGACGTCGACCTAGCGCTCGCGGAGGGGTCGATCGTGCGAACGCACGTGCTCCGGCCGACATGGCACTTTGTCGCGAGCGAGGACATCTGGTGGCTGCTCGCGCTCTCCGCTCCACGGGTGCATCAGGCGAACGCGGGCAGGTACCGCGAGCTCGGGCTGGACGGTCGGACACGCGCCCCGCTGCGAACAGGTGATCGTCCGTGCGCTCGAGGGCGGGAACCGACTGACCCGGGATGAGCTCGCGGCCGTCCTCGACCGAGCGCGGATCGATCGCGTCGGCCAGCGGATGCCGTACATCCTGATCCACTGCGAGCTCGAGGCCCTGATCGCCAGCGGCGGGCTCTCGGGGAAACACCAGACCTACGCGCTGCTGGACGAGCGGTTTCCCAAAGGCGGGAAATTCGGGGGGGAAGACCCACTGGTCGAGCTCACACTGCGCTACCTGATGAGCCATGGACCGGCGACCGTAAAGGACGTGAGCTGGTGGTCGGGGCTCACGATGGGTGACATCCGGAAGGCGCTCGCCGCGCTCGGATCCGAGGTCGAGCAGGAGACCGTCGACGGTCTCACATTCTGGGCCGTTCGGACGGACGGCGATCCGCCGACGGCCCGGGGTGTCCACTCCTCCAGGCGTACGACGAGACGATCGTCGGGTACACCGAGTCACGATGGTTCGGCGACCCGCTCGCCGAGGCCGTCTTTGCCGCCTGGCGTGATCCGGGCCGGCCGAGCGGTGTGATCCTCGCGGACGGACGGGTGGCCGGACATTGGCGCCGCGCCGTCGAGCGGGGCGTGATCGAGATCGAGGCGCTGCTCTACGAGCCGCGCCCCAGACGAGGTCTCGCGAAGGCGCTCGAGGCCGCCACGGAGGAACACGCCGCTTTCTTCGGCCGACCGGTCTCGCTTGAGATAGAGCCGCTGTGAGAGCCCTCCTCGGCGTCGGCCGCCATCTCAAAGGTTGTAGCCGGGGAGGGCCCGGCGAGCCGGTTGTGGCACGCGGCGACCGCATCGCGGGAGCACCCCAATGTCGCCGGGTCTCCGATCGATGTGCCTGGTACCGAGGACGGCCTAAACGAGGTGGTCGCGTGAGAGTCGAGATGAGGATCTCAATAGCCTTCGTCCTACCGCGGTGATCCTGTTGGTCCCGGTCCCAGCCGGCGCCTCGGCTGGGACCCAGCCGCCAAGATGCATGGAAGGGATCGCCATGATGTCGATTTCTCCTGGATCCGCGGGTGCGGCACCGGCCGGGGAAGCCCGAACGCGATCGTCACACCCCGGGGCGACTTTCGATCGTCCCGAGGTCTTGGTATCGGAGAGGTCCCCGCGTAGTTCTTACGGGCCTTAGGATCGGCGTAGTGGATGGGGTCATCCCCGAACTCCGCGAGGACCCGGGCGCCGAGGACCGAGCCGAGTCCTGGGAGACTGCGAAGGATCTCGGCGTTCGGGTGTCCCTCAAAACTCGCTCCGAGCTGGTTCGCGAGCGTCTCGATCTGAGACGTCATCTCCTTGACGATCCCCTGGGGTGCACTGTGGTGAAAATGCCCCCTCGCGCTACGCCGCCTCCACTGGTTCAAGGGTGACGTCGTAGCCGAGGGCTAGGAGTTGGGGCACGAGCCTGTTGGCATGGTGCTGGGGGTCGTGGCGGTGGACGAAATAGTCGGCTCCGAGATCGGTGTAGGGCTGGCGGCGATCCAGGATGTGGTAGGCGGCGACGAGGATCGAGTGGCCCACGGCGACCGTGGCCCTGCTGTTCCCGCGTCGTCCCCGCAACCGGTGGTACTGAGCCGACAGGTACGTGCCCTTGGACCGGGAGGCCGCACGGGCTGACTCGATGAGCGCGGTCCTGAGCCACTTCGAGCCTTTGCGGGTCTTGCCGGAGCGATGCTTGCCCCCGGTGTTGCCGGGGCACATCCCGGCCCAGGAGGCCAGGCGCGCCGAGGACCCGAAACGTCCCATGTCCACCCCGATCTCGGCGATGAGCGACTCGGCCGTGCGCCGGGCCACTCCGGGGATCGTGCGGACCAGCTCCACCTCAGCCTCGAAAGGGGCGATCACCTGCTCGATCTCAGCGGACAGGTGCTCGATGGCCTCGTCCAAGAACTCCAGGTGGGACAGGATCGTCCCCACCAGCAGGGCGTGGTGGGCGCCGAACCGCCCTGCCAGGGCCTCCTTCAGCTGAGGGAGCTTTTTGCGGAGCTGGCCGCGGGCGAGCTCGGACAGGATCTCTGGGTCGCGCGTTCCCTCGACCAGGGCGCTGAGCATGGCCCGGCCGGAGACGCCGAGGATGTCAGTGGCCACCGAGGACAGCTTCATCCCCGCGTCCTGCAGGATCTTCTCCAAGCGCTGGGCCTCTCGGGTCCGCTCCTCGATCTGAGCCTTCCGGTATCGGGTCAGGTTGCGGAGCTCTCGGATCGGCTTCGGGGGCACGAAGGACGGGCGGACCAGACCGTGCTCGACGAGTTGGCAGATCCACTCGGCATCTTTGATGTCGGTCTTGCGTCCCGGCACGTTGCGCAGATGACCGGCGTTCAGCAGCCAGCACTCCAGGGCGTCCTCGAGCACGTAGTAGACGGGCCGCCAGTAGATCCCGGTCGACTCCATCCCGACCAGGCTGACCCGGTGCGCCGCCAGCCAGTCCCTAAGCGCGAGCAGCTCGGCTGCGGTGGTCCCGAATGTATGGATCTCCTGCACTCGCTCCCCGGACGCACCGGGGAACCTGACGCAGGCAGCAACCGTGTCCTTGTGCACGTCCAGGCCGGCGCATCGTTCCATGACCGTATCCATGGCTCCTCCTTCCTCGGCCGACACCGCCTGTCGTCCGGAGGAGCCTCATCTCACGGAGTCTGTGGTTCGTGCTCGCGGCAACAGTTGTGGGTGCCCAAGGCTCCCGCGTCCCACTTATTCTCGGGCTCGCTGCACCATGCAATCCCGACGTCGCCGGACGACCCCCCATCTTCATCGGCTGTGGGTGGCGCGCAAGGGGCGCATCGAACACTTATTCGGTTCCCCGCCCTGACCAGCACGTTCGTGATTCCACCGCTGTTTGCCGGCTTGCCGACGGGATGCCGTGGAGTGACGATTGCCGCGGCCCCGCGGCTACTTCGCAGAACCATCCCGTGGGAAAGCACTCAACCCTCGACCTCGGAGGGATCTGTGAAACCCTGTGGAAACCCTCGACCTCAGGGGTGGAACGCCTGTGGAAACCCTCGACCTCGGCTTCAGACCTGGGCACTGGCCGAAAGCAGCTACCGGCTGTGCCCGTGACCTATTCGTCTCAGTGTCGCCTCTGAGGCCTGATATACGGGACCCGCATCGTTCGGCGCGACATCCTCGCCCGCCTGATCCATGAATACGAAGCCGCAGCCTGATCTAATCCGGGTACTCGCACCCTTCACGCACAATAAGCCCAGACAAGTTCAAGAAACAGGTGTCTCCCGCCCTTGCGGTGTGTGGATTCCTCGTCGTGGCCGCCGAGGCGGAGCTAGGTCGAGCGAACTCAAAGAAAGACCTGCTCGCAGGGGTGATCCAACGTTCTGGCGCCCTACAGGCGCCTCGGGATCCGCCAAGCCCGCCCGCACGATCGCGGTGAGGTCGACCGCCACCGTCAAGGCGCAGCCCGACGAGGCAGTCGTGGACCTCGGAGTCCGCTCGGAGTCTGCGGACAGCACCGAAGCGTTTGCCCGAAACGCGGAAGGACATGCAGGCGGTCCTGGATGCCCTCAAGGCCGCGGGCATCGCCGAGGAGGACGTGCAGACCATCAACGTCTCGCTCCAGCAACGCGTGGCCAACCGCGGAACGCCGAACGAGCAGCACGTGTTCGTCGCCTCCAACGCCGTACAGGTCACGATCCACGACCTCTCCTCGGTCGGCTCGGTGATCGACGCGGCGGTCAAGGCCGGCGCCGACTCCGTGAACGACATCGAGTTCCAGCTGGCGAACCCCAACACCATCCGCACCGATGCGCTCAGCCAGGCGGTGGCTGGCGCTCGTACGAAGGCCGACGCGCTGGCACGCGCGGCCGGTGCCCAGGTCGTTCGCGTCGTGACGATTAACGAGCAGAACTACCGGGCGCCCGTCTACCGGCAGCAGTTCTCGGAGGCCGCCCTGGGCGCCGCGGTCCCAACGCCCGTGGTGCCGCCGGGCTCGCTGCAGGTAAGCGAGACGGTCTCGGTGGTCTGGGAGATCGCCTGAGCCATCACGGGCGGCGAAGGTTTCAGGAGCGGTACGGTTATCCGGAGCTCACGCGGCAGTTCCAGGACAAGAATCCTCGACGCGAACGGGGCCCGCGTGTACGTCGTGGGGGGGTCACCGATCGATGCCCGTTCACCAGGCGAGACCTCGAGCAGATCAGGCGCCATCTGTCTGGCAGGAACCGGACGCTCGGCCCTTCGACCGCCGGCCAGGCGCGGCCTTCCGTGCTCTCGACCACGCGGCCATGGCTGCAGAACCTCGGATGAGCCCGGATGGTGACAACATCAGACGTGCGAGCACCTGGAGCGCAGGTTTCTCGAGCGCAGGTTCCTCGGGTCGATGCCGACCCAAGGCTCACCCCGGCTCTGAGACCGCTCGCTGAGTCGTCGTGATCTCGGTCATCCTGAACTACACTTGCTGGGGTTTCGGATCGTTCAGTGACCTTGCGGAGACGGTATGTCGGTTCGCGCGGTGTCCGGAGGCGTTCTCGTCGAGGTGCGGGTGCGACCGCGCTCGCGGCCAGGGTGGAAGATCGCTGCCAGCAGCCTCGTGGTAGGGGTGTCAGCGGCTCCTGTGGGCGGCGCGGCCACTGAGGAGGTGCGCCACGCGCTGGCCAAGACCCTCGGCGTGACGCCCAGCCGGGTGTCGCTGCATCGTGGCGAGCGCTCTCGCACGAAGGTGTTCGCGGCCGCAGATGTGGACGCCGAGGAAGCGAGGGCGGCGCTCAGGAGGGCCACGGGCGGACGCTCGGGCGCTGGAGGTCCTGGAGCGGTTGCCCGACGTCGAGCGTTCGAGCATATCTTCCGCAGGGCCGATGACGGTTCAATGCCTGTTGTCCTCGGTCTGACGTGCTGAGATGGACTCGCGACTACCCGAGGCGGGACGCTAAGTGCGGAGCACGATCCTGAACTCGCCGTCTACCTGGGCCGACCGGCTCGTGGCCTCCTTTGTCCAGCGGCGTAGCACTGGCGCTCCATTTCGGGGAATGGTCGGGACTCCTGCCTCGTCCTAGTCCGGCCGGCTCCCGCCACCCGTTGTGGGTCGTTGTAACGGTGGCCTTGACCGTGGTCGGAGTGTTCGCCACAATTCGACTGACGAGGCAGGGATGGCCGAAGTAAAGGCTCCAGCGAAGCTGTTCGTGCATTGGCCCGATGATCTGCGTCGGGAGGATGGAACGCGGGACGTCTTGCTAGCAGCGGCCAAGCGGCAGGTGCCAGGTGTAGTCGACATCCTCATGCTTGCGAACGGCGAGTCTGAGACGGGACAGTACGTCTACCTGAAGTTCGCGGACAAGATCCTCAGGTACACCCTCGAATGGGTCTAGGGAAAGGGAACGGCGCCGCGTGGATCATAGGGGGCGCGCCGGGCCGGACCGGGGCCGCCTCAGAGGGCCTTCCCTGACTCGCCGCCGGATCAGGGCGTCGGAGGCGAGGACTCTCGCCGATCGCCGTGACAAGCACGCAGCTCTTGCCCGCGGCGTCGGGCGAGAAGAACTCGGTAACCGCGTCGTCGTAGAAGGTGAGGCCGGTGGCACCGAAACGGTGCGCGTACGCGCCCAGGTATAGGCGCCCGGCGACGATGCCGGCCTCCAGCTGCGCGGCGCGGTAGCCGCGGCCTCCGAGCGCGTCGAGGATCCTCGGGAGGTCCGCCATCAGGAAGTGGGTCGCTGCCGCCGTCGCGCCGAGCTCCTGCTCCAGGCAGAGGAACCCGGCCTCCCGGCGGAAGTTCCCCCGGTCCAGGAGCCGGAGTTCCCCGTCGCGGAAGATGTAGGCGCCCGGATCGAGGCCCTCGACTGCGTTCGCGATCAGGTACAGCTCCACAAGACGAGCGCCGGCAGGCTCGTAGTCGGTCGGGATGCCAACCGTGGCCCGCTCCAGGATCGTTCGGAGAACCGTGGCGGGAATCGCGCCGGGCGCGAAGATCCGGGCAGAGCCGCGCAGGCGGAGGACGTCCTCGAGGGAATCGCGCGCCGTATCGGATGAAAGCGGTGGAGTCCGCTCGACTTCCTCATCGCCGCCTCTGCTGCGCCGCCACGTCCGAGCCTCCTTCGGAGCGTCCAAGCGGCCGGCGTGGTTCGCCTGGAGGATGCCCTGGTAGACGTACTCGGTCTGGGACAGCGGCAGGACCCTGAACGAGACCTCCTCGGGCGGCTCGGCGGTGGGTGGGACCTCTGAGTCCGTGGCGCCGATCGCGACCAGGCAGAGGGGGAACTCGCGTCGCTCCTCCAGCCCGAGCAGCACGGAGATCTCGGCGTCGGCGAACCCCAAGACCACGCGGGCCGGGACGCGGACCGAGGCCGCCAGGGCCAGCACGTTCGCCAGGATCATGCCGGCGTCCCAAAACAGGTGGCGGTAGCCGCGCTCGGTGTACTTCCACGCGGTCCGCCAGGGGATGCCAGTGAGGGCGAGCACCACCGGGGCCCGGGCCACGGCAGGCTCTCCCGCAGTCGCTCGGACAAGGTGACCTCGGTGGTCGCCTTCTCGGAGGCGGGTGAGGCTCGGACCCTGCGGGTCGAAGTGGTACACGCCGGCGGGAAGGCCGGGGAAGTCGGCGCAGCCCACATAGACCTCGATCGGGTACAGGGCCCCGGCGGAGGCGTAGTTGCGGAAGTACAGGACATCGCCGTCGCGGAACGTCTTCGCGTGGTGGACGCCGGCGCCGAGCACGAGGAGTCGGGCCAGGGCCGGGAGGTCCGGGCCTGGCGTGGGGTCGAGGACGGACGTGGCACCGATCGCCTCCATGGCCGGAACGACGAGGGAGGGTATGTCCTCCTGCAGCGGGATCCTCTCGAGGTCCGTGTAGACCTTGAGGGAAGAGGGCCGGTTGCTCCAGTCAAGGTGGTGCGCGACTGCCCGGACGCTCACCGGCGAGTGCTTCGTGGCCTCGTGGTAGGCGAGGATCACGGCCCGATCGTCGGCGTCAGCCATGGCGAGGCAAGACCCGGGGGATCTTCTGAGCCAGCTCGACCACGAACCCGTCGGGATCGAGGAGGTGGAGGGTCCGGTGCCCCCACGGCCGGTCCACCGGGCCGGAGAGGAACTCGACGCCAAGGCCCCGGAGCCGCTCGGCTTCGGTATCGACGTCCTCGACGAGGAAGAGGACCTCGCCGGCCGGCCCGCCGTCGATGGGCTCACGGTTGATCAGGTTGGAAGCACGTGTGCGCTCGAGGAGCCCGAACCTTGTCTCGCCGGTGACGAACTCCGCATACCCAGCATCGCGGAGCTTGAAAGCGAGCCCGACCGCGTCCCTATAGAACGCCGCCGACACATCCAGATCGCGGACGTACAGGATCACATGGCCGACGCTCTCCACGGCCACTATCGAACCACAGGCAGTCCGCAGACAGACAAGTTGAGGGAGCTCCAGGGTTCCGTCGCGACTATCGTTGTTCCCTGGTCTTGGCAGGCGGTGCTCGTGGGCGCCGAGATGCCGTTTCGGGGCCCCGTCGATGTGACCGAAGGAGGAGACGATGGGCGGATATCTACCTCAGGTCTTCGAGCGGTTCGGCTCGGACTACCCCGCGGTGATGGAGGCCTTCCGGGGCCTCGCGGAGCGCCTGCACGAAGCCGGGCCCCTCTCGGCGAGGGAGCGCCGGCTGGCAAAGCTCGGGATCGCCATCGGCAGGGAATCCGAGGGGGGCGTCCGATCTCACGCCCGGAAGGCCCTCGCCGAAGGCATCGAGCCCGAGGCCATCCGGCATGTGGCCCTGCTCGCCATCTCCACCGGGGGCTATCCGGCCGCCATGGCTGCCCTCGGCTGGATCAACGAGGTCCTGGACCGGGAGGGATAGGCAGCCTCGGCCCGAGAATCGGCCGGCCGTGACCTGGGCCCTGGAAAGAGGGCCTTACCCCCCGGGTGATCCTTGTCCACACAGGTGTCGAGCTCACCGGGGAGGTTCCCCAGTTCGGGGTCCGCGCCTACGGCCCGATCGACGTGGAGATCATGGGCTAGCCAACGTCACCGCGATGTACCCTCACCGTGCCTCCTTAATCCGCGATGAACGCACCGGTGTAGGGTCCAGGAGATGAGGATCGGCGCGGCGCTCTCGACCGACCTCGATCCGGCGAAGGCGACGACGGAGGCTGCGGAGGAGGCACGCCTCCGGCTCGGCGAGACCGAGGTCTCTCTCGCCGTGCTTGTCATCTCCAGGGACCACGCTCGTTTTGCCGAGTTCGCGTCGGAGGCCCTTCGGGTCGAGGTCGGGCCCGAACGGCTCATCGGCTGTGTCGCAGAAACGGTGGTGGGCGGCGCCCGCGAGGTCGAGGGCGGCCCGGCCGTTGCGGTGTGGCTGGTCTCACTGCCCGAGCCCGTCGAGACCTTTCACATGGAGTTCCTCCGCACCTCGGAGGGAGGGGTGTTCGGAGGCTATCGCTTCGAGGAGACCGCGCCGGCCCCGTGCCTGCTGATCGCCGATCCGTTCTCGTTCCCAACCGAGCTCCTGCTCGAGCATCTGAACGAGCGGGTCCCCGGAACGGTCGTGGTGGGTGGCATGGCGAGCGGCGGGTTGGGGTCCGGCGACACGCGTCTGTTCCTGGACGACCGTGTGGTGGACTCCGGCGCCGTCGGGGCCCTCGTGCCCGGCATCCGGATCCGGGCGCTGGTCTCCCAGGGGTGCCGCCCCATCGGCAACGCGTACACCGTCACGCGTGCGGAGAGGGGGATCGTCCACGAGCTGGGAGGCCAACCGGCCCTGGAGCGACTGCAGGAGCTCATCGGGACGCTCACGCCCCAGGACCGCGATCTGGTCGGTCAGGGTCTCCACGTGGGTCGGGTCATCGACGAGTACAAGGCTGAGCTGGGCCGCGGGGACTTCCTCGTCCGGGGTATCCGGGGGGTGGACCCGGAGAGCGGGGCGATGGCGGTTGGGGACACGATCGAGGTCGGGGAGACCATCCAGTTCCACGTGCGGGACGCGGCTACCGCGGATGAGGATCTCCGCACCCTCCTCGAGCGCGAGGCGGAGCCGGCGGTCGGGGCGCTGCTGTTCACCTGCAACGGAAGGGGGTCGCGTCTGTTCTCAATCCCCGATCACGACGCATCGCTCGTTTCGAGGAAGCTCGGGGGCCTTCCGCTGGCGGGGTTCAACTGCGCTGGCGAGATCGGGCCGATAGGCGGGAAGAACTTCCTGCACGGGTTCACGGCGTCGATAGCCCTGCTCTTCGACGCTTGATGGGACGAGGTTTCCATGATTCGGGTGATCACTCCCGTATCGATCACCATCACATTCTCGAGATCGCAGAGGCTCTGGCTTCGTCGAGCAGCGCGTGCGGCCGGTATTCCTTCCGATACAGCGGAAGTAGCCGGAACGACCCTTGCCACGACGTAGTACAGGTGGGAGCCGCACTCGGCGCGGACGTGCGTCCTTTCGGGTAGTGATCGTGCTTCCAGCTCAGCTCCCCCCGTAGAGGAATGGGCATCCAGGACGGCCTGGACCTTATCGAACAGCTCGCGGGAAACGAGCGGCGGGTGGGTTCCGGCGCGGTCGATGCCTCGTCCAACGGACGACACCTCATCGGTTGTCTTTCTGGCGCTGGCCGTCTTCTACTCCGCTGCTTGGAGCTGGACGATCCTCCGACCGTCGTTGTCGAGGCCCCGCGCTGGATCGGGCCACGACATGGCACCCGGGCTCGACCCTCACGCGGGGTAGCCGCCCCGTTATCGCCGTGTCGGCAGAGGCCGACGCCGCACCCTGCTTGGGTCACCTGTGTCCTCCAGGCCCTTCCAGATGGCCTGCATCCTGGGGACCAGGCGGCCAAGCTCCTCGAGGTGGACCGCGGCGAGGCGCTCAAGACGACGTGCGCCGAGGGGTGTGAGTCTTAGACGGACCACGCGCTGGTCATCGGGGTCACGTGTCCGCTTGACCAGGCCTGCGGTAGCCGCCCGGTCGACCAGCTCGACGGCGCTGTGGTGGCGGAGGAACAAGGAGTCGCCGACCTCGCCGATGGTCGGTCCCCTGGGGTCGTCGTGGCCGCGGATGGCGAGCAGGAGCTGGTGCTGCGCGGGAGTGAGGCCGACGGCCGCCGCCTGCTCCCCGCTCCATCGAAGGAACCGCCGGAGGCCGGTGCGAAACTCGAGGAGGCGCAGGTAGTCGGTGTCTCCCAACCTCGGCAGGAGCTTGGGCGCGGCTGGTGCGGACATAGGGCCATCTCCATGGGTGTCGTGTTTCACTCACCAGGACTCCCTGGTGCGGCGAATCATATCGTAGTACGATAGATTCCTGAGAAGGAGGTGAGGACGTTGGAGCAGAAGCCGACCTCACCAATCGGGCCTCGCTACAGCCGCGGCCTAGAGCGCGAGAACGACGCTCCCTACAAGCACGAGCGGCCACGCTTCAGCCGGGGCCAAGAGCAGACCGGACCGACCCACGAGAAGGAGCATGAGGGCGAGTTCGCGGTGGGTCAGGAGAAGGCCCCCCACCACCCGGAGTGGGAATACCACGGCCGCTACAGCCGGGGGCAGGAGAGTGCAAATTCCCCCGGCAGGCTGCTCTCTCCGAGGATGAGCTGACCCGCCTCCTCAATCGCCGCCGCCAGGAAGAACCCGCTCCGGCCCGTATCAGATCCGTACTCCCGTTGCTCCTGTCATGGCCCTCGAGGAGGAGGGCTGCGCCGGTTCGCCGTTATCGCCGATCTTGAACGCCTGACACATGCCGAGCGTTGACCTTGGCCTCCTTTGTGTCAGAAGCCACTGCTTGTCCTGGGTTCCGATATCGACCAATAGGAGGGAGATCCGGTGGATAAGCAGCTCATCGCGGGCGTCATGGTCGCAGCGGTTGCGGTCTATCTAGCGGTGCAAGAGGACGTTTGGGCTTCATCGAAGGGATCGTTTCGGAGCGCGCGGACAACAAGGTCTCTCGCGGTCGGCTGGGGGACCACGTGCCCCGCGGTGAGCCACTCAGGGCCTCGTCCAGCTGCCGCGCCATAGCTACGGCCGGTACCAGTCGCTGATCGCGGACCACTGCTGGTGCCCGCCCGGCCCGGGGGCGCTCCCCAGGTCGCTGATGGGGCCCACGAGCTTCACCAGACGGCCGGACTTGGGGTCCACCCGAACCAGTAGCAGGCTCCCCGGGGACGACCACCGGCTGCCGGTCCGCAGGACCACCAGGATGACCGTTCCATCCGATGACCACCGCGGGAACTCCAGAGCCCCGTTGGTGCCGGGGAC
>WNGA01059681.1_pt1 | contig 12877 bp, 9 predicted proteins | sample 5400061 | NCBI WGS metagenome assembly WNGA01 (sample SAMN13153366, study PRJNA577476) | soil metagenome | isolation source: 100 cm soil or saprolite under grassland replicate 2 | place: USA:California | collected 2016-06-15
CAAGAGCACGGACAGGCCCCGGCGTCGGATGCCCTCGATGAGCCGCATGAGCCGCTCGGTCTCGACGGCATTGAGGCCCGCGGCCGGCTCGTCCAGCAGCAGCACGGAAGGGTCGGGCGCCAGCGCTATGGCCAGCCCCAGCAGCCGCTGCTCCCCGCACGAGAGACTCTTCGCGGCCTCCGCGGCCTTGTGGCCGAGGCCGACGAAGTGGAGAACGGCCTGGGCGCGCTGCCGCAGGCGCCGGTCCTCGTCTCGGTAGGCGCGGGTCATGAGCACCAGCTCCCAGAGGCGCGCGCGCGCGAGCCGGTGGCAGGCCGTCAGCACGTTGTCGATGGCCGCCGCCTCGGGAAAGACGCTGGTGCGCTGGAACATGCGCACGAGACCGCGCTCGGCGATCCGGTACGGCGGCAGCGCCGTGATGTCCCGTCCGTCGAAGTCGACCCGGCCGCCCTTGGGGAGCTGAAAGCCCGTGATGACGTTGAAGGCCGTGGATTTCCCGGCCCCGTTCGGGCCGATGAGCGCCAGGATCTCGCCGCGACCGAGCTCGAGGCTCAGGCCCTCGACGGCGGCGAGCCCGCCGAAGCGCACCGTGATGTCCCGCACCGCGAGCGCCGGCCCCGGACGGGCGCTGCCGGCGGGCTCGGCGGCGAAGCCGAGGCTGCCGCCGACAGCGTGGGGCGTCGCGGGCCCCCGGGACGCGCGACCCAGCAGGGCCCGAAGGTAGAAGACGAGCCCCCGCGGCATGAACATGACCACGAGCAGCAGGATGCCGCCGTAGAGGAGCATGCGGTAGAAGGACGCCATCCTGAGCATCTCGGGCACGAAGGTGAAGACCAGGGAGCCCACCGCGGGCCCGAGAACCATGCCCTGCCCGCCCGCCACGGCCATGACGACCATGGTGACCGTGTTCTGGAAGCCGAAGAGCTCGGGAGACAGGAAGGTGATGTAGTGGGCGTAGAAGCCGCCGGCCGCGCCGGCCAGCACGCAGGAAACCACCATGGCGAGCATCGTGTGCCTGTAGGCGCTGATGCCGGAGGACTCGGCGAGGCTCTCGTTGCTCTGGATCGCCGCGAGGGCGCGTCCGACCCGCGAGCGGAGAAGCCGTGCCGTCAGGCAGAGCGTGCCCGCGGCCATCGCCGCCATCAGGTAGTAGTAGTCGCGCTTGGACACGAGCGTCCACCGCTCCGTGCCGAGATTGAAGGGCGGCATGCCTGGCAGTCCCATCGGCCCCTGTGTCAGGTCCATCCAGTTGGTCGCGACGAGGCGGATCACCTCGGCGAAGCCGACCGTCACGAGCACGAAGTAGGCGCCCCGGAGCTTGAGCGTGAGCCGCCCCAGCAGATAGCCGACCAGGCCCGTGAAGGCGGCGGCGATGGGCAGCGTCCAGAGCGGCGAGAGCCCGAACTGGAGGGCGAGGAGGCCGGAGGCATAGGCGCCGATGCCGAAGAAAGCCGTGTGGCCGAGGTTGAGCTGGCCCGCCGCCAGGAGCAGGTTCATCCCGGCCGCCAGCAGGAAGAAGATCCCCGCCATGATCAGGAGATGGAGGTAGTAGTCGTCGACGCCCGCGGCCGGCAGAGCGAGCAGCATCGCCGCGGTCAGCGCCCCGCCGAGCACGCGGCCGATCATGTCGGGACCGTGCGGCTCATCGGGGCAGGACCTTCTTTCCGAAGAGACCCTGCGGTCGCCAGAGCAGCAGGAGGATGATCAGGACGAAGCCGATCGCGTCCTTGTAGCCTGAGGAGATATAGCCGGCGCCGAGGCTCTCGGCCACGCCCAGCAGCAGCCCGCCCACGATGGCGCCGAGGAAGTCGCCGAGGCCGCCCATGATCACCACCGCGAAGGACTTGAGCGCGGCCAGATCGCCCATGGCGGGGTAGACCCAGAAGACGGCGCCCAGGAGCGCCCCGGAGGCGCCCGCCAGCGCCGCGCCGAACGCGAAGGTGAACATGTAGATCCGGTCCACGTTGACGCCGCTGAGCCGGGCCATGTCCGTGTCCTGGAAGGTCGCCCGCATGGCCCGGCCGATCCGCGTCTTCTGGATGAAGAGATGCGAGCCCGCGATGAGGGCCACCGCCATCACCCCCGCGAAAACCCGGATGGCGACGACGTGGATGGGGCCCAGCGTTAACGGCACGGGGGAGAAGACGTGCTTGATGGTCTTGGGCGACGGGTCCCAGAGCAGGATCGCGGCGTTCTGGATGATGACCGACAGCAGGCTCGCCACGAAGAAGTTCACCCCCCAGAGGCTGAAGAAGGTATAGAGGAAGAAGGCGCCCAGCATGTAGAACTCGCCGTGGGCGAAGTTCACCACGCGCATGATCCCGAAGATGAGGGTGAGACCGATCCCCATCAGGGCGTAGCCGCCGCCCAGGATGAGGCCGTTGACGAGGTGCTGGACGAGCTCGGCGATCATTGGCACGAACCTAGGGACACAGCCGGCGGGCGCCCGATCAGGCGCCCGCCGTGCGTAGGACCGGGGAGGAGGTCACCGCTACTTGGCGGCGGACATCTCCCAGAGCTTGCCGCTCGGGGTGATCGCGACGACCGAGTACTTGCCGTCCTTGACCTGGGTCACGATGATGTTGCAGTAGCTCTGCCCGTTCTGATCGAACTTGTTGAGGCCGTAGAGGCCGCGCACCTCGAGGGTCCTGAGCGCCGCCTGGATTTTGCCCGAGGTCGGCTCCTTCGCGCTCTCGATGGCCTTGGCTACCACGTTCACGGCGTCGAAGCCGCGCATCCCCTCGACCACCCCGATCCACGGCAGGCCGCGCTTCTTCCACTCGTCGACGTACGCCCGGCTGGCCTCGGCGTCGCCGGCCATCGCGTAGTCGTAGGGGTTGTAGAAGTTGATGAACATGGCGCCCTCGGCCGCCGGCGCGCCCGCCAGCTGGACGATGGAGTCGGGCCAGGCCGAGCCTCCCGTCACGAGCACCTTGACCTTGAGGCCCAGCTCCTTCATCTGCTGCAGCATCTTGGCGGCCTTCGGCGCGTCGTCGGTGATGACCACGCTGTCCACGCCCGCGGCCTTGAACTTCGTCAGCTGGGCGTAGAAGTCGGTGTCCGCCTGGCCGACGTACTCCACGGCCTCAACGGTCGCGCCGTTCTTCTTGAACGCCTCGCCGAAGGCCGTGACGGCGCCCCGGCCCCAGTCGGTGTTGACCGCCAGGTAGCCGATCTTCTTCATGCCGAGCTTGGGGATGAGGGCGCCGGCGCCCACGGCCTCGAGCTCGCTGGTCGGGCTGATGCGGCTCACGACCTTCTGGCCGGGGGTCTTGGGATCGGTGATCTTGCTCGAGCTCGAAGTCTCCACCACGAGCGGCACGCCGTGCTGCGCGGCCAGCGGCATCATGGCCAGCGTCATGGACGAGCCCCAGGCGCCGATGATCACGGGCACCTTGTCGCGCACGATCAGCTTCTCGGCGGCATTGCGCGTCTCGGCCGGGTCGGACTTGTTGTCTTCGATGATGAGCTCGAGGGGCCGGCCGAGCACCCCACCCTTCGCATTGACGCGGTCGAGCGCGATCTTGGCGCCGTTCGTGATGTACGACCCGGCTGCGGCGATGGGACCGGACAGCGGCTGGATCAGGCCGACCTTGATGGGCTCCTTCGACTGCGCCTGGGCCGGAGGTAAGCAACGGCCCGGCCAGCGCGCATGCATCGGACACCGGGACCTGGCCTTGCGCGTCCACTGCAGCATGGCCTAGCATCGGGCCATGCCCATCGTCGCGGCCGTTGCCTGTCCCCACACCCCGCAGCTCCTCGTGCGGCCCGAGACCGAGGACCGCGACATGGTCCTGCGAGTGCACGCCGCCTACGGGGAGGTCAAGCGGCTCCTCGAGGCGGCGCGGCCTGATGCCATCTGCGTGGTCGGGGGCGACCATATCGAGGGGTTCTTCCTCACCGCGGTGCCGGCGCTGGCCGTCTACGCGGGGTCCACCGTGGCCGGCACGTTCGACCGCTACCGCTACACGTTCGACGTGCACGAGCCGCTCGCGCGCGCGATCCTCGAGCAGGGCGTCGACAGGGGCTTCGACCTCGCCTACTCGCAGGACCTCTCGCTGGACTACGCCTTCTACGTGCCGCTGCACTTCACCATGCCCGAGCCAGCCGTTCCCATCGTGCCGCTCTACGTCAATGTGTACCTGCCGCCGCAGCCGACGCCCAGGCGGTGCTATGCCTGGGGCCAGACGCTGCGAGCCATCCTGGATGCCCGCCCCGAGCGTGTGGCGCTCATGGCGTCCGGGGGGCTCTCGCATTTCCCGGGCAGCGATCGCTATGGGTCACCGGACTACGAGTGGGACAGGCAGATGCTGGACAAGCTCATCGATGGACGCGGCGCGGAGACGGCCAGGATCACCGGCGACGAGCTCGACAAGGCGGGCAACGTCGAGTTCAGGACCTGGATCACGCTCCTGGGCGCCGTCGGCAACGCCAAGGCCCGGGTGATCTGCTACGAGCCCTCCTGGCACCACGGCAATGCCGTCGTCACCTGGCCCGTGGGGCCCGTCGCATGAGCCTGCACTACACCTTCCCACCCGCAGCGCTATCCGCTCAACCGCTGCCTCTACCAGCTCAAATCCGACGACGCGTTCCGCGAGCGGTACCTCAAGGATCCCGACGGCATCCTGCGAGAGGCTGGGCTCGATCCCGAGCGGATCGCCGCCCTCCGGACGCTCGATCGCGACAGACTGATTGCCCTCGGGGCGCACGCTTACCTCGTATTCATGGCGGCGCTGCGCCTCAAGATGGCCAGCGCCCCCCAGACCTTCGAGAGGTTCTAGCAGACGGGGTCAGGTTGACCCCGGCGAGAAGCGAACGGATCAGGAACGGTGTCAGCGGAGCCGTGGTGATCTTGATGCCGAAGGGCTGGAGGGCGTCCTCGACCGCATTGGCGATGGCGGCGGGCGGCGAGATGGCTCCGCCCTCTCCCACGCCCTTGACGCCCAGCGGGTTGCGCGTCGAGTGCGACTCCATGTGGATGGTGTCGATCATCGGCAGCTCGGCCGCCGCGGGTACGTGGTACTCCATCAAGGTCCCCGTCAGGAGCTGGCCCCCCTCGTCGTAGCGGATGGCCTCGAAGAGACCGCCCCCGATGCCCTGGGCCACGCCGCCGTGGATCTGCCCGTCGACGAGCATCGGGTTGACCATCCTGCCGCAGTCGTGGGCGACGACGTATTTCCGCAATGTCACGTGCCCCGTCTCGCAGTCCACATCCACGACGGCGACCTGGACGGCATGGGCAAAGGTGACGGTGGGGACCGAGGCGTAGCTCGAGGCCTCGAAGACAGGCCCGCCGCGCCCCGGTCCCGCGAAGCTCGGCAGCCCTGCTTGCATGATCGCCGGGAACGTGAGCCCCCGCTCGACGCTGCCGCGGACGAAGACACGTCCGCACTCGACCTCCATGTCCCGAGGGCTCGCCTCGAGGAGCCTCGCGGCGGCGGCGACAAGCTGCTCCCGGACTCGGTGGGCGGCCTCGCTGATCGCATTGCCGGCCAGGACCATGCTCCGGCTCGCGAAGGTGCCGACGCCGAAGGGAATGGCGGCCGTGTCTCCGCCCACGATGGTGACGTCACCAGGCGTGACACCGAGCGCGTCCGCCGCGAGCTGGGCATAGACCGTCTCGTGCCCCTGCCCCTGCGAGCAGGCGCCCGTCGCGATCAGCACCTCGCCCGAGGGATCGAGGCGCACGGTGGCGCCCTCGTAGGGGCCTATGCCGGTGCCTTCGACATACGAGGAGATGCCCACGCCGCGATAGGTCCCGCGCGCGCGGAGCGCCGGCTGCTCGCGCCTGATGTCGGCATAGCGCGCGGCGTCCAGCGCGGCCTCGAGGGTGGCCTGGAAATCGCCGCCGTCATAGACAAGCGGGTTGCCGTCGCGGTAGAGCAGCCCCACGTCATAGGGCATCTCGTCGGCGCGGATGAAGTTCCTGCGCCTGACCTCCGCGGGATCCACCCCGACCGTCCGCGCCAGGAGATCCACCATGCGGTCCATCACGAAGACCGCCTCGGGCCTGCCCGCCCCGCGATAGGGCGCGTGCGGCGACTTGTTGGTGACGACGCTCCGCGCCTGGAAGCGTGCGTGCCGGACGCGGAACGGGCCGAGCACGTGTCCCACCGTGTTGTACGGCTGGACTATGCCCCAGGGGTTGTAGGCGCCCTGGTCGAGGAGGAACCGGTCGTCGAGGGCCAGGATCACGCCGTCCTCGGTGGCGGCCAGCCGCACGTCGTGAAGCTGCTCGCGCGAGTGGGTGGCGCTCTGCAGGTGCTCGCGCCTGGTCTCGACCCACTTCACGGGCCGTCCGAGCTTCATCGCGACGAGGGGGATCAGGACGTCCTCGGGATACACGGAGCACTTGGTCCCGAAACCGCCGCCCACGTCAGGCGTGACCACCCGCACCCGGTGCGCCGGGAGCTTCAGGACGCCCAGGAGGGTCTTCTGGATCAGGTGCGGGAGCTGGGTCGAGGCCCAGACCGTGAGGCCGCCGGTGCGCTCGTCGGGCACCGCCAGCACGGCGCGCGGCTCGAGCGGCATGCCGGCATAGCGCTGGACGGCGATGCGCTCCTCGAGGACGACGGGCGCCCCGGCGAAGGCCGCGTCGACGTCCCCCACGGCGGCCGTGAAGGCGACCGCCACGTTGTCCGGCCAGTCATCGTGGATCCGCGGGGCGCCGGGCCGGAGGCCGGCCTCGACGTCGACCACGACAGGCAGCGGCTCCCAGTCCACCTCGATCCGCTCGAGCGCGTCCTCGGCCGCGTAGCGGTCCGCCGCCACGACTAGGACGACGGGCTCGCCGACATAGCGGGCCTTGGACCTGGCGAGCGGATACTGGAGCGCAGCGCGGACCTGGAATCCCACGCGCGACTGGAGCGGCGGCGGCGCCAGGCCCGCCTCGGGCAGCGGCTCGAGGCCGTCGAGCTCGCCGAAGGTGAGCACGGCGACCACGCCGGGGCGGGCCCGGGCGGCCGCCAGGCGAATGGCGGCGATCCGGGCATGCGCGTGAGGGCTCCGCAGCAGGGCGGCGTGGAGACAGCCGGGGACGGTCATGTCGTCCACGAACCGCCCGCGGCCCGTCAGGTAGCGCGGGTCCTCCCGGCGGCGGACCACCGCCCCCACGTACTTCTCGCCCATGGCGGGCGGCTACGTGAAGTGCGTGACGATGTGCTTGGCCATCACGTCGATCTGCTTGGGATCGTCCGTCATTGCAGTGACCGAACGTGAGCGTCCTCGGGTCCTTCCCCATCGCCTTCGCGTGTCCCTGCAGCTGCACCCAGTCGCGCTTGACCCACTCCTGCTTGCCCGAGCAGCGGGAGAGCCAGTTCCCGGCCTTGACGATGCGGTTCATGACGGTCGTGGCGATGACCGGCACATCGTGGTCCGTGGGATCCGGCACGCGGGAGCCCCCCGAGACCCACATCTCCGGCATCCTGGGCGGCCGTGGATCGATCGTCACGTCGTGGAACTGGTAGTACTTGCCCGTGAAGGAGGCGTTGGGCTTGGTGAGGAGCAGCGTCACCGCCTCGATGATCTCATCGGTGCGCGTGCCGCGCTCCTCGATGCGGGAGCCCGTCACCTCGTACTCCCGGGCGTACCAGCCGGGCCCGACCCCGAAGACGTAGCGGTTCTGCGAGAGGTGACAGATCGTGGAGATCTCCTTGGCCAGCAGCACCGGATGCCGTACCGGCAGGACGAGAATGCCGGTGCCGAGCTTGACCTTCCTAGTCAGCGCGGCGGCGTAGGTCAGGACACTGAGCGGCTCGAGCCAGGCATTGCCGTAGAGCCCGGGGGCCGAGAGCAGGTGGTCGATCACCCAGACGTCGATGCCATGCTCCTCGCACTTCTCGATGGACTCGCGGATGCGCTTGACGTTCTTGGGGTCGCTCGTGCCGTCGCTCCAGGCATACGTCGGGATCCAAGCGCCGAACTTGAGCTTCGCCATCGCGAGCGTCCTCCTCAGGAAGGGGTGCGGGGCAGCGTGCCGCGCCTAGTGTACTCGAATCCGCGCGGGCGGTGCGACGCCTACTGGCCGACGGGCTCGTCCCAGATGATCGAGTTGATCCGAACCCGGTAGCTGTTGGCGCCGGTGGGCATCGTGACGCAGAAAGGCACGCCGCCCAGCGGGGAGAGGTCGCGCGCGCTCGAGGCGTCGCGGGCGCTGAGGACCCGGTCGTTGGCGTCGAGGCTCTCGACGAGAATGCGGAGACCGCGGGCGGACATGCGCCGCTGGTTGAAGACGTTGCCGCAGACCGCCGTCACCTCCCGCGTCTGCGGCTGCACGGACCAGGACACCTTGAGGTCGCCGTCCGATCTGCCACCCAGATCGGCCGCGGAGCCGGCGGTGGGGAGCAGCAGGCAGGCGGCGGAGCCAAGGGCGGCGAGGCGGCGCGCGAGCATGGGTCGTGCCCTCTCGAGGATGCTGGTGATAATCCCCAACCGTCCGCTCAGCGGCGCGACGGGCGCCCGGCGGCCGCGAGAGCTTCGCGGCTGTCGAGCGGCGCGGCGGCGAGGTTGACGGCCACGCGCAGCGCGCGGAGGCCCGACACGCCCTGCAGCTCGTCGAGCTCGAGGCGCTCGACGAGGCTCTCGAGGCAGCCCTGCGACTGCAGGTAGGCGATGTAGTGACGATACTCCGCGGCCTCCGTCTCCTGGGAGTAGACGATGGCGATCTTTCCAGGCTGCGTGAGCCGCTCCGTCGTCCCCCTGATCACGGCCTTGTCGATGCGCTTCTTCATGATCTCGTAGCGCACGTTGTAGGCGCCGTCCACGTCGAAGCGCTTCTCGTCGAATCGGAAGCGGATGGACAGCGGCGTGTGCTGGACCAGGATGAGGTGCGTCGTCTCGATCGGCTCCGGGAGCCGCGGCTTGATCCGCTCGGCCTCTCGCGCGATCCCGCAGGCGACCATGAGCTGCCAGAGCCGGAGGTTCTTGAGGTGAAGCGTCGTGAAGGTGCCCCCCTCGAGCAGCGCCGGCCCGGCGTAGATGCTGTAGTCCACGCCGTCGGTGCGCTGCTTCTCGAAGTAGTGCGGGGCGATCGCCTGCGCGACCTGCTCCTCCCCGTCGAGATAGGCCGAGATGGTCTCGTTGATCAGCGTCACGCTCTGGTCAAAGGCCCGCCGCCGCCTGCCGACGGTCCCGAGCTGCGGATCCAGGGCGTTCCGGTAGGCCTCGATGCGCTCGCGCACCGGGCGCCCGAAGGTCTCGAGGTGCTCGAAGAGCGATTCGATCTCGCCGCGGAGGAAGGCGATCAGCCCGATCTCGTCCCCCGTGCGGAGCGACACCTCGACCGCCGCGCTGTGGGTGTCCACGCGGTACGCCAGCTGGTCGAGGATCGGCATGGGTCGGGCCGCATGCGCCGCACGGAGCACGTCACCGGCCAGCCCGAGCTGGGCCAGGAGGTCCGCCTGAATGGCCCACGCCCGGTGGGTGGACGAGCCGCGGATGTCGGACAGGGCGTAGAGCGGGTAGACGTCCCGGAAGACGATGGGCTCGATCTCGACAGTCCCTTCCCCCGCCGCCGCCGGCCGCTCGAGGCTGTTGAGCACGGCCTGGCGAAAGCGCCACTCGACCACCGGGTGGATGGCCGTGCACTTTTCCTTGATCACCGCCTGGATGCGCCCGGCGAGCTCGTCCATGCTCCGCTTCACGGCCATGGCGAAGAGCGGCAGCATCGGGCTCAAGAGGGGCTCGTGGGTGCCGTTGAGGTCGCCCGGAGTGGGCGAGGCGAGCTTGAGGGTGCCGATCGTGGCCTCCTGGTAGCGGCGCGGCGCCACCACCACGTTGCGCTGCCCGGCCGCGAGCATCGCCTCCTCCACGCGCGTGCGGTCCGGGTAGGCGGCCAGGTCCTCGATGATGAGCGGCCGGCCCTCGAGCGACGCTCGCTCGAAGATCGAGCCGGCAAAATCCCCGATCCGATGATGGGTCGAGTCCGCGAAGATGCATTCGTGCTCGTGGCTCGCGCCCGAGTTGAGCGTGAGCACGCGGTCGCCGTCGATGGCCGCCAGCGACAGCTGGAGCGCCGGCCGGCGCAGCACCGCTCGATCGAGGAGAGCACCTCCTGGTGCGTCACATCCACCGCGCGCAGCACGGTGAATCCCCGGATCAGGAAGCGATCCGGCGGCAGCATGGCCATAAGCTCGGCCGGCCTCACGAGCTGAGACTGCAGCCGCCGCCGCATCCCGTCCGTGAGCTCGGGCAGCTCCCCCACTCCCTCCACCTCGAGGAAGGTCCAGTCGAAGAGCACCTTGAAGTGCCGGTCGAGGCGTGTGTCAGGGTCGGACGCGGTGAAGACGATGGGGTACTCGATCTTGAGCTCGATGCCGTACAGACGCCTGAGGATGAGCGCGTAGGCATGCAGGAGCCGGACCATGGTAACCGTGTCCGGATCGGCGTTCACGCGTCCCTCGAGCCCGCCGTCCCCGCTGCCCAGCACGCGGCGGAAGAGCGGCGTCGCGAAGAAGCTCTGCATCCGGAACGGAAAGAGGGCCGCGCCGTACTCTTGGTCCCGGAAGGCCGGGGCGAAGACGGCGGCGAGCAGCGTATCGACGAGCTCCCGGTGGGCCTCGATGACGGACGGGTCCTCGATGGTCCGGCACAGCTCCGGCGCCTGGCGGATACGCTCCCGGACGAGCTCCGCGAGCTGCCCTCCCAGCTCGCCCTCGTGCCCCATCTTCGTCTGCCAGAAGGCGACGAGCGGAGCCAGCGTCAGCTCGCTCCGGATGGGAAAGGCGCGCGCGGCCTCGGCCATGGCCGCCCGGATATCCGACGAGGAGAAGGCGGTGTCGCTCATGGCCAGCTAGTGTAACACCGGGGTCCAGCAGCCAGGAGGATCAGCCCGCGCCGGATGCGGGGGCGACGGCGCCCGTGCGGTCCACGATCATGCGGTAATGCTCGGGCTGTCGGTGCCTCGCGAAGTTGAAGACGGTCTCCTTGTAGGAGCGCGTCAGGTCGAGGTCGCAACGCGCCACGCAGAGCTCGTCGCCCAGCGTCGTGCACATGGCCACCGTCTCGCCCGAGGGCGCGATGATCTGGCTCTGGCCGATCAGGTCGCATCCCTCCTCCCGGCCGCACTTGGCGACACCCACCACCCAGGTGCCGTTCTGGTAGGCACCCGCCTGCATGGAGAGCTGGTTGTGAAAGTTGGCGAGGAGGTCGTGCTCGGGTGCCGGCGGGTTGTGCACCGGGGTGTTGTAGCCGAGCAGGATCATCTCGACGCCCTGGAGGCCCATCACCCGGTAGGTCTCGGGCCAGCGCCGGTCGTTGCAGATGCACAGGCCGAGGAGACCGCCGAAAGCGTGCCAGACGCCCCAGCCGAGATCGCCCACCTCGAAGTAACGCTTCTCGAGGTGCTGAAAGGCCCGCCAGGGCTCGTGCCCGGCATGGCCCGGCAGGTGGATCTTGCGGTACTTGCCCACGAGACGGCCGCCCGCGTCCACGAGGATGGAGGTGTTGAAGCGCCGGCTCGTGGCGCCGGCGGCCACGAGCTCCGCATAGCCCAGGGACAGGCCCATGCCGAGTCGGCTGGCCTCGTCGAAGAGCGGGCGCGTGTCGGGGCCCGGCATCTCACGCTCGAAGAAGGCGTCGATCTCCGCCTGGTCCTCCATCCACCAGCGCGGGAAGAAGGTCGTGAGCGCCAGCTCGGGGAAGGCCACGAGCCCGCAGCCGTGGGCCTTGGCCTGGTGGAGGAGATCGAGCATCCGCTTGACGACCTGCGCCCGGGTGTCGGCTCGCTGGATCGGGCCGAGCTGTGCCGCGCCGACGGTGAGAATCCGGGACATGGTCGCCTCCTGCGCGCGTCAGTGTGAGCCGATGCCGGGGGCGCCGAGGCTGTCCGCGACGTCCCGGCCCAGGGCGCCTGCCCGCGTGTAGTGCGCCCGCGCCGCGGCCACACCCGCCCCGGCGGACGACTGCACGCCTTCGCCGCGCAGCACGGTCTCGAGGGCGGCCAGGCAGAGGAGGACGTTCTGGAGCCGTGCCGAGTAGCCCATGGTCCCGATGCGCCAGATCTTGCCCTGGAGCGGGCCGAAGGCCGCCCCGATCTCGACACCGAACTCCTGGATCAGCCGCTGGCGCACGCGGAACTCGTCCACCCCCTCGGGCACCATGACCGGCGTGATGAAGGGCAGTCGCAGCGCCTCGGGCAGCGAGCCGAACAGGCGAAGCCCCAGAGCGCCGAGCCCGGCCCGCAGCGCCGCACCATGGAGCCGGTGGCGCTCGAAGCGCGCCTCGAGGCCTTCGACGACGCAGGCGCGCAGCGCCTCGCGGAGGCCGAAGACCATGGACGTCGGCGCCGTGTGATGGTTGTAGCGCGCCGGGCTCCAGTAGCGCTGGAGCTGGAGGAGATCGAGGTAGTTGCTCTGGATGCGGCTCGCGCGCTTCTCGAGCACGGTCCCGGCTCGCGCATTGAAGGTGATGGGCGCCAGGCCGGAGGGGCAGGACAGGCATTTCTGCGTCCCCGCCACGGCCACATCCAGGCCCCAGCGGTCCGTCGCCACCTCGGAGCCACCGAGCGTCACCACGGAGTCGGCCATGAGCAAGGCCTCGTGGGCGCGGGCGAGCCGCGCGATCTCCTCGAGAGGCTGGAGGACGCCCGTCGAGGTCTCGCCGTGCACGACGGCGACCATGCGTGTGCGCCCTCCCTCGAGTGCCTTCGCGATCGCGCCGGGCTCCAGGACGTGCCCCCACTCGGCCCGCACGGGGACGACGGTCGCCCCGCAGCGCTCCGCGATCTCGATCATGAGCAGGCCGAATCGCCCGCACTCGCCGACCACCACGCGGTCGCCCGGCTCGAGAAACGAGACCATGGCCGCCTCGAGCCCCGCCCGGCCCGTGCCGGGAACAGGAAAGGCCCGCTCGTTCTGTGTCTGGAACACCACGCGGAGGA
>WNGA01009755.1_pt1 | contig 12876 bp, 12 predicted proteins | sample 5400061 | NCBI WGS metagenome assembly WNGA01 (sample SAMN13153366, study PRJNA577476) | soil metagenome | isolation source: 100 cm soil or saprolite under grassland replicate 2 | place: USA:California | collected 2016-06-15
TGGTGTGAAACGCAAGGCGCATTTCACGTCATGAACTTCGTCGTCCGTAAACGCAGGGCGCCCACGATCATTATAGTTTCCCTGGTCGATATCCTGATCATCCTCCTCATCTTCTTTGTCGTTTCCACGACTTTTAAGAAAGACCAGCCGGAGGTTCAAATCAATCTGCCGGAATCTAAAATGGCAAAGAAGATGCCGGCTGAACTGGAACACGCGATCGTAAGCGTGGATCAAAATGACGAGATTAAACTGAACGGGCGAGCGATGGGTGTGGACGAACTGGAGGGCGCCGTGCGCGAGTTGCCCGAGCCTCGCAAGTCCACGCTCGCACTGCAAGCGGACAAAAAAGCTTCCTTCGGCGCGATCATTAAAGTGATGGATGCATTAAAGCTCGCGGGCGTGAGAAATTTGCCGGCCTTTACTCGCGAAGAGAAATGATTTTGTCGATTTCGCAGTACGGCGACCCGATCCTGCGGGTGAAAGGCAAACGGATCGAGAAGATCGACGATCACATTCGCGAGCTGGCTGCTAACATGATCGAGACGATGCATGCCGCCAATGGCGTTGGCTTGGCGGCGCAACAAGTCGGTGAAGCTTTGCAGTTCACCGTGCTCGACGTTTCGCAAGTCGAGGATCGGCCAAGCACGATGAAATTGAATGGCGAAGATGTCGATCCAAAGACTGCGATGCCGATAATCTTAATTAATCCGGAAATCGAAATCGGCGGCGTAACTGAAACCGGGACAGAAGGCTGTTTAAGCTTCCCGGAAATTACCGGGCAAATCGAGCGCGCAAAATCAATAATCGCGCGTGCGCAAACTGTGGAAGGCGACACAATGACAATCCAGGCGAGCGGCTTGCTGGCACGCGCGATTCAGCACGAAGTCGATCACCTCAACGGAATTCTTTTTATTGATCGTATGAATTCAGCGGCAAAGGCAGCTTTGTCGAGCCGCTTGAAGCGCTTGCAAAAGGAAACGAAACGCGGCAAGCGCATTCGTCCGCAGGACAAACAATCACTCGTCAGCGAGACAACGCTGTAGCCGTCGACCTCTGGGAGACGCGACGCCTATGCTCTAAATACGTCGGCGCCGCGCTTCGCAGAGCGAAGCGTCTGCAAAATCAGAGCGCTTTGTAATCGACCGAAATCGTGCGGTAAACGAGGGAATCGTGTTGGGCCGAGAAATAAAAAAGCTCGAGCATCGTTGCGCCAACCGTCCATTGATAGCCGACCAGCGTCTGGATGACGTCCGTATCCGTATCGCGAGAACGCGAGACCAGTTTTCCCGTTCCGTACTTTTCGTCGAAGTATTTGCGGATTTCTCCCATCCGCTGGTTGTAACGTTCGATCGACCAGTCCGGATATTCATATTGCAGTTCCACTGCGACGAGCGCTCTCTGCTTAAAGGTGAAGAGGGTGCGCTTCAATCCAGGATGAACAAGTCCTTCCACCGCCCAGATCTCCCGGTTCTCTTTTTTTTCCCGCGACGCGATCTTGGCTCTCGCGCCATGCAGCACCGCGTCCACACGCGCCATGGAATCGTTCCAATGAAAGCCAAACGGCGGCAACAGCTCGTCGACGGCATAGGCGTACGACGCAAAGAGCAAGAAGACGATCAAGCTGGTTGGAAGAATTTGCCGGATTGCTTGCCGGCGGCGGAAAGTAACGAAACAGTTGGCTTTCCAGTTGGTCATTTTCGTTTGCGTTGCCTGCATTCTCGATTCGTAGAGCACCCATAGCAACGGGAGGCCGCAAAATTGCGCACCCACGCCAATTGGGTCAACTCGGGAATGGTGTAACCGGGCATTGATGATGCCGGCCTTGGAAACATCTGCGCCCCTACGGCCGGGATCACCGATCCCGGCTACAGCCCCGCATCAACTGCGCGCAACGAAGATCATTTTTGTTGTTGCCGGGGACACGCGCGTTTCCCTTTTCAGTCAAGAAATTTTTTTTGATTATGAAAAATAAAGTTCAGTTTTTTTCTTGTCGATTTTAACGGCGGTTTCTAATCTCAAGCCCGGTGGCAGGGCAGAAAGGCAGCAGGTGTGAATAAGTTGTGAACATTTCTGAGAAACTTTTAGCAGCGAAAATGAACGACACCCGAACCCCTCCCGAGAAACTACCTCACGCGCATATCCATCACGTTGCAGTGAGTTCACCGCTAACCTGTACAAAGTTCAATTTCCCCTCGTATTCATGCATTTTGGACGTTTTTTCCGAGCATTCCATAGGGAGATTGCGCTCGCAGTCCCCTCAGGGTCGCTTCGGGGCCGCAGGGCGATTTCCCCTCGTATCAGCCTCTGTGGCGATTGTGTAACACTGTTAACAAGTTGCTATGGACAAGAAATGTGCGCAGCTATGGCAGCGATTATCGGCTGCGCTCAAACCACACATCAGCCCCGATAGTTTCAAGCGTTGGTTCTCTACCGTCGAATTGATCGAAGCCAGTGATAAATCGCTTACGCTTCGGGTCCCAAATAACATCTATCAATTTTGGATCGAGAGTAACTACATGACGGCGTTGCAGACCGCGATCGTCACCGTATTTGGCAGCCCACGCGCCATAAGATTTTCCTCTCCCTCCGGACCTGCGGGACAAACGCATTTGGAGGACGCCGTCATCTTAAAGGAGATCTTGCCAGAGTCACAAGGCGACACAAAAACAGGCGCGAGCGTGCTTGGACTCAATCCACGAAACACGTTCGAATCTTTTGTGGTCGGTCCGAACAACGAGATCGCACACGCCGCCAGTCTCGCAGTCGCACAGTCACCGGCGCGCACTTATAACCCGCTCTTTATTTACGGCGGGGTGGGTCTCGGCAAGACGCATCTGATGCAGGCAATCGGCCAGTACGTCTGGGCGAAGAAAAAAAACATGAAGGTGATGTATCTCTCCAGCGAGCTCTTCATCAACGAGTTCATCGATGCAATCCAGCACAGCAATCTGGTGAAGTTTCGAAAGCGCTATCGCCAGGCCGATCTCCTTTTAATCGACGACATCCAGTTTCTTGGAGGCAAGGAGCGTTCGCAGGAAGAATTTTTTCACACATTCAACACGCTCTTCGACGGGCACAAACAGATCGTGCTTTCCAGCGACCGGCCTGCTTCTGAGATCGCCAACCTGGAGCGCCGTTTGGTTTCCCGCTTTGAGTGGGGACTTACCGCCGAGCTCCAGCCGCCGGACATCGAGACGCGCCAGGCAATCCTGCGGAAAAAAGCGCGCACCATGCAGATTAAATTACACGATGACATTCTCCAATTTCTCGCCAGTCGCATTCGCTCGAATGTGCGCCGTCTGGAGGGAGCGCTCATGCGGGTGGCGTCCTTTGCGTCACTCAGCGGAAAGGAGCTTACGCAGGAAGTCGTAGAACATCTGCTGAAGGATATTTTGCAGGAAGAAGGACGCCATTCCGTTACCATCGAGCAAATCCAGCGACGTGTAGCCGAACACTTTGATGTGCGTGTGGCGGATATGACGAGCAAACGGCGCCCGGCCAGCATCGCTTTTCCGCGGCAGGTCGCGATGTATCTGGCGCGCGAACTTACGAAGGCGTCGCTTAATGAAATTGGTGATGCATTTGGCGGACGCGACCACGGCACCGTCCTGCATGCTTGTAAACTCGTAAAGAAACGTATGGTCGAGCAGGACAACCTTCGTCAGACAATCTCCTTTATCGACAGTTCACTACAGCGCTGATCCGTAATTCTGCAGAAACGGTCCATAACCGTCGCATTAATTTTTTGACGAGAACAAGAGCAACAGGTAAGCGCGGCGGTCGCAGGCCGCCACTACGACAAAAGGGCAAGAGCGACTTTACGGTTGCCGAATAAAATCGAAAGCCTTACAACTTAAGCGCTCCTTTCCATCATGAAATTCAGTGTCACGAGAGAAAAACTGCTTGAGGGCCTGCAACAGGTTCAAAACGTAGTCAGCACACGCACAACTTTGCCTATTCTTTCCAACGTTTTATTGCAGGCGGACGGCAACGAAGTCCATCTCACCACGACCGATCTCGATGTCGGGGTGCGCGGCAGTTGCGAAGCGCAAGTGGACAAAGAGGGCGCAACCACACTCCCGGCGCGCCGTCTTTTCAACATCGTCCGTGAGCTGCCCTCGAGCGAAATTCAGGTCGATGTCGATGGAAAGAACGCGGCGTCGATCCGGAGCGGACAAAGCTTTTTCAAAATTCTCGGGTTGCCCGAGGAAGAGTTTCCGCCGCTGCCAAAATTTGAGGACGCGAAAGTCGTCACAATTCGGCAAAAAGATTTGCGGGATGGTTTGCGCAAAACTTCCTACGCCATATCGACGGACGAAACCCGTTACGTGCTGAACGGCGTCCTTTTTAGTTTCAAGGACAACAAGCTTACACTGGTAGCAACGGATGGCCGGCGCCTTGCCATGGTCGAAATCGAACTGGAATTCCCGCGCAGTCATGAAGCAGACATTATTATTCCCACAAAAGCGGTCACCGAATTGCAGCGCCTGCTTACCGATGACGGTGACGTGAAAGTGAGCATGGGCAGCGGCCAGATCGCGTTCGATCTGAATAAGACGCTGCTGGTTTCAAAATTGATCGAAGGCAATTATCCAAATTATCGCCAGGTCATTCCGGCTGAAGCAAAAGAGCGAGTAAAACTCGAGCGTGAAACATTTTTGAATTCGTTGCGACGCGTTTCGTTGCTGGCGAGCGACAAATCGAATTCGATCAAACTCAATTTCAGCAAGAACAACATCGACATCACCGCCAATACGCCGGAGGTCGGCGAAGCGAAGGAATCGCTGCCCGTCCAGTATAAAGGGCGCGATTTTTCCATCGCGTTCAATCCGGAATTTCTTATGGCGCCGCTGCGCGCCCTGACCGAGGACGAAGTCTTCCTCGATCTCATCGACGAGATGAGCCCGGGCGTCTTGAAGATTCAGACGCCGTTTCTCTATGTGCTGATGCCGATGCGCATCAGCTCCTAAATTTTTCGGAAGATAGGCTTCCAGCCTGTCTCGGCGAACGGGCTTCCAGCCTGTTTATTAGTGCACAGTAAACGATTTCAAATTTAAGCGACGGCAAGTCGCCACCTGGCGCCCGGATGACCTGCACATTCGCGTTCATCGGCGCCCAGACAGCCGGATCGGTCGGACCAAAAAGCAGAATGCATTTTGCGCTCGCAGCCGCGGCCAGGTGCGAAATGCCGCTGTCGTGTCCCATGAAAATCGAATTTTCAAGTAGCGCCGCCAGATGAACCAGCGGCAGATCCTTCGCGAACGCGACACGTTCATCCTTCCAGAGCTCCTCCAATCGCGCGACTTGAGTGTGATCGGCTTCGCCTGAAATGACCACGATTGATCCACGAAAACTTTCTCGAGCAAACAAATCGTTTCCAAGTTCGATCCAGTTTTCGAGAGGCCAATTTTTCTTTTCGCTGCCGCTTCCGGGATGAAGCGCGACCAGCGGCCGCGGGAGATCGCGCAGAAATTCCTGCGAACGATGTCGATCTTCCATGGAAGGATAAATGCTCGGTGCGAAATCGCTAACTCGCAGCCCGAGTTCTTCGAGTGGTCGGGCAAGCTGACGTGCTGCATGCTCGTGATCATCGACCCTTGCAGGTCCGTGGATGAGATTTTCGACGCCGCATCGGCGCAGGTTGTTCTCAAAGATTCCATCCGGATCGTAGAGATAGCTGATGATCAAATCAAAACTTGCGAAATAATTTGCAAGTTCCGCAGGCAGTTTCGAGTTTTTCGCGAAGAAGCTGGAGAGCGCTCCGTATTCGATCGAGCGAATCGCTTGAGCGTAAAAGCGATTCTCTGCCAGCGCCGCAATGTGTTTGTAACCGAGGATCTCAAGATGCGCGGGAGGATAGCCCTCACGCAACGCCTTTAGTGCTGGCAACGTGAGAATGAAATCGCCGATCGCGCCGCCGCGGATCACCAGAATCCGGTTCATACGTTTGCTCTCACTGCGCTCGGGGGGGGCGCCGCATTAATTCGAGCGACGGTCATAGACCGCCGCTACAGATTCTCAATATCGTGTAAGCGCAAATGTGAGAATCACGCCGCCATAAACAAACGCGATGGCATGCAAGAAGCGCCAGCGGAAAACGCTTCGGCTGCTCCAGTTGATTTGATCGCGAAGCAGGTACGGGATCGCAACCCAAAACAGTCCGGCGACGATCAGCAGATAAGCGAATACCGTAAGGGCCAAACGGCTCGTTTCGTAGCGCAGAAACGCAGCATCGAGCAGAGGTTCGGCGGCCAGCAGGCAAAGAATTCCAAGCGCGCGCACAGCGAGAAATTCTTCGACGAAACTCAGGGCGAGCACGTAACCGATCGGCAGCGCAATGAGAAGTGGGCGCCGGAAAGCTGAGAATTCGCCCATCTGGATCGTCGCCAGCAGCCAAAATGTCCACGCAAGACAGACAGTCAGCAGAACAACTCCGGCGACACGAGAGCGCGGAAACCGTTGCGCGACACCAGAGAGATCCGGTTTCAATAATCCCGGCAGGCTCATTAATATCAGAAATGCGCCCGCAATAATTCCCGCGGTTTGCAGAGACAGATGGTAAATCATGTTCGCCACAGCGAATCCGTCCTGTGGCAGACGTGATCGCCGTTGGATGCGCGCGAGATTGGCAGGACTGGCGTGCCATACAAGCTGAATCCATTGGCTTGTTGCACCAGCACACCGACAAGTCCCCCGCTAAGTTCCTCGTCCCCTTCAAGCACAACAATCTTGTTCGTGCGCGTCCGACCCATTAGCCGCGCCGGGTTTGTTTTGCTCGGGCCTTCGCAAAGAACTTCCACTTCGCAGCCGACCAACCGCTCGCCGGCGCGTCGGGCCGATTCATTCACGATCCGGAGCAAATCCTGATTGCGCTCTTCTTTAACGCGCTCATCGATTTGGTCCGGCATTTCCGCGGCAGGCGTGTCGCGTCGCGGCGAATATCGAAAAACGAAAGCATTGTCGAATTGGATTTCTTCGACCAAATCTCGCGTCTGTTTATAATCGTCTTCAGTCTCGCCTGGAAAGCCGACGATAATGTCAGTTGTAATCGCGATTCCATCGCGCACCTGCCGGATGCGCCGGACGAGATCGACATATTTCTGGGCGGTATAAGCTCGGTGCATCGCTTTTAGAATTTTGTTTGAGCCGGATTGCAGCGGCAGGTGAACGTGCTCAGCCAATTTCGGCAGCCGCGCAAATGCATCGATTAAATCATCGCGGAAACCGATTGGATGCGGCGAAGTAAAGCGGAGTCGTTCGAGACCTTCGATTTCATGCACGGCTTCCAGCAACTGGACGAAAGGACTTTGTTTGCGGCCGGGGTCGTCGCCCCCGGCTACAGCGGGAAACTCGTGACGGCCATACAAATTCACGATTTGTCCGAGCAAAGTGACTTCTTTTACACCGCGTGCGACGAGATCGCGCACTTCGCGAACGATTTCGTCGATTGAACGGCTGCGCTCCGCGCCACGCGTCTGCGGGACAATGCAAAAGGTGCAATGCATGTTGCATCCTTGCATGATCGAGACAAAAGCGGTTGCCTGCCGCGGTGCGAGTTGCTGGTCGCGAATCGTCGATTGCGAGCCGGCTTCCTCTGCAACATCGACAACCCCGAAATAAGCGGGGCTCGCGAATTCTTTCGGAGTCGAAAAACGCAGATCGTCCATTCTGCTGTAGTCCGGCGGCTGCCGGATGATCCCGGCCGGGCACGCCGTTTTCTTCGCGACGAGTTCATCCACGTAATCTGCGACGCGATGAAATTTCTGCGTCCCGACGACGAGATCGACATGCGGCAATTTCTTTAGTAAAGATTCGCCGCGCGCCTGGGCCATGCAGCCAAGGAAACCGAACACCACATGCGGCCGCTCTTTTGCCATGCGACCGAGCATTCCCATTTTTCCGAGCGCCTTCTGGTCCGCCATGTCGCGCACGCTGCACGTATTCAGGAGCACCACGTCGGCCTCCGCCTCGTGCGCGACCCGCTCATAGCCGCGCGCGACGAGCGAATGCGCGACTTGCTCTGAGTCGCGTTCGTTCATCTGGCAGCCGTAAGTCTTGATGAAAAATTTCGGCATGTGCGGGCGAAAATAATACACGGGCAGGCCTCCTTCGCTATGTCAGAGATTTATCCCCTTTCCATCTTGTCGATTTTTGGGATTAAATCACGACGTGTCGGGAATGAAAAACGAGCCTCCAGCAATCGGGATCGTTGGCGGCAGCGGTTTGTATCAGATGGAAGACCTGAGCGATCCTACCGAACACAAGATCGACACTCCATTTGGATCACCATCGGATATCCTGGTTGGCGGCAAACTCAGCGGGCGCCAAGTTTATTTTTTGCCGCGACACGGCCGCGGCGATCGAATTCTGCCGCATGAAATAAATCACCAGGCCAACATCTACGCGCTGCGCTCGCTCAACGTCCGCTGGATTATCTCGGTAGCGGCAGTGGGCAGTTTACAGGAAAAATATGCGCCGCGAGATGTCTTGTTGCCTTCGTGGTTTTATGACCGCACGAGCCGGCGCGGCGCTCACCCCATCGAAAAGGCGAAGGTAGATGGCCTGCAGGCGCGCTTGTTGAGCCGGTTGCGCCAGCATCGTCGGGGGCGATGGGATTGCGCGCGGCGGAGTGGTGCGTTAGCCTTTAGCCATGAGCACGGTCGCAGAAATCGAAGCTGCCATTTCCCGGCTCCCATTACAGCAAGCCGCGGAGGTGAGCGAGTGGCTGGAGCAGTGGCTGGAGGATCAGCGGGAGTTGTCGCCTGAATTCCTCGCTTCCATCGAACGCGGCAAGGCCGACATCGCCGCCGGGCGTGCGCGCGTCGTCCGTCCGTGAGCCATGCCCGGCGCGGCCACGCAGGTCTTTTCACGCGAGTTTGACGCGGCGCTTGCGCGGGTTCCAGGCAACATGAGCGCGCTCATCCTTGGGAAGATAACGAAAATGGGACGGCGTCTGGGGTCCTTCCCGCATTACCGCATGACAGGACGCGCTGAGTTCCGGCTTCGTGTCGGCGATTATCGCGTAATTTACGATTTCGACACGGAGAAGAACGAGATTTATCTCATCACAGTCGGAAACCGGCGCGAGGTCTATCGTTAAAAGCCGATCGAAAATGAAGTCAGACACACCGGCAATTGGTATTATCGGGGGCAGCGGCCTATATCAGATGGAAGAGGTGCGCGATGCGACCGAACACAAGATTGAAACTCCGTTTGGTACGCCATCGGACATGCTCGTCGGCGGAAAAGTAAGCGGGCGCCAGGTCTATTTTTTGCCGCGACACGGTCGCGGCCATCGAATTCTGCCGCATGAAATAAATCACCAGGCCAACGTTTACGCGCTGCGCTCGCTCAACGTCCGCTGGATTATCTCAGTAGCGGCGGTGGGCAGTTTACAGGAAAAATATGCGCCGCGAGATGTCTTGTTGCCTTCGCAGTTTTATGACCGCACAAGTCAGCGCGCGGCTCATACTTTTTTTGGAGAAGGCATAGCCGCGCACATCGCATTTGCGGAGCCGATCAGCACGAAGCTGCGAAATTTGCTGGCCGAATCAGCGAGGTCTCTCGGCGTTACGGTACACAATGGCGGAACTTACGTGAACATGGACGGCCCCGCGTTTTCCACGCGAGCGGAATCGGAATGGAACCACCGCAACGGCTTTGACGTAATCGCGATGACAAATCTTCCGGAAGCCAAGCTGGCCCGCGAAGCGGAGATCGCCTTCGCGACGATGGCGATGATCACCGATTACGATTGCTGGAAGGTTGAAGAGGAACCGGTCTCGGCACAGACGGTCCTCGGTCATCTAATGGCAAACGCCGAAACGGCGAGGAAAATCCTCCTGCATGTGATCCCGCGACTTCCGACGGAGCCGAATTGGCCGGAACATTTTGCTCTGGATTCGGCGCTGGTCACTGACCGCAAGCTTTGGCCCGTGGCAACTGTCGAAAAGTTGAGACCGATCTTGGGACGTTTTCTGGCAGAGTGAAATCTGGCAGTGCGAACGTGAGTTCGGAGTTCCGCATTCATGCGGTTTGGTGCAGTGTCCAAACGCAAACCGTCTAAGGCGGAACTCCAAATCTCCGTCCCCGGCTGGTCTCAATCCTTCCCGTAGTCGCGCAGCGGGTACGCATTCCAAGCATGCACCGTGCGTCCGTGCAGCAATCCCAGCTCATACAGCAAAGCTTTTACGCCCGGCGTTTCCACCAGCGCGTGATAATGATTCGCTAGCACGCACCACGCAAATATCTGGCTCGCGTGCCTCGCGAACACAGCCAGCAGGTCGCGCGAAAAATTATCCATACGCTCCGGGCTGTAGCCGATGTAATGACGATGCTCAAAACACGACGCGGAGATGAGAAAACGCAGATGCCCGAAATTGGGCCGGTGCGGGGGTGAATGTCACGGACGTCCGCGCTGCCCTGCGCCAGGCCAGCAACTCCGCGCGCTGCCTCTCATTGAGCTGTCGCCAGAGATAGCGCGGGGCGGACACGGATTTGAGATTACCCCGAGCCGCCTAAAGGCGGAACTCCAAACCTTGCTGCGAGAGTGGCTACATGTTACGAGGCTCCGCGCTCAAGTCGTTTGATCGCTTCACAGAGCGCTCGGATTTGGTATTCTTCGTGTGCCGCCGTCACTGTAATGCGCAAGCGCGCGGCGCCTTTCGCCACGGTTGGATAACGAATCGCTGGAACGAGAAATCCTTCTGTTTGCAGCGCCAACGCCAAATCGAGCGCCGCTTGCTCGTCGCCCACGATCCATGGGAAAATCGCGCTGCCAGAGTTCTCGTTGGACGTTGAGCGTTGAGCGTTGAGCGTTGGGCGTCTATTGGTGGCACCTAAACGTCCAACGTCCAACGATAGAAGCAGATCGCGCATCAGCTTGATTCGCTCCTGAAGCACGAGCTGGCGCTCTTCTCCTTCAGGAGATGCGAGGAAGTCAACTGCGGCCAGCGCCGCGGCGGCGATCGCGGGCGGCGGCGCCGTAGAATAAATGAAAGAGCGCGCTCGATTAATCAGCCAGTCGATCAAGTTGCGCGAACCGCAGATGTAGCCCCCGCTTGTGCCGAGGGCTTTGCTCAGCGTTCCCATCTGTACATCGACATCTTCATTCAAGTTCTCTGTCGCGGCCAAGCCGCGACCATTTGGACCGATCACACCCACAGCGTGCGCTTCATCCAGCAATAAGAGCGCCCCGAAACGTTTTTTTAATTCAATCAATTCCCGCAACGGCGCGCGATCACCGTCCATGGAGAAAACAGATTCGGTCACGATGAGAATGCGTTTGCCCGCATGTTCGCGCTGTGACCACTGAAGATGACTCTCAAGTTTCCCGAGATGATTGTGCGGAAATACGCGCAGGATTGCGCCGCTCAATTTTGCGCCATCAATCAACGAGGCGTGGCAGAGTTTATCGAGCAAGATGACGTCATCTTTGGTCACGACAGCCGGGATCGTGCCGAGCGCAGCCGCGTATCCGCTAGTGAAACAAAGCGCGGCTTCAGTTCCTTTCCATTTCGCCAGCGCGCGTTCCAAACGCACATGTGGCGATTGTGTTCCGCTGATTAATCGGGACGCTCCACCGCCAACGCCAAATTCGCTGATGGCGGCGATTGCTGCTTCTCGTAATCGAGGATCGTTTGCGAGACCGAGATAATCATTTGAGGAAAAGTTTACGAGCCGGCGGTCACCGATCTCGATTTCCGCTCCTTGCGCGCTACAAATTTCGCGAAGATGCCGATCCAACGAACGCACACGAAGAGCTTCCAATTGCTCTTCGAAAAAATCGCGCACGGGAAGTTGGAAGGCTCGGAAAGCTATTGCTGCGTAAATTACATCCACAGACCCCAGGAAAGCAGCGCGGACGCGTCACGCCACACTCCGGCCTTACTGTCGCCCATCACCACAACGATGATGTCGCGGCCCCCGCGCGAACCGCTGCAGATCAAGCAATGTCCGGCGGCCTCTGTGTAACCGGTTTTCATCCCGTTGCAGTAAGGAAGGCGTTTGAGAACTTTATTCGTATTTTCCAGCTCACGTGTGCGGCCATTGGCGTAGCGGAAAACAAGCTGCTGAAGACAAACAATTGATCGGATCGTCGGATTCGCATAAGCCACGCGTGCGATCATCGAAAGGTCGCGTGCGGTTGAGTATTGTCCGGGGATCGGCAAGCCGTTTGGATTAACAAAGTGGGAATTTACCGCTCCCAGTTCGCGTGCACGTCGATTCATAACCTCGGCAAAGGCTTCAATGCTGCCTGCATTATCCCGCGCCAGACATCGCGCCACGTCGTTAGGGCTTTTCACGAGCAATGCGCGCAATAGGTCAATCCGCTGATACGTATCGCCCGGCTTGATATTCAGCTTCACTGGGTCGGCCATCGTATCGATCTGTTGGACCGTAACGGGCTGATCCAAAAAGCCGCGCTCGGCTACAATCAGAGCGGTAAGCAATTTTTGCGTGCTGGCCGCGGCGCGCATCTGGTCCGGGTTTTTCTCGTATAATGTTTGGCCGCTGTGCGCGTCCACGACAATCACCGAGGCTGCGCCAGTTTTGGGTATCCCTTCGGGGGTGAACTCTGTCGGCGCTGGTGCTGATTCTGGTGTTTCCTTCGGCTTTGCATGCGCCCGGTGTGAACGTCCACGAGTCGATTTCTTCGACGCTGCTTTCTGAGTAGGACTGGGCGAGTCATCGACATCCTGTTTATCTTTCGCTCTAACCGCTTGCGCCTTCCGGACGGGCCCGGGCGACATACTGCCTGGCCGCACCACCTCGGAATCAACAACGTCCTGACTCCAGGCACTAAGCGCCGACGCCGAGGCCAACGCGGCAAGGAACAGTATCCGATTAGGCCACTTCATCGGCGGGAACTTAGCG
>WNGA01011773.1_pt1 | contig 12874 bp, 11 predicted proteins | sample 5400061 | NCBI WGS metagenome assembly WNGA01 (sample SAMN13153366, study PRJNA577476) | soil metagenome | isolation source: 100 cm soil or saprolite under grassland replicate 2 | place: USA:California | collected 2016-06-15
TCTACTCACTTGCGGGAAACTACACAGCGAGCTTCATGGCTACCGACGCTTCGGGAGAAACAGCCACAACCTCTCAGACAATTTCCGTTGACATTGACCCCGGCCCAACCGGAACATGCCACAGATGCGCGAACACAAAGGCGGCCTTTCCCAGAACTCTAGGACTCATGATCGGCTTCGCCTTAGGAGTGGTGCTGCCTCTAGCCGGTTCTGCGATAGTTTCCAGAAGACATCGTAGAAGGGTCGGAAACCCTAATTCTCCTACTGAATCCTAATTCGTTTGGAATCCAATCTCTCGCGAATTATCAAGCGCTCCATTGTCTCTAGGCCTTGACCTGCAAAGGGTGGGAGGGCATTCTTGAGAAGATCGAGGTCACTTTCTGTGAAAACGGAAAGCTCTCTACAGACGAACAGAAAACAGGTGGCGAAGACTGTTACGAGCACTAGCAGACGAAAAATTGCGGCAAGATGGAGACTTGTTGCCAAAGCGAAGTCAACTACTGACAGGGGAACAACCGAAAACACCGCTACCAAGGAGGCTTTGAACAATCCATGGGATAGGGGTACCCGTAAGACTCGGCGCAGCGCCCACCAAGCTAGAACCATCATACCTAGAGCGAGCAGTGCTCTGCCGATGGCTCCGGCGATTGTTCCGAGTCGTCCGGCACCTATGCTGACGGCTGCGAGGTCGATTATGGTGGCGGCAACGCTGATTCCGAGGATAGATTTAGTCTTCCCGATGGCTTGCAGAGTGGTGATTAGGAGGAGACTCTGAGCAGAGAAGATTATTGTTATGGCGAGTATAGCGAAAGGGACTGCGCCAGCGATGAGTGAGGGTCCATACACCGCTTCTAGGGCGGTCGGTGCGACCACAGCAAGAGCGGTGCCGGTGGGGAGGACTGTAAGGTTGACAAGCCGCATCGCGACGCCGAGTCTTTCTGAGACTCCTTTTGGCCCTTCGCTGATATAGCTGGAGGATAGGGCGGGGAAGAGGGCTCCAGCTACTGGAGTCCATAGGATGGAGAGGAAGGAAACGCTGGTTACTACTAGGTAATATGCGCCGGTCACGCTGAATTGACCAAGAATCGCTTGGAGGAGCGCGATGTCTCCCCAGCCTTGCAGGAGGATGACAAGGGTTGATGCGAATAACGGGAGGCTGAACACGAGCAGTGGGCGGGCTGGAAAATTCTCAGCTAGGGGTAGTTTCCCTCTGAGGAGGTAGGCTGATAGTAGAAGGGTTGCAAGCGCTCCAATAGCCCAGCCGGTTGGGATTCCTAAGGGCCCCAGGCCGTTAATCGCGAGGACTAGCCCAACCCCGCGGCTGAGGGGATAGTAAAGGACATTTTGGTATGCCATCTCAGCGTATCGTCCCAGCCCGAGAAAATAAGCACCGTACAACGTGGTGAGGTCAAGGAGGAAGGAAGCAGCAAAAGCTACTACAAGGAACGTTGCTGCGCTGAAATTCTTGAAAATCGTAACGGCTATCCATGGAGATGCGAGAACTGACAGCAGGAGTGCGGGTAATGCGATTATTGTGGTCACTCTAAAGCTTGTTCGTGCGATCGCCCCGGCGGAGGAAAGGTCCTTTCCTCCGATATATGCCGAGATGAATCGAGTCGTCGTAGCTGGAAGAGCGAACTGAGTAATGGTAGTAAATACTGCCACTATGGCGGCAAGGAGGGACACCTCTCCGATTTGGGAGAGGTTGAGAATTCGAACAAGTAGCACGTAGTAACTGAAAGAAGTAGCATACACGACTATTTGTTGGGCAGTGATGTAAGCCGTTCCTCTGGGGACGTTGAAGACTAAGGTAGCTTCCGTCATTGGAAACACAATCTTGATTGACAGTGAGGTTCTTCTTATTTCGCCACTTTAAGTTCATTCTCGTTCCAACGTTGTCGTTCTTGATAGGCAGTGCTCAACAAGTTGAATCAATGCTAGAAGTCATGAACCGTATAGAGCAAACCCAACGCTGAGAAACACGGCTTCGGCGTTGAGACAGGCAGAGAATAGATCGCGGTTCGATAAGAGATTTTTTGGCAGCTGTCAAGCAGCAGTGTATGGAGACGCTAGTTGTCTGGGCACGGGCTCATCTACGCTACCGTTTCCAACGAGAAAGTACAAGTGTGGCTGGCCGAAAAGATAGCTGTCTTTCATCACGACCCTATATCCATGAGACTTCATGAGTGACTCGATTTCGTTGATTCTTATCCCCCAGCCAAGGTGTAACTCCAGAATCACTAGTTCTACCCTATTCTCTGCCAGCATCAGGTTCATTCCTAGTAGCGCCTTTTCCTCGTGACCTTGGACATCGATCTTCAGAACGTCGATATTCCCTGTGTGAAACCCTGCGAGCACTTGGTCCAGAGGTACTCCCATGACCTGCCGGCCGTCGCCTGAGTTAACTATACGAGTGGCGGATCCTTGTCCACGAAGAATGACTGTTTGTTCGCGGTCATGCGCCGCCACATTGACAGGCATGACATTACTCGCATTATTGGCAGCTATGTTCGATAGTAAAGACGCGAAGTTATCAGCTCCGGGCTCTACCGCGATAACCTTTCCGGAATGGGAAGCAATTGCTAGGGCAAAATCACCCACGTTGGCTCCAACGTCAACAACAACTGGGAAGAAGGATTTGTTACGTTGTACTTTTTTCAGATCCTTGAGATAACAGAAGTGAGTCTTGAACGCTCCGTACGTTACAGATTTCATCTCCTTTCTGCTGCTAATTACAGCTATTCCAAAGGGACAATCCAATGTTCCCTTGAATCCAACGATAAAGAAGACGGGCGCTGTGAGGATGAAGAGCAAAGCCTTGAGATCTTCAAGGGTTCGATTTCTCCCCTTGATAGCTAGAACGAGCATGGGAAGGAACTCCCACAGGTAGGATTGTCCTTGTGTCCAAGAGACAACCTTGGACTTGAGCAACATAGAGACTCGCTTTGGCATTCTTGGAACTTGACCTTTCTGGCACCTTTGCTAAGCCAACTCATGTTGAAAGCCTTTAAGAATCAATCTAAGCACCGTCGATCTCAACAAGATGAATAGTTGTCCTCAATGATCTCTATAATTAGAGATAGACGTAGTTTCTAGTGATGCCCTTTTGATTCTCCGTGAGATGCAGACGGCTCAACTTCTGGTCAGACGATTCGGTCTCTATCAGGCAAGTCGGCTCTTTCTCCCTGAAATGGTAGGAAGAACTCGGTTATCGAAGATCTTCAGAATGCGCATTGGAGGTTACACTCAAGAGTTGCGAACGAGAGACTCGGTTGTTCTCTTAATCCGACCATTTTCAATGGATCTCGAAATATTCCATGAGATCTGGGACTATGAACGCTACACGCCTTCCGCGATACGCGAAGTAGCCAGCGGGGGAGTCGTGGTCGACATCGGGGCACACATCGGGTTGTTTTCCGTATTCGCGGCAAAGACGCTGAATCCAAAACAAATGATTTGCGTGGAACCAATTTCCCAGAATTTTGAGTTGCTATGCAAAAACATATCAAATAACCACATCGAAGATGTCAGAACCTTCGAAGTTGCAATCGCTGGTCAGTCAGGGGATAGGCGGATTGGCATAGACCCTTTCAACTCTGGTGGTCACAGTCTAGTCGACCGAAGAGGGTACGGGCAACTAGTCAGAGGGATAACAATACAGGACTTGTTCGATTCCGCCAATGTCTCCGATTGTACCTTGCTCAAGATGGATTGTGAAGGAGCTGAGATGGAAATTCTTGAAAAAGCCTCAGATCAATTGTTGGCTCGCATATCGGCTATATGCTTCGAATATCACTTGGACACCTACGCAAAGGAACATCTCACACAATTGCAAAACCGCTTAGAAGCCATTGGGTTTCTGTGTAAAGTACAACCAACGACCTACACCTTAGGTATCTTCTACGGGATTAACCGCATTCGGATTCCAAGATATGATTAAGCGAATCGCTTGAATCAAAGGAGTCCCTAGTGGGAGACGCGGCGAACATGCAGCATTCTGTGGTGATTCATCCTTTGCTTGAGGGCGTTGGTGGGAGTGAGACCGTATGTCTAGCGACCCTGAAAGCATTATACCAGAATAACCATGAGGTGGAGTTGTTATCGTCCAACATTAGCAAGTCTCTCCTTGAGACGCATTGGGCGGACGTGTTTGAGCATGTCAGTATTAGCCGACTGAGGGCTCTTCATCCAAGACCCTTTGACACGTACCTGAGATACTTGCTAATGTGGATAGAGATTCGGAGACGTGTCGACACTAAGCCCGATTTTGTCTTGCTAACCCAAGAATTGTTACCCGGGCTTTCTAAGTTCAGGGATTCGACTAAGGTTCTGTACGTCCATTTTCCGAGGTTCCACGGTCTTGAGGATCGTGGCGCTCGTTTCGTCAGCAGAGGGTATCTTTTACCCATATCACGGCTCATAGAAAGTCAACTCAATAGGATTGACCAGGTAATATGCAATAGCGAATTCACGAAGAGTGCAGTCTTGCGTCAGTGGGGCAACTACGGCATTTCGGAACCGAGCGTGGTATATCCTCCGACCCTTTGGAGTTTCAATTCCTCTCTCCAATGGGACGAGAGAAAGGATCAGGTGTTATGTGTCGGGCGACTAGTTCCGTTCAAGAGGCATGAACTAATGAAGGAACTCGCTATCCAGCACCCGAACATCGCCTTTGTGTCCCTTGGAAGCTATGTAAAGGGTCACGACGCATACGCAAGGGACCTTCTAAATGAAAGCCCACCAAACTTTACAGTCCGACTCGGAGTATCTCAGGCAGAATTGGCTCGAAATTACGAATCCAGCAAATTGTACGTTCACTTGGCAAACGAGGAGCATTTCGGAATCGCTATAACGGAAGCGATGTCGGCCGGTTGCGTCGTCTTGGCTCACGACAGTGGCGGTCCAAAGGAGTACCTGCCCCGGGAACTTCTATGGACAGACATTGAAGATCTCAAACGCAAGTTGCAGATTCTGTTGGCCGACCGAAAGACGTGGACATTTTGGCATCAGAGGTGCAAGGAAATTTCTCAAGATTACACGTTTGATAGTTTCTCGAACAAGCTCATGAAGATCCTGCACGGCCCCCTTAACTAGTCTGGACGCAGGATTCACATGTTGGCTAATTTCCGCTCGTTATTATCGAGGCCGTCATTGATTCGAATGAGAGCGAGGGTCCTGCTCTCAACGATTATCGTCATTTGCGCATCTGAAGCAGTGGGAGCTGCATTCACCGTGGCAAGTCCTATTCTTATTCCCCCATCGTTAGCTTTCCTCTTCGCTTTCGAAGCCTTCTTCGTTGCAACTTCGGCTTTGTTTTCGCAACTTCAATATCCTCTGTATGCTTTGCTTATCGCTTCAGCGCTCGTCGGCGTCTTCCACGGGAAGAAGCCGAGTGCAGATCTTCTGGATGCCCGCGATGTTGAAGAGGGGTCGGCCTCGCTTTCACCGCCAAACCGAACTCAGTATCTGATGCTAGCCTTTGCATTGCTGATATCCACTTTTCTAGTCGCACTGCCCCGTCTTAGCCAAACCCTTCCAATCGGCGGAGATACTCTCTACAGCATGAGCGTTGTGCAGATTTTGGCCAAAGAAGGACCACTTTGGGCCCTTAGATTCAGCGATAGGCCCATCTTCTACCTAGCAACATACGCGTTGGGTGGCATATTCGGCCTCTCAGTCTTCCAGCTCTTTGTTGTCTTGCCAGTTATCTTGGGTGCGATCCTAACTGCAAGTACGTGGCTCTTGGTAAGTTCGTTTTACAAGGGGGCTGCTGGTTTCGCAGCGTTGCTGACAGCGGTATCGTTATCCCTCATGAGGACATCTATTGATCTCTACGCTTCTTTTTTCGCAACGTCTTTGTTCTTTCTAACCTTGGCCGCATACATTTCACGAGACAAACAAAGAGGCCTCTATCGAATCATCTTGCCCCTTATGCTAGTTGTTCTCCTACTATCCTATTGGTTTCTATGGGCGTTCTTGGTTCTAATTCTCGCAACGGCCACCCTCGTTTCGTCCGATCGCCGCGCCAAGTTCAAAGGCCTGATTTTCTCTAACCTACCGGCCGCAGGGGTTCTCGGTCTCTTTGTCTTAGTCGCGACGTTGATGCCTCCTCCCACATATTGGGGATTCGGCTCATCCTTCGCCAACTACTTAGGCAGAGCGGTTAGCCCCACTGGTGTCCTGAACTATCACGACGCCACTTTCAGTTTTGCGAGCATTCAATTGGTGGTGGGACAGGGGAATTTCGTTATGCCGTTGCTTGCCGCCGCGGGTCTGTTCGCGACCGGGCCCAAGTCCTTTGCTCTCAAGGTCATCTATCTGTGGTCCTGTCTGGCTCTCGGATTGTCGCTAGTTTCAATCGTACAGACACATGCCGCCCTTCTATTTCCTTTGCCCATTCTTGCTGGAATCGGATTGAGGAAAATAGTCGAAAGGTCATGAATTTGGCGAGAAACATCGTGAACAGAGTTCTATCTATGGCTCTTGTTGGAGTGATACTTGTATTCTCATTTGAAATCGCGATACGATACCAAGTCAACTACGCCATTCCGTGGTCTCCCCCCTCCAAAGAGGGCATTTCCGAGTTGACGTGGATTCGCGATCACTTTGGTTTTGATAATCTCCACACGATTGTGGTCGTGCGAGACATAGCGTCTTACCTCTGGGCTTTGGATTATGATGGGGGGCTTGTCTATTTTGGGAATCTCTTATATTTGATGACGAACCACACTGATTATTCGCTTCTTAACAATCCCGATGGGGCTGTGAGAAACGCATATCTCGGGTCAATACAGAAACTGTGGTCCTACGGCGCGCTGAGAGATATTCGAAATGCGAATTATTCCATAGTTGTCCCCATGCAACTGTATGCACCAGATCCAATTGAGCTTCAAGCGTTGACTTCGGCTGGTCCAGGAATCGCAATCGCTAGGGCCTTGACGGACTCGATGCTGGTTTCGCTGTATAATGCATGGAACCTCGCAATATCCTCGAAGGATATGTTGACTGCTGCCTCATCATTTCTTCACGTTCGGACCCTGATAGATTGCTCAACCTACGCGAAGTGGTCTGCAATATCCCGCTCAACAACCTTGTCTGTTGGTAACCAGTTGGGGCACGCAGTTTGCAGCCTCCATGCGGTCTCGTCGGCTGTTGCGCAAGCTACGCTCTACTTGCAGCTGAATCTCGGAGTTCCAACGAACCTATCGAATCAGAGCTATGTCGGGTTCTACTTCAACGGAACGACAAATTCCAAAGGCCGGTCTGCACTTAATATCTTGTTCAGTACGGACAGCGGGTTTAGTTCGTTCCTCTCGTACTCCATAACTGACAAAGGTATCTGGGATGGCGACGTGCATGGGATTCTTCTCCCATTGTTCAGTTTTGGTGAACATGGGAATCCGCAGTGGTCATCAATAACGTCCATAGATGTCGGAGTCTACACCGAGGCGGGTGGAAGCTACACCTATGCTTTTGGGGGCTTTGTTGTCGCTACCCAGAGATTCTAATGAGGATTTCCTCTATCTTCGACCCAACGGTTTTGATATCAAACCGCGTTGCCGCCTTAACAGCATTGTTTTCATAGGTTCTCTTTTCAGAAGTGTTCGCCAACACTAGGAGCTTCGAAGCGAGAATTTCTGGATTCCCAGGGGGGACCAGAAAACCTGTTACACCGTCTTCAACTATCTCCTTCAATCCTCCAATGTTGGAACCGACCACAGGGGTGCCGCAGGCCATTGCCTCCAGGGCAGACATGCCAAAGATCTCAAAGTGGGACGGAACTGCCACCACGTCAATCCCTCTGTATGCAGACACGAGTTCCTCGGGCGGCATTGCTTCTATGAAACTAATCTTCGATTCTACTCCGGTTTCCTTAGCCTGCTTCAGAAGACTATTCCTCATTCCAAAATCTGGGCCAATGAAGACGAGCTTGGAGTTTCGGTGAGATTTCAACACGAGGTGGAACGCCCGAACAAGCACGGGGAGGCCTTTGATCGAGTCTAGTCGTCCTACATAGGCTACCACAAAATCGTTCTCCGCCTGAATCTTCCGTCGAAAATCAGATTCTCCCGGCCTGAATATGTTCAGATCAATCCCGTTTCCGACTACGCTTATTCTCGACATATCGACTCCATAGGCTGTATAATGCCTAACCTCTTCCTGGCTCACGGCCAGTGCAGCAGCAACATTTTGAACAAATCTTCGAAGAAAAAGATCCTGCACTATGTTGCCTAAACTCCTGATAACGCCTCGATTTGGAACGTATTGATGGCCTAATAGGGAGCCGTTCGCCGATAAGACCAAATGCCCCCGGTTCCTTGGTCCGAGTAGGAGGCCGAAGGTAGAAGGGAAATTTCGACAATTGATCACGTGGATTATGTCAAACTCAGAGATCTTTCGCTTCACAAGTTCGATTGCAAGTGACGGTGAAAAGAAGAGCCCTTCGATCCAAGACTTGTGATATGAAAAGGAGATCGAGTTGTCTGTGGGCTGTCTTATTGGGTCAGTCCCTAGCCACGTTGAACAGACAGTAATCTCGTGACCGCGCCTAGACAACTCTCGAAGGATGTTGTGAGTAGCAATCATGGACCCTCCGTACCGCCACTGAGGGTACGCATAGGGAGTTATGACTAATATCCTGAATCGCTATCCCTCCGTTGATACAGATATGTTCTGGATGGTCTCAAGCAAGCGGTCAACAAATCCTCTTTGATTTATTCAAAGCCTCCTTGCAAGGAGATCGAATTCAATTTCTGGCAAGATCATTCAGGAGGCTTTCAAATCGATCAGTGATTGAACTCAGGGAGAATGTCTCCTCACAATATTTCCTCGAGGCTCGTCCGAGTTTAACCCTTGCTTCGTTGTCTAGCATTACCGTCCTCATTACTGAGGTGAATTCCTGACTGGAAACCAAGATGGCACCCGACCCGTTGCCAAGAAACGAACGCGTTCCAGGAAGATCCGTGGCGATCACTGTTTTTCCGGCGGCCATGTACTCAGCGATTTTCGAAGGAAAAGCAAAATTGCTTCGCACGTCTGGTAAGTAAGGGTTAATGCAGATATCAGCAGACGCGATTATTTCGGGCATTTGATCGAAAGGGCGTCTCCCGATTATCTTTACGGATTCTTGCAAAGACAGTTCTCTTGACATCGATTCCAGTTTGCTCAATAGTGGTCCATCTCCACACACTACGAGTTTGAATTCGGGAACGTCAGCGAGTATTTCACTCATTGAGAGCATGATCGAATCCAGCCCAGAGAACTCGTAGAGCCATCCAGAGAACAGGGCTACCTTGTCGTGTCGACTTATTCCCACTTGGTCTCTGAACTTTCCGCCTGAGATCGTCGGATTGAATCTATCGATGCTTACCGCAGGTGGTAACAGGATAATCTTAGACTCGGGGACCCCAATCTTTTTCATGTATTGCCAAAGGGGTCCCGAAATGACGACAACCTTGTCAACGCTCTTGTACACTATTCGCTCCATTGTCCATGTTGGGGGCTGGAGAAACTTATGTCTGGTCATTCTATGCAGTACATCAAATGAGTGAAAAAGCACTGGTTTTGCTGAGAGCTTTGAAGCCAGAATCGTCTGCAATCCGTTAGTGGGAACGGAATATAGAACGATTACATCGCACCAGTGCAAAGACTGTTCGAATATGGCTTTGAATTGAGGTAGCATGGAACTTGCTCGCCCGATTCCTGATGCGTTAATCATTCTCGGACGAAGAAGCTGAATTGAAGATTGAGGGTCGGTTCGGTAGGCATGAAGGAATGTTCTGGGTCGAATTAGATCCATGACTCTTCTTGATTGGTTTCTTGCCGGAAAATCCACGACTTTGACTTGATGGCCTCGCAAGGACAACGCCTCCATTATGTGATGAGATTGAAGTGGGAGGTTGTGAAGCCAGTCGGTTTCTTGTACCACGAGAATGTTCAACTTCCATTCAACCTCAAGATTGTGCACCAAATTGGCTCTTTGGTAGCTCTCCCATATCTTGCTCGTATCTACCCACTTCTCCTCTTGAGCGAAGAGGTTTGATGGCTCGATACAAGAGAGGGGTTAACGGCGAGTCCATCACTGCTCGGTTGACTATTCTGCTCCGAAAAGTCAAAACTGCAAGGTAGTCAAGCAGGGTTCTTCTTGGACGCAATCTTATTCTAAGCTCTTGGTGGTCGTTCACGTGAACCGAGCTCAAGTCTGAAATGCCAAGCCCTTCTTTTTCCGCTAGTCGAAGATAAGAAATGCTTTTTGGGGGCATGTCGAAGAACCGGCAAACGAGAGAATCTGCTACTACCACGTTGTCGCTTGCAATGATAACATCAGTGCGAATGGGGTTTCCCATGATAGGTCCCCTCCCTGAGAGAGAGAACGAACCGTCTACTAGGACTAGATTGGAAGGAACTATCTTGTTAACACCAACAATGGCTCGATTTATCTCGTGGCGGTACGTGTTTCCACGATACGGATTTGGAATCAGACCGTAAAGATTCTTCATACCCGCACTCATCTTAGTAACGACATGACATTTGGGGACAGGAACGTTTACTAGCGTGTCGACTTCGTTCACTATTATTTTCGGAAGCAACAGTCTAATCTTCCTTCTCCCAACCTTCGTCTCCAATCTTACCGCAGGTGACCGAGTTAGCTCCATCATCTCTACTCCATTCGCACGGCAAATTTTATCGACACCAAGCTCGCGGAAAGCTCTTGACGTTCTGAACACCGAGAGGTCAGATTCTCCAATAATCACTCTGTCGGCTCGTTCCTTCAGTATTGGCAACAATTTTTCCAAGAAGACAGGGGATGTGACGACTCCGGGTCTAAACGTAGGCCAGGTGAAATTTGGCTTCACGAACACAAGCGAGTCTTTTCTCACCTTATCGGTCCATTTTATCCACGACAAGGCATTCTGAATCGTTTCTTCTAGCCGCTCGGGCGGGAGACGGTCGAAGTAGGCTTGAAAAGCAGAGCTAGCTAGAGACGCGGCCGCATCTTGCATGATTTAGGGTCAACGTTCAAAACATTGCGTCTCGTTTGATCAAATCCCAGTTCTCTCTGAACCACTTTACTGTCATTCCGATGCCTCTTTCAAGTTCCATCGACGGATGGTAGCCGAGGATTTTTTGCGCCTTCTCTATCGACGCTCTGCGGCGTCCAGATCTATCCCAACTCCTTCTTGCATTGAAGGTAGTGCCTGTCTTGTTAGTGGCGAGTTTGTTAATAGTCTTGGCTAGATCCTTGATCTTCGTCTCTTCTCCAGAAGCTAGATTAATCGGCTCTCCTATGGCTTCTTTTAGGTAGCCAGATTTCAGGATTCCGTTAACAACATCTCCGACAAACGTAAAATCCCGCGTCTCCTCTCGTATTTGCCCGGAATCTCGCCCGGTCCGTAAACGTTGAAAAAACGCGGCGTGCTAATCTTGAGCCCATAATAATCGTGGAAATAGTTGCAATAGAGTTCACCGAGCAATTTGGTGATTTGGTACGGGGTATCTAAGTGGATTGACATGAATTCCTCTTTGAGAGGTAGAGGCGCGTCGCTTCCATAGACCGAGCACCCTGATGATGCGAACACGAATCGGTCAACATCAGTGAGCTGTGAGAAGCGTAGCAACCTCAGGGTTCCCCCACCATTCACCATTAGATCGCGCTCAGGGTGCTCTATGGAGTTTTGGTTTGCAAAATGCGCGGCGAGATGAAAGACGAATTTGGGATGAGATTCGAAGGCGGTCGTCAGTTTTTCATCGTCGAGAATGCTTCCTTGAAGAAATGCTACCTTTCCATTATCAGGAATGTTCCAGCGGAAAGAGGACGACAAATCGTCAATGACAACAATTCTTTCTACACTAAGCTCAAGCAATCTCCTGACTAGGTTGCTACCGATGAAACCAGCTCCGCCCGTGACAAGAACAGTTTGACCCTTGTAGGCCTTTCTCAATGCATCGACGCCGGTTTCGACGGCCTCCTGTCCGGATTTTGTCATTGCTTAGCAGCCTTGCTGTGGAGCGCCAAAACCTCAGTCGGTTGGCTCTGGCTTTTTCCATATTCTTTTTTGGACCATTCCACCGTTCTTCTTAACCCCTCTTCGAGGCTCGTCTTAGGATCGTGTTTCAGATGTGAGATTGCTTTCGAGCAATCAACTCTCTTCACTCTCGTGGTGAATGGCTCCCACTCCTTGTACGTCACCTTGGAATCGTCTTTGTTGAGATAGGAAAGAATGAGGTCTGATACGTACTTGATACTGTGTTCTTCCTTTCCGGCTAGGTTGTAGACTTCTCCCGGCCTGAAATTGTTTACAATATTTGCTAGTGTCCGGCACGTGTCCTCTACATAGTCAAAAGTCCTCTTGTGGCTCACGTAGACGGTATAAGGAAGACCCTTGATTGCGTGATGAATGAAAATCGGTATTACTCCACGATAAGGCGAATAATGTTCAAGGGGGCCGTAAGCATTGACTGGGCGCACTCTAACGGTTTCAGTGCCCGACATTGCCTCAGAGTTCAAAGCCTGCATTTCGTTGACCCACTTTGTCATCGCATAGTCATTGAGTTGCCTGATAGGCACTGAGTCCATAACGTCTTCCTTCATTTCCCCAGAATAGTCGCCGTAGACCTCCGCACTGCTGAACAAGATCACCCGGAATCGGTTTGTCTCCTGTAACCTGATCAGGTTCTTGGTTCCAACTACATTGGTGGTCCATAGTTCTCGTAGTAATCCTCGCCGTTCCACCGACCATATTCGGCTGCAAGATGGTAAACATATTCGAATTTTCCTTTCTGAAAGATTTTCTCAAGTTGTCTGAATTTGGAAACATCACAACGAGTGTATCGTTCATACCCGGACTGTCCCAAGTCACAAACCCAGACCTCG
>WNGA01015103.1_pt1 | contig 12872 bp, 10 predicted proteins | sample 5400061 | NCBI WGS metagenome assembly WNGA01 (sample SAMN13153366, study PRJNA577476) | soil metagenome | isolation source: 100 cm soil or saprolite under grassland replicate 2 | place: USA:California | collected 2016-06-15
GATCGCCAGCATGATGTCGAGGAACGCGACGATGACCGTGTCGAGCTTCCCTCGGTAGTAGCCGCCGATCAGCCCGAGCAGCCCACCGGCGAGGATGCCGAATGCGATGGCGCCGAAGCCGACGATCAGGGAGTCGCGCGCGCCGTAGATGGCGCGGGAGAGCAGATCATGGCCGTTCTTGTCTCCGCCGAGGGGGTGGCCTTCGGTAAATGGCACGATCGACCCGGTACAAGCACTCCCGTTGCAGCCAACAGGAGTGTTGACCGTCGCGAACGGCGCCTGATTGTTCTGAATGTCCGTGAAGGTCTCGTTCGGGCCCGGAATCGGGAGGATCGGAGCGACGATCGCGGCGAGCACCAACCCGGCGAGCCACGCGATTGCGAGCCACGAGCCGACGCCGAGACCCTTTTTGCGTCGCGGCTGCACTCCGGCCGTGACGCCGGCGATCTCGACTGTGACGGCATCGGCGACGAGCCCGGTGGTCTCCAGCTCGTCGGCGAGGGCGGTGCCCGCGGACTCAGGCGGCGGCTCGGGCATGGCGAATCCTGGGGTCGAGGACCGAGTAGACGCCGTCAACGAACGCGTTGAACAACACGAACGCGAGGGCGATGAGCGCGACGTAGGCCTGGACGGCTGTGTACTGGCGCGTGCTGACGGCCGTGATGAGCCCGAGTCCCATGCCGGGAATCTGGAACACGAACTCGATGACGACTGCGTTTCCGATGAGCGCGCCGAAGTTCAGGGCGGCTGCAGTCAGCAGCGTGAAGCTCGACGGCCGGAAGGCGTGCCGCCACAGGATGCGCTTGTTCGTCAGGCCCTTTGCCTTGGCCATCGTGATGAAGTCCTCCTGGAGCGTCTGGATCATGTCGCTGCGCAGGAGGCGCATGTAGATCGCGATCTGAGCAATGGCCAAGCTCAACGCGGGGAGGAACATGTGCTTGAAGTGCTCTAACGGGTCCGTGGCGAACGGGACGTATTGCTGCGTGGGGAACCACCCGGCCTGGACCGCCAAGTAGAAGATCAGGATGAAAGCGACTACGAACGAGGGGATCGCGATCGCGCCGAACGCGGTCGCGTTCGCGATCTTGTCGAACCACGTGCCCGCCTTGTAGGCGGCGAAGATGCCGAGCGGGATGGCGATCGCCAACGCCAGGAACTGGGCGTAGAAGATGAGCTGGAGCGAGACGCCCAGCTGCTTGCCGATCGAGTCCTGGACGGGCAGGTTCGTCGAGTAGTTGCGGCCGAAGTCGCCCTGGACGAAGTTGAAGAGCCAGTCCTTGTACTGGACGAGGAACGGGTCGTTGAGCCCGATCTCCTCACGGATGGGCTTGAGCTGCTCCTCGGATGCGAATGGCTTCTGCGTCCGGGCCGGGTCACCGGGCGTGAGATGGAGCAGTGAGAACGAGAAGAACGTGACGACCAGCAGGACGACGACGAGCTGGAGCAGCTTCCTCCGCCCGGCACGCGTCCCCACCGCAAGGGCGAGCACGCCGAGGACGCCGACGACAACGATGAGGATCAGGAGGATCCCCAGCATCTTCTCCAGCAGGTCCATCGTCAGACCGGATCTTCCGTCGCCGTCGGGTCCAGCTCGCTCTGTCTCGTTCTCTCGTCCTCCTCGCGCGCTCCTACTTGCTGATCCAGAGCCCCAACTCCGGCTGGACGCTCGCGATCGGCAAACCGCGTGAGCCACCGTCGCCGGCCGCGTTCGGGCCGGGCAGGTCGGGCCCGGCGAATCCGTTGAGGTTTGGCTTCCCCGCGAAGGCCCACAGCGTCAGCCAACCCCAGATGTTGTACGCGCCCTTGGCGAACTGCTTGCCGACGTCCTGGTAGAGGGCCTGGCGCTTGGCCTGGTCGGTCTCGGATCGGGCCTGGTCGAGGTCCGAGTCGATCTGCTGGTCGTTGATGCGCCCGAAGTTGACCAGGTTGTTCCCCAGCTGGCCCGTATTGGGGTTCGGCAGCTGACTGCGCCACCAGATGAGCAGCGTGTCGGGATCGGGCCCGGGGAAGTTCCGCCACAGGATCGCCTGGTAGTCGCCACCGATGGCGAGGTTGATGTACTGGCTCTGCTCGGTCGGCGGCGCGATGTCGACCGAGATCCCAGGGACCTTCTCGAGCTGCGACTTGATGGCCGCCGCGAGCTGCTGCGTCGCCGGGTCGGGGGTGGAGCGAACCGTGAAGCTGAGCCCGCTCTGGCCCGTCTCCTGCTTGTACTTGTTGACGTAGTCCTCGGCCTTCTTCGGGTCGTACTTCGGGAAACCCGGGTCCTTCTGGTAGCCGAGGGTCTGCGGCGCGAACGGCTGGTCCCACGTCTGGCTCACGCTGTTTTGCGACAGCTGGTTCAGAGCGTTGCGGTCGGTGGCGTACGCGACCGCGAGCCGGGCGTTCTGATTGTCGAACGGGGCCTTGCTCGCGTTGAGCATCGTGTGCGCGATCTCGGCCGAGCGGTCGGTCTCGAGCATCTTCACCGTGCCGGCCTTGGCGTCGCTGCGCAGGCCGGTGATCTGCTGCCTTGTCCTTCTGCCAGTAGTTCTCGTTCTTCGTCACCGTGAGGTGGTCGTTCGGCACCCATTCCTGGAACTTGAACGGTCCCGTGCCGATCAGGTTCCGCGGGCAGGTGTCGTTGTCGTTGAGCTGCGCGGGCGCCACCATGCCGACGCGAGCGGGGTTGCCCCACAGGAAGGCCGCGAAGTTCACCCACGGGACCTTGGTGGTGAACGTCACCGTCGTGGGCCCGGTGGCCTGCACGTCTGCGAGGTCGTCGAAGAACAGCCCGAACAGCACGCCCTTGCGGTAGCGGTCGAAGTTGAGCTTGACCGCGTCGGCGTTGAACGGCTCACCGTTCTGGAACTGGATGCGTCTTGTAGTCATCGCTGTGCGAGATCGACTTGGCGAGATAGGGGACGAATTCGCCCTTGTCGTTCGGGACGGTCAGCGTGTCGTAGATGGCCTGCTCGACCTGGATGCCGCCGGCAGCAAGCTGGGCGTCGGGGAGGCACCAGCCACCCAGCGTCTCGGCCTCGAGACCGTAGGTGATCGACCCGCCCTGGACGGGCTTCCCGGTGTCCTTGGGGATGTTGGTTTGGGCGCCCGTGCCGCCGCCGCCGCCGCCACCGCCGCCGCCGCCGCACGCTGCGGCAAGCAGGGCGAGGCCTGCTCCCAGCGCCACAACACGAAGCAACCCTTTGCGCGTCACGCGTCGGTACGAATCGCGCACGTCTCGCCCCCCATATCCATCGGGGCTTCCGCCCCGCCCCGTCCACAAAGCCCCAGCCGGCTTGACCGGCCAGTCGAGTGTGACGGCCGCCACTCTAGGTGCGTTCGGGCCGATGTCAACCCGATGTCAACCGCGGGCACATGGCCCGAGCTGCCCCTGACAGCCCTCTGACGAGGGGATTCACCCGATTCGCGAGGACGCGCGGGTACCGTGCCGGCGTGGCGCGCCTCCGGGTGACGAGCTCGTGCGCGATCCCGCTGGACGAGCTCGAATGGCGTTTCTCTGGTCCCGGAGGGCCCGGCGGTCAGCACGCCAACACGTCCAACACGCGCGTCGAGGTGCAGTTCGACGTCGCAGGATCACCGTCGCTGGGCCCTCGGCAGCGTGCCCGCCTCCTGGAGCGCCTGGGGCCGTCGGTGCGGGTGGTCGCCGCCGACACACGATCTCAGTCCCGCAACCGCGAGCTGGCGTTGTCCCGGCTCCGCGAGCGGCTCGCCGCCGCCCTTCGCCAGCAACGCAAGCGCCGCGCCACCGCGCCGACGGCGGCGGCGCGACGCCGACGCCTCGACGCCAAGCGACGGCGAGGCGACCTGAAGCGCCAGCGGCGCACACGCCCCGACTCGGAGGACTGACGAGGGTGGACGCGGTGGTCAAGGTTGCGTGGTTCGTGGCGGGGCTCGCTTTGGTCTTCGCGGTGATCGACTCCGTTGTCCGCTCGCTCGTGCTCCCGCGCGGCTCGGTCGTCGCGCTCACGCGGATCATCTGGGTGAGCACCCGGCGCGTCTTCAACCTCGCCGCCAGCATGAGCAAGACCTACGAGGGTCGCGACCGTGTGATGGCGCTGTACGCGCCGCTGACGCTGCTGGTGCAGCCGGTGGTCTGGCTCGCGATGGTGATGGCCGGTTTCATGATGATGTTCCACGCCCTCGGTGTCTCGAGCTGGCGCTCGGCATTCAGTGAGAGCGGCTCGTCGGTGTTCACGCTCGGCTTCGTGCACCCGCGCGATCTACCGACGACCTCATTGGCGTTCGCGGAGGCTGCGATCGGCCTTGGTGTCCTCGCGCTCTTCATCGCGTACCTGCCGAACATCTACAACGCGTTCTCGCGACGCGAGGTGCTGGTCGCGAAGCTCTCGGCCCGCGCGGGCACGCCCCCGTCGTCGATCGAGTTCCTCATCCGGGTGAGCAGCATCGACGAGCTCGGCCAACTCGACAACGTATGGCAGCAGTGGCAGGACTGGTTCGCCGAGGTCGAGGAGACGCACACGTCGCAGGCGGCCCTCAGCTTCTTTCGCTCGCCCCGACACGACCGGTCCTGGATCACAGCTGCCGGGGTCGTGTTGGATGCGGCGTCGTTCGCGAACTCGACGATCGACATCCCGCACTCGCCCTACGCCGCGTTGTGCGTGCGCGCGGGCTACTCGGCGCTGCGGGCGATCTCGGACTTCTTCAGCATCCCGTACGATCCGGACCCGCAGCAGACGGATCCGACGAGCATCGCGCGGGACGAGTTCGACGACGCGTGTCGCCAGCTCGCCGCCGCCGGAGTCCCGCTGAAGGCCGACCTCGATCAGGCGTGGATCGACTTCAACGGCTGGCGCGTCAACTACGACTCCGTGTTGGTCGGCCTGGCCGGGCTCACGATGGCGCCGTACGCGATGTGGTCGTCCGACCGATCGCTTCGGCGCGTGCCGCTACCGCCAATCGCGCGCCGTCGCCGTCGCCTCCCCTGAGCCCGTTTGCACGGGGTCGGCCGGGACGTCGAGGTGACGCGCCCGGTGCGCGCTGTGCATCCAGGCGAGGAAGCGGTCGACGCCGTTGACGACGTTCTCGGTGCGCACCGAATGGAAGATCTCGAACGCGTGTGACGCACCGGGGATCTCGGCGTACAGCACCAGTCGCCGCGAGACGGCCCTCAGCGCGTCGACGAAGTGGCGCGCCTGCTCGACGGGGACGAGGTTGTCGCTCGTGCCGTGGATCACGAAGAACGCGGGTGCTTCCGGACCGACGTGGTACATCGGTGACCCCTGCTCGAACCGCTCGCGGTCCGCGTCGATGGTGGCGCCGACGATGCGACGGGCCATCTGGCGGCCGACCCACTCTCCCGGTCCGTGCTGGCCGAACGCCTCGACGAGGTCGTACACGCCGTAGAACGGCACGCACGCCGTGACCGACGTGTCGACGTCCTCGAAGCCGGGCTGGTACCCGGGATCGTTCGGTGTGAGCGCGAGGAGCGCGGCGAGGTGGCCGCCGGCCGAGCCGCCCGTCACGACCACGAAATCGGGATCGCCGCCGTACTCGGCGATGTGCTCGCGGATCCAGCGCAGCGCGAGCTTGCAGTCGAGGAGGTGCCCGGGAAGGGCGACGCGGGGGCTGAGCCGGTAGTTGGCCGCGACGCAGACCCAGCCCTCCGCCGCTAGGTGCAGCATGAGCGGGAGCGCCTGCTGGCCCTTGTCGCCGACCATCCACGCGCCGCCGTGCAGCTGGAACAACACGGGCGCGCGTTGCGCGCCGCTCCGTGGTCGCCACACGTCGAGCCGGTGCCGGCGCCCTGCGCCCGGGGCGTACTGGATGTTCTTGACGCGCTCGACGCGACGGTCGCGCAGGTAGAAGGGGAGGAGCAGGTGCCGGCGTGACACCCCGCGCGCCAGGCGCTCGGCGAGACCGGGCGCGATCTCGGAGCGGTAGTCGGGTCCCAAGCCGTCGCGCAGCGCGTTCTCCATGGCGGCTGCCGAACGGCCGGACACGAGCTGGAGCCCCAGGAGACCGCACCACGACGCCAGCGCGATGACCAGCCCCGCGATCCCGGCCCACGACTCGAGCGCGCCCAGCCACACGAACAGGACCGTCGCGACCACCTGCCAGGCGATGTGGAAGACGGCGAGCTCGGACGTGAACCAGCCCGCGAAGAAGCTGAGAGTGATGAGCTGCCAGCGCCGGGACGGCCGGTAGGCATTGACGGTGAACCACGCGCCGACGAGGCTCACGGCCAGGAACGCCCAACCCATCCGTCCATTCTGTCGGGTCGGCGTCCTGGGCGTGCGATCGGTGGTGAAGCGCGGATGCAGCGGCTGACCGGTCTCGATGCGGCCTTCCTCGCGCTCGAAACACCGTCGACGCACATGCACGTGATGGCGACGATGGTGCTCGACCCCTCCGACGTGCCGGGTGGGTTCACCGTCCAGTCGATGCGAACCCTCATCGCCGAACGCCTGCCCCGGCTTGATCCGTTCCGCCGGCGGGTCGTCGACGTCCCGTTCGGCCTGCATCATCCGGTGTGGGTCGAGGACCCGGACTTCGACCTCGACTACCACGTCCGCCGGGCCGCGCTGCCCGCGCCTGGGGGCCTCGACGAGCTCGCCGAGCTCACAGCCGAGATCGCCGGACGCCAACTCGACCGCCGCCGGCCGCTGTGGGAGATGTGGGTCGTCGAAGGCCTCGAGCACGGCCACGTCGCGGTCATCGCCAAGATGCACCACGCTGCGATCGACGGCGTGCTCGGTGTCGACCTCATGACCGAGATCTTCGACCTCGAACCGCATCCGCAGCCGAAGCCGCCGCCCGAGACCACACCGTCCGCCGACCGGGTGCCGTCCGACGTCGAGCTGCTCGTCGGGGCGGTGACCTCGATGGCGCGGCAGCCGCTACGCGCCGTGCGGGCCGTCCGGAACCTGGCGCGCTCGGCCACACGCGTGGTGCAGCGAGTCCGGTCCGGGCCGGTGAGCGCCGGGGTGCCGTTGACGGCGCCGTACAGCCCGCTCAACGGCGTGCTCACACCTCACCGGCGCGTCGCGTTCACGTCGGTGCCCCTTGCGGACGTGAAGCAGGTGAAGCAGGCGTTCGGCGTCACGGTCAACGACGTCGTGCTCGCCGTGTGCGCGGGCGCGCTGCGCCGGTATCTCGAGCTCCGTGCGTGGGTGCCCGACAAGGCGCTGCTCGCAGCCATCCCGGCATCGGTGCGCTCGCCGGACGATCGTGGCGTCATGGGGAATCGGGTGTCGGCGATGTTCGCGACTCTCGCCACGCAGCTCGACGACCCGGTGGAACGCCTCTTCGCCGCCCGAGACGTCATGAGCGGCGCCAAGCTCGTGCACGAGGACATCGGCGGCAACACGCTGCACGAATGGGCCGAGGTGGCGGCGCCCGTCTTGTTCTCACGCGGGATGCAGCTCTACGAGCGCGTGCTCGAAGGGCGTCATCCGCCGATCATCAACCTGATCGTCTCGAACGTTCCCGGCCCGTCGTTCTCACTGTTCTGCGGCGGCGCCCGCCTCGTCGGGCTGTTCCCGCTCGGTCCGCTCCTGGCCGGCACCGGCCTCAACATCACGGTGGTGAGCTACCTCGACACGGTCGGTTTCGGGTTGATCGGATGCCGCGAGATCGTCCCGAACATCGGAAAGATCGCGGCCGGCGTACCCGATGCGCTTGCCGAACTCCACAAGGCCGCGGAGAATCGGTAGCGGTCAGCCCAGCGGCGCGAACAAGTCCGTCTCGTGGGTTCCGGGCGGCGCGCCGCGCCGGATGAACCATTCGTAGCCGAATCCCTCTCGGAACGCGTCCGGCGGCAGCTTGAGGAAGAAGGACGACTCTTGGATCTGGCTGGCGTGCGCCACCATCGCCGCCCGCTTGCGATCCAGGAAGCTGCGCACGTCGACGGTCGTGGTGATGATGGACTCGGGCGATCCGAATGTTTCGTCGTTCGGATCGGGCAGGTCGTTCGGGTCGATGTCGCCCGGTAACTCGGTCTCGCCCTGCTCGATGCGCTCCTTCAGCAGGCGGTGGATGTGGTCGCGGTTCATCGTGCACTCGTACACGACCTGCGTCCCCGCCAGCGCAGCCGCCCTCACGCCGACCCGGTGCACCTGGATGTGGTCCGGGTGCCCGTACCCGCCGTGGTCGTCGTACACGGTGAGCACGTCGGCCTGCTCCTCGTCGAGGATCTTCGCCAGGCGCTCTGCCCCCTCCTCGCGATCGGCCGTCCAGAACGACCCGTCGGCGTCGTTCTCGGGGGTGCCCATCATCCCGGAGTCGACGTAGCCGAGGAACTCGACCCGTCCGACGCCGAGGATCGCGGCCGCGCTCTGCGTTTCCTTGACGCGCCGCTCCGCCATGGCCTCACCCGGCTCGAGCATCTCGTGGCCGTAGCCCGCGTGCTCGCCGCGCGTCGCGACGACGAGCACGACGCGATGTCCTTCGGAGGCGGCCTTCGCCATCACCCCGGCGGTCGCGATCGCCTCGTCGTCCGGGTGGGCGTGGAAGGTCACGAGCGTGCGCGGCACGGGGGAATCCTCGCGCGTTGCGCACGGGTCGCTCGCGCTTGACCGACCGGTCCAGTCGGGCCCGCGAGCCGACCCCCGCGCGGCCCCGCTATGGTCCCTCGCGGAACCTGACGTTAGAGTTAGGAAACTCTCGTTTCGCCTTGGTGCTCTGGGGGGTAGCCGATGCGTAGTCGTCGTGCGATGGCGGTACTGGTGAGCGTGGGGGTGACAGCCGGCGTGCTGGCGGCTGCGATCGTTCCCGGGTCGGCGGGGGCAAGCGCGCCGCGTCAGCCGTTCCCGAAGGTCGACCAGCCCGGCGTAACCGACACCGAGATCGACGTGGGCGGCGTGGTCTCGAAGACGAACCCGCTCGGTGGCGACTACGCCTCGACCTTTGATGGGGTGAAGGCCTATTTCAACATGGTCAACGCTTCGAAGGCCAAAGGCATCTACGGCCGCAAGCTCAAGCTCAGCTCGGAGCGTGACGACCAGGTCGGCATGAACCAGCAGGAGGCGCAGGCGCTCCTCTCGGAGGACAACGTGTTCGCCGTCCTGCCCGTCGCGACGCTGGTGTTCACAGGCGCCCAGACACTCGCGCAGTCGGGGGTCCCGACGTTCGGGTGGAACATCAACGCCGAGTGGGGCTCGGAACAGGGAGCAGGAGCGCCGAATATGTTCGGCGAGAAGGGCTCGTTCCTGTGCTTCACGTGCTCTGGTTCGCTGGTGCCCCTGCTCGCCAAGACGTTGCACAAGAAGAAGGTCGGCGTGCTCGCCTACCAGATCGCAGCATCGTCCGACTGCGCGAAGGGCCTGCAGGCCTCGTTCGACAAGTACCCATCGGCGAAGATCGAGTTCATCGACACCAGCCTCTCGTTCGGCGTGACCGATTTGAGCAATGACGTCTCGCAGATGAAGGACAAGGGCGTCGACTTCGTGACCACGTGCATGGACAACAACGGGGTTCTCACGCTGGCCAAGGAGATGAAGAAGCAGGGCCTGGACGCCATCCAGTACCTCCCGAACGCCTACAACCAGAAGTTCATCTCGGAGAACGCTCCGTTCTTCCAGGGCTCGTACGCACTGACGTTCTTCACGCCGTTCGAGGTCAAGGACAAGCCCAAGGGCCTCAAGGAATTCCAGAAGTGGATGAAGAAGGGTGGCTTCGAGCCGAACGAGAACGCGATGACGGGCTGGATCAACGCCGACCTCTTCTACCAGGGGCTCAAGGCGGCCGGCCCCGACTTCACGCGGCAGAAGGTCGTCGACGCGATCAACCAGATGACCGACTACACGGCGAGCGGTCTGCTCGGGGGCATCGACTGGCAGACAGCACATTCGGAGCAGGCGCCCAACAGCTGCATCGTGATCTCGAAGATCGAGAACGGCAAGTTCGTGCCGTCCTTCGGGGCGCCGGGCAAGCCCTTTGCCTGCTATCCAGAGCACCCCGACAAGCTGCCGGCGAAGTTCGTCCCCGCGTCGGGGCTCGCGGGGTTCAGCGGTCAATAGCATCGTGAGTCGCGCGAACGGGAGACCGCCCGCGTGAGCGACCTCCTCAACTACATCATCCTCGGGATCCCGTTCGGGTGCGTCTTCGCGCTCGTCGCCGTCGGGCTGGTTCTCACGTACAAGACGTCGGGCGTGTTCAACCTGGCGTTCGGTGCCCAGGCCTTCGTGTCGGCGGCGGTGTTCTACAACACCGTCACGAATCACGACTGGCCGCTGCTGCCGGCGTTCATCCTCTCGGTGTTCATCGTGGCGCCGCTCGTGGGGCTCATCCTCGAGCGGGCGCTGTTCCGCTACCTGCGCGGCGCTCCCGCGATCGCCAAGCTGGTGACATCGCTCGGCCTGCTCATCGCGATCCCGGAGATCGTCAAGCTCCTGCCCGACTTCGAGTTCCTGCAGAAGTCGGTGTTCAACCCGCCCACGATCTGGCCGAATCCCTTCGCCTACTACCACTTCGGCGACTACGTGCTCGACGGGAACCAGGTCGCCACTTTGATATCGACCGGTGCGGCGGTGGTGCTCCTCACCGTGCTGTTCCGGTACACGACGATCGGGCTCCAGATGCGCGCGGTGGTGGAGAGCCCGCGCATGACGGAACTGGCGGGGGTCAACGCCGATCGGGTGAGCGCCTTCTCGTGGATGCTCTCGAGCACCATCGCCGGCCTCGCCGGCGTCTTGCTCGCGCCGCTGTTCGCGCAGCTGGCGGCGCCGAACTTCACGATCCTGATCGTGGCCGCAATCGCCGCGGCCGCGTTCGGCCGGCTGACGAACATACCGATGGCGTTTCTCGGTGGGCTCCTGCTCGGCGTCGCGCAGGGCGTCCTGGGCGGTTACCTGCCGAGTGACAGCATCCTCGCCAACGGGCTGCGCCCGTCGCTTCCGTTCGTGGTGCTGTTCCTGTTGCTGTTGTTCTGGCCAGGGCTGCGCCAACGGCGGGAGGTCGTCGATCCGCTCTCAGGGGTGGACCCGCCGCCGCCCGGGCTCTCGGCCGCCCAGCGCATGCGCGCGCTCACGTATCTCACCTGGGGGCTCGGCGCCGTGGTCGTCGTGGCCGGGCTGGCCGTTTCGCTGTTCGTCATCAACGACTTCTGGTTGCTGATCGTCACGCGTGCCGTGATCTTCTCGCTGATCTTCCTCTCGATCACCGTGATCACCGGCATGGCGGGGCAGATCTCCCTGTGCCAAGGGACCTTCGCCGCCGTCGGCTCGTTCGGGACGGCGCAACTCGCGAGCCGTTTCGACATCCCGGTGCTGTTGACGATGGTGATCGCGGCGGCGATGGCCGCGCTCGTCGGCGCACTGCTGGCGGTGCCCGCGTTGCGGCTTGGTGGCATCTTCCTCGCGCTCGCGACGCTCGCGTTCGCGCTCATGTTCGAGAGCATCTTCGTGCCGCTCGATTGGGTCAGCGGTGGGGTGTTGCCGACGCGCGTCGCGCGGCCGGCGGGGTTCGAGGGGGATCACGCGTTTCTCCTACTTGCGCTCGGCATATTCACGGTCGTCGGGATCATGGTGATCCTGGTCCGCAACGGGACGACCGGGAAATATCTCGACGCGCTGCGCGGCAGCGAGACGGCAAGCACTGCAATCGGCATCAATCCCGCCCGCGCGCGCGTCGTCGCGTTCGCACTCTCCGCGGGTATTGCCGGCCTCGGCGGTGGTTTGCTCGCGATCCAGGAACGGCAGGCGAACTACACCGCGAACTTCGTCGTGCTTCTGAGCCTGCTGTGGCTCGTGATCGTCGTGACCATCGGAGCGCGCACCGTTGAAGGTGCGATCCAGTCGGGATTGGCGCTCGCGTTCGTGCCCGAGATTCTCAAGTCCCTCGGCGTCTCACCCGCTTATCAGTTCATCCTCTTCGGCCTGGGCGCGATCACGTACGCGAAGCACCCGGAAGGCATCCTCGAGTACAACAAGCGGAAGTCGCTCGAGACGGTCCAACGGTTCCTCCTGCGCGGGAAGCCGCCCCCCGGCGCCGCGGGTGGAGAGGTCGTGGCGGCGCGGCCGGAGCCGGCGGCGGTGGCGGCGGGGAACCCCGGAGTCAACCGGTGAGCCTGCTCGAGGCCTCCAGCATCTGCAAGCATTTCTCGGGGATCACCGCGCTCGATGACGTGACGCTGACCGTCGAGCCCGGCGAACCCGTCGGCTTGATCGGGCCCAACGGCGCCGGGAAGACGACGTTCTTCAACTGCCTGCTCGGGATGCTACGAAGCGACCGCGGGCGCGTGACGTTCAACGGGCGCGATATCACACGCATGCCGGTCTACCGGCGGGCGAGACTGGGCTTCGGACGGACGTTCCAGCGGGTCGAGCTGTTCACCGGCATGACTGTGCGCGATCACTTGTTCGTTGCCGAACGCGCCCGTCTCGGGACAGGGCGGCTCTGGAAGGACGTGCTCAACCTCGCCGGCCCCACCAAGGACGAGACTCAGCGCGTCGACCACACGCTCGAGCTGCTCGGACTCATGGACGTCGCTGAAGGCCCGATCGAATCGCTGAGCCTCGGTCGCGCGCGCCTCGTGGAGATGGGCCGGGCGCTGATGACCGAGCCGCTGCTCCTTCTCCTCGACGAGCCGTCCTCCGGCCTCGACCAGAGCGAGACCATGGAGCTGGTCGGCACGCTGCAGGACGTCCAGCGTGAACGCGGCACGGCCATCCTCCTCGTCGAGCACGACGTCGAGATGGTCCAGGCCTTCGCCTCTCGCCTCTACGTGCTCGACTTCGGGATCGTGATCGCGTCGGGCCCGACGGCGACTGTGATGGACGACGAAGCGGTCCGGCGCGCGTACCTCGGGGAGCTCGTGTGACCACGCCCGCACCGTCGCCGACCGCGCCGCTCCTCGAGCTGCGCGACGTGGAGGCCGGGTACGGCCCCTTCCGCGCCTTGTTCGGCGTGTC
>WNGA01009760.1_pt1 | contig 12871 bp, 8 predicted proteins | sample 5400061 | NCBI WGS metagenome assembly WNGA01 (sample SAMN13153366, study PRJNA577476) | soil metagenome | isolation source: 100 cm soil or saprolite under grassland replicate 2 | place: USA:California | collected 2016-06-15
CCGGATCCGTCGGCGCAGCCGGCGAGCAGGCACACGCCGGCCATAACAAGACGTAGGGGCGCAGCGTGCTGCGCCCCTACGTGATCGACCAGCCTGCCCGGCACCTGCCGCAATCAGTACCCGGGATTTTGGTCGAGCAGCGCGTTGGCATCCATCTGCACCTGCGGAATCGGCAGCAGGATGCGATGGGGCGCACTCGCCGGCTTCCACTCCCAGGCGTCGCCATACTTGCCAAACCGGATTAGATCCTGGCGCCGCTTGCCTTCGCCGACGAGCTCGAACAGTCGCTCGTTCAGGATCACGGTCCGGTCCACGGCAGAGAGCGGCGCGGCGACCGTATCCTTACGAGCGCGCAGGGAATCCAAGAGCGCAACCGCTTGGGCGCTGCCGGGCGTCAACTCATTCAGCGCTTCCGCCTTGATCAGATAGATCTCGCCGAGGCGGAACCAGGCAAAGTCGTTGCCGTTTTCCTGGTTCACATGAGCCGGATCAGCCGGCCACTTGTAGATCCGAGGGCCTTCGCCTTCGGTCGCCTGCGTGATATCACTGATCGTGGTCGTAAAGACCAGCGGGCTGCCACCCCGATCGTTCACCGGCGCGCCGGTAAGCACATTGACCTGCGGTCCTGCGAGGATGACCTGCCGGCGTTTGTCCGCCGCATCGAACGCGTTGTAGCTTTGCGCCAACGTCGCGAAGCCGTTCCAGGGCGTGATTTGGGTGTACTGGTTGTAGTGCAGCGCCCGCATCACAAAGTTGAGTCCCAGGCCCGCCTGGTTCACGAACTTGATGACGAAGATGTTCTCCTTCGAGGTGGAGTTGTCGGCCCGGAAGGCCTGAGCAAACGTGTCGGCCAACTGGTACACGCCGGCGTTCAGGATGCGGTTCGCGGCGGCGATGGCGGCATCGCAGGCGGTCTGGGCACCGATCTGCACCGCCGCGCACGAGTTGTAGGCCGTCGTACTGACGCCGGTGTTCTTCTTGAACACCCCCGCGTTCAGATACATGCTGGCCAGGATCGCATCGACGGCGCCTTTCGTCATGCGCCCGTTGTTCGCCTGGTCCCATGCCACCGGCAGGTCCGTGCGGGCGGCCGTGAGCTCCGCCTCGATGAACTTGAACACCGAGTCCCGCGTCTCGCGCGGCCGAAACTTGATCTCGGTCGTGGTGACGATCGGCACACCGCCGAACATGTCCATCAGCATGTAGTAGTAGAATCCCCGGAGCGTCCGGACCTCAGCGGCGACAGTATCTCGACTCGTGAACGTCAGGTTCGGCAGCACCTCGAGCAGCGCGTTGGCGCGCGCGATCCCGGTAAAGGCGACGACCCACACTCCGTTGCCCGGACCGTTGCCGACCGCGCTGACCGGCGTCCAGAGCTGGCGGTGCATTTCGAGCCATACCCCGCCATCGTACCAATCCGAGCCACGCGTCGGCACGACCATCTCGTCGGTGCTGATTTCGCTGATATTGTAGTAGTCGTCGAGCGTACTCCGCAGCTGAGCGTAAATCCCCGCCAGGCTGCTGAGGACTTCCCCCTCGTTGCGGTAGAAGTTTCCCGGCGTAATGGCACTCGGGGGATTTTCATCCAGGTTCGTGCAGGCGCTCACGCACACCAGCACCGGGCCGAGGAGCAACCGTGCGACGCGCCACGTCACTCCCAGCGATTTCGTCACAAGTGGTCTTCTCATAAGGACGCGAGCTCCTCAGAACGTGGCACGAAGGCCGGCCGTCACGGTGCGGGGACGAGGATAGCTGAGATAGTCGATGCCGCGCGAGCCGATACCGGCATCCGCATGCACTTCCGGGTCCAACCCGGAATAGCCCGTCAAGAGCAGCAGGTTGTCGGCCGACACGTACAGCCGGGCACTGCGGGAGCCGGTCATGATGGGCAAGTCGAGGCGGTATTCCAGCGTGACATTCTGCAACCGCACGAACGAGGCGCCTTCGACCCACCGGGACGAGTATATGGCCGGCTCCTTGAGGCCGGTCGGGTCGGTCAGGGCGTCAACCAGGAAGTTCTTGTCCTGCAGCGCATCGCTCTTCGTGGAATACACGAGCGCGGTGTTGTTGAACACATCCTGTCCCACCGCTGCCCGCACGAGGAAGCTGAGGTCGAACTTGCCCCAGTTCACCTGGCTGTGCAGGCCGACGGTGAAGTCCGGATTGGCGTTGCCGATAATGCCGTAGTCGTCAGCGGTCGGCGTCAACGTCTGCCCGCCGACACACCCCGGGCTGGTTGCCTTACAGGCGAACAACTGCTTACCCTGGGCGTTCACACCCACAAATCTGGCGCCGTAGAACGTGCCGAGCGGCTGGCCGGGCAGGATGCTCTGGGCGTTCACGCCGGACTGCCCCTGACCACTGACGGTGCCGGTGGGGATGGCCGTGTAGGGACCGAGGTCGAGGACCTTGTTCCGCTCCACCGAAAACACCACGCCGGCCCGCCACGTCACGTTCGGTCGGGACAGGGCCAGGGCGTCGAGGGAGATCTCGAGGCCCTTGTTGCGAACCTTCCCGACGTTCTGGAGCCGCTTCTCGCTGAACGCCGGCTGCGCGTTGGACACCTCCAACAGCAGGTCGGAGGTGTTCTTGACGTAATACTCCACACTCCCCGAGAAGCGGTTGTTGAGGAAGCCGTAGTCCACCGCCACATTGAACTGCGACGTCTCCTCCCACTTGAGGTTCAGGTTGGCATTGCGGGTCGGGATGACGCCGGCCACGGGCACGTCGCCGAACGGATAGCGCGCGCCGTTCGAGGGCTCGAGTGTCGCCAAGGACGAATAGGGGGGGACGCCCGGATTGCCCTGCCGGCCCCAGCCGGCCCGCAGGCGCAGCTCGGAGAAGCCGCGATCGCGCATGAAGGGCTCTTCGCTGATGCGCCACGACGCCGACACCGCTGGGAAGGTCGCCCACTTATGCCCCACCGCAAACCGGGACGATCCATCATACCGCAGCACGCCGGTCAGGAAGTAACGGTCCTTGAGGCCATAGTTGGCCCGCCCGAAGAACGCGACTTGCCGGCTCAATTCCCGCTTCGAGGAATCCGTCAGGATGCGGGCGGAGCCGGGGCTGTTGTAGAGCAGCGCATCGGTGACATAACCCACGCCGTCCGTCCACAACGTCCCGGTGTTGAACTTGCTAAATTCGTAACCACCCACCACATCGAGGCTGTGGATATCGCCGAGCTGCCGGCGCAATGTCAACAGCGTTTGGAGCGTGACCGTGGTGTTGTCGCGATTCGCCACGTTCGCGTGTCCGTCGGACGCGGCCCCCACCGGATTTGCCTTCGGGAGGTAGATGTTCCGCGTCGCGTCGGAGCGGTCGACGCCGACGTTGACCTGCGCCGTGAGGCCCGCCACCAGATCCAGCTCCGCCGACGCGTTGCCCAGCGTGCGAGTCGTCGTCCCGAAATCCGAGATCTGCTCGGCGAGCGCCACCGGGTTGCGTACCGAGCGTTCCCCGACTGGTAGCTCGAAGTACGCCGGCTTCCCGCTGGACGGATCGATCACCGTCACGGGGTGCGTGGGGTTGAAGGTGACCACGTTTTGGAACACGCCGCCTTCGAAGCCCCCCGTGTTGTCGAAGCTGAGGTAGTCGTTGCTCGTGTGCGACGTCGTCACATTGACGCCGAGGCGCAGGCGGTTCGTAAAGGCGTTGTGGGTGGCGTTGAGGCGCCCCTGGACGCGCTGCAGGCCGCTCGAGAGCGCCACGCCCTCCTGGTTCATGAAATTGAGCGAGGCACGATAGCGCGTGTCCTCGCCCCCGCCGGTGAACGACAGGTTGTGATTGTGCGTCACCGCGCTGCGGGTCACTTCGCGCTCCCAGTCCGTGTTCGCGATGCCCAGAGCCGCGAGGTGCGAGGGCTTGAGGCCGTCAAAGCTACCTGACGAATCAGCGAAGCCACCGGCGCAGCTCGGTCGTCCCACACAGGCAGTTGAATCAGTCCGCCAAACGGAAACCTGGTCCTGCACGAAGGTGCGGTACTGGTTTGCGTCCAGCAGGTCCAAGTGCCTTGCCGGACTCTCCATCGCCACGTAGCCGTCGTACTCCACGCCGACGCCGCCTCCTGCGGAACCCTTCTTGGTCTCGATCAGGATGACGCCGTTGGCGGCGCGGTTCCCGTAGATGGCCGTCGCCGCGGCGTCTTTGAGAACCGTGATGGACGCGATATCCGAGGGGTTGAGCAGGTTCAGCGGGCTGCGCGGCTGCGGTGGCGTATTCCCGCTGATGCCCAAGCCGGAGGGTTCCGTCTGCTCGTTGTTGATGGGGACTCCGTCGATCACGTACAACGGGTCGTTGCTCGCGCTGATCGAGGTGCCACCGCGGATGCGGATCTGGGCGCCGGCACCGGGCTCGCCGTTGTTCTGAATGATCGAGACGCCAGCGGCCCGGCCCTGGATCATCTGGTTGACGTTCGTGACCACCCCGACATCGGCCGCGTGGGCGTCGATGGTGGAGACCGACCCGGTGATCGCCTCGCGGCGCTGCGTGCCGTAGCCGGTCACCACCACCGGCTCGAGAATCGCCGCCTGCGGCTGCAGCACGATCTGCACCGTGGCTGTTGCGCCGGGGGTTACCGTCACCTCCTGCAGCTGCGAGCCGTACCCGATCCGAATGGCCCGCAAACGGTGTGTGCCCGCGGGTGCACCGCCCAGCGTGAACCCACCGTCGACGCGGGTCTCCGCGCGCTGCGGCGTCCCGGCGATCGAGACGGTGACACCAGGGAGCGGTTGCTGGGTCGTGCCGTCGACCACCTTGCCGGTGATCGTGCCAGTGGAATCCTGCGCGCTGAGTGGAACCGCCCACAACAGGCAACCGACGAGCGCGGGAACGAGCCGACGGAGCAGTGCCATGTGTGTGCCCTCTGAATGAGGGTGGGGAGTGGAAGATCGCCCTCGCATCTGCATGGATCTCCTCCCAGGACAAATCTCGAGGAGGTGACGGGCTGCGCGGGTAGATATGGCCCCCACCGGAGGACTCGTCAAGAGGCGCCCGGACACGCTCTTGAGCCAGGTAGACCGGGACCCCCAAGGCGAGGACGCGCCAAAACCCCCCTGCGGGGGAGGTGTCGGCACCGTCTCTATAGATGAAGAGGCTGACCACGGTCAGGCCGAAGCACGATCGTTCCAGACAGCATCAGCAGCGTCGACCAGACCCCCCTGGAACGGGATGGCCGTTAGAGGACGGTGTTCGGATGGCATGAACCCCCCGGGGCCCCCTTCCATCCGCGCGTCCGCCCGTACACGTTTTTTCCATCTTCCGCGAGGATGCCCTGCATGGCCGCAATCACTTTCACCGTCAACGGCAAACGCGAAACGGTCAACGTCACCCCCGACACGCCGCTCCTCTGGGTGCTGCGTGACACCCTCGGCCTCACCGGCACGAAGTTCGGCTGCGGCATCGCCCAGTGCGGCGCCTGCACCGTCCATCTGGACGGCGTCGCGACGCGCACCTGCGTGCTGCCCGTGTCCGCGGTCGCGGGCAAGCGCGTCACCACGATCGAAGGCCTGTCCAAGAACCGCTCGCACGTCGTGCAGCGCGCGTGGATCGAAGAAGACGTGCCGCAATGCGGCTATTGCCAGTCGGGACAGATCATGGCCGCCGCGGCGCTGCTCGCGAAGAACCCGCATCCCACGGACGCCGACATCGACACGGCGATGACCAACATCTGTCGCTGCGGGACGTACCAGCGCATCCGCGCCGCCATCCATCGCGCCGCGCAGGGAGCCTGACATGAGCGCGGCTCCAGAAGTCACGCGGCGCGAGTTTCTCCAGACCGCGACTGTGGCCGGCGCCGGCCTCGTCATCGGCTTCCAACTGCCCGCCGCCGGCCGCGCACCCGCCGCCGCCGCGGCACCGTTTGCGCCGAATGCGTGGCTGCGCATCGGCCTCGACGAGAGCGTGGTCGTGGTGGTCGACCGCTCCGAGATGGGCCAGGGCGTGACCACATCGTTGCCCATGCTGCTCGCGGAGGAGCTCGAAGCCGACTGGTCGAAGGTCCGGATCGAGTCCGCCCCCGCGGACAAGGCGTACATCAATCCGATGTTCGGCATGCAGGGAACCGGCGGCAGCACGAGCGTCCGCGCCGCGTACACGCCGCTCCGCAAGGCGGGCGCGGCGGCGCGCGAGATGCTCCTTAGCGCGGCCGCGGAAACGTGGGGCGTCGACAAGTCTACGTGCCGCGCGGAGAAGGGCGCGGTGATCCACACGCCCAGCAACCGGCGCCTCACCTACGGAAAGCTGGTCGCGAAGGCGGCCACCGTCCCCCTGCCGCACGACGTCCCGCTCAAGGATCCGAAGGACTGGAAGATCCTCGGCACACGCGTGAAACGGCTCGATTCCCCGCCCAAGGTGGACGGGAGCGCGCAGTTCGGGATCGATGTGAAGGCACCGGGGCTGCTCGTCGCCGTGGTCGCCCGCTCGCCCGTCTTCGGGGGCAAGGTGACGAGCTTCGACGCCGCCAAGGCGAAGGCTGTGCCGGGCGTGAAGCACGTCGTGCAGATCTCGTCGGGCGTCGCCGTCGTGGCCGACGGCTACTGGTCCGCCAAGAAGGGCCGGGACGCGCTCACCGTCACGTGGGACGAGGGGGCGAACGCGAGCGTATCGAGTGCGAGCATCGCCCAGCTCTTCGCACAAAAGGCCGAGCAGGCTGGCGCGGTGGCGCGACACGACGGCGACGCCCAGGGCGCGCTGCCCGGGGCCGCGACCAAGCTCGACGCCGCCTACGAGCTGCCGTTTCTCGCCCATGCGACCATGGAGCCGATGAATTGCACCGCCCACGTTCGCCCCGGCGGGGGGGGCGGGGGGGGCGTCGACATCTGGGCGCCCACCCAGTTCCAGACCGGCGCGCAAGGCCTCGGCGCCGGCATCGGCGGCGTCCCGCCGGAGAAGGTCAAGGTGCACACGACCTATCTGGGTGGCGGCTTCGGGCGCCGGTTCGAGCTCGACTTCATTAAGGAAGCGCTCGAGACCTCCAAGGCCACCGGCGTCCCGGTCAAGGTGATCTGGTCCCGGGAAGACGACACGCGGAACGCGCAGTATCGCCCCGCCTGTTCTCACCGGTTGCAAGCGGGTCTCGACGGAACCGGCCAGCCGGTGGCATGGACCCATCGGATCGTGGCGCCGTCCATCATGGCGCGCGTGTTCCCCGACACCGTGAAGAACGGGCTCGACGGGGAGGCCGTAGAGGGCGGCGTGGAAATGCCGTACACCATTCCCAACGTCCACGTCGACTACGTGCTCACGGATACGGGCATCCCGGTCGGCTTCTGGCGCTCGGTGAACAACTCGTACAACGCGTTCGTGGTCGAGAGCTTCATCGACGAGCTGGCCCACGCCGCGAAGAAGGATCCGTACGAGTACCGCCGCGACCTGCTGGGCAAGGCGCCGCGCCACCTCGGTGCGCTGAACCTCGCCGCGAGCAAGGCCGGTTGGGGCACGCCGCTCCCGGCGGGTCGCTCCCGCGGGATCGCCGTGTACAAGGCGTTCGAGTCCTACGTCGCCGAAGTGGCCGAAGTCTCGGTCGGGTCGGACGGAGCGCCGCGCGTGCACCGCGTCGTCTGCGCGGTGGACTGCGGGCCGGTCGTGAACCCCGACATCGTCGAAGCGCAGATGCAGAGCGCCATCGTATACGGCTTGACGGCGGCGTTGTGGGGCGAGATCACGATCGACAAGGGGCGCGTGCAGCAGAGCAATTTCCACGACTATCGCATGCTCCGCCTGGCAGAGATGCCGGTGGTGGAGGTCCACATCGTGCCGAGCACGGACGCGCAGGGCGGCGTCGGTGAGCCAGGCACGCCGCCGATCGCGCCGGCGGTGTGCAACGCGATCTTCGCGGGGACGGGGAAGAGAATTCGCAAGCTTCCCATCGGGAAGCTCGTGTAGATGAGGGACCGAAGCAGATCCTTCGCGCCTGCGGCGCTCAGGATGACAGCCTCGCTCGTTCCGCGGGGATAGCGAGTGGGGAGGGGAGTCACGCTTCTCTCTCCCTTCAAGAACGCACCGCGCCTTGTCATCCTGAGCGAGCGCGCGGAACGCGCGCGCAGCGAAGGATCTGCTATGTATGGAGGACCATCCATGAGCACTCAAATTACCCGCCGTGCGTTCGTCGAAACGAGCGCGAGCCTCCTGCTCGCCTTCTACCTGCCGGCGCGGCGCGGACTCGCCGGGCCCGCCCTGGTCGCGGCAGATTTCGTGCCCAACGCCTGGTTGCGCATCGGCACCGACGGGATCGTCACGCTCACGATCGACCGGTCCGAGATGGGCCAGGGCTCCCAGACCGGGCTCGCCCTGATCCTTGCGGAAGAGCTCGACGCCGACTGGTCCAAGGTCCGGCTCGGGCCCGTGCCGGAGAATCCCGCGGGCTGGTCGCGCACGATGCGCACCGGCGGCAGCAACGCGATCCGCAGCTCGTGGGAGCCGCTCCGCAAGGCAGGCGCCACCGCGCGGGAGATGCTCGTCACCGCGGCGGCGGAAGCGTGGAAGGTCGACCGCGCCACGTGCCGCGCCGAGCAGGGCTTCGTGATTCACGTCCCGAGCGGCCGACGTCTGTCCTACGGCACGCTCGCCGCACGGGCGGCGTCCCTTCCCGTGCCGACGGACGTGCCGCTCAAGGACCCCAAGGACTTCCGGCTGGTCGGCACGCGGGTCAAGCGCCTCGACACGCCGGGCAAGGTGGACGGGAGCGCGCAGTTCGGCATCGACGTCAAGGTGCCGGGAATGCTGATTGCATCCATCGAGCGGTCGCCGGTCCTGGGCGGGCGGGTGAAGCGCTTCAACGCGGACCGCGTGAAGGTCATGCCGGGCGTGCGCCACGTGGTGGCGCTCGAGCCGAGCTCGTGGATGGGCGCCAACGGCGCGTGGGCGGCGGGATGCGCGGCCGGCGTCGCCGTCGTGGCGGATACCTACTGGCAGGCACTGCAGGCACGGCGCGCGCTCGAGATCGAGTGGGATGAGGGGGACTCGGCCGCGCTCGATTCGGCGGGGATCCGCGCCCAGCTCGTCGCGCTCGCCGATCAACCGGGCATCGTGGCCCAGACCATCGGCGATGCGACGGCGGCACTGGCCGGCGCGGCCAAGCGCCTCGACGCCACGTACGACGTCCCCTTGCTGCACCACGCCACGCTCGAGCCCATGAACTGCACGGCGCATGTTCGCGCCGGCGAGTGCGACGTCTGGGCGCCCACGCAGAATCAGGGCGACGCGCAGCGGGTGGCGGCCGAGGTGAGCGGTCTGCCAAAGGAGAAAGTCCGCATCCACACGACGCTCTCGGGGGGCGGGTTCGGGCGCCGGCTCGAGCCGGACTTCGTCTCAGAGGCGGTCCGCGTCTCGCAGGCGGCGGGAGTGCCCGTGAAGGTGATCTGGACCCGTGAGGACGACATGCGCAACGGGTTCTACCGCCCCACGAGCTACAACCGGTTCAGCGCGGGGCTCGACACCTCGGGGCGGGTCGTCGCATGGACTCACCGGATCGCGGGCACGCCGCTGCGGCTCAAGTTCGGACCGCTCGCAAAGGGGATCGACGATAGTCTGGTGGACGGGGCGATCGACCTGCCCTACGCGATCCCCAACGTGCTCGTCGACCAGCTCACGCTGACGTTGCCGGCCCTTCCCCTCGGCCCCTGGCGTTCTGTGGGTGTGTCCCACAACGGCTTCGTAACCGAGTGCTTCCTCGACGAGATCGCGGCCGCCGGCGGCCGGGACCCGTTCGAGCTGCGGCGTGAGCTGCTGCGCGACAAGCCGCGCCATCGCCGCACGCTCGAGCTCGCGGCCGAGAAAGCGGGCTGGGGCTCCCCCATGCCTCAGGGCCGCAGCCGTGGGATCGCGCTCGCGGAGTGGGGACCGACGGTGTGCGTCGAGGTGGCCGAAGTGTCGTTGGACGCGGACGGCTCGGTGCACGTCCCTCGGGTGGTGTGCGCCGTGGATTGCGGGCAGGCGGTGAACACGGGCCAGGTCGAGGCACAGATGCAGGGCGGCATCGTGTTCGGCCTGAGCGCCGCGCTGTACGGGGAGATCACCATCGACAAGGGCCGGGTCGTGCAGGGAAACTTCGACACCTACCCTGTGGTCCGGATGCCCGAGGCGCCGGCGGTGGAGGTCTACATCGTGCCGAGCAGCGACCCTCAGGGAGGCGCCGGCGAGCCGGGCGTGCCGCCGATCGCGCCGGCCGTGTGTAACGCAATCTTCGCGGCGACGGGGAAACGGATCAGGAAGTTGCCGATAGGGAAGATCGTCTCAACTTGAGGGAGCAGGGAGCCGGGAGCGGTGAGCAGGACTTCCCACATCTGAACTGCTCCCTGCTCCCCGCTCCCTGCTCCCTCTACTTAGTGCACCACTGTCACCGAGCCCGTCATCTGCGTTGGATGCACGGTGCAGTGGTATGTGTAACGACCCACGGTTGTAATCGTGCTTTGATGAGTGCCGGACCCCGTCTTGGTGTCTGAGCTCGCCGGCAGGGGCGTGGGGCCTCCATCGTACGTGACGTTATGAGGGGCCGCACCACTCCAGGTCCAGGTCACAGTCCCGCCCGTTTGGATGACGACGGCTTGAGGGCTGAACGAGAAGTCCGCCACGGCAACGGACGCCGCGGTCGGCGGCGTCGTGGCGTGCTCGGTGAAGCTGACCGGACCCGACAGCCCCGTGAACGTCGCGTTGACTGTCTGGATGGTTGAGGAGCCGACCGAATCGGTGGTTGTCGCGACACCGCTCGCATTGGTCGTGCTTTGGAGGGGACTCACGGCGCCCCCACCACCTGCCGCCACAGACCACATGACGACCACGCCGGGCACGCCCCGACCGTCCAGATCCAGGGCCGTCACGCTCAAAGGCGTCGGCAACGGGTTGTCGAAGTACCAACTCTGCCCGTCTCCGCCGCTCTTCACGAGATCGCTGGCCGGGCCGGGTGGCTGGGTGCTGTCGTTGTTGCACCCCGAGGCCGCGACCCCCATGAGCAGGGCCATCGTTTGCTTTCGCATCATCGCATGTAAGAACGGCTGAGGAGAGCGGCTCCGCAAGGCGCCGCTCCCCGCTCCCTGCTCTCGTTGCTCAGTGCACCACCCTGACCGTCCCCTCCATATTCAAGTGGATGGTGCAGTGGTAGGCGTAGGTGCCGACTGTGGCAAACGTGCTACTGAAGGTGGTCCCGCCTGCCTGTGTGGGTGAATCGGCGGGCAGCGGGGCCGGGCCGCTCGAATAGGTGACGTTGTGCGCGATCGTGCCCGAGTTCCACGTCCACGTGACCGTCCCCCCCACCTTTACAACCGCCGTTGCGGGGCCGAAAGAGTTGTTCTCGACGCTGACGCCGAAGGACGTCGGCGGCGCGGACGCGGTGGCGGTGAACGTGACCGGCGTCGACAGACCCGTAAAAGTCGCCGTGACGGTCTGCGGGCTGGTTGACCCGATGCTGTCCGTCGTGGTCGCCACACCTGAAGCGCCGGTCGTGCTCTGGGCCGGTGTGACCCCGCCACCACCCGATGCGACCGCCCAGTTGACGACCACGCCCGGAACAGGACAGTTGTTCGCGTCCCGCGCGGTGACGCTCAACGGTGCAGGGAGCGGGTTGTCCAGGTACCATGCGCCAGGATCCCCACTGGTCTTCACGAGCTGCGTTGCCGCGCCCGGGGTGCAGGGCCCCATACCGCCGCTACCGCCGCCACCGCCGCAGGCCAGCCCGAGCAATCCCACACCCAGCGCTGGCAGTCGACCCGAACATAAGAAGATCATATCGCGCCTCCCTCGATGTCGATAGAACACGCGGGGTGGGGCGTGGTTCCCGACACCGAAACCACGTCCCGCCCCGTCACGTCCACGCTTATTGGAATCGGAAGAGCTGCCCGCGAAGCTCCCCGCCCCCGTTCACTTTCGTGTGCACGTTGACGTAGCCCTTCCCGTCGCGGATGAACGTCAAGATGGAATCCAGGACGGTGATCGTGTCCGCGATCAGGAGCCCACTAAAGTCGAGGCCGGTGGATGGTTTAGGTGGGACGTAAAGGTTCACCCTGACCGGGCCGTTGCTGTCGGCCACGGCATGGTGAATGTGGGCCAAGAACGCACTGTCGATGTTCGAGAGCTCGACCCTATAGCTGAGGACGTTACCGTTGACCGTAACCGTGGCGAGCCCCTGCGCCCCGGTCGTGACCGGAGTCGGTCGTTCGTTCGCGCCGCTCAAGAATGCGATGAACCGTTCCGGTGCGGGCGGTATTGAAGTCAGCCCGACGTCGTCCTTGCAGCTCCCGACGGCCAGAAGCGCCGCCAGCGTCCCTACGCCAAACATCAGACGGCCTCGCATAGCAAGCCTCCTCACGGTTTGGGGTCCGCACGCCCAGGAAGCCTTAGGCATACCCGCCCTGCAAGGTTTGTTCAAGCGGTCATTTGTTATAGAATTGTCAGGACGGCGGCAGGCGAACTGCGCGCCAGATTCGCTTGACGACTTCTTGACCGCTCTTTACCGGGCCTTGCGAGGCCCGGCCTATCATGCACGCGTCCCGAACAAGAGACGCGTCATGCAGCACGACATCTCCCGGCGGCACCTTATCCAACAGCTCGGCCTGATCGCCGCGGGTCTTGCGGCGGCGTGCACGCCGGCCCGCGTGCTCATCAACGCGTATCCGCAAGTGTTCGACGACGACCCGGCGCTCGTGGATCGGGTGTTGCGGGCCTTCGTGATCACCGTGATCCCGGCCGCGCCCGCCGACGACGCCGATCTCACACGGGCGTTCACCGATCCCGATTATCCCTTTGCTCCATACGCCGCGTTCTTTGCGGCCGACCTGGCGCGGCGCGGGCGCGACCGCTTCGGCGCAGCGTTCGAGCGCCTCGCCCCGGAAGCACGGACGGCGATCGTGGGCGACGGCCTCGCCGCCGATGCCACGAG
>WNGA01009765.1_pt1 | contig 12868 bp, 11 predicted proteins | sample 5400061 | NCBI WGS metagenome assembly WNGA01 (sample SAMN13153366, study PRJNA577476) | soil metagenome | isolation source: 100 cm soil or saprolite under grassland replicate 2 | place: USA:California | collected 2016-06-15
TTGCCCTCCGCGTTGGGGATGACGACCGGGTCCCCGCCTTCCATCACGGCGACGCACGAGTTCGTGGTGCCGAGGTCGATTCCGATGATCTTGCTCATTTCTTTCTCTCCTAACCGCTGCTTTTTTTTTGACGTGGCGAATTTAGAATCTTAGTGCCCTCTTGTCAAGTTCAAAATTGGTGATTCTAAGCCCTCTGGACTCAAATTTAGGCTTTGATCCTCCGACTTGGACCGGCAGGCGTTACCGAACCACCTGGACGCCGGTCGGCTTCTCCGTCGAAATCGGCGCCGCCCCTCGGGGATGTGGTTCAGAAACCGGGGAAAGCTGACCCTCGTGAGCCAGATCGAGATCGATCTGCCCAGTTGAGGTGTAGCCGTACAGCGCGAACTTTCCGTCTTCGGGACGCAGGATGTACCGGTAAAACCGGCCATAGGGGTCCTTCAACGAACGCTCGTCCAAGATCCCGGCGGCGACCAGGTCGACGAGAGTCCTGGGATACCGACCGGTCGTGCCGTAGTACACGCGGACGCCCCGCCCGACGGCGAGGAGCCTGGCGAGCGAGCTCGCCCGGAAGAGGTCCCGGATCGGCGTGTTTTCCGAGACGGGCCGAAGGAAGAGGTTGGCCGGGTTTCTCGGCATGAGCGACACCGAGAATGTGGCAATCGCCGCGACCAGCACCCAGAGGACGACCGCGCCGGTCGGAAAGCGGGGCCGGGGAACTGGGACAACAGCGGCCGGAGTCTCCCGGTGATGACCCTCTTCGATCAGACCGCGATCGAGCAGATCGGAAATTCCCTTCAGGACGTCCAAGTCCGGCAGGAACGCGCGCTCCCGGATCTCTCCGACTGTTCTGCGCCCGTCGATCCACTTCCACGTCTCGGCTTCTCTTTTCAAGACGACCAAAGTGTCGTCTCCCGCGCTCGCACCCGCTGTCACCAGACGAAGTCCGTAGACCCCCGGTGCGCGCCGGAAGACGAGCTCGTTCGAGGAAATCTTCTGCTCCGCGGCGGGAAGCTCGTCGAACGTGCGGGCCGCCTCGAGCAGGATCGCCTCCGTCGGGATCGGGGCGAAAAGCTCCGCGTCGTGATCCACGGCGGACTGGGGAGTGAACCGGAAACGCCCCTCGGTCCAGCCGAAGGCGCCGAAGACGATCTTCTGGAATTGGATGCGGAATGCTTCGCGCAGGTCCTCGGGACGCACGAGCCTTTCCGAGATCAGCAGCCGTCCCAACCGCTCCTGGCGCTTCTTCTGAGTCTCCAGGACGATCGAGAGCTGCGACTCCGAGAGGAGGCCGGCCTTGACCAGAAGGGACCCGAGCCGATTTTCGAGGTGATGAGCGCTCGACTCGACCGACACGACGCGGCCGGTCAAGAAACCGACTGCGATCGTGTCCTTCGGTCCTTCAACGCTGAGTGTCCCGCTCTTGCGTTGCATGCCGAGCATCTGAAAGATCTCGGTCAAAGAGAAAACGCGGAGGTTTCCGTCAAGGCTCACGGGTCTGTCTCCAGGCGCCGACGTTCGAACCGATCCAGAGCGCGATCACGACGACGGCCGCGGCAATCTTTCCGGGCAGGATCTCCGCCGCGGGCGCGAGCGGGCGAAGGTCGAAGAGCCAGGGCCCGCCCACGGCGAACGTGACCGCGAAGAAAAAGAAAAGGAGCGCCGCGGCGGCGGCGAACGGTCGATGGAAGAAGAACCGGTGAATGCCAGGCGCGACCAGTGAGGCGAGCCGAATCACTTCCCGCCGCCGTCCACTGCGGCTCTCGGTTTCGCGCCGTTCCGCTTCGCGCAGCTCCTGGGAGACCTCCTCCTTGCGAGCGTGCAGGCGGACGCATCGACTGCAATAGAGCGCCGGACCACCGTATCGTTTGCACACCCGGCAGAATGCCCGGCCGCAACGAGAGCACTCGTTCGCGACACCGCGGTGAGAACGCACGGCCTTCAACACGAGCGCGAACAGAAGCGCCCCCCATGGCCCGAGACACCAGGGCGAGAGGAGGAGCTCCTTGGCGGACGACGAGGGTTTCCCACGCCTTGGGCCGCCCGTGCCTCTTTCTCCCCAGCGCTCGACGCGTTCGCGCGCGGTCGAAAGCCCGTATGCCGCCGGGACCACGCGGGACATCGGCGGCCGGGCAGACCAGGCGTCGACGTCCCGTCGGGAGATCTGAAGCGCCTGGGCGCGGGCTCTCTCCTGCCCCTTGAAGTCGTAGATCTCGGACCGCGCGACCGACAGGTTGTAGAAAGCTTCCGCCGCCAGCGGCTCGTGCCGAGCGGCTTCCTCGTAGTCTTTGATCGCTTCGGCGAAGTCTCCTTCGACGAACTGGACGTTGCCGCGGTTGACGAATGCCCGGTAGTTCCTCGGGTCGGCCTGGATCGCGCGGCCGTATGCCGCCAGCGCCTGCGGATAGTCTCCGGAGCGCTCGGCGTACATCGCCAGCAGGAACCAGACGTCGGACTGGTCGGGCGTGGCCGCGGCGATCGAGGCCAGCTCCTCCTCGACGCTCGAGTCCTCGCGGCGTTCCTCGAGATCGACCGCGGCGAGGTAGAGGGGGGATCGACGGATGAGGTTCTCGCGAGCGACCGTACTGACGAGGAGCGGAAGGAGACCGAGCGCAAGGAGAGCCGAGGCCAGCACGAGTCGCTCGCGCCGCCGCGAATAGGGATAGACGAGCGCGGCCCAGTAGAGCAGGAGCCACGCCGGCCCGAAAGTGAGGAAGAGCGGCAGCGCGAGCAGGAGAAGAGCGAGAGGCGTCGAGGCGCGGTGTCCGAAGGGGCGGCTCCCGACCTCCTCCAGGTCGTGCCACAACTGTCGGAGGTACGTCAGGAAGAGTCCCAGGATTACCGCGACCGCTCCGATGGCGAGCGCGATTGCGACCGCGACGGCCAGCGAGGAGAAGAGCGAGAGACGCGACTCGGCACTCGCGAACAGGGCGCCGAGGGCGGCCGGGATCTCCGACCCGGCCTCGCGAAAGCCGCCGTTTCGAAGCTGGAACCCGACTCGCGACGCCGCTGCGTCGAAGCTGGTCTCGTCGAGTCGGACCGCGGCATCGTAGGCGAACGCCGCGTGCGCCGCCCGCGCTCTCTCGGCTTTTCGGGCTGCCTCGAGCGCGGTCCTCGAGTACCCCGAAAGATGTCGCACGCCCGCCGCGCGGGCGGACTTGATCATCGCGTCGAGCGCGACCCGCGCCTCCCGGACGTCGTTCTCCTGAAGCGCCGAGAGCAGCTCGAACCAGTGAGACCTGTAGACGGCACGGGTGACCGGCGGCGGAAGAGGCGAAACGCGCGTCTCCGGCGACGCTTCGGCCCGGATCGCGCTGGCGAAGAGAACGACGACGACGAGCCCGGCCCTTCTACTTCGGGGCGCGACCGACCTCCACATATGCAAGACGGAGCTCGTACAGGACGCGGGAGAGCAGGTCGGACTCCTCGAAGGACAGGTTTCCCCGAGTCTTCTGCTCCAGAACCGCCAACCAGTCGATCATCTGCCGCGCGATCGCGAGATCGCGGTGTCGCGGTCCCGCCGCAGGATCGGAAAGCAGGCCGAGCGCCGAATACGCGGTCGTCGCGAGCGAGCTGACGATCCGGGCAAACTCGGTGCGCGGCTCGCCGGCGGCTTCGGTGTCGGCGTCGGTCGAAGGTGCGGCGGTCTCTGAGTGCGGCGGCGGCGGCGCGGGCGCGGACGGAGCCGGCGCCGGAGCGGGACGGAGCGGCTCCGCTCCCGATTCTTCCGGCTCGAACCCGGGCCGCAGCTCCCCTTCCGGCGTGAACATTCGCCGGTCGACGACCCGGATGGGTTTGCCCTCTCCTTCGGTCATGTTTGGATTCCGATTTTAGAACAACCGACGGAGGTCGGCCGCGCTCCTCGCTATGATTCGCGCGTGCCGGAAGGGATCGCGCGACTCGTCGCTCTCGTCGAAACGCTCCGACGGGAGTGTCCCTGGGACCGCGAGCAGACGCCCGAGACGATCAAGACCTACGTGCTCGAGGAGTGCTACGAGGTCCTCGAGGCGATCGACTCGGCGAATCCCGACGCGCTCGCCGACGAGCTGGGAGACCTCCTTTTCCAGGTGCTCTTCCTGTCGCGGATCGCCGAGGAGCGCGGCTGGTTCGACATCGAGGCCGTTGCGGATCGGATCGCCCGAAAGATGACGGAGCGGCATCCGCACGTCTTCGCGGACGGCTCCGCCGTCGACGCGCAGGAGGTCCGCGAGGGGTGGGAGCGCCGCAAGCAGCGCGGCTCCGCATCCACGGATCCCCTCGGGACCGTCCCCGCCTCCCTGCCTGCGCTCGCCGCCGCTTACCGAATGACCTCGCGTGCGGCGGATCTCGGTTTCGACTGGGAGCGAGACTCCGACGTTGCGGAAAAGATCGAGGAGGAGCTCGCCGAATGGCGCGAGGCGGAGCAGGCCGGCGACCGCGAGTCCGAGGAAAAGGAGATCGGCGACCTGCTCTTCTCGATTGTCAACCTTGCGCGGCGGCGGGGAGTCGATCCAGAGGGCGCGCTGCGGCGCGCGCAGAACCGGTTCCGCTCGCGCTTCGCGCGGGTGGCCGCGCGCGCCCGGGAAACCGGCCGACAGGTCGGTGACGTCAGCCCGGCCGAGCTCGACCTGTTCTGGGAGAGGGCGAAGGCGGAGGAATGAAAACCGACCAGAGACCGAAGACCGGGACTACGGGATCACTCTGGTCCTCGGTCTCCGCGACGCCAGCTCGGATACGGTGACCAGCTCCACACCCCGTTCCCGCAAGCGAGGAAGTTCCCGCTCGAGAATTCCGAGCGTCGCGGGGTGCGGATGCCCGATCGCGAGCGCGGTGCCGTCTCTCTTCGCCTTTCGCACGAGGTCGCTAAAAGATCGCTCGATCGCTTCATCGCTCTCGAAGGCGTCCAAGAAAACCCTCCGCGAGACCGCGGGAAGAGACTCCTCGTCGGCGATCCGGCGAGCTACGGTCGCTTCCGTCGTGCGGCTGTCGAGCAGGAACAGCCGGCGGGCGGCGAGAACCCGAACGACCGCCCTCATCACGCGGGGATCGGCCGTCGCGGCGGAGCCCATGTGGTTGTTGACTCCGACCGCTCCGGGCACGGACTCGAGGTCGTCGGTGACCGTCTGCGCGATCTTCTCGTCGCTGTCGGAGCGCAGCACGACGCCGGGTCCCGGACGGACCCTGGGATAGCCGTCCGGCTCCATGGGAAGGTGCAGGAGCACCTCCTTGCCGGAAGCCGCGAGTCGCCGGGCGGACTCGGCGCTCTCGGGCAGGCCGGGCAGCACGGCGCCAGCGACCCGAAACGGCCAGCGGGCGATCCGCTCGACGGCCTCCCGGTCGTTGCCGAGATCGTCGATGACGATGGCGATGCGAGGGGACACAACGGAGGGAGTTGGTTCGGGCACCCGGGTCGGCGCGGCGGGGCGCGGTCGGTGGACCGCGTGGCGAGGAGCCGGCGGTTTTTCCGGCTGCGGCCGCGCCGGACGGGTCTTGACGTAAAGAGCGATTCCGAGCGCGAGCGCAAGGAGGGCGAAAAACGCCGTCGCGGGAGAGATCCGCCGGCGGCGCGGTGCGTCGGACAAACGCCCGGCTAGGCGGCCCGGCGCGCGACGTCCCGGCGCGCGACCTCGAGACCACGCTCGAGGATTGGGTCACGCGACTCGGTGTCGCCCGGGAACGTGATCACCCGCTCGTCTGGGGAAAGACCCTTCCCGCCGAGGATCGTCCCGGAGGGGGACTGGTACCGGCCGACCGTCATGAAGAGACTGCCTCCGGAACCGGTCGGCACGAGGCGCTGGATGATCGCCAGTCCCGCGGTCGCTTCTCCCACGGTTGTGGCGTTCGCCCGGTCCTTGAGCGCCGCCACGAAGACTTCCGCCGGACCGCCGGTCGCGTCGTCCATCAGCAGCACGGTCCGCCCCTTCCAGGCCCGCTCACTGGTGGCCTCGAGCGGCTTCAGGGCGACTTTGCGGCTCACGATGCGGGCGATCGGTCCTCGGCCGACGAAGAGCGCCGCCGACGGCGTGACGTCCGCGACGTCGCCGCCGATCGAACCGCGAAGATCGAGCACGAGCTTGTCGATCGAGCGGCGGCCCGCCTCGTCGATCGCGTTTCGAAGCGTCTCGGCGGTTGAGGCCGTGAAGGCAGGGACCTTGACGATCCCGAGGTCGCTCTCCCACTTCGTTTCCACCGGAGGGGGTGTGAAACGTTCACGCCGCAGCCGCACCGTCACCTTCTTGTCTTCGACCACGCGGAAGAGACCGACCTCGACGGTCGTCCCCTCGGGTCCTTCGAGAGCCGACGTGATCTTCCACAACGGGGCGTTGCGCAGATTCTTTCCGTCCACCGCGTGAATCAGGTCTCCCGGCTGGACCTGCTGCTTCTGGGCGGGAGAGCCGGGGAGCGGTGCGACCACGTACGGAAAGCCGCCGCGCCTCGCGACGATGATTCCCGGTCCGACGGCGCCGGACGCCTGCTGAGCCCGATAGGCGTTCATCGAGGCGGCCGGAACGTAATAGGAAAAGGGATCCAGAGCGTCCGTCATCCCGTCGTAGGCGCCTTCGAGCAGAGTCTTCGAGTCGGTCGGATCGACGTAGTTCCCGCGGGTCAGCGAAAAAACTTCCGAGAAGACGGAGAGCGCCTTCGTCGCGGGGTCCCGTCCGGGACCGGAATCGACAGCCCGAAGAGACGCGAGAGCCGCCACGGAAACGAGCAGGAAAAGCAGACGGGATCGGTTGGATTTCATCGCGGGGATGGTAACACCGCGAAAAGTGAAGATGTTCCGAGGTTCCAGATTCAGATCCCCGGCTATCTCAGCCACGCCACGGGGTCACTCGCCCTCTGCCGGTCGCGCACCTCGAAATACAGTCCCGACTCGTCGCGCCCCGGGCCCGTTCCCGCCAGCCCGACCGTCGATCCCGCGGGAATGTACGCGCCGGAATGCACGCTCACCGCCTGCAGCCACGCGTAGAGCGTGAAAACGCCGTCGCCATGGTCGAGGATCACGAGGTTGCCGTACTCCGCGAGCCATTGCGCGTAGACCGCCTTTCCGGCGAACACCGCGCGAACCGGCGTGCCGACCGGCAGCGCCAGCGAGACGCCGTTCGAGAGCGTCCACGCATCGAACCTCGGATGCCGGTGCCTTCCGAACGTCTCGACGAGAGCGCCGCGCGCCGGCCAGTCCAGGACGCCTTTCCACGGCCGGATTCCGCCGGCGGGCCCCACCGGCTCCTCGGGGCGCTGGGAGAGACGGTCGAGCAGGCCTTCAAGCCGTGTCGCCTTGTCGGAGAGCGTCGCGACTTCGCGGCGCTCCCGGACGGAGAGCGCACGCTGCCGTTCGAGCAGGCTCTCGCGCTCCACTTTGAGCGAGGCGATTCGGCGCTCTTCCCGACCGCTCTCCGCGTACAAGCGGTCGGTCTCCGCTTTGAGCGCTTTCTCGCGAGCGAGATCGGCCTCCAACCGCGTTTGAGCCCGGCGATGCTCCGTCAGGAGCTGCGCGTCGCGCCGCGCCAGGGAATCGAGGCGGGCCACGCTCTGGACGAACGCCGGAACGTCTCGAGCTTCGAGCAGGATGCGCAGATATCCGAAGCGTCCGAACCGGTGGAGGAGGCGCGCGCGCGCCAGAAGGGCGCGACGATTCCGACGCGCCGCTTCCTCCGCCGACTTGCGCTCCACTGCGATCTCGGAGAGCCGCGCTCCGTAGTCCTCGCGCAGCCGCGCCAGGAGCTCCTTCTCTCCGGCCGCGATCGCGAGCTGCAGCTCGAGTCGGGAGAGTTCCTCGGCGAGCGTCGCCTGACGCCGACGGCTCCGGGCGAGCTCGTCTTCGAGCGAGCCGATCTTGGAGCGGAGCCGACGAAGGTCCGCCTGCCGCTCCGCCTCCGCGGACGGTCGCGGTTTCTCGGGCTCCGCCGGCCGCGCCGCGGCAGAGACGCTGAGAAGCAGGGCGAGCACGCCGGCGACGCGGAAGGTCGCCTTCATCTCCAGACGATCGGACTGGGCGACGCGGTGCCCGAGAGAAGCGCGCGCAGAGCGGCCGTCGCGTCGGTGATGCCGGGCACCCGCGAGACGGAGAAAGGACGGGACGCGAAGAAGACTCCGCGGACGAGGTCCGGGTCGAGCGAACAGTGGTCGCCGCTCCACACGTCCCGGTTGTCCTCGAAGACCGAGCCTGTCGGCACTCCGAGCGACGCCTGCCACGAGACCCGATAGCCGGGGCGGTTCGCCACGATCAAGTCCGGGATGAGCCGCGGATCGTAGCGGCGATACACGTCCTCTCTCTTGAAGACGCGTGACACCGCTCGCTCCCCGGTCGCCGGATCGGTCAGCTCCAGGAGCCGGCGCGAGAGCTCGTCCCGGAGACTCTCGTAGTCGGAGCCGGGAGCGACGATCCCGTCCTTCTCGCGGCCGCGCAGGTTGATGTAGACGTCTCCCAGCCCCATCGCATACGCGCGGGACTTCGACCAGTCGACGGCTTCCCAGAACGCTCCGCGCGAAAAGAGGGCCTCCAGGTTCTGGCGCTGTGCGTTCCCCTTGAGCACGAGGTATCCCTTCTCGACGAGCCACGAGTCGTAGTTGACCGAGCGCCGCCACGTCGCGAAGCCGTGATCCGAAAGGACGAGGAGCACCGCGTCGCGCGGAAGCGCGCGAGCCGTTTCCCCGACGATCGCGTCCATCGTGTCGTACGACTTCTCTACGGCGTCCCCGTAGCGCGCGGCGAGCGCGGCGTCGTACGCGGGATGCTTCGGGTCGCGGAAGCGCCAGAAGACGTGCGAGACCCGGTCGGGGAACTCGAAGTAGTGCACGAGAAGGCGGCGGTTCTCCTTCAGGAGCGCTCCGAGCATCCGGCGGTCCTGGGCGACCATCGCCGCCACGTCCTGGAGGAATGCGGGCTCCGACAGCGTGCCGGACTGGATGGACCATGTGTCGATCGCCCAGCCCATAGTCTTGTAGCGCCCGAACCGGCGGAGGAGGTCTTTCGCGTAACCGGACGGCGTGGAGATCTCGAAGCCGGGAGGAAGCCGCTCCGGATCGAACTGAATGGGCGAGACGTAGAGCGCGATCTCCGGCGCGATCGTCTCCACGAGAAACCGGGCGTAGCCGTGGACCGTCACGAGCGGGTTGACCCGGAACGGGAGGCTCACCCAGTCGCTCCACAATCCGGCGGAAAGCGAGAACCGCGACTCGCCCGCCTCGATCGAGAGCCGGTCACGGGAGCGCGACACCGAGAGAGTCATCGGAAGCTCGATTGCCCCCGCGCGGCCGAACGCCCGACCCGGGGGTCCGACGATGCGGGTCGTCTGGCGGCCCACGTTCGACTCGAGCCGGACGAGCTCGATCGAAAAGTCGTTGCCCTCGCGCGGCGCGAAGAACGGATCGGACGTGTAGTAGGCCGGCTTGCCGATCCGACCGGAGAGATCCGGGACGCCGAGGCCGGAGAGGAGCCGCCCTTGCGCGAACGGCTCGGGAGGGAACGTGACCGGCATGCGCATGACGGTCGCCGGCCGCGCCGCCGGCTCCGACCAGAACGTTGTTCCGCGGCGATTGCTCTCGATCGACGGCCGCGTCGCCGGCAGCCAAGCCCGCGCCGCGGTGTAGCTCGCCGCGGAGGCCACGGCTGCGAGGAGGAAGAGCACGACCGCCGCCAGGCGCTGTCTTCTCCCTGCGAGAACCGCCGCCGGCAGGAGAAAGAGCACACCGGCCGCTGCGGCCGCCGTCGCGGGCGTCTTCTTTCCCAGCAGGAAGGGAACTTCCTTTTCCTGCGCGACCGCAAAGGTCGGCGTCATGTCGCTCGGATCACGCTTCAGGAAGTCGAAGATCTGGTGGCCTCCCGGATCGAGGCCGGTCGAAAAAGACGTCCAGGAGACCGGAGTCTGCGGGGGGACCGGCGGCGTCAAGGGAGTGAAGCCGCCGCGGGCTTTCAACGCCGCCAGGCTGGGGAGACGGCCGTCGGCCATCATCTTTTCGACGAGCCCGGCGTCCACGCCGTCGAAAGCGAGAACGACGACGCGAGACGGAGGACCGGCGAGAAAGGCCCCCGCCATCAACAACGTGGCCGCAAGGAGAGGCACCGTGCCAGTGTACGGGGAGAGGAGTCGGGATTGAAGTCCTGATAGCTTGCCCGCCGTGGCGACTCGAACCGAAGAGCTCCATTCCTTGCTCGCCCGGATCCCCGACCCCGCCGTCCGTTCCCTCTTCACTCCGGAATTCATCCTCTGCTCGGAGGAATTCGACCGCTTTACGGTGGACACTCTGCTGAACCTCGTATCCGACCTCGGTCTCGGCGAGGCTCTCTCGTACGGGACCTCGGTTGCCGAGCTCGTCGCCTCCCGCGGCTGGAGTCCGCGCGCAACGATCCCGCTCACCTGGTTCTTGCGGAAGCTCGCCGCGGAAGAGCACGTCACCGTCGAGGGATCGGGCGCGGACGCGGTCTATCGCTCTCGCGGAACGCTTCCGGTGGGTGAGCCCGATCGGGCGGAGGCGCGCTCGCTCGCCCTCGACCGGCGATCGGCTCCTCCGTTCGCCGTGGTGCGCGCGATGATCGACCACGTGCCTGCCTTCCTGCGGGGAGAGCTCTCCGGGGAGGAAGTCCTGTTTCACCCCTCGAAGCTTCCGCTCTGGTTCGACTACTTCTCCAACGACAACCTGCTCTACCAGATTAACAATCGTCTGGGGGCGGAGGCGGTCCTGCGCGCTCTCCCGGTGGGTCGTCCGGCGAGCGTCGTCGAGATCGGCGGAGGCTCCGGCTCCGCCGCGCTCGCGGTCGCCGAGCGGCTCGCGCGCGACGGCGCCCTCTCGCGGATCGACCGCTACGTTTTCACCGAGATCGTTCCGACGTTCTTGCGCCGGGCCGAGCGCACGATCCGGGCGCGGTGGCCGGGCCTCGCAGTCGAGTTCCGGCGGCTCGACATGGACCGGGAGTTCGCCGACCAGGGAATCGAACCGCGCTCCGCCGACGTCGTGTACGCCGTCAACACGATCCACATCGCCAAAGATCTCGCAGCAACGCTCGCGCGGATCCGGGACACTCTTCGGCCGGGCGGGGTCGCGGTTTTCTCCGAGTGCGTTCGTCCCTTCGAGGGTCAACCGATCTACGTCGAGTTCGTTTTCAACTTCCTCGAGAACTTCACCGGCGTCGCGACCGATCCGAGAACGCGTCCGAACCACGGTTTCCTGACGCCCCGAAGCTGGAGGCGCTCGCTCGCCGCCGCGGGATTCGAGAAACCGGAGATTCTGCCGGATGTCGAGACACTGGCGAGGCACTACGAGGCGTTCTTCGTCGCCGCGGTGTCGGCGCGGCGGCCGCGGCCTTGACCGAAGTTCCGGTCCCTTGACATCAAAATCCGAGCCATTTAATATCCCCCTCCCGGGGATAGGGAGGGAGAGACCGAATGAAACGAGCCAGCCGGAAGAAACCGGTGATCGGTCGTCCGGAGTCGAGCGCTGCAAACCTGCCCTCAGAAGTCCGCGCGGATCTCGATTCCCGGCTTGCGCGCATCGAGGGACACGTCTCCGCAATCCGCCGGATGCTCTCGTCGGGCGACGACTGCGATTCGCTGCTCGTTCAAGCATCCGCGGTTCGGTCCGCTTTGAACGGCGTCCTCGTCGGATTGATGGAAGCGCACCTCGAGTCTTGCGTGGTGCCTTTCGCCCGAACCGGCAAGAGCGGTGAGGCCTTGGGTCGGTTTCGGCAAGCCCTCGAGACCGTGCTCAAGAGGTCGTGAGGACATGGACAGGGCGGGCAACGCTAGGCTCCTGAGTGCGGGCGCGGTCGCCTCGGCAATCGCGGCCTCGATTTGCTGTTTTGGCCCTCTTGTCCTCGCGCTCGCGGGGCTAGGCGGCGGAGCGTTGCTGCTCAAGCTCGAGCCCTTGCGGCCGTACTCACTCGCCGCAGCTGCGATGTTCCTCGGAGGAGCCTTCTATCTGGCTTATCGCCGCGGTACCCGGGAAGAGTGCGCGCCGGATTCCGCCTGCGCTCACGCCTCGAACCGGAGGGGACAGAGGATCGCGTTGTGGATCGTAGCGGCCGTCGTGGTTCTGGCAGCGGCATTTCCATACTTGTCCAAGTGGCTTTTCTAGAGAATTTCGGGAGGTTCATCGTGAAGAAGGTATCGATCGTGTTCTTCGCGCTCGCCGTCGCGTGGCCTCTGCAGGCCGCAACAAAGACGGCGGCTTTCGAAGTGAGCGGCTGGACGTGCGGCTCCTGCGCTGCCGCGACGCGGATTGCGCTGAAGAAGCTCGACGGCGTCGAGGACGTGAAGACCGACCCGGAGAAGAAAGAGGCGCTTGTCACCTATGACGACTCGAAAGTCGCGACCGACGCGATGGTTCAGGCCATCGCGAGGCTCGGCTACAAGGCTGCGTTGAAGAACGGCGGCGCCGCTGCCGGCTCGCCGCGTCGTGAGAGCAGCGCGCGTTCGATCGCCGCGAAGGACCCGCGACCCGCTCCGGAACGCGTGAGCTTCTTCGAGGTGCCTCTCGAGTGCGGCGCTGCGGAAGGTCTCGGGTGCGGCTCGGCAGCCAAGCCGATCTTGAGCGAGCTCGAACGGAATTCCAGAATCGCGGACGCCCGGATCAACTACCCGGGCACGGTCCTCGCCGTGGTCTGGAAAAACCCGAACGCCCGATCGGACGGCGCGGTCGAAACCCTCTTCGAGGCGCACCACCTCGCCGCGGCGGTGCTCCGGGGCGAGGCTCGCGAAAAGGCCATCAAGGAGTTCCGCTCCGACCAATGGTACGGGGCCGAGGACGTCGATCGCTTGAGCGAGCACGAAGCGCGGGTCATCGCCGCGAGGCTCGTTAATCGCGCCGGCAGTCACCTCGGCCTGGCGCCCGAGCGGCTGGCCGCCTTGACGGAAGATCTGGCCGTCGTCTTCGCCCGGCATTTGATCTC
>WNGA01025334.1_pt1 | contig 12867 bp, 13 predicted proteins | sample 5400061 | NCBI WGS metagenome assembly WNGA01 (sample SAMN13153366, study PRJNA577476) | soil metagenome | isolation source: 100 cm soil or saprolite under grassland replicate 2 | place: USA:California | collected 2016-06-15
CCACGCGCCCGGCGGCGTTGCCCGCGCAGTGCCGTGCCGATAAACTAACTCAAGGAAACATCTTTGTTTCCAAAGTCGTTTCGCGGCACGGCCGGGTGGGATTCAGCTCAAGAGGCGATCCCGCGGCTCAGGCCGCAGGGTGCAGCACCGGGGGACTTGGGGAGGACCAGCCATGTCGATGGTCGAGGAGGGTCGTGGCGGCACGCGGGAGCGGATTCTCGTGCTGCTGCGGCGCCATGGGCGCCTTTCCGCTCCCCAGCTCGGGGACCTGCTCGAGCGGACCACGGTGGGGGTGCGCCGCCACCTGGCGCTGCTCGAGCGCGACGGCCTGGTGACCGCCGCGGTCTCCAAGCCGAAGCGCGGCCGCCCGACGGCCGTGTACCGGCTGACCGACGCCGGGCTCGAGAAGTTCCCGCGCCACTACGACGAGGTCGCCCTCCAGGCGCTGGCCTTCCTCAAGGGCCAGGACGCCTCGGTGCTCTCGCAGTTCCTGGCCTGGCGCAACGAGCGGCTGGCGGCCAGCTACGCCAAGCGCGTGGATGGAGCTACCCTTGCCGAGCGCGCCACGGCACTCGCCGACGTCCTGAGCGAGCAGGGGTTCATGGCCGAGGTCGAGCCCACCCCCGAGGGGCTGCGCCTCTGCCAGCACAACTGCACGGTCGAGCACCTGGCGACCGAGCTGCCCGACCTGTGCGCGTCAGAGGCCAAGCTGTTCGAGCGCCTGCTCGGCACGCCGGTCGAGCGCGAGGCCACGATCGTGGAGGGCGGTGTCCGCTGCGTCACCCAGGTCCACCTGGACGAGCGGGCGAAGGAAACCAGAAGCGCGCAGAGCCGAAGCAAACGCCGCAACGCCAGCACGTCCCCCAAGCAAACGCCAGCAAGGAGCGAAGCCTGATGGTCACCGATGCCCGCGACCTGACGCAGGCTCCGGAGCGGATCAACCCGGTCCCGGAGAACGTCGACCTGGGCGCCTACAAGTATGGGTGGCACGACAAGGTCACCTCGGTCTTCGAGCCGAAGCGTGGCCTCTCACACGATGTCGTCGAAGAGATCTCGCGGATGAAGAACGAGCCCGAGTGGATGCGGCAGTTCCGCCACCGGTCGCTCGACTACTTCTACCGCCGGCCGATGCCCTCCTGGGGCGGCGACCTGTCCAAGATCGACTTCGACAACATCTTCTACTTCCTCCGCGCGACCGAGAAGCAGGCCGAGTCCTGGGAGGACCTGCCGGCCGACATCAAGAACACCTATGACAAGCTGGGCATCCCGGAGGCCGAGAAGCAGCGCCTGATCGCCGGCGTCGCCGCGCAGTACGAGAGCGAGGTCGTCTACCACAAGGTCCGCGAGGACCTCGAGGCGCAGGGCGTCCTCTTCCTGGACACCGACACCGCCCTGCGCGAGCACGAGGACCTCTTCCGCGAGCACTGGGCCACGGTGATCCCGCCCAACGACAACAAGTTCGCCGCGCTGAACTCGGCGGTCTGGTCGGGCGGCTCGTTCATCTGGATCCCCGAGGGGGTCCACGTCGAGATCCCGCTGCAGGCCTACTTCCGGATCAACTCCCAGAACATGGGCCAGTTCGAGCGGACCCTGATCATCGCGGAGCCCGGCTCCAGCGTGCACTACGTCGAGGGCTGCACCGCGCCGATCTACTCGTCGGACTCGCTGCACTCCGCGGTGGTCGAGATCATCGTCAAGCCGCACGCCAAGGTCCGCTACACGACCATCCAGAACTGGTCCAACAACGTCTACAACCTGGTGACCAAGCGGGCCGCGGCCTACGAGGGCGCCACCATGGAGTGGATCGACGGCAACATCGGCTCGAAGCTGACCATGAAGTACCCCGCGGTGCTGCTGCTCGGTCCGCACGCGCACGGCGAGATCCTCTCGGTGGCCTTCGCCGGCGACGGCCAGCACCAGGACGCGGGCGCCAAGCTGACCTTCGCCGCGCCGGAGACGACCGGGCAGATCATCTCCAAGTCGATCTCGCGCGACGGCGGGCGGACCTCGTACCGCGGCCTGATCCGGGTCGAAGAGGGCGCCGAGGGCGTCAAGGCGAACGTGCGCTGCGACGCGCTGCTGCTGGACGAGGTGTCGCGTTCGGACACCTACCCGTACAACGACGTCAAGGAGGAGGACGTCACCCTCGGTCACGAGGCGACCGTCTCCAAGATCGGTGACGACCAGCTCTTCTACCTCCGGTCGCGGGGGCTGTCCGAGGCCGAGGCGACCGCCATGATCGTGCGCGGCTTCATCGAGCCGATCTCCAAGGAACTTCCCATGGAGTACGCGCTCGAGCTCAACCGCCTGGTCTCGCTCCAGATGGAAGGGGCGGTCGGGTAGGCGTGGCGGCGATCGACGAGATTCCATTCAAGGGCCTCGACCAGGCGGCGGTGACCGCCTGGTCGGAGGCGCTCGGCGACCCGGAGTGGTTCCGCGCGCGGCGGCTTGAGGCCCTGGCCGCGATGGAGAAGCTGGAGCGGCCGACCGGCCGCGAGGAGGCCTGGCGCTTCACCAACCCGCGCGCCGGCGGGCTCGACCGGGCGCGGATCCTCCGCGGCGCCGGGGCGGTCGTGCCCGCGCAGCGGCTGGTCGCCGGCCACGGCAGGGCCGAGGCGGGCGGCGGCGCGCCGCTCACCGGCACCGAGCTGGAGGCGGGCGGCCTGCTCACGACGGTGGACGGCGGCCCGGCCGGCCAGCCGACCCTGGCGGCCGACCTGGCCGACCAGGGCGTGCTGCTGACCGACCTGGGGACAGCCCTGCGCGAGCACGCCGACCTGGTCGAGCCGCGGTTCATGGTGTCGGCGGCGCCGTTCGACGAGGACTGGTTCCTGGCCCTGCACGCCACGCTGGTCACCGCGGGCGCGTTCCTGTACGTGCCGCGCGGCGTCGAGGTGGAGCTGCCGATCGGCACCGTCTACCGGCGCACCCGCTCAGGAGCGACCTTCGGCCACACGCTGGTGGTGGTGGAGGACGACGCGGCGCTCACCCTGGTGCAGGAGCACAGTTCGCCGGAGGAGCTGGACGGCCGCGCCTTCCACCACGGGGTGACCGAGCTGTTCGTGGGCGAGCGAGCCAGCGTGCGGCACCTCACCCTCCAGGAGTGGGGCAGCGAGCAGGTGACCCACTTCGGCGTGCAGCGGGCGCTGGTCGCACGCCAGGGCCGCTACCGCTCATTGCTGGTCACGCTCGGCGGCGGGGTCGTGCGGCTGGCGCCGGACGCCCGGCTCGCCGAGGGATCCGAGGCCGATTTCCTCGGCGCCGTCTTCGCCGACGAGGGCCAGCGCTTCGAGCACCGGGCGACCGTGACGCACGCCGAGCCCCACGCCCGCTCGACCCTGCTCTACAAGGCGGGCCTGCTCGGCGGGTCGCGCAACATCTTCAACGGCACGCTGGTCATCAGCCCTGGCGCGCGCGGCAGCGACGCCGCCCAGACGATGCGCAACCTGGTGCTGTCCAGGCACGCGCACGCCGAGGCCAACCCCTTCCTCGAGATCCTCAACTCCGACGTCCGCGCGGCCCACGCAGCGGCCACCGGCCGGGTCGACGACCTGCACCTGTTCTACCTGCAGTCGCGCGGCATCCCGCGCGAGCAGGCCCGCCGCCTGGTGGTGTTCGGCTTCTTCGAGGAGATCCTCGAGCAGGTGGCGGTGCCGGCGGTCCGCCGCCGCCTGGAGGCAGCGCTGGAGGCGGAGCTGGCCAGGGAGGTGGCCGCCTGATGCCGTTCGTGCGGCTCGCGTCCCTCACGGACCTCGAGGTCGACCGCGGCCACCGCGTCGAGCTGTCCGACGACGGGGAGGTCGCGGTGGCGCTGGTCCGCACCGACGACCGCGTGTACGCCACCGAGGACCGCTGCAGCCACGAGGACTACCCGCTGTCCGAGGGCTGGGTCGAGGACCACACGCTGGAGTGCGCGCTGCACGGCAGCCGCTTCGACCTCGAGACCGGGAACCCCGACAGCCCGCCGGCACTGCGCCCGGTGCGGGTCTTCCCGGTGCGCCTGGAGGGCGAGGACGTGCTGGTCGATCTTCCCGACGACTGGGCGGAGCTGGCGGCCGCCCTCGAGACGACGTGAACTTGCGAGGACGGAGAGCATGAGCGACGACACGACCCTGCTGATCGAGGATCTCCGCGTCAGCGTGGACGACAAGGAGATCCTCCACGGCCTGAACCTCAAGGTGGACCCGGGGAAGGTCCATGCGCTGATGGGCCCCAACGGCTCCGGCAAGTCGACCCTGGCCTACGCGCTGGCCGGCCATCCGCGCTACAAGATCACCAGCGGCAGCGCGACCTTCAAGGGCCACGACGTCTTCAGCCTGACGCCCGACGAGCGCGCCAAGCTCGGCATGTTCCTGGCGATGCAGTACCCGGTCGAAGTCCCCGGCGTGTCGGTGACCAACTTCCTGCGCACCGCCGTCAACGCGGTCCGGGGCGAGGACGTGCCGGTGCGGCAGTTCGCCAAGGACCTGCGCGAGCAGATGAAGCTGCTGCACATGGACCCGAAGTTCGCCGAGCGGAGCCTCAACGAGGGCTTCTCGGGCGGTGAGAAGAAGCGCCACGAGATCCTCCAGATGGCACTGCTCCGTCCCCACCTCGCCATCCTCGACGAGACCGACTCCGGGCTCGACATCGACGCGCTCAAGGTCGTCAGCGAGGGCGTGAACCGCCTGCGCGGGCCGGAGCTGGGCGTGCTGCTGATCACCCACTACACCCGCATCCTGCGCTACATCGCCCCCGACCACGTCCACGTGATGGTCGCGGGCAGGATCGTCGAGTCGGGTGGTCCCGAGCTGGCGGACGAGCTCGAGGAGCACGGCTACGAGCGCTGGCGTGCCAACGGCGGCTCCGACTCCGAGGACGAGGTCGCGTGATGCTCGACACCAACGAGGTGCGCCGCGACTTCCCGATCCTGGACCGCGAGTTCCATGGCAGGCGGCTGGTCTACCTCGACTCCGCCAACACCAGCCAGAAGCCGCACCAGGTGATCGACGCGATGGGCGAGTACTACTCGCGCCACAACGCCAACGTGCACCGCGCGGTGTACGCGCTCTCCGAGGAATCCACCCGGATGTTCGAGGAGTCCAGGGACACGGTCGCCCGCTTCGCCGGCGCCGACCGGCGGGCCACCGTGTTCACCAAGAACATCACCGAGGCCATCAACCTGGTCGCCTACGCCTGGGGGCTGCGCAACCTGCGCGAGGGCGACGAGATCCTCTTCACCGAGATGGAGCACCACGCCAACCTCGTCTCCTGGCAGGTGGTGGCCAAGCTGACCGGCGCCCGCGTCCGCGCCATCCCGGTGACCGACGGGTTCCGGCTCGACCTCGACGCGCTGGACGGGCTGCTCACCGAACGCACCCGGATCGTCGCCGTCTCGGCGATGTCCAACGTGCTGGGCACCGTCAACCCGGTGCGGGCCGTGGCCGAGCGCGCGCACGCGGTGGGCGCGCTGGTGCTGGCCGACGCCGCCCAGGCCGTGCCGCACTTCGGCGTCAAGTTCGACGACCTCGGCGTGGACTTCATGGGCTTCACCGGCCACAAGATGCTCGGCCCGTTCGGCATCGGCGTGCTGGTGGCCCGGCCCGAGCTGCTCGACTCGATGGAGCCGTTCCTGGCCGGCGGCGAGATGATCCGCGACGTCACCCTGGAGAGCTCCACCTTCAACGACATCCCCTGGCGCTTCGAGGCCGGCACGCCCAACGTCGCCGAGGCGGTCGGGCTGGCTGCCGCCGTCGACTACCTGGAGAAGCTGGGCATGGACCGCGTCCGCGCCCACGAGGCCCGGCTCACCTCGCACCTCTTGCAACGCCTGTCCGAGATCGAGGCGCTGCGCGTGCTCGGCCCGACGGACCTGGAACAACGAGGCGGCGTGGTCTCGTTCACGCTCGGGGAGGTGCACCCCCACGACGTCGCGCAGGTGCTCGACGCCGAGGGGATCGCGGTCCGTGCCGGCGATCACTGCGCCAAGCCGTTGCACCGGCGCTTCGGTCTGGGAGCTTCGACGCGGGCCTCTGTGTACCTCTACAACACGAGCGACGAGGTGGACGCGCTGGCCACGGCCTTGGACAAGGCGCAGCGCATGTTCGCGTAGCGAGGGGACGGGATCGTTGAGCCTCGAAGACCTGTACCAGGAGATCATCCTCGACCACTACAAGAAGCCGCGCCATCCCGGCCGGCTCGAGGGCGATCACGTCGAGGTGCGGCACTACAACCCGGTGTGCGGCGATGAGCTGACGCTCGGGCTGCGCCTGGAGGGCGAGCGGGTCGCCGACATCGCGGTCCGGGGGGCCGGCTGCTCGATCTCGCAGGCGTCGGCCTCGGTCATGAGCGAGCAGGTGATCGGGCGCTCGGTCCCCGAGGCGCTCAAGGTCGCCGAGGGCTTCCGGCGCCTGATGCACAGCGAGGGCGAGCCCGACGAGGACCTGCTCGGCGACGGCATCGCCTTCGCCGGTGTGGCCAGGTACCCGGTGCGGGTGAAGTGCGCCCTGCTCGGGTGGATGGCCTTCAAGGACGCCCTGGTCCGGGCCACCGAAGGGCTCGACGACGGCGAGACCCTCCATCAGGAGGACGGTCACGCGGCCACCGCCGCGAAGGCGCAGAAGCTACCTGAAGAGGCATGAAAGGACGTACCGCCATGGCCACCGAGGCACAGGTGCTGGACGCGATGATGCAGGTCGAGGACCCGGAGCTGGGGGTCAACGTGGTCGACCTCGGCCTCATCTACGGCGTCGACTTCGAGGAAGAGGGCCTTTGGACGGCATCCAGGAGGTCGAGATCAACTGGATCTGGTCGCCCCCCTGGACTCCCGACCGCATGAGCGAGGACGGCAGGGTGGCGCTGCGGTCGATGGGCTTCGCGATCTGAGGGATCCGGGCCCAGCTTGGACACGAGTGAAGGAACCAACACCATGGCATTACCAGCACTGGTCGAGCCGGCGGGTGAGCTGTCGCGGGACGAGATCTTCCGCTACTCGCGGCACCTGATCATCCCCGACGTGGCGATGGACGGGCAGAAGCGGCTGAAGAACGCCAGCGTGCTGCTGATCGGGGCCGGCGGCCTCGGCTCGCCCAACGCCATGTACCTGGCCGCCGCCGGCGTCGGCCACATCGGCATCGTCGACTTCGACGACGTCGACGCCTCCAACCTGCAACGGCAGGTCATCCACGGCACCTCGGACATCGGCCGCCCCAAGCTGGAGAGCGCCCGCGACAAGATCCGCGAGATCAACCCCTACGTCGAGGTCACCCTCCACGAGACCCGGCTCACCTCCGAGAACGCCCGCGGGATCATCCGCGACTACGACCTGATCGTGGACGGCTCCGACAACTTCCCCACCCGCTACCTGGTCAACGACGCCTGCGTGCTCGAGGGCAAGCCGTACGTGTGGGGCTCGATCTACCGCTTCGACGGGCAGGCCAGCGTCTTCTGGGCCGAGCACGGTCCCTGCTACCGCTGCCTGTACCCCGAGCCGCCCCCGCCGGGCATGGTTCCCTCCTGCGCCGAGGGCGGCGTGCTCGGCGTGCTCTGCGCCACGGTCGGCTCGGTCCAGGCCAACGAGGCGATCAAGCTCATCACCGGCATCGGCGACCCGCTGGTCGGGCGGCTGCTCATCTACGACGCGCTGGAGCTGTCCTTCAAGGACATCCGCGTTCGCAAGGACCCTGAGTGCCCGGTCTGCGGCAAGAACCCGACCGTCACCGAGCTGATCGACTACGAGGAGTTCTGCGGTGTCGTCTCCGACGAGGCGCAGGCCGCGGCGGCCGGCTCGACGCTGACCCCGGTGGAGCTGCGGGAGCTGCTCGACAACGGGCGGCGCATCGAGCTGATCGACGTCCGCGAGCCCGCCGAGTGGCAGATCAACCGGATTCCCGGCGCGAAGCTGATCCCGCTCGGTGAGCTGCCGAGCCGCCTGACCGAGCTGCCGCAGACCGATCCGGTGGTCGTCTACTGCAAGACCGGCGGGCGCTCGGCCGAGGCGCTGGCGCTGCTGAAGCAGTCCGGCTTCTCCACCGCCAGGCACCTCGGCGGCGGTATCGTCGCCTACGTGAAGACGGTCGACCCGAGCATGGCCGAGTACTGATACCAGCGGAGTATCCGCGGCATCGTCGTCGGGCCCGGGAACGCTCCCCGGGCCCGATCGGTTGCACAAGTTCCTGGACTTCTTTCGAATATTCGCTTGACCCCAGCAACGGATCTCTGCCAGGGTTGCAGGCGGTGCCCGATGGAGTGCCTCGAAGTCGAATGCCAAACGGCCGGTTTGGTCGAGACGCGGGGGAGTCATCGTCCGCCAGTCAGGTTGGGTCCCCGCGGCAGGACGCCGCAGTCCCGAGGAGGTATGAGGCTTGTGACGCTTAGGCTCACTGCCGTGTATCAGATCCCGCCGGGGCAGCGTATGTCCGCCGGGATCGGTACCGCTGTGCGCCCGAAGCCGGGCCCGCGCTCCGCCGGACCGCGTCATCTTGCCAAGCGGACCGGCGCGCCCAGGTTCTTTGCCGGCACGAATGGCACAGATGGTACGGCCTTCGCGGCCTTGCGACCAAGGGAGGCATCTGGCTAGCCATGCTTCCCGGAGCAGACTTCCAAGTCGGCTCCAAGAAACCGCGAAGGCCGTGGGCGAGTCCCACGGCCTTTCTGTTTCCGCCAAGAGCTCGAGCGCCTCGCGAAACGACCAACGAAGGAGCGACCCGACCATGCAGATCCTGGAGTTGGTTCCACCCGACCAGGCACTGCCCTGCGTCGAGGAGGGCCCCGAACTCTACTTCTCCGAATCTCCCCGCGAACTGGAGCGGGCCAAACGGCTCTGCCGCCCCTGCCCCCTGCGCTCCGCCTGCCTCGCCGGCGCCAAGGAGCGCGAGGAGCCATGGGGTGTCTGGGGTGGGGAGGTGTTCGTCGACGGCCGCCCCGTCCCCTACAAGCGGTCCCGTGGTCGTCCCCGAAAGCACTCCGTCTCCATCGGCGTCGACGAGCAGCAGGCCGAGGCCTGCTGACGCGCCGGCGCCGATGGAGTCTCGGGGCCGTGGAGTCTCGGGGCCGTGGCGTACGGGGGTGGCCGCGGGGTCCGGGGCGGCGGGATCGGGCGCCGCGGCGGATGTCCGGCGGTTGTCCACAGAATGGCGGTTCCCTCTTTCTGCGGGCTTGCCCGCGTGGCAGGCTGCCCCTGCTTCCCCGGCCCCCCAGCGAAGGGAACCCCCATTGCCGACCCTCGAGCCGATCTCCATCTCGTACGGTGGGCTGCTGACCCGCCTCGACATCCTCGTCACCCTGGTCGCCGACCGCCGGGGTCTCGCACTGGACCTCCACGGCCGGCTGGCCGCCGCCGAGGCGCGGCTGCTCACCGAAGCGCTGGAGCTGGACCGCCAGCCCGGACCTGCCTCGCGCGACCTGGCCGCGGTCGAGCTGCTGCGCGGTCTGGCCGAGGCGATCGGTCTCCTGCGTGACCGCGGCGACCGCGTCGAAGCCACCACCCTGCGCCATCCATGGGCCCAGCTCGATCCCGACCTGCGCGCCGGACTGGTTTACGCCGCCTGGTGCCACCGGGTCCCCTGGGCCGAGATGCTCCGCGACGTGCCCGAGCCGCACGTCCGCACCCTGCGGGACGCCCGCTCCAGGGTCTTGCGATTGCTGTTCGAGCTGCCCGCCGGGGTCGACGTCCACCTGGCCGGGTTCGCCGCCACCGTCGCCGACCGCATCGGCCTCCCTGACGAGCCATGGCTCACCCCCGCGGTCGCCGCCGTCTTCCTTGACCCGCTCGTCGCCCTCGGCGCCGCCCAGATCGCCCCACCCCAGCCAGCCCCGCCCGGCCGCTGCCGCCTCGGCCCATCCGCCCGAACCATCATCGGCTCCGCCCTCATCGCCGCCGGCGAAGACGTCCCCCGCGAAGGAGCCCCGATGAACTGACCTCTCGGGCGGGTGCGCGCGCGCCGCCTGCGCTGTCCGCGCGTGGAGGTCAGTCGAGCAGGGAGAGCTGGTCGCCCTGCTCGGCTGGGGATGGGTCGGGTGGCACGAGGCGCCTGGGGGCGGGAGGCTCCGGCTCCGGTTCGGGTGGGGGATGGCGCCGCCGCTCCGCGCCGACCCGCTCGGCGATCGCCTGCCGCGTCGCCTTGGGCGCGTTCGAGCCCCGGTACAGGCGCCGGTAGCGCTCGACCAGCTCCGGGTACTCGCGCTCGAGCCAGGGCATGAACTCCTCCTTGACCCCAGGCCGCAGGTGCAGGGCGATGGGAGAGATGTGACTCGCACCCGCGTCGGCCGCTGCTCGCACCACCTCCTCGAGCTGGTGCGGCGAGTCCGAGATCCCGGGCAGGATCGGCGCGACCAGCACCCCGGTCGGCACCCCGGCGCGGTTCAGCTCCTTGACCGCCTGCATCCGCGCCCGCGGGTGCGGCGTGCCGGGCTCGGTGCGCCGCCAGACCTCCTCGTCCAGCGTCCCGATCGACAGGTTGGCGGTGAACCCCGCCGTCGAGACCAGCTCGGTGAACAGGTCGAGGTCGCGGAGCAGCAGCGGCGACTTGGTCAGGATCGAGCACGGGTTGGCGTAGTCGCGGAGCGCCTCCAGCACTCCCCTGGTCAGCCGGTAGCGGCCCTCGCAGCGCTGGTACGGGTCGGTGTTGGTGCCCATCGCCACGTGCGCGCCCTTCCACGAGCGCTTGCGCAGCTCGCGCCGCAGCACCTCCGGAGCGTTCACCTTCACCACGATCTTCCGCTCGAAACGTCCAGAACTGGCTTCGGACTCGACTCGCGACGCGTCTCGACGACGAACGAGAACCCGAACGACCGCAGGCACGAGGTAATCTGCTCGATGATGGTTCGATCCGTGTTGGCGATTCTCAGCGTGCTGTCGCGGTTGTAGCTGCCTTCGGCGTCGAAGATGCCAGCAAGAAACCCCTTGGACCATTCGGGTGATGGAGCCTGCGGCCAGCACACGACCTTCTCGACTGCGGCCACCTTGCGACGAACGCCAGTGCCTATCGCGACGATCTCCTTCCTGGCCCCAACCGCCCTCGCGAAGACGAACTCGTCCAGGACGACGTCGACGTCAGCGAGGTAGGCGCGAGCTCGCCGAAGTCCTTCTATATCGACAAGCGCGAGGCGGAACCGAGAGGCGCTTGCCTGGGCTCGACCGGGACGGAGGTACGTGGGGGAGGCGAGGTGCCCATCGCCGCGGATCATGCCGCACAGGTACCCGCGGCGGTACTCAGGCCCATGGTCAGGGGGTGACGCGAACCTTCCCGTTCCCATCAGCTTGTTGTTCACCGTCAGATGCGGTCGCCGGTTTCGACCATGCTCCGTGCCAGTGACGTGCTTCCAGCCTCGGTCCGTCAGGAAGCGGTGGTCGCCGCTGGCGACGAGCTCGGTCCCGTCTTCGAGCGTGACCCGATAGGCGGGCTTGACCGTCGACCAATGAGCCAGCACCTGCGTGGTCACGTACCTCCGGTGCTTGCCGTCCCAGACGGTCCCGTAGACGTCGTCCCCCATTCGTACCTCAGCCAGCGGCTTCGCACGACCATCGGCCATCAGGATCGGCGTGTCGCCCGCGAGACAGTAGACACATGCGTGAGAGCAGCCCCTATACACATTGATGGTCCATTCGAAGCCGAAGCGGCTGGCGGCCGGGACGCGGTTGAGGATCGACTTGGCCTCGACCTCGTAGAAGGTGATGTTGCGGAACTCGGGGGTGTCGAAGGTGCGGACGATCGCGGGCGCGTCGAACAGCGGCAGGTCGGCCGGGGGCCGCTGCTCCCCTCGCAGGTCACTGAACGTCTGCATTTCGGGACAGGTTAGAACATCTGTTCGATGCCGGCAACGCATTTGGGGGCGCGGTGGCGCCGGCGTGGTTACTCGGCTGCTGTGGTTCAGACGGGGATGTGGTGGCCTCGGCTCGGGCGCCCGGTCCCGGAACCCGAGTCCCGGGTCAGCCCGTGTCGACGGGGTCTGACCCGGGGGGCCGGCTGTCGGAGCCGTCGCGCCCGTTGGTGCGGGCGTTCTCGACCATCCGCTCGAGCCGGCGGATCGCCTGGAGGAGGACGCTGGTCGGCACCTTCACGTGGTCGGGCACGCAGCCGGCGTGTAGCACGCGCGCGTCGTTGGTCATGAAGACGACCCGGTGGTCGACCGGACGATCGCAGACCAGGCATCTCATCCGTTGGTGGACCATCGTCGACGACGCGATGATCGTGATCCGGCCAGCGTGTTCGTCCATCGAAAGGTTCCGCTTCCTTGCCGGCGGGACGTTCCGCCCGCGATCCTGCCACCTGCCCCGTTGCCGCACCCAGGCTACAGCGAAGTCTGCCACGCCGCGCCTGGCGGCGAAGTCCCAGAAGTACCGTGAACGCTCCGGGACTGCCTGATGAGCCGACCGGCCCTGACCGGTTAGTGGAGCAAGCCGGCGCGGTCAGCAGAGCGAGCCCGCTGACCAGCGGGTTGGTGGCCCTCAGCTCCACGGTGCACGGCGACCCCAACGCCCCAGGAGCCCGGGGCCTCAGCTTTGCCCGGGGCCTCAGCTTTGCCGCTCGTTTGTGTCGCGCCTGTGGCCGCCGCCACGAGACGTTTCACGCTCACCGGAGGTCGCGGGGAGAGTCCTCCCGCTCCTCCGGGATTCGGCCGGGTACTCTTGGGCAAGATTTGCCTGGGCAATAGCCGATGGCGAGCCGTGTTCAGCCTCGACGGTCGCGGCTCCGAGCCGGCTGTCCGAGTGCAGCGATGGGTCCGAGTGGCGACGCGGGAGAGGGAGGATTGACAGAACGGGTCAGAGCCTCTGAGCGCCAATACTCCGGCAGGTTTCGAAGACATGCGAAATGCCAATCGCCGCCCGGGCTCCAATGGTGGGGGATGGCTCCCGGGCGGCGATTGGCTGCCTGAAAAGGATGGCTA
>WNGA01013282.1_pt1 | contig 12865 bp, 7 predicted proteins | sample 5400061 | NCBI WGS metagenome assembly WNGA01 (sample SAMN13153366, study PRJNA577476) | soil metagenome | isolation source: 100 cm soil or saprolite under grassland replicate 2 | place: USA:California | collected 2016-06-15
GTATTAACTTTGGTAACAAAACCGGAACGCGGGGATTCTACCTTAAACGATTCCGTGACCAAAGGAAGAAACCTGGTCGGGTCGTCGCATACTCGCGGCTCGCCACCCTGCTCTGCGACATTCTGACGAAAAGACTCCAGCGCCTGGCCCGAGCTCAGAATCTTCTGCAAACGATCGCGCGCCGCCTCCAGAGAATTAACGACGCGGGCGAGAACCAGCATCTGTGCCGAGAGCTCTAGCGACAGATCAAGGACGGGCCGCGCGCCATTTACCGAATCCCCACGTAACAGCTCAATACATTCTTTTACTTCCAGCGAATTCCCTACCGCCTGTCCCAGTGGTTGATTCATATCAGTCAGTAGTGCGCGCGTCCGAATGCCGCAAGCATTTCCAGTTCTGACCAGCGCATGGGCCAGGACCCTTGCACGATCTTCATCACGCATGAACGCGCCTGAGCCAACCTTCACATCGATCACCATCGCATCGAGGCCCGCAGCGCCTTTTTTTGAAATTATCGACGCCACGATTAAAGGTATCGCTTCCACGGTAGCTGTCGCATCGCGCAGCGCGTACATCTTTTTGTCAGCCGGCGCCAGCTCCGCTGTCTGTCCCGACATCGCGTAGCCGACGGTCTTGAGCACGCGCTCGAATTCCGCAGCGCTCAAATCCACCCGGTAACCGGGAATTGACTCGAGCTTATCCAGCGTACCTCCCGTGTGGCCCAAGCCACGCCCGGAAATCATAGGCACGCAAATTCCACAGGCAGCAACCATTGGTGCGATTAAGAGCGATGTCTTGTCGCCAACTCCGCCGGTGGAATGTTTGTCGGCTTTCGGTTTTGCGATCTCTGAAAAGTCCAGCGTATTTCCCGAATGCAACATCGCGTCGGTCAGAATCTCCTGCTCGACATCATTCATACCGTTGAGGTAGATAGCCATCAGCAGCGCGCTAATCTGATAGTCAGCGATTGTTCCTCGCGTCACGCCTTCGATGAAGAAGGTGATCTCTTCACGCGAGAGGTGCTCGCCGTCGCGTTTTTTGCGAATGACATCCTGTGGTCTCAAACTTTTTCCCTTCAGCCTATGTAACGCAAACTGTTAGTTTGCGACTGCCGCGTTGCCATTCGGTTGAGAGCTGGCTCTCCTTCGCAGACTAACAGTTTGCGTTACGATTCAAGAAGGATCACGGCCTGGGCGGACACTGCAAGCCCTTGCCCTACTGCGTCCAGTCCTTCGCCGGTCTTGGCCTTCACGCTCACGCACGGAAGCTCCACGCCCAGGACCTCGGCGATGTTCTCGCGCATGGACAACATATAGGGCCTGAGATAGGGCCTTTCAAGCATAATCGTGGCGTCGACGTTCACGACATGAAGACCGCGCTCATGCGCCAACCAAACAACTCGCGAAAGTAACTGGCCGCTATTGACGTCTTTCCATTGCGGATCGCTATCCGGAAAATGCACTCCAATATCGCCCTCGCAAAGAGCGCCAAGCAGTGCATCAGTGATTGCATGCAATAAGGCGTCGGCATCAGAGTGCCCTTCGCCGCCCCTGTCACTCGGTACCGACACACCACCGAGCACAAGTGGCCGGCCTTCAACCAGCCGGTGTGTGTCGTTGCCGATGCCAATGCGGAACATAGAAATCGCCAGTGAATGCTACTCGTACTTCGTACTTTGACCTTTGAGCTTTGTACTTTGTTCTCTTTTGCTTCGAGCATCACAAGCTAAGCGAACACACCAAGCACTAAGAACTAAGTTCAAAGTTCCTCGTCTTCAGTATTGCTTCCCCAACCGCAATATCCTCCGGCCGCGTGATCTTGATGTTGCGCGAACTCCCTTCCACGGCAACGATCTTCACGCCTAAACGTTCAACCAGTGAGCTGTCGTCCGTCAGTTCCGGATCCGAAACGTCAGCCTCTTCATAGGCGTCGTGGAGTAGTTTATAAGTAAAGCACTGCGGCGTCAGCGCATTGCGCAGCTCAGCGCGCTGCAACGTCTTTACCACCACTCCGTCCTTTACTTCTTTTACCGTATCAACCGGAGCGGAAACCAGGATTGCCGCCCCTTCCATTTTCGCTGCCTGGACGGTCCGCCCAATTTCATCAGGCGTTACGAAAGGACGGACGCCGTCGTGCACCGCAACGATTTCTACGTTCGTCTCATCAACAGCGCGTAGACCATTGCGCACGGACTCGGCTCGCGTTGCGCCACCCGGCACTACTGCTCTGAGCTTCCTCAGATCGTCTTTGTCAGCAAGGGAAAGAAAATCATCGGCCTGGTCCGCGGCGACGACTACTATGATTTCCTCTATCAGATCACACTGCTCGAAGGCTTTGAGCGTGTGGAAAACAATGGGGATGCCCGCCAGCTCCAGAAACTGTTTTGGCCGCTTGCCCGCCATCCGCGTTCCCTGCCCGGCGGCGGCAATGATTGCGACATTCATAAGAAACAGGTGAACTATGAGCTACCGAGAGATTTACTTCATAATTTTAGGAGGGTAAAGGTCGCGATTCGTTTAAAAGTAACTGAGAAATAACAACCAATGGAAAAGCCTCATGCTGTTTACCGGCACTGCTGACCAATCGCACTCTTTACAGTTCCGTAATTGGTTCAGTGTCGGTGATACGGACGGGCAGTGGTCCACTTCGTGAGTCACGCGACTGGCGCCGCGCCGAACCGTTGATACGATGTTCACCATTAGGTAAACCATTCTCCGGTTCTTCCCAGAGGCGCCCGAAGATCATCTTGCCTGCGGTCGTCTGGAGCACACTGGTTACGGCGATGTCGGCGTTCTTGCCAATCAGCCGCCGTGCATTGTCGACGACGACCATCGTACCGTCATCAAGATAAGCGACGCCCTGATTGTATTCCTTGCCTTCCTTCAAAATGAACACGCGCATCGCCTCGCCCGGAAGCACCACCGGCTTCAGCGCGTTTGCCAGCTCATTGATGTTGAGCACGCTGACGCCGCGCAGTTGCGAGACTTTGTTGAGATTGAAATCGTTGGTAACAATCACAGCATCTAGTTGTTTGCCAAGCTCGATCAGTTTCAGATCAACTTCGCGCACCGCGGGAAAATCAGTTTCGACAATTTGAATGTCGAGCGAACTGTTGTTCTGTAATCGGTTGAGCATGTCGAGGCCGCGCCGCCCCCGCTGACGCTTCGAAGAATCCGGCGAGTCGGCCACCTGCTGCAGCTCGCGCAGAATGAATTGCGGGATGATCAGCGAACCCGTGAGGAACCCTGTCTCGGCAACATCCGCTATGCGGCCATCGATGATGACAGAGGTATCGAGAATCTTCAGATCGCGGCGAGACGTTTTGTCGCTAAGTATGCCGCCCAAAGCGGACAATTCGAGGTAGTCGCCTTTAGCAGCCCCAACCATCAATCCCACGTAGGCCATGAAGAACGTCAAGGCAAGGGTCAAAAAAGTCTTAACTTCTGCAGCCACTGCAGGCGATTCCTGGCGGCTAATCAAAGAGCCAATCAGGAAAGCCCCTACAATTCCCATAATAGAACCAATCGCGGCTCCGATCAGAGTCTTCAGGGAGGCGCGTCTGATTCTTCGTTCAAACAGAATTATGCACACCGCAATGACGGCGCCCACAGCGGCAGACAGCCACGGATTGCCATTGATAGGTTTTAGAACGTATCCAGAGGCAACGAGAATTCCAGTAAAAATTAATCGGATAATGACTACATCCGCATGCATGATGGACGGAATCTTAACACGGTCTAACCTGCCCGTCACCAAAAACCGCCCTTATGCGGCTATCCCGGGCGCAGTCCGGATATTCCTGCCTGTCCTCCTGAGCCCAGCCAAAGCAAGGACACAAGGGACAGACAGGAATGTCCGTCTACTTTTCACCGGTAATCGGAATATATGATGCGGGCGCTGAAACTACCGCTGTTATCGTTATAGTTGTCGTCGTTTACGAGCAGATACAGTCTGCCATCGGCGGGGACAGTAAATGTTGACTGGCTGCCGATGAAGAACGGTTGAGAGTTTTGGCCAGTGGGTTGAAGTATGTAACCGATCAACGCACCGACGCCCGCGGTTGGAACTGGTCGAGCGCTGGTGCCGAAGATAGACCCGGCACCGAGACGTCCGCCTTCGGGAGCAACAACTCCAGCTCTCGGTCCTGCGGTGATATTTCCGGTTGCCGTGATTACCACCTGATCGCCCATGCGCAAGTCGATGCCGGTATCTACACCGCGTGGCTGGTTGCCCGGCACCGCAATAATCCGTTCCAACGTGCGATTGCTACGACGGTCTCGGTTGCGGTTATCGTCGCCCGGTTGCCGCGAACGTACCGGCGCCGGCCCAGCACCTGATTCACCCGGCAGGCCAAATGGATCGTAGGCTTCATTCTGGTTTCGAGTATCATCGACTCTGGTCATTGCCGTCAGATCAACTTCTTTTCGGACTCGCACGTTGAATGCTCCGCGCGCATCGGTGTAGCTCCCGCGATTGATCGTTAAATAGAGACGGCCATCGCGGTCGGCGACGAGCTCGCGGCCGGATCCAATCTCAAGAATTGGAGAGTCGTATTCGTTACCTATGGCGCCGATGAGTTCTCCCTCCGCGGCTCGCGGCAACGGCGAATTCGGGTCCGTCGTGCTTAAGCCTGCAGGAGTAATCCTTGTGCGGCTGGCATAGATCGTTCCTGACGCGTCAACTCTCACTCGCTCACCGCGTCTCAGGTCAACTCCGGTGTCGATCCAATTTGGTCCCAGCGACACGTCTACCGTACGGGTTTGATAACGAGCATCATCAAGCGAACGGCCGTCGATCTCGATGCGGTCAATGTCGCGTGGTCGCAGGAAAATCACTTCGCCGGCGCTGACGGTGCGTGTTGTGCTGGCACTGGTCTGATTACGATTGCTTGTTGGGTTTACGGGCAGCGTAGCGTTGCTGGTCAACTGGATGGCAAACCGGCCATTGATGAAGCCAAGCACCGTGCCTCGCAGCGTTGTTCCCCCGCGGAGATAGATCGTATCGGCTGCAGCGATAGAGACGGAAGCTAAGGTGATAAGTAAAAGAAGAATTACTTTTTTCATTGTCGTTTCCTCACGTGTTATTGGATGAAGGTGACTAAACTCTTCATCCACTTTTTCCTCGACTAGGGGGTCGGCCCAATCCAACGAGACTTCGGTGAAGTTTGCTCCTGGGAGCATTATATTTTCTGGGGGAAGGTTACCGGGAGAGCAATAGTTGCAGAAAAGCTGTTATTTATTAGGAACTGTTGGAAGGGTACACCCAAGAGGGATCGGGGGCAAGTTCGCTGAATCTTGCCCAGCAGTATTGGGGTTAGCCCTCAATTGTTGGGCAACTCAGAGAAACGACAGATTTTCCATTTCTCATTTGTCAGTTCTCATTTTTTCATTTCCAAAGCAGTCCCAGCGAGATGAATGACAAATGAAAAATTATGAAAAATCTAAAATGGCATATGGAAAATCTTTGCCGCGGCTCCCTTTATGGGGGTATCACCCCGCTGGCACTTGTCGGCGGCTTCACCGTTACCGCCGGGATGTTCTGGTCACGCACGAGCTGATTGAATGCAGGCACGTCTGTCTTCATGATCTGCGCCAGCTTAGCTAACTGCCCATCGATTTGTACGACCAGCTCGTCGTAAACAGCATGCGACTGGTCAGTCGGTGGCGCGTCGGCGCTACTGACTACACCAGCCAGCGCCGCCAGTTTGTTATTGAGTCGAATGGGATAGTTCAAAGGATCCTGACTGCTCTGGTTTTTAGTCTGATACAGACTCTCCTCCACGCCAGCCAGATTTTTCTTCAGCGTTGTCGCCACGTCATTAATTACTTTGTAGCTTGGCTGGCCGGCGACTCGTTTCAGAAGATCGTCCATCTGTTGACGCACATCGCGAATTTGAATGATTGCATTGTGCGTCTCCGAAACCTTGTCGCGAATCTTGAGACCAAGCTCCAGCTGTTTCGCGTAGTCGGCCGTTGCGAGTCTCATCCGAGGATCTGGTTTGACTTCGAAGTTTTCGCTCGTCGTCTGGCCGTCGACGGTTAGTTTCACTTGATATGTGCCGGGGACCACGCGAGGTCCCCGCATTTCTCCCGCCCACAAAATCATCCCCGGGAAACGAACCGATTCGGGGTAATGTAAGTCCCAGACAAAACGATTAAACCCTACATCGGTCGTCACACGCGGCAGCCTGCCACCACCGAAGCCTTCCGACTCTTCGCCCGACGGCGCTTGCGGCTCTTCCGGCGGCGTGGTCAGTTCAGCGGCGCCCGGCGTTGGTGTCGGCGATGCTGTTGCGCCGGTTGCGGGTGAAGCACTCGGTGATGCTTGCGCCGGAGTCCCCGGCTTCGCTGCCTGGGGAGCTTTGGCAGTGAACTTTTGAATCGACTTACCGGTGGAGTCGAGAAACTCCAATACTACATCCGTAGTCGGCTTAGACTTCAGGGAGTAGTAAACGACTGCGCCGTTAGGTGGATTCCGTCCGATCGTCGCAGTCGCGGGAAGCTGAGGACTTGCGCCATCCATGCGATAAGGATTCTCCGGGCGAAACAGCTTCGTCTGCTTCACGACATTCATTCCACCTTTATCCATCATCTGATGGATGAGCGGCAGATCATCAAACACCCAGAATGAACGTCCCTGTGTCGCTGCTACCAAATCCTGTTCACGTTTGTGGATTGCCAGGTCGGTGATGGGAACCACCGGAAGATTAAATTGCATCGACTGCCAGTTGGCGCCATCGTCAAAAGAAATATAGAGACCGGTTTCGGTTCCGGCGTACAGCAATCCACGCTTGTTGGGATCCTCGCGGATGACGCGTGTAAAAGCCGTGTCTGGAATCCCCCTTGTGATCTTCTTCCAGCTCTTACCATAGTCATTCGTTTTATAGAGATATGGCTTATTATCGTCCCACTTATACATCGTCGCCGCGACATAGGCAGTTGCCGGATCGTTTGGCGAAGCTTCGATAGAATTGATCTGTATCCATTCCGGGATCAGATCCTTTGGGGGCGTCACGTTGCTCCAGTTTTTGCCGCCGTCGCGCGTAATCTGTACCAGTCCATCATCCGAGCCCGTCCAAATAACACCTTTCTGAATCGGTGACTCAATTACCGTAAAGATGGTGCTGTAATACTCAACACTCGTATTGTCCTTAGTTATCGGACCGCCGGACGGCCCCTGCTTCGATTTATCATTTCGTGTCAGGTCGGGACTGATCACTTCCCAAGTCTGCCCTTGGTTTAACGAGCGAAAGACCACGTTACCGGCCGTGTACAAGGTGTCCTGATCGTGAGGTGAAAAGAGAATGGGAAAGTTCCACTGAAACCGGTACTTCAAAACGTCTGCGCCGGCGCCCATCGGATTATTCGGATAAGGTGAAACGTCACGCAGTTGTCCGGTGTGATGATCATAGCGAGTGATCAACCCGCCGTAAGAACCTGCAAAAACAATCTCCGAATCTTTTGGCGAAGGGGCAATCCAGCCCGACTCGCCTCCGCCCACGTCGTACCAGTCCCTTTCCCTTATGCCAAAGTCCGTTGTGCGGCTGGCTATGCGCACCGTCGAATTGTCCTGCTGGGCACCGTAGACGTTGTAGGGGAAATCGTTGTCGAGCGTAACCCGATAAAACTGTGCCGTGGCCTGATCTTGTTCGGTCCAACTTTTCCCGCCATTGAACGAAACGTTTGCGCCACCGTCATTGCTATTGATCATTCGATTCGGATCGTCGGGGGCGATCCAAAGGTCATGGTTGTCTCCATGCGGCACTGTGATTCCGGTGAATGTTTTGCCCGCATCGTTTGATTTGTAGAAGCCTGTGTTCAAGACGTAAACGGTGTCGGGATTTTTCGGATCTGCGTAGATGCGCGAGTAATACCATGCTCGTTGCCGCAGATTGCGCTGTTCGTTGGTCTTCGTCCAGGTCTTCCCGGCATTATCCGAACGAAAGACGCCGCCATCCTCCGCTTCGACAATCGCCCAGAGACGATCGGGATTCGCAGGCGATACTGTGACGCCGACAATGCCAATCATGGTTTTCGGCAAACCAGGATTACGCGTGATCTCGCTCCAGATGTCGCCCCCGTCGGTAGATTTGAAGATTCCACTACCCGGGCCACCACTCTCAAGCGTCCAGGGCTTGCGGTAAACTTCCCAAAACGCTGCATAGAGAATGTTGGCATTAGTTGGATCCAGAATGAGGTCGCTGGCTCCGGCCTTATCGCTGCGATAGAAAATTTTCTGCCACGTTTTGCCGCCGTCCTTTGAACGAAATACGCCCCGCTGTTCGTTTGGCGCCCAGACGTGGCCTTGCGCCGCAACATAGACGATATCCGGATTTTTTGGGTGCACCCGAATCCGCGAAATCTGGCGTGTGTCTTCGAGCCCGACACGTTTCCAACTCTTTCCGGCGTCCGTAGATTTGTATACGCCATCGCCGTGCGAAACATTGCCGCGAATCGGCGACTCACCCATGCCGACATAAATCGTGTTGGGATCGGAGTCCGACAAACCAATTGCACCGACTGAGCTAGTACCGAAAACAGAGTTATCCGTGATCGGCTCCCAATTGATACCGCTATCCGTAGTCTTCCACACGCCGCCGCCGGTGCTGCCAAAGTAATAGACCAAAGGCTGAGAAGCGACCCCTGTCACCGCCGTCGATCGCCCGCCACGAAACGGACCAATCAAACGCCATTGAAGGGCTTTAAGGGGATCAGAGTCGCTTGTGGCCGGAGTTGTTGGGGTTGGTTTTTCTTGCGCTTGGGTTAAATTGAAGACCGAAAAAGCAGCGAGCGTGAACAGAATGAGTAGACTGGCGGACGGGCGACCTTTGCCGCGCGAGGTCTTGAACATTATCGTAGACTCCTTTAACTTTAGCGCATTGCAAACCTTCGGAAGTTTTGGAAACGGCTGCGAATAATAGCAACTCGAATGGCGTCCTGTCGCGTTTAGTCAATTTCCGGTACTGGTTCAATTTGAACTCGTAGGTCCGAAGGACCGGCAGTTAGTAGCCCCGTCCGTGAGGGCTGGGTGGAGGTGGCAGTTACTTGCTTGAGCGCCGAAGGTGCGCCACGATTTGTGCCAGCCCTCAGGCCCTCAGGGCTATGGAGAGGATGGAGTCCCCGCCCTGACGGACGGGGCTACTGACTACCGGTCCTTTGGACCTAAAGCATGCGCGATTGGAACTGACCAGTACTCAGTTTTCTGGTTATCGTCTAACTAATCATGGCTGGACTCGGATGAAAAACGGGGGCGGAAATATCCTAATTGACGAGTTATGGCAGGAACATCTCGCCACGCCATTTCCGAGAGGTCTGCGGGGCAAAGATATGAATGGAATTGATTTTGTGATGTTCGATGCGAATATTGCAGGATGCATCACCACTTTTCTTGAGCGCGGAAAACTGAACCTATACCAGACAGCGATACTCGGGCTTTCGCATCAGAGGGCTTGTAGCGTTGTACCAGTTTTGAATGAGGAAGGAGCTGCTTACTTCTGGCGGCTTGAGCGTTTGGCAGCGCTGATTCTAAAGGCGGTTGCGCTCAGCGGATCGGAGCACAACAAGAAGTCGACGAAATAGGTCTTCCCCTGATCGAGAACTTTAGCTAAGAGGAAACTCTATGTCCCGCATAGCGCGAATTGTTTTTTTATTACTGGCGTCAATCCTGTCCGGCTCCGCTCTTTCCGCGCAAACTGGAAACCCAGTTATCCCGGACAACTTCTTTTCATCAATCCAGTGGCGCTGCATTGGTCCGCATCGTGGCGGCCGTGTGCTGGCCGTGTCAGGTGTTCGCGGAGAACCTTATACTTTCTACTTCGGCGCAGTTGCGGGTGGCCTTTGGAAGACTATCGACGCCGGACACACCTGGACGCCGATCTTTGACAGTCAACCGATTGCTTCAATCGGCGCGCTGGCTGTTTCCACTTCTGATCCAAATATCCTCTACGTTGGCACGGGCGAAGCTGACATGCGCTCCGACATTTCTTTTGGCGCGGGCGTTTACAAGTCGACGGACGCCGGGCAAACGTGGGTCTACCTTGGACTGGGCGATACACGCCAGATTGGCCGGGTTCTGATCGACCCGAAGGATCCGGATATTGTACTGGTCGCCGCGCTCGGTCATGGCTTTGGTCCAAATACGGAGCGCGGTGTATATCGCACGACTGATGGCGGCAAAACGTGGACGCGTGTCCTCTACAAAGACGAAAACACCGGCGCGATTGATCTGGCTTACGATCCTGACAACTCGCGAACGGTCTATGCCTCGCTCTGGAACGCGCGCCGGCCGGCTTACAGCACTTATGCGCCGATCATCGGGCCCGGTGGGGGACTCTACAAATCGACTGACGGCGGCACAACCTGGAAAGAGATCGCCGGTCATGGATTGCCAGGGGGCACGCTTAGCCGGATCGGCCTGGACGTTGTCGCGGGCCAGCATGGCAAACGCGTGTATGCGTTGATCGACGCAGGAATCCGCCCGGATCGCCCGAGAGTCCCAGCGGAGGCCAGCGGACTCTATCGTTCTGACAACGCCGGGGAAGATTGGGTTTTAGTCAGCACTGAACCGCGCATACTGGGCCGCGGTTGGTACTTCGGTGAGGTTCGTAGCGATCCTAAGAACCCGGACGTCGTTTATGTTTCAAACGTCTCGCTCTATCGTTCCACCGATGCCGGTAAAACCTTCAAAGCGATTAGGGGCGCGCCCGGCGGCGACGATTACCACTCACTTTGGATCGATCCCGAGGATCCGCGCCGAATGATCGCCGGCGTCGACCAGGGAACCATCGTCACCGTGAACGGCGGCAAGACGTGGAGCACCTGGTACAACCAGCCAACGGCGCAGTTTTATCACGTTGTGGTCGATAACCAGTTTCCTTATTGGGTCTACGGCGCGCAACAAGACAGCGGCACCGCCGCAGTGATAAGCCGCAGCGATTATGGACAAATAACGTATCGTGATTGGCATCCGATCGGCGCCGGCGAGAGTGGCTACATTCTTCCCGATCCTGTCAACCCACAGATTGTTTATGGCGGCAGCACGGGCGGCGAACTCTATCGTTTCGATACCAAAACCGGACAAGTCCAGGATATCTCTCCCACTCCTGCCGAAATCGGAACGAAGATACGCCATCGTTATCCCTGGACCACGCCGATTGCTTTTTCGTTCCAAACGCCGCACTCGCTTTACCAGGCTTCGCAGTTTCTTATGAAGACCAGCGACGGCGGCAAGAGTTGGAAAACTATCAGCCCTGATCTCACCTTGCGCCCTGGCGAAAAAGAAGATGACTCCAAGGGCGTTATTTACACGATTGCGCCATCGCCACTCGCGGCCGGCACAATCTGGATTGGGACCGACAATGGCCTGGTTCAATTAACTCGAAACGATGGACTAACCTGGACTGAGGTTTCGCCGGCAGGTTTACCACCCTGGAGCATGATTAGTCTCATCGATGCTTCGCCACATGATGCGGCGACCGCCTATGCTGCGATCGATCGTCACCAGATGGACGACATCACGCCCCACATTTACCGCACCCACGATTTCGGTAAGACCTGGACAAAGATCACGAATGGAATTCCCCCGACTGCCTACGTGCATGCGGTACGCGAAGACCCTATCCGCAAAGGCTTGCTGTTCGCCGGCACTGAAACGGGAGTCTACGTTTCTTTCAACGATGGCGAGCGCTGGCAATCGCTACAAAACAATCTTCCGGTCACTGCAATTCGCGACCTGGTGATCAAGGACAATGACCTTGTTGTTGCTACGCATGGACGTTCCTTCTGGATTCTGGATAACATTTCGCCTCTGCGCGAGTTGACTTCCGGGGCTGTGGCGGCCGGGGTTTATCTATTTCGCCCGGCGACAGCAATTCGAATTCGCAAGAACGCTGCTCACGATACGCCGCTGCCGCCCGAGACACCGGCGGGGAAAAATCCGCCGGCAGGAGCAATCATTGATTACAGCTTGCAATCGTCGTCGTCGGGAGAAGTGACGCTTGAAATAATCGACAGCGCCGGCAAGCTCGTCAGAAAATATTCCACCAACGATCAGCCAGGGAAGATCGATGAAACACAGGCTTTTCCAACCTATTGGTTTGATCCACCGGCGCCGTTAGCGAAAAAGGTGGGATTGAATCGCTTCGTCTGGGATTTACGTTACGAGCGGCCGCAAGCGCTGCGCTATGGATATAGTATTGCAGCGGTATTTGGTGAAGATGCCATCATGGTTCCCGAAGGTCCGTTGGTCTTGCCTGGCATTTATCAAGTGAAACTGACGGTAGCCGGCCGAAGCTACACTGCGCCTTTAGAACTCAAGATGGATCCGCGCGTCAGAGTTGCTCCACTCGCGTTAAGCCAACTGCTCGCGCTCGAAATGAAGATCATCGAGGCTATGAAACAGAGTTACGATGCCGTGCAGCCGCTTCGCGCTCTGCGTACTCAGCTGAAGGATCTGCAAACGAAACTGAGTAGCGACGCGGGTGCGAAGCCACTTGTCGACGCGGTCAATTCCCTCGACAAGAACGCGGCTGAATTGCTTGCCGTCGAACAAACATATCCACCGGTGGGCATCGTCTCGGTCGCGTCGCTAAATGGCGCGCTTGGCTCCTTGTTGTCCTTAGTTGAAGGAGCGGATGCTGCACCCACGACGCAAGCGGCTAGTGCGTTTGTTACCTACAGACGTTTGCTCGATCAGCAAATGGCAAAGTGGAGTGCATTGAAGGAAAAAGATCTGCCGGCGTTGAATACGCTCTTGCAGCAACGGCAATTGCCGCCGATTGCGGTAAGGAATTAGGATTTCTGGGAGAGAAAATCGGGAGAATGAATTTAACCGCAAAGGACGCAAATGAATTCGCAAAGGTCCGCAA
>WNGA01009771.1_pt1 | contig 12863 bp, 12 predicted proteins | sample 5400061 | NCBI WGS metagenome assembly WNGA01 (sample SAMN13153366, study PRJNA577476) | soil metagenome | isolation source: 100 cm soil or saprolite under grassland replicate 2 | place: USA:California | collected 2016-06-15
ATTCGTTGCGTTAGCTTTGAGCGATCTAACGTCGTCACTTGATGACAGAGCGCGACGCTCTCCTTGCTGAGACCGGCAGTGCCTTGAGGCAGCAATACGGCAGAAGGGCCGCGCCCCGCTTGCGCAGCGGAAGTTGAAAGGGGGACAACGATGATCGATCTCCAGCCTTGTGTCTGATTGAAAGCATCGTGCGAGATCACAACCACCGGACGTCGGCCTTGCTGTTCTGATCCTGAACGAGGGACGAGATCAGCCCAGTAGACTTCGCCCCGTTTCATTGTTCTGATTTTTGTTGGAAGAAGTGATCGGTCGCGGCGGCCTCGAGGTCGGAATCCAGGTCGGCAACCGTCCCGGCGTGTTCAATTGCGTATTTGGTGAGTGCCTGATGGAGACTTGTTCGATTGAGAATGCGTTCACGCCGTGCCAGGGAGTCTACAAACTCCTCAACTTCAGCGACACTGTCCTGAGGTAGTCTCTTGATTTTTTCGATGAGTTCTTGCTGCTCCATGCCCGAAATTATAGCACAAGACTTCGCAAGGCGACTTCACCTACAGATTTCGCCCAAGGGCAGTTATCCACAAGTTATTTCGGTCGTTTGAATACACAAGTATCAACCGAACCGGCACTCAGTGCCCACGTGGAATACGTCGCCAATTCCCACCCCTCCGCACCTAACGCGTTGAGGTTCTTTTCATCGTTACACTTCTTTACTAAAACTTTGTATTCCCACGTTTGGGGAGCCGGTGCGGTGCGGGGATTGGCTCTTAGTAGGTAGAAGCTTCCGCAAAGGACAACTAACAGAGCGATGATGGTTAGCGGCTGTTTCATTCACTTACCCTCCCTCTTAGGTTGTATCTTCCGAAGGTCATGCCCCTGGTCCAAACCGGGGCTTTCGGTTTTCTGATAGACTATTCGTTAATGCCTATTCCTCTAGATGACATCACACGCAAGAAGCTAATCCTCGTTAGGCAACTCTATCAACGTGCAATCCTCCAGGCCGAAACCATGCATAGTTATGTTGACCGCATCATGGCTGTAATAGGTTTAGACCTTTCGAATGAAACTGTTTTGAAAGCCGTGGTGGGTTCAGTCGCGCCAAACAAAACAATCAAAAACGATTTCCAACATGTTCTTATGCAAGCAGACGAAGAGTTAGTGAATGCGAAACTACCTTCCGTTCCAGATAGGGTCAAAATTCAACATGTAAGAACCCTACGAAATGACGCTCAACATAAAGCAAAGTATCCAAATGAAAATGATGTAAGTGACTGCCGAACCTATACCCGAGATTTCCTCAGGCAAATAATTCTAGATGTCTGGGGCGCAGACTTTGAAACGCTTAGCCTCGTTGACACAATTCAACACCCTAAGGTCAAAGGTTATCTACAAGAAGCGGAGATAGAATTTCGCAATGGAAATTATCAGCAGGCGGCGATTAAGGCAATCGCCGGCTACAATTGGACCATCAGTCTCACAAAAACTGCAATTATGGGGCGGCTTCCCTATGACGCAAGAGCGTTTCTTGTAACGGACGGCCAAGACAGACAGGACGAAAGTATCCAATTGTTTCAGCTCTTCAAACACATGAGAAACATAATCATGCGTTCAGTTGTCGGGATAAGCTTTACGAGCTACCGCAGATATCACCAGCTTACCGAATCAATAGGCCATGTTACTTTCTTCCAAGATGGAGGATATTTAGCTGGTGTTACTACTCATTCTCCAGATATCAAAGAAGCGGAATATGTCCTTGAATTTGCCACGAATTCAATATTGCAAATAGAAAGCTTAGTAGGGGACCTTGAAAAGCCATTTGAGCTTTAAGTCGTCACCCGAATGCGCAGAGGTCTGGATATCATAGCTCGATCGCAAAGTAATGCTTGATTCTCTCGATAAGTTCGGGGGTGATTCCTTCGATCTCATCAATTTTCTGACCCTCTTCGGCTCGCCTGAAATGCGTCCTCAGTCTCAGGGCCATCGCGTGGTTGACGCCTAACACTTCCTTAAAAACCCTGAGGCTCTTCCCATAAGGATCAATTTTCTCAATGCGTTCATCTCCACGCGCAATGTTTGAAATGTTCTTAAGGGTCGTAACAGATAGATCCAAGCCGGTTGCCCCAGCTAACGTACCCAACACTTCAATTCCAACTCGCAACTTCTGGACCTCGCTAACCAATTCCCCAACGGCCTTCTTTATTGTTTGGGCGTGTTCATAAAGCTCGGGTTCTACGACCGTGGCATCATCATAGTCACTTAGGTCTATGTGAAAGGTATCGCTAATGCGCGCCCCAGTTTGGGGGTGCACATAACTGATGGTGACGTCGAAATCGGGAGGTGAGAGACTCCCCGGCTTAAAGACTTCAGCAAATGCGCTGTATAGATAACGGTGCACTTTTCCAGGTGGAAAATACTTCGCACCGCGAGTGAAGAGCACCGGATCACGAGTGTTGTTCATCCAAGCAAGCTTCTTTGAGAAAGCAAAAGTAACGTCAAGAGCCGGTAGAGACCCAATGTTGGACACAACCATAAAAACTATGACACCGCTTTCGATCTCGGCATCGAAGTTCATTAACGGAGCGACGATTTGCTGTCGGCCGCGAACATCGTTTATTTCATAGTCCTCCATTGCAACCGATTGAAAGTTAAATCGCTTGTAGTATTTCTTATCGGGTGACTGATGAGGAGCGCGATAGCTTTTTGGAACCTCGACGCAGTAGATCGAATTGCTGGCTGAAAGAGGGATGGCAACTATTCGGATGTTATCGATCTTAGGAGTAATGTTGCTTGAAATAACCTGTTCGAGCCATTCACGAGTGTACACTCCGTGGTCCACGCCACCATCTTTAGAGACTGGTAAATTATTACTCTCAACGATTCCATAGATGAGAATACCACCATCGGAGTTCGCGAACGCAGAGGTGTCCTTCGCGATCTCATTCCTCTTGCTCCGATCAATAGCCGGGCTCTCTTTGTAATCGAGATGAAGGTCCTCTTGGACCCCATCGCGGATGAGTTGATCGATTTCAGCAACGGTTGTTGGAAGATTTAGCATTCACGGAAAAAGGAGATCCCTCTGGACTTAACTACTTGATCTCAGCTAGAACTCGCTTGAAGGAAGCCGTATTGCTTAGGCCGTAGAGTGTGAGCTCGGGTGCGCGTATTATCGAGTCTAGTCCTCGTTGAATCTGAAGGTTCTTAGACTTGGCTTTTAGTCGCGCGGCTAACTCTCTCACCCTCCGATCGGCCTTGCGTCGATCCAGTGCGGAAGAAAATTCAGGATCACCGAACAGGCGAATGAATTCGACTATTTCTTCATCCGAAAAACTGTCAATGTATTTTGTGTAGTAAGGCAAAGCACCTTCGTCAACGCCTTCTTTATATCCAGCCCCGTTTCCCACGTAGCAGATCGAAATCACCTTAACCCACAGCGATCTGGCGGCGCGCGGAACAACCCCATTCTTGGGTAAAGATTGCTCTAAAGCTCGAGCGTGTGGATACTCGTTGTAAAAGTTGTTAAGTCCGAAATGCACAGTCTTCAAAAGACCAAGCTGATCAATGAGTTCACCCGCAAGGCTATCCTCATCCTTATACTTCAGGCCGGCGACAGCTTCTAAAAAATCTTGAGCAGCGTCTTTGCGCGCAAGATCGGCATTGTTTCGGAAAACTCCGAATCTCGACCCAATATCGTACTTCCTATCCTCAGAGGCTGTCGGCCAGACATAGGGAGCAAGGGCTTTAATGTTTCCTTTTACAGTTGGTGTCTGCCGCGGATCAACATACATGCCGAACAGTGTCCACACGAAGTCATCGACCCGTTCCTGAGAAAGCTTCACGAGGTCGCCTCCAATCATCGGAACATCCGTGGGTGGTATCGTTTCTGCTCGTATGTTTGCGAGCAATTGTTTCATTGATATTACGGAGTGGTCCGGCTCAGCGGTGATTGCGTGCTTCAGACACGTGGCGAGCCAGCTCAGGATTTCGTATCCGTCGAGATCATTCTCGTTGGGATGAGCTGCGCTGGCATGATTCCTCATGTAGTTCACATGCTCAAGTCTGTTGTAGTTCACATCGGAAAGCAGACCAATCCTGCGGCATGCCTCAAGGAGGTCGTGGTCGGCGACCTGATCAAGATCGTCGATCGACGAGAAGGATTTGTTGCGCGAGCTAATCGTCGCCGCTACCGCGAAGAAATACGCGAGATCAACTTTGCTGACGAGCCGCCTTAACGCGCTGATCGTTTCGTCCCAAAGATAGTTAAGCGCACCATCGAAAAGGCCAACTGCAACTGCTACTGTGAACTTGGTCAAATAATAGGCCTTTTGACGCTCTTCCATCGGTAGAATTTCTAATGCATTCTTTAACTCATTGATTACTTTCCTCCGTTCCTCTACCGGTGAAAGAATGTTCTCTGTGGGTAAACCAACATCGCGAAGGAAACCGGCAACAGCTGGACTGAAACTGCTGATAGATTTTTCGAGTTCGCTCGATCTCTCTACGGGTATGAGGGCTTGAGATTCGTCTTCAGGCATACAAAGTTCCGTTCCAAAGGAGCTTAGCACACAGATAAGTGTCTAGGCATTTACGGAATCAGCTAATAAGGCGGTCATCCGATAATCGAGAATTATGTCCTGGTCAGTCATTGGTCGCGCTATCTGAGAAAGCGATGTCACGCCGCCTGCACCGGAACATAATTACGATTATCGTACGCCCGGCGTCTCTTTGGTTATCTCTCAATATCTACGCTGCTCTCCTCTTGTCAGCTTCGCTCACGTCGCTTGCACTTTCGACGCGATCGAAGCAGACGCAGTAGCCGGAGTGACGAGAGCAGTCAAGGATCTCCGCTGGCGCTTCGATGAACTCCGCGAGTTTGAACCCATTCGCTTCGTCCTTGAGTGCACTCTTCGCCCCGGCTAAGACGGTCGACAAGAGCTGCTGTGCGCAGCTAACCATCATCCATTCGTAATCTCAATCGCTAGCGATGGGCGTGAGCAGGCGGGGCTCTTTGCGATGAGCTAGAGTGTGCGCGAGCGTGATAAAGAATCAAACTAGGGAGGGCAGACAAGATAGAACCCGAAATTCAACTTTATCAATCCTCTAAACCTCGTCTTTTCAGCAACTTTAGAATTTATCAAATCAGTTAAGAAACTTGGGCAACTGGGAGAGTAGTTTAAGCTCACCATCCGTCGTTGGTTATGGCTTTATTTTTGCTAAGAAATCCGCATCTCGATAAGCGGAGGATTCAATGGCAATACGACCCCAGGGAAGAAAGAGAACACTGTCAAAGAAGGTTTCATCATTCAACATGTGGATGGATCAGGTCTATCAGGTTCGGGCGATCATGGAATCAACGGGCGCTACGAAGGACGCTCCGGTTATTCGCGTGTTGCTTGACGAGGCTCTCGGTGCACGTCGTAGGAAGGCGTTAGGGATTAGCGATTCCGAAGAGCCACCCGGTCAGGGAACGGCGGAAACGCTGCACACGATCCAGACCCTCTTGCTGAAGTTGATTAAGCGCGGGGAATTGGTATTTCGGCGGCAAACCGTTGACTTCAAACTAATGCGGGAAGCAGTAATTGAAGCTCGTGCGGGGAGGGAAGTCGCCTTTGAAGAATTAGTCGCCCATGCCTTCATGGAGAAGGGGCACACTCGGGAATCTATCAACAATTATTTCGATATGAAGACGGGCATTGCTCGGGAATATGTTAACGGCCTGGTCGAGACAATCCAGAAGGAAGAGTCCCGCGAATATGACCAACCGAAGGCGTCCAAATGATGGCTCGGGCTTGGTAAAAGGACTACTAAAGAGACCGGCGCTTCAGCCGGGGTGTGTTGATGGTACACACAGATCCCCTGTTATGTTTTACACACAGGTGTTCGCATCATACGAACACCTTAGGCGTCACGTTTTACATACAGGTGGGGGACGGGGCTCGCGAGAGCGTCAATCCGGCTGTCAGGGTGTTGGATTTTACATACACTTTTGGTGTGGTGTTTTACAACAGGGGTGATCAATTTGGTTTCTGAGAGTTCGCAAACCCGAGCCAGGTCCTTCCGGTTTTTCCGATTCAGTCACATCCAGTACCAGCCTTTCCCATCCGTTCCGAGAGCGACAACCGTGGCACAGGTCTTGAGATATAGCCGGAGCATGGAAGCAACACAGAGTTACCCCAATTTACTTTCGGAGAAACAGGCAGCCAAGCGTTTGGGCGTGGCCCGCATCACTCTCCTCCGCGCGCGTGAAGCCGGACGTATCCGTTTCTTTCGGATCGGGACCCGCGTCCTGTACTGCGCCGAGCAGCTCACTGAGTTCCTCGAGGGTTGTGAGCGCAACCGGCATAAGCAGAGCAGAGAGGCCGAAAGCCAGGCACCGAGAAAAGACAACCGCGTCAGCTCAGGGCGAGAATCAGTTAATGGCACCGAAAGAGCGCGCTCGCAGTCGAAGTCTAGCTCTGGAAGAAAGACGCAAGCTTCTCTGCCGTTCGCTGCAAGTCGCTAGCGGATTCAAGTCTCCTCTTTGGATTACTTGGTCAGCACGCAGAAGTTGCGGCGAGGTTATTGTGTGGCGACCCACAACGGTCAAATGAGGTTTCGCCGCCTGTAGTAGTTAATCGACGGCGTTAAGCTAGGTCATATGCTTCGCAGATCCTCTCTCCCATTGTCGTGGTTACTAATAGCGCTTTTCAGCGTCAATTCGGGCGCCTCGTTTTCAAGCCAGCAGGTCCAAACACCACGTCCTACCGAGTTGAGAGAGAGTGATCCCTTGAGTTACGCGGTCGTCTACGCTCGCAAATCAAACAATCAATCTGCTTTGAGCGAAATAGCGATTCGCTACGCTGAGCTTGGAGATTTTGAGCAGGCGATGAGAATCAACGAGTCTGCCTCGGATGAGGATTGGCGTACGGGAGCTTTCGGGAAAATAGCACTTGAATATTAGAAGCACAGTGAAAAAGAGAAGGCTCGTGCATTGTTTCTGAGAGTTGCCAATCTTCCACTCCCCAAAGACACGATTTACATCTGGGGCGACATCATCGAGAACATGGCCGAGGCGCACCAGTTCGATCTCGCGTTGGATACGGACAACGCTATGGCGGCAGCTGGAGGTAGTACGGCTGGCGATGAGTTGGCAAAAATCGTAGAGGAATTTATCGAGGCAAAAGCCCATAACCCAAGTTTGCAGGATATTCTACCGCGCGTAATAGCTATGGCGAAGACTTTGCCTGAATCAAACAATAGGAGCGTCGCGCTCAAGAAAGTGGCGGTTGCATATGTAGCCCAAGGGCAATACGACCGCGCTACGAAATTGATTCAAACATTCGAGGAAGACTTCGACCGAGAGGATGGCGCACAAGATGTCGCAGTTCAATTCGCGAAACTCGGCTTGTACGATCGCGCCTTGCAACTTGCGAACAAAGCGGGAGACTACTGCGGGCCGATGGCACTCATCGAAATTGCGTCAGAAGCGTTGAAGCATCGAGACAAAACGAAAGCTTTGGAAATAGCTACGCGAACAGACTCGCTCATCGCAAAAGCAAGGAAAGAGGTGGACTATGAACCTACTGAAACCGAAGCTACAAGACTGTCAGAGCTTGCTGTTCTGAGTTCACAACTCGACCGAAGGCCTCGCGCTGTCGAGTTGGCGGATTTGGCGTTTAAGACTGCCAAGGACGTGGGGAAGCCTGGCGAGCGTTATGGCGCGTTGCGAAGCGCGGCGAATATATACTGCGAGCTAGGTCTATACGACAAGGCGATCGATGCGACAAAGGCGCTTGGCGATTATGATCGAGTTCAATTTGACGCGGTTGCTGAAGTCGGCGCGTACGCCCAACGCAAGGGGCGCCTTGATGCGGTTGCCAAAATTGTAAAGACGATACAAACGACACCACTGAAAGAGAACGAAGAGTTAAGAGTAAAAGCATTGGTGGCTATCGCCAGGGCAGGAGCAGAACAGGGACGTACTGCGGAAGCTCAGAAGTTGTTGCTTAGTACAGCACCATTGACCGAGAAATTAGAATGGACTGAGAACACGGGAGAGATTCTGAAGAACTTTGTGGTCGCGTTCGCCGAAGCCGGCCACGTTCGCGCTGCATTGCAACACATTCCTACGATTCAGCAACCATACTTCATTACTCACGCTCTTATTGATATCGGAACACTTTGCGCTAAGAAGAGACTGACGTTTGACGAAGGCGATGTAACTCTTCTGAATGAGATAGTGAAATCTGATCTTCCAGCCGACATTCAGCCGGAGAAATTAGTCAATGATGCAGGATGGGAAATTCCTGGTCTTGCTCAATCGAGAATGCTCAGGCCACCGGAGCTCCAAAGAACGCGCGATCGGAGTATCCAACTCTACTTCACTTACTACGAACCCGAAGTCGAGACTTTCATAAAGCGACCTTTCCCCTCCCGTCGCAAGCCCAAGCCCGAAGAGGCCGAGTGGATATCGGAAGGGTTGAAAGTCCGTCTTATTGAAGAGCGCGTAATCAACGGCCACAAGTTCTGTTACAAATTAGATGTTGAGGAGATGTTCCACGACAAAGTGACGGGATTACCGAAGTACACAAACTATTCCGAAATACTTCTCTATTACGACGAGGACGGCGACGGCAAGTTTGAAACTCTGGAAGAAGGCCTCGATTACTTTGCTCGCGGCCACATTCCCAAGTGGGTTTTGGAAAAGTAGCCTCCGTACGAATGTTATTTGGTCGGTAGCTTCATTCCAGAACGAAGCAGGGAGTTTATAAACGATTCTTCTTGATCGAAAATGCGCGAGAACGCCTCTCGTTTCTTGGCGGGACCGCCTTTCAACAATACCTCAATCGAATCTGCATCGCTGCGTAACTCAGGGACACCGTTCGATGTAACCTCCATGAATCGCGTGCGATAGTGATCGGCACCGAGCACCAGCGGTTCTTTTGGAACATCTAGGACGCCCTCCGCTAATAATCGTTTCCTCACTGATTCGAAATCTGTCTTCAGTTGGTCCAAGCGCCCGTAAGCGAGACAACGCCCCGGATTGTTAGTCGCCACAAAGCTTCCGTCCTCATAAATCTTGGCGACGAATCCTTCATTCCAACCGGGATTTTGAATGTCGCCGAACACGATATGATTCAACTTTCCATTCAGTCCTGCGCGTGGCAGTAATGGTCGAAACTGATTAATTCTCGCTCGGTCGTCATCAGAGCTGCTTTCGATATTCCAGTCATCCAACATGAGCGGCGAACCTGCAAGGCCCGCGACTAAATCTGAGTTTACGATTTCCAACTTCCAGGCGTACTCAAAACTGCGCATCATTGGACCGGGAACTTTTGACAGGGGGGCTATGAAGACTTTATTGCCCTCAGTCACGATCTCACCGCACACGGCGTAGTCTTGTTTTTTCACTTGCGGACCGCGAATACGATCCACCGAGTAGAGCAGAACGAAGCCATCATCACTCGCAGCTGCGAGAATATTATCGTCCGGACTGAATGCTAGACCATCAATAGGGAACTCACCGAACGAAACGAACCCGATCTCGCGAGGGTCGGTGAGGCTCCAAAGGCTGAGATCGCCTCCTGAGCCGTAATTCCCGCCGGCCACAGCGAAGATTTTTGCAGAGTGAGAGATCGCCAAAGCAAAGAGACCGCTCCTGAATGCGGATAGTTCACCAATTTTCTTTTCGTTTGTTGTATTCCAAATCTCAACCGACTTCTTGCCATATACCGCGCCGCCACCAGCAATCACATAGTTGCCATCCGGCGAAACATTACCGAAGAAACCAAAGCCTGACGGTGTCCAGGTTTTGATCAGCTTTCTGTTTTCGATGTCCCAGGTTTGAACTGAGTCGTTACGGAAAACGAATACGGAGTTACCGCTTGGGGAGAATGAGACGCTGATGAAAGAATCTCGCTGGTTTGTTCGGGTTGAGAGGATTGTCGCCTTGGCCGATTTTAGATCGTAAATGATCGCCTGATTCTCCGACGAAAAGGCCAGCTTTGTATTATCCGGCGAAAAGCTGAGCGACTTTGGGGAACCGCGATTGACGAGAACGGTCCTGTGAGAGTTCCACGAGCCAACGGTCCACAGAATCACATCACCATTCCAATTCGCTGCGGCAAACAATTTTCCGTCAGGTGAAAATGCGACACGTTCGATATTCGCCTCGTCTCCCTTACCCACGGTGAGAGTAGCAACAACCTTGTGATTCGCTACATTCCAGATCCTTGCTCCTCCTTGGTCATTCCATCCAAAACCAGCCGCCAAGAGCTTGCCGTCTGGGGAAAAATCGACATCCTTTACTCGATCCGGGCAATCGAGTTTTGCTAGCAAAGCTCCGTCAGTAGTTTGCGCCGTTGCCGAAGGAACAAGGCAAGCGAGAAGTCCTACGATGCAAAGGAGTCTCATGAGTTCAGTGAATGATCGTGCCGAGTATGCAGCTTAGATTTTAGACGCCAGGGCAGCCATAAGGTTCCGGTTTGTGTGACGCCAGCGGTGATGAGACGGCAATTGATCTGATTTCATGGTTCGGCGGGTTTAGGAAATGGAATTACAACTTTCAAAGGTTCATTAGTTTTGGCGACTGTTACGGCAATAGGCTCGCCTTTTCCAGATGAGTTGCTCTGACCATGTACCCAGTACTTTGCTCCCACGAATGCCTGAAGCGAAAATCTCCCCAATTCGTCGGTCGATGTCCAATCGTATTTGTTGTCATCGTCGGCGCTGTCTTTTGCATCTGCGATGAATACCCAGCCGCCGGATACAGGTACTCCATTTGGCCAAACGAGAATGCCCTCGATCTGTCGCACTAAGTATCCTGGCGGGAGTCTGATGTCACGCGCCTCGAGAGATCCGCTTTCTCCGATTGAAATTTCGCTCGCCTGACCTAAGTTGTCGACGTACGGGTAATAGAAGCGAGAGGACTTGTTGGTATCACCGAACGGCGCCCTGATCTTTACCGAAAGTAAGTACTTACCTGGGGTTAATCCTGAGAACTGATATTTGCCATCAGGATGATGGTCATATTCGTCCTCTTCAATGACCAGTGGATTGGATCCATGAGCGAGCATAACCGAGGCTTTCGCGCGTACAATGGGATTGCCTTCGGAATCGAGAATTCTTCCGCTTATGGAGTTGTTCCAACCAATGCGAAAACTTGCGTAAGCGCCAGTCCCTTGCTGAACCGGTGGATAACTATCTTGTTGCTTCGAGCCGAGAATGAACTCTTCTTCGGCCGGGAAGTATGTCCTGAGTTTATCAGAGAGCACAGGTCGAGCTTTGTACTTACCATCAGGCACTTTGGATAAGCTGTAAAGGCCTTGCTTGTTGGTGACAGCCTCGAATTGCCGACCAGCCCCTTCGATAAGCACTGTGACACCTTCTATGGGCACGACGCGCGCAGAATTCGCTTTCGTCAGGTCGTTGTCGATTCTAGTTACTGAACCATAGACGCGCGGCTCAGGCACTCCTCTCAAAAGAGCGCGAATGTAATACAAATCATCGCTGGCGTATGAAAGATTATTCGTTCGCGTGCAGGCGCCCGCGCCAAGAGCTTCCGCTGAGTCCCCATAAGCATAAATGAGGTAACTCTCGCCGATGGTAAAGCCTTGGTAGCAACTACTATCAACTCGACCAGCGTTGATATCCACTTCGGACTTACTTACGTTCTTCAGTGACTCCGCGACTACGAACCGGAAATGACGTTCGGTGTATGTGTAGGTCTTGTCTCGGATCTGTTCTTGAGCAGGTACGTCTTTTGAGCTGATCACTTTCCCGACGAATACTGCTTTAGCTTCTTGGAATGCTCTGTAGGGGGAGGGAAGCGGAAAACACGAGCAGGCGTTAGCTGATGTCGCGACTTGAGGGAAAACTGTCAGAGCGAATGCGAATGCCAGCTTGGTGAGAGACCGTTTCATCTGGACCAATAATCCCTTTGGTGACCGCGTAAGTGGGCGTAATCATATCAGTCTTGAACATCTCCCCGCACCGAGAAATCGCCGGCTAGGTCAATTTGTGAAAATCCTGATCGGTTTTTCAAATCAAAGTGTGTGCGAAAGTGTGTGCGGATGAAAACGGGCGACTCGGTGTCGCCCGTAATTTATTGAAAATATTGGTGCCCGCTAGTAGATTCGAACTACTGACCCCTCGCGTGTGAAGCGAGTGCTCTACCACTGAGCTAAGCAGGCGGCTAAGTTCTTATATATCAAGAAGTTACAGTCATTATTGGACCAGCAGTCTACTGAAATCCCACCGCAAACGTTGGCATTTTATAGGATAAGCCCGCTTGCGCCAACAATAGGGCAAACACTATGAGTCGGAAGCAACTACCCACTTTACCTTCCAGATTTTATCGGACTGCGAAATAACCAAACTCGTGTCTTTATCATATGTGCGGTATTGTGCGGTATCTCAAACGTCGAGGTGCCTATCCACTACTTATCTTAGAACTAAGTTTCCAACCTCTCGACTGTCCGACGGCGTGGTTTTGAACCGAAAGCTTTAAACCGGATCGCAAGTGATTCGAATCCGGCAAAAACGTTAGATTTGCCTTTTCAAAAGTTGCAGCCACCACAGATTTACTAGGGTCTTTACATTCCCTCCCATCCGCTACGGTCCATTATTGGTCGCGTGCTGGGAATTCTGGTCACAAATTGGCCACATGAATTTCGACAAGTTCCGTCCCCATAACAAGCCTCGTCGCGTCGCAAGAACGCCGCATAGCGAATTAAACGCTCGGCGAAAATGCAAGTAGGTTCGTCGCAAATCGCGTCCTGCATACTCAGCAGCACAACTGCGGCCAGCTTCTTCTCCTCGAACGACCCGTCATCGATAGTGACGGAAAATTCAGGCAAGCCTCGCCGCTGCGATAATTCAAACGGGCATAT
>WNGA01030404.1_pt1 | contig 12863 bp, 12 predicted proteins | sample 5400061 | NCBI WGS metagenome assembly WNGA01 (sample SAMN13153366, study PRJNA577476) | soil metagenome | isolation source: 100 cm soil or saprolite under grassland replicate 2 | place: USA:California | collected 2016-06-15
TTTGGTAGAGGTCGCTGATTCCGTAACCTTTCGTGAATTCGCCCACCACGGTCAACGTGTTGCCGGGATGCTCGAGGTCGCTCCCCGGGATGATCGGGATGAGGGCATCGATCGAGATGCCGGCTCCGTTCGCGGTATACGCGCGGTCTTCCCGGGGTTCGAGCGCGTTGGTCGTCACGGGGTTGATCCCCTGTACGCGGAACCAGCGACGCGTGCCCGCCGCGGCGATCTGCATCGGGACGAGCTTGTTGCCGTTCTGAATTCCCTTCCATCCGTTGATGGCGAGGCGAATGCCGGCTTGTGCGTCGGGGACCTCCGAGTCCCGCTGCGCCGGTCGGAAGGCGCCCGCAGCCAGCTCGAGGCTGAAGGCCGACGACTTGAACACATGCGAGAGCTTAACCTGGGCCTCGCGCCCGAAGGCCATGCCGGGTATCCCAAGGTTGTTGACGGTACTCGGATAGAAGATCGGACCCCAACCGAAGAGCTGTTGTGTCTGGCCGACCAGAAGATCGATGACCGGCGATTCGAGCAGAACGTAGGCCTGGCGCATGCGAAACGGGCCGCCCGAGAGGAAGCCGCTCTCGCTGCTGCCCGGCGGGTTCGCCGGCGGGGCGCCCTCGAAGTCCCCCTCGAACCGCGCCGAAGCCGTGACCGAATGCCACGTGGGCGCCTTCACACGGAAACCGAGAATCGTATTGCGTGCACTCATCGTGAGGCGGCCGTGCTGCCCGTTGTACGCTTGACCTGCCTGCGAGAAGGTCGGCGCCCCCGACCGGGCGATCGGGTTGTTGCCCTGCCCGTGCTGGAACGATTGCGTCGAATCGTGCGTTACTTGTGCCTGCCCGAGGCCGTAAGGAGTGAACACGAACTTCGTCCCCTCAACCGCTCCGGTCTCTGGGTCATACTTTTCCGGTCGCTTTTCCGCCGCCGCGGGTTCCTCCGGCGCCGCCGGCTCCCCAGTGGCCGGATTGGTCTTGGTCGCCGCCGTGGACTTGGGCGGCCCTGCCTGAGCCTCCGTGGCCGCGCCCTCCGTCTTGTCCGGCGTGGACTGTGCGTCATAAGGCTTTCGCTGTCCCCACGCCGTCGTCGACATGGCGGCGAAGGCCACGGTAACGGCGCCAAAAATGAGGCTTCGATGGTTCACGTGGTCTCCAATGCCTTTGGCCTGGCGTTCGGCAAGAGGTGCGCTTCGGAAAATAGTGTCGTGACGTCACCCCGCGGGGCCGCCGAACTACGCGGCCTTCACGGAAGCGTCAACTGCTTTCGAGTTGAGCGATGGCGTGGTTGGAAAGCTTGCAGCCGAGTGTTACTGACGCATCGGGACGCCTTGAGGTCATCCTGAATCAATGGCAGGACTTCGTGGCAACTGAGCTCACTGGTTGAAGGACCTCGATGTCATTCTGCAATGAGAGCACCTTGACGCGATATCGGTCGGCCACGCGAATCTGACGATTGCTTGCTCGGAGGCTTTTCGCTGTGTAAAGTGGACGCGCCGGTGGTGTCCCTGACCTTTCTGGATGAGGTGAGCCCGTGCGCTATTCCTGGATGGGCGTCTTCTTGCTGATGTCGGCGTGTCGCGCGCACGGAGGGGCGTCACGCCCTTCCATCACGCTCGAGGTGGAGAACCCGTCGGACGGGGCTCGTCCCGCTGCCAATGTCGCCGTCGTTCGAGGGGCCCGGGTGGGAGTCCGATGTCATCGCCTATCGTATGTATCTCGACGGGCGTAACGCGATCGACGTCTTCGGCAAGGCCGAGCCAGCGCTGGGGCTCGACCGCTACGCGCATAGCGGCAAGAGCTATCACGAGATCCAACCCTGGGGTGTCGACGTGCTCCACGTCGGAGATACGCTGGGATGCGGCAGCTTCGGCATCTGGGCCAACGACGCCATCGTCAAGCCGACCGAAACGCTCCGCACCAAGCCGCCCAACAACTCGCTGCGACGCTTCGTGCAGGTGGTGGCCGACGGGCCGGTGCGATCGATCGTCCGCTTCATTTACGACAACTGGACCTTAGAGGGGGCGCCTCGAAAGGTGACGTCGACGATGACGATCTGGGCCGGCAAGCGCTGGGCCTCGAACGATCTCGAGATCGGATCGGGCTGGATTCCGAAGGTGGCGGTGGGCGTCGTGTCCTCGAAAGAAGCGCCAGTGACGCGCAAAAACGGGTTCTTTTACACCTTCGGCGTGCAGTCGGATCCGATCGGCGACCCCAAGAAGCCGGAGGCGCTCGGTCTCGGTGTGGTGTTTCGGAACGAGCAGATGGCCGGCTTCGTGGAGGAGGCGCCCACCGCCGGCGCTCTCAACGCCGATGATCGCAGCCGTGTCGCGCTCCTCACGCCCGACGCCAAAGGGCACTTGAGCTGGGCGTATCTGGCGACCTGGGAGCGCGGCTCCTTGGGAATCAAAGATGCTGCAGCGATGGAGGCGCAGTGCGCGTCCACGCTGGTCGAGCTGACGCAGCCGGTGAGCGCCAAGCTGAAGTAGCGCGCCGCCGCGCGATCTTGGATTTCGTCGTCGCACTGACGCGCCAGAAGCGCGAAGGTGGGCGGGTCGTTGCATCTCGACGCGCTTTCGTGCGCGACGCGAATCCCACACAGTGCTCCCCAGCGCAACCAGGCACGCCGAGTAGCCGGCGAACTTGAGCGCAGTGAGGGTTCCGGCCAACGATGCGACGGCGGCACTCTCGTGAGGAAAACGTCGCGACGAGCACCGCGCAGACGATGTTCTCGGCGTAGTCGAGCGCGAGCGTCGTCCACGGCAGCCAGCGCAGCCGAGCGCCCAACCACGCGCGGAAGAACAGCGCGAGCGTCAGCGGAAACGCGATGTCGAACGTGACGAGCAGAATCGCGTACTGGTGCCTGCCGTCAGCGCCGAGCAGCGCGAGCGCGCGGTGGGCCCGCTCGGGGTTCGGCAGCGGCAGCATTCGAGAATGCCGAGCCCGGCGGTGAGCCGCTTGAAGTAGGGGACCGAGCCGACGAAGTCGAAGCTGTTCTCGACGATGAAGGCGCCCAGCGCGAGCACCGTCAGGAATGTGCGCTTCATGCTGCGGCCTCCAGGTGCGCGATGCTGTCGGGCAGCCCCGTCGCGATCGAGGGGAAGCGGAACGTGTAGCCCGTCGCGACGAGCGCCGACGGGTCGGTGGGCACGTCGCGCGAGAACGACCCTGCTGCGACGCTGCCTGCGACGAGCGAGGCGAGCCAGCGCGGCACGGACTTCGGTCGCGGACCTCCGAGCAGTTTAGCTCCGAGCTCGAGTAGCTCGCGCTGCGTCGTGGCCGTGCCGTCCGTGACGATCCACGGGTGCACAGTCACCTGCTCGGTGCTTCGCGTCGCGAGGTGCACCAGCGCGCGCGCCGCGTCCTCGACGTGGATCAGCGGCAGCCGGTTCGCGCCGTCACCGACGACGGGTAGACGGCCTTTCGCCAGCTTAGGAAACAGCGTCGCCGCGAACGCCTTGCCGGGGCCGTACACCGTGCCGAGGTGAATGGAGGCGAAGGGCCGCTGCGACGCGAGCACCTCCGCGCGCGCACGGAGGCCGATGCGTGCGAAGCCCCTCGGGTCGCCGCTGAAGAAACGCGAATGGTGGCTGACCGTGCCCGCCTCGAAGTCGTCGACGCCGCTCACCGAGAACAGCAACGCCTCGGGCGGAAGTGCCCGGAGCACTTCGCGGGTCGTCTCGACACGGTAGCGCGCCGCTTTCTCGAACGCGGCCTCCCTGAGCCGCTCGGGCAGCTTCGGCTGAATCAGGTCGATGACGATCTTCGAGGCTGGAATCGAAGGCGGTGCGCTCACGGCGACACCGCGCTGCCGGAGCGCCGCGGCCTGGGCCTCCGACCGCGCCCAAGCGCCAACCTTCAATCCTTCACGCAAAGCGGCGTCGACCACGGCCGAGCCGACGAAACCACTGGCACCGAGAATGAACAGATCGTAGGTGAGCATTTGCTAACTCCTTGGACAAAAAAGAGACGTTACGGTTTGAGCATCTTCCACACCAACACTTCCAGCTGCGGCGCAGCGTCGACCGCCTTTCCGCGCCACTCTCCGAAGGCGTAGAGCCGCGCGAACTGGCCGACCAGGCCCCAGAACCCGGCGACGAGCAGCGTCCTGTCGACGGCCTTCGTCACCTCCCCCTGGTCGAAGAACGCCCGCGTCAGCGCGATCAGCGAATGCTTCCGCGTCGCGGCCGAGAGCTGCGGCCAGTAGCGCCGCAGCTCTTCGTTCACGAACAGCACCGCTTCGGGCGACTCGTCGAGTAGGGCTAGTACGCGCGTCAAGAGCAGCTTCAGCCGCGCACGAAAGCTGCCACCGCTGCCCAAGGCACCCGTCGCCTCCCGCACCAGCCGCAGGTAGCACCGCTCGAACAGGTGCAGCGCGAGCGCATCCTTGCCGTCGAAGTACTTGAACAGCACCGGGTTGGTGAACCCCGCCTCTGCCGCGACCGCGCGGATGCTCGACTCCCGTACGCCGTCGCGCGCGAAGAGCTTCAGCGCTGCCTTGAGCAGCTCCTGCTTCGACGGAGGATCCGTCGGCTCGACATAAAATGGCAGCGCCATTGTCATGTCTGCTAAGTTAGCAATTGCTTACCATCGTGTCAAGCCGACGGCACCGCAGACCCGAACGCGCGCTCGCATTCCTCTGCGGTCAGCCGGTGCGGCGGGAGCGGGCCAGAGCCAGCCCACCGAGGACCATGCCAATCAGCCCCACCACCATGGCCACGATGGCTCCGCCTAGCCCGTTGCCGGTGCCGATACCACCGGGGGAGGTGGCCACAACCAGCCCACCCGCTTGGGGGCCCTCCGTCGTGGGCGACGTTCGCCATTGCCTGCGGGTACTTCGATCAGTCCCACATGATCCGGGACTTCGTCGGGTTCTCGGGCATGAGCCCCACCAGCGACCTGCGGTGTCGGACCGGCGAGACGATGTTCGACCACGTGGTACATGCTTACCCACGTAATCATGCATGCTTTCGGCCGGCATGAAGGTCGTTCACGACGACCGTGGATGCGAGTTGTTGCGGCGCGGCTCGCGTTGCTGTTTCCCGCGAAACGCTCTCGTCAGCGTCGCATGGTCCACAGCAGTCCCGGGATGACGTGATCTTCGACGAGACGCGAGTTCGACGCTTGGGCGTCCGTCGGCGCGGTCCAGCTCACGTCGAGGTGCCCGAGCGCCGTGTAGAAGTAGCGGCCGGCACCCTCCTCGCGCACCCATGAGACGGGGCGCACGGTGTGCGTGCTGTCGCCGCTCGACACGCACCGAAGGACGACCTGGTTGTCCATGCGGAACTGCGAGAAAGAGTAAATCTCGTCCGTGGTCCCGAAAGTCGCGGGCAACTGAACGACGGAGGGCTGCGTTCCCACTTTCGTGCACGTCGCGGGCGAGACGTTGCCGGGATGGGCGACGAAGTCCGCGCCGAGGAGCTGAATGTAGGGCTGCGACGCCGGGTGGCCGTTGAACGAGCCGTCGTAGCAATGGGTTGCGTCTTCGATCGCGACGAGCGCGCCGCCGTGCTGCACGTAGTCGACGAGGTTCTGGATCTCCTGCGTCGCGGGATAACCGATGGGCTCGCCCGAGTTCGCGAGCAGGATCACGCCCCCGTATTGCGCGAGCGCCGCCGCCGTGAACTTCGTCGGATCGGCCTTGTTGTTGTTCGCGTCGGTGCAGCCGACTTGTTCGGTGGTGAGCCCCACCGCTGCGGCGGCCTTGGCGATGGCGTTGGCCGCCGCGGGAATCGAGGCGTGCCGGTAGCCTGTCGTCACACCATAGATGAGAATCTTGTTGCTCCCGGCCGCATCCGCCGCAGGCGCGTCCGCGTCGATGTATCCACCTGCGCCGGTCGTTCCGGCGACCGAGCCGCCACCGGTACCGGTGTCACCGCCGCTCACGCCTCCAGCGCCCGCGGTTCCCGCGACGCCGGCCCCGCCCCCAACACCGGCCTCGCTCGGGCCACCTGCCGCACCGGTCATCCCCGCGGCGCCGCTCGTCACGTCGGTGCCCGCACCACCGCCCGGAGCTGAAGGGCCACCAGCGCAAGCGCCCAAGAGGGCGCCGAGCGTGATCGTGACCAGCCGCCATTGGAGGTGCCGCGCCGATCGTTTCATCCGTCCGTCGCTCCTGATGGGTGAGTATAGACCTTAACGTCCTGGATGACTTCGTGAAGACCTATGCTCGATGCCGAATTTCTAGCGATGCTCGATAGGAGTGCCACCAACAGAAACAACGACGTGGTCGATGGTCGGCGAGGGGGCGCGAGGAACGCACGCGCTCCGGATCGCGGCAGCGGCCAACGGCGAGCGCCGCATCTACACCGACGCCGCCAAGCTCGGAAGCGGGCACTGGGGGCGCGTCTTCTACAAAGTACAGATTCCGGTGCCGACCGTGTTCGTTCATTCGACCATGGTAGCGCTTCAAGGAGTCGGCCCCACCCGAGGGCCCGAAGAAGTTCGCGTTGTCGATACCGTCAAAGACGCGAACGGCAAACACCAGTTCCTCTACAACGTGCAGCCGAACGGCGCCGAGTTCGGCAAGGGGAGCCCCTACAACTGGACGTTCGACGGCCGCTGGCACTGCGCGGAATGGCACATCGACGGACCGACGCAGAGCTATCATTTCTACTTCGACGGCGCGGAAGTGACCTCGATCGCGCTCGACAACGGCCCGATGAACTACGCGGGAACCGACATTCCCCCCTCTTTTTCCCAGCTGCGCGTCGGCTGGAACAACTACCAGAGCGCGCCGCCCGGGTTCGTCGCGTGGATCGACGAGGTCGCTCTCGATGTGCATCGAATCGGTTGCGCTAATTGATTGGTTGTCAGAACGGGTAGGCGGCTTTTCCCTCTTGGATTGAAATCCAGTGCTCGGTCGTGAATTCCCCGATCACGTCTTGGCTGCCGAATCTGCCGAGCCCACGGTTCAGCAGGAGCCGCGCTCCTTCCGCCTTTACCTCTTCGACCAACGACACGATGCGGTCGAATTGGTAGGTCGAACTGATCAAGACGACATGACGTCTCGCTGCTGGAACCCGCGCTATTCGATGCAGGGGGGCGCGATGGCGGCGGGGAGATGGCCCTGGTAGGGAGACGGCACGCGACCGTACGGGTGATCGACGAAGAATTGCCAGACGCCGGGGACCAGCCTCGCGGGGATGCTGTGACCTCCGCCGTGGTCACAGAACATCGCGAAGTGACCGCCGGTCTTCAACGTCTGAAACCACTGCTGGCTGGAGGTATAGAAGTTGCTGACGACGATGTCGTTCATGCCGGCGGTCATGATCATGGCCGCGAACTTGTTGTTCGTTTCTTGAAACTCCCCCTTCGCGCCGCCTGAATAGGTAGCGACGCTCGCCATGTACTTCGAACGAGCGAAGCTCAAGTGCGTCGTCATGAGCGCGCCGGCGCTGAACCCGAGGGCGTGAATGCGCGCCGCGCTGATCTTGGTCTTTTGCACGGCGCAGGCGAGAACTTCATCGAATAGAGCATCGTGCTGGGTGAGCTGGCTGAGCCAAGGGAAGGTGCCCGCGCCGGCGACGTCGTACGGCGCCACGACGATTCCACCGGCCGAGGTGACCTCGGCGATCGGCAAACCACGGCGAGCCTCCGTCGGGTTGCTGCCGGTTGCATACCAATAGAAGATGAGGGGTCCGCCATTCACGGTGCGCGATGCATCGCTCAAGGTCATCGCCACCTTGCGCGTGCCACCGGCGGGATTGAAGGTGACGTCCCCCTGTTCGAAATCGGGACACGCTCCGGTGGGCATCGGGATGTCCGCAGGCCCACCGTCCGGGGGCGGTAGCGGCGTTCCCCCATCGGCGCTGCTTCCCGCGGTCCCTCCGTCCTTCGAGCCCGTGCTCCCGCCCGTTCCAGCAGAATCGGTGCCCGCGCTGCCGCCCGTGGCCGCACTTCCGCCGGTGCCCGCCGTCCCCGTGATTCCGGTCCCACCCGCTCCTGTACCGCCGGCCCCTGCGCCTGCGCTGCCGCCCGAGCCTCTGCTGCCCGAGCCGCCTTGCGAAGGCCCCATGACGCCTTCGGCGGACTCCGAGCACCCGGCGATCACCGCGACGAACAACGAAGACACGAGTGTCTGACGCAACGTCATGACCGACCTCCACGCGCGATGGATGGCTTCACGCGATTGACCAAGGTTCAATAGCGCAGCCTCGGTGCTAGTGAAAGCGAATGAACGCCGGTCGATGAAGTTCCGATGGAAACAAATAATTCTAATCCGCCTCTCAGCGGATCAACGAAACATCGCCAACAAGAGCCAGTTCGACGCGCGGCGATTACGTTCGCAAAAAAAGGAACTTTCTACAGATGAAAGACTGTGCTGACACGGCCGCAACCTGAGCACTCGGATCGCGTGCCTCGAATCAGGGCCACTTGCCAACCGGCGGCATGGGTCCCCACCGGTCCCGCCCTTGCCGATGGCACTGCGTGATGCGGTAACTGCGCGAAGTAGCCTACGGCGCGCGCTGCACGCGCGCGAGACCTCTCGCTTGCCGCTGACGTTGTCTCGACGATTGCACCGTTCGCAAACGGTTCCACGCCGGACGACCTTCGGCGCTCGCTGGGACGAGGCTCCCTGCTAGCCGGCCGAATTGGGTTCCAGCAAGCGCGAGCTCGGGCGGGCGGCCATGCGATCGTGCCAGGCGCGCAGGTGCTTGCGATCTTCAGGGATGCCGACGTCGGCCTGACCGAGCATCGCTGGAAAGATGGTGTAGAGCGTCACGTCGGCGAGGCTCAGTGCGTCGCCGACGAGAAAGGCGCGCCCTGCGAGCCGCTGATCCCAAGCGTCGAGCGCCTGGACGAACTCGCGCTTCGCCTCGATGATTTTCGCTTCGTCGGGATGAGGCTTGTACAGGCGCTCGACGACGACGGTGCCGAGCTTGGCGGCGAGCTCCTGGGCAGCGCGCGTTCCGAGCATGCGGATCTCGGCGCGCGCGGCCGCGTCGGACGGCATGAGTGGAGGATTGGGGTAGCGATCCTCCAGGTATTCGATGACGATTTGCGAATCCCACACGAGTGTCTCGCCATCGATGAGGGTGGGTGACTTCGCGTACGGCGAAACCGCCTCCAGCTCGGGCGGGCGCTTGCCCTGCTCGAAAAAAATCGGATCGAAGGATAGCCCTTTCTCCTGCAAAACGAAGGTGGTCCGGTGAGCGAAAGGGCAGCGATAGAGCAGAAAGAGCTTCATTCCGTAGCGTTCCCACGCGGAAGCTCCCGCGTCAAACGCAGCGAGTCCGGAAGAACAAGCGGTCGGTCGCTCGTTCTCGCCCTTCATGCCGTGTCGGGGTAGATTGGCGAGCTGGGGGGCGTGCGCCATGAATGACCGACACCGAGCCCCGTGCTCAAGGCGATGATCGACACCGTGATGAACGGCGAGGGTCACCTCGCAACCGATGTTCGGCGGAGTTTGGTCGCCGCAAGACGATGGCGGGCATCCTCGGCGCATTCGCGATCAAGGTCATGCAAAACCCGACGACGATCGGTGACGACAACATCCGCGTGCTCGAGCGGGCCGGCTATTCGGAGGACGCGATCTTCGGGTGCGTCGTCGCGGCGTCGCTCGCCTCGGGGATCGAGCGCATTCGCGCCGGTCTTCGGGCATTGGGGGAGACCAACGATGTGGCTGAATAGGGTCCGCACCGGGCACCGGCTCAAGGAATGGCTGATGCTCAAGCTCGTGCCGGTCGTCCTCGGGGCGCCCGTTCCCGACATCGTGCGGGTGCTCTTTTACCGGCGTGACTTTTGCGGAGTGTACCTCGCCACTCTTCAGCAACGGCTCCTGCGCGGATCGAGCGACTGGAGCATCGGGGAGCGCGAGCTGTTCGCGGCCTTCGTGTCGGCGAAGAACTGTTGCCGCTTCTGCATCGACGCCCACTCGGCGATCGCCGCCCGGATCGTCGGCCACGAGGTCGTCGATGCCATCATGGCGGACGTGGACAGCGCGCCGATCAGCGAGCCGGCGCGACGCACACTTCGTTTTCTCGAGAAGCTCACGCTCGAGCCGGATCGCGTCACCACCGAGGATCTGGCTCCGCTGCGTGCCGTGAACATCCGCGACGAGGCGATCCTCGACGCCATCTACATCTGCGGGACCTTCTGCGCGTTGAACCGCCTCGTCGATGCGATGGGATGCACGCCGATGACGCCGAAGCAGATCGACGCGTCGGCGAAAATGCTGCTCGAGAAGGGGTACTGAAACCGGGGCCTGCGAGTGATAATTTATTGTCGTAACAAGCACTTAGCTGCGCATTTGATTCTCCGGTTCGCTTGCGGGAGCCTACCGTTCTGACGGTAGCGGTGGCCTCCGACCGGCGCCGTATTGCCAGTGCGCCATCCCAGCGAGACGCGGCTGTCACACGTCGCCGGCCGATCGGCAAAAAGTTGCGGATGCTCACCTTGGTGAGCTAGTTGCATCAGCCAATGCGATGACCGACTTGTTGTTTTTATTGCTTTGGAGACATTGCCGCCGCCGGCGCGCGTCGTTATGTTGATAGCCAATTGATTGGCCCCGCCGGGTGCGCGGGGCAGAAGGACATCCCCGAGCCACCAGATGCCGAAGCTTGCGAGCCGCGAGAAGTCTCCACGATGCCCTGCACGACCCCAAGCCCGGGTCCATCGCGCCCCTTACCGAATCCCCTTTCGCCATGCCAATACGTATATCGTCTTATCGAGTTCTTATTCGCTGCCTGCTTGCCGCCACGATGGTGGCGGGCTGCGCCAACCAGGTGGCGTCAATCTCCTCTGAACCTGACGCCAGCGTCGCGTTTGCCGCGCGGTCTGTCCCGCCTACCGCTGTCGGCGACGAGCGCGCGGACGCCGCGCCGAACGGGCAGGGCCGAACGCCCGAGCCGACTTCGGCCGGGCGGGCCTGCCCCGACGACATGGTGGAAGTCGAAGGCGATTTCTGCCCGGAGGCGCTGGAGGAGTGCCTGCGATGGATCGACAAGGATCACCAGAATCCGGGCGGTGCCGTCGATCCCAACATGTGTGCGGAGTTCCGATCGCCGTCGCGCTGCCGGTCCAAAGAGCGCGTCCCGATGCACTTCTGCATCGATCGCTACGAATGGCCGAACCGGCCGGGCGAAGTGCCGGCAACCGCGATGTCGTGGCTCGAAGCCAAGGCCGCCTGCGAGGGGGCCGGCAAGCGTCTTTGCAACGGAGAGGAATGGACTTTCGCTTGCGAGGGAGAGGCGATGAAACCTTATCCCTACGGGGACGGCTACCATCGCGACTCGAGCGCGTGCAACATGGACGTGAACCCTTGGATGGACCCGGTCGCGACCCCTTTCGCGCGGCTCGACAAGCGCACCCCTTCGGGAGCCTTCGCAAGTTGTCAATCCGATACGGGCGTCTTCGACCTCACGGGCAACGTCGACGAGTGGGTCTACAACGAGTCCGGTAGCCCGGATCACGTTCCGTACGTCAGCGGGCTCATGGGCGGGCACTGGGTGCACGGCGTACGCAATCGCTGCCGCGCCATCACCGTGACCCACGAGCCCCACTTCTCGTTCTATGTCACTGGAACGCGCTGCTGCACGAACGCGTCCGACTGAGAAGGCCACCGCATCCTTTGGGGTCCCTCGATCGTTGAGGGGGTGAGGCGACAACCATGGATGGCAAGATGCGAACTCTCGAAGGTCGACACGTTCTCGTTACGGGCGGAAGTCGCGGTTTGGGTCTCGGGCTCGTCGAAGCTTTGGTGGCACGCAAGGCACGGGTGACGGTCGTAGCCCGCGATGCGGCGCGCTTGGCCGACGTCCAGCGCCGCTTGGGCGTCGCCGTTGCTCAAGGTGACGTCACCGACCAGGCTCTGGCCCGTGCACTCCTGTGCGACGTGCGCCCCTCGGTGCTGGTCTTGAACGCGGGCGCAACGCCGGCGATGGCGCCTCTTCACGAGCAGACCTGGGAAGGATTCAGTGCGCCCTGGAACACCGACGTCAAAGCCGGTCTTTTTTGGGTCCAGGAGGCCCTACGTTTGCCACTTGCCGATGGCAGCCGCGTGCTCCTCGGTTCGAGCGGCGCGGCGGTCAAAGGTTCGCCGCTCTCGGGTGGCTATGCCGGTGCCAAACGCATGCTGTGGATGATGGCCCATTACGCGAACACGGTATCGGCCGAGCTCCATCTCGGAATCCGCTTTCAGGCTATCATTCCGCAGCAGATGATCGGGGACACGGATCTCGGGCGGGCGGGCGCCGAGGCCTATGCGAAGCGGAAGGGTGTCACGCCCGAGGTTTTTCTCGCCGGCTTCGGTAAGCCGATGTCCCCCAGGGACTTCGGCGAGCACATCGTGACGATCCTGACCGACGTGACGTACGAGAGCGGCACGGCTTTCGGACTCAAGGGGGATACGGGTATCGTGTCGCTCGACGATTAGCACCATGAAGGATGCCGATTCCCTCGTCGCCGAGCTTCAGCAGGGTCGCCAGCGCTTTTTGGCCCTCGTCGCCGACATCCGCCCCGAGCTCCATCGGTACTGTGCACGCATGGTCGGATCGGTCATCGATGGCGAGGACATCGTCCAGGAAACGCTCGCCCGCGCCTATTACGCGCTATCGGAGTTCGAGTCGATGCCACCTCTTCGTCCCTGGTTGTTTCGAATCGCGCACGGTCGCGCGATCGACTATCTCCGTCGGTACGAGCGAAAAATGGGCCAGCCGCTCGACGCGATCGAGGAGACGACCGCGTCGGAGGCGCTCGACGCGGCGGACATGCTGGCACGCGAGGAGGCGCTGCGCGCGGCCGCGCCCCGATTTCTGGAGCTCCCGCCGGCTCAACGGAGCACCGTCATTCTCAAGGACGTCATGGGCCATTCACTCGAGGAGATCGCCGGCCTCTTGGAGTTGAGCGTGCCAGCGGTCAAGGCGG
>WNGA01013208.1_pt1 | contig 12861 bp, 20 predicted proteins | sample 5400061 | NCBI WGS metagenome assembly WNGA01 (sample SAMN13153366, study PRJNA577476) | soil metagenome | isolation source: 100 cm soil or saprolite under grassland replicate 2 | place: USA:California | collected 2016-06-15
CACCAACTGAGCCCATGCCGTCAGATGCACGGATCCAGCATCAGATTCGGCGACGCCAGATTTCGAACAACCCTCATCCACAGGTCTTGACAATATCTCGAGGCGGGGCATGGCGGGACGATCTCCCGCCGCCAGTCCCGCACTCGGCGGATTCAGTAGCGGGTGAGGCTGCCCTTCGCGATGCGCGCAGCAGGCGGCCCCGCCGTTGCTGAGCCGGCCGGTCAGGCCCACCTCGGCGCCGGAGTTCTACGACCACTACCTGCGCCGGCTGACCGAAGGCGGGCTGCCCCAGCAACGCGCCGTCGAGTTGCTGCGCACCGTCACCGCGTACGGATTCGAATTCGCGCTCGCCGAGCTGACGTGGTTGGAGACCGACTCGCCCGACGATCTCCGCAGCTTCCGTCACGTCAGCGAGCGGGTCCCGGCGGGTACGCCCGACCATCGGGTCCGTACCGCGTTACTGGTGTGCACCGGCTGTGACATGAACGCCCAGTTCGACCTCGGCATCGACCTGATGCTGCGTGGTCTGGACGCGGGTGGCTAGCCGGAGCTCATGAAGGTGCCGAACTCGGCGATCCCGTACCGGAGCGCCTCGGCCTGGTCGAGCACCACTCCGGCGACGTCGGGGTGGCGGTCCGCCCAGGCGTGCGCGGCCTCGGCGCTGGTGAAGAAGTTAATGTAGCCGCAGGTCCGGTCGGCCGAGGGACAGCAGGCGTCGCCGGTGGCTCCGGCGTACACCACGGCGGTGTCCGGAGTCCACTGTGCACGATCACCGTCGACTTGGACGGTGATCGCCTCGCCGGTGCCGGGTTCGGTGGTGGTGACGGTGACGGGCCGGCTGAGCATGGCCGAGATGCCCAGTGCGTCGACGGCGCACATCGCGTACACCTGCGGGCCGCCATCCCACGTCACCCGGTGCGCCGTCGGGACCGGTGAGAACGGATAAGCCGCGCGGATCTCGCCGATCGCATCGAAGGCGACGACGTCGCGGTCGGCCAGCTCGGCGATCAGCGCACCGGGGTCGGCGCCCTGGCCACGAGCAGTCCGCTCGATCCCCGCACGCGAGGGTGGTACGCCGGTGGTGGCGAACGTTTCAAGGATGGCCAGGTGCAGCCGCCGCGCCCAGGGGGTGAGCGCGGCCGCCGCACCGGACTTGTTCAGCTCCAGCTCGGGCATGGTCACCTCTGGTTCCTCAATGCCTGCTCAGCGCCGTGAGGGGAAGAAGAAGCTGTGGTGGCAGAACGTCGCCCAGATCCCGGATGTGGATCCGATGTCGACCTGGTCGGCACGGCGCGCCGGCCAGGTGACGACCGCGCCGGCGGGTTCGAAATCGCGGACGCCATCGGGGCGGGCGGTCAGGCGTACGACCTGCTCGGCGCCGGGCGCCTGGGATGCCACCCTGATGGGCCGGTCGAGGATGATCGCGAGGATCAGGGTGTCCAGGGCGCACCAGGCGTAGACCTGGGTGTCGCCGATGGTCATCCGGTGCGGGGTCGGGTTGAGGGTCACGCCGAGCCCGACGATGTCGCCGGCGTCGTTGCGGTCGGTCCAGGCATCGAGGGCCTGGCGCGCCTGGTCGGGGTCGATGCCGAGTTCAGCGATCGCCTGGTCCGTGCGAGCCCGGGTGACCGGGCGACCTTCGGCCAGCAGCTGGAAGGTCCGGGTCATCAGGCGGGTACGGTCTCGGCCGAGGTCGAGCGCCCCTCCGGTGGCGCTCAACTCACTGGTCGAGCCGGTTAGTCGGGTGTTCGTCATCGTCGTACCTCCGTCGTGTGGTCGGACGATGCGACCGTATGGTCTCCCCCCGGAGTGAGGGTCAAGCGCTCTCCCGGCGGCGCCTGGGATTGTTGTCCAGCCAGCCGACGCAGGCCTGCCCATCCAATTCCGCCTGGTGCCTCGCCTGGAACTGTTCGATCCGCTCTCGCATCCGCTCCAGTTCGGCGATCCGTGCGGCGAGGCGTTCCCGGCCTTCGACAGGTGCTTGGCAAGGTGCGGGGCGACAGGTTGGTCGGTGCGTTCGCCGTACACGCGGGCGAGTTGACGGATCTCCGCCACCGTGAGGCCGAGGCTGCGCAGGTTGCCTATCCAGCTCACACACCACAGCGCGTCCTCGTCGAACAGGCGGTAGTTCGCCGAGCTGCGACCGACCGTGTAGATCAGGCCGGTGTCGGCGTACTCCCGAAGGTTTTTGATCGAAAACCCGGTGCGCGCCGATAGCTCCCCGACCGTCATCAAGCGGCTCGGCGCGGATCTTGCTGGCGTCGTGCGGCACGCTCGGCACCGCACCGTGCCCGATGTGGTGTGCATGCGGGCCTCCTACGGGGCGTCGACGGGAGCGGCGGATTCGACGGCGGTGGACTGGCGCCGCCGCGAGTGACGGCTGAGTACGGCGGTCGTGATCGTGGCGGCGAGGACGAGGCCGGCGAGGGCTACGACTAGTAGTTGATGGCTGTGCAGCCAGTCGGCGGTGGCGCCGGCGAGCGGAGCGGGATTCGGTAGACCACGGCCCGGTGTGCCGCCCTGGGTGGTGGCGGGTAGCCAGTAGGCGATGAGATACCCGCCCGCGGCGATCATGATGGCGCCGGTGGCGCGGTGCAGCAGCGGTAGACCGTGGCGCAGGAACCGGGTGAGGGCGCCGCCGGCGACGGCGGTGCCGGTGGTGAGCAGCAGCAGGAGCGTGGCCGCGCCGAGCGTGTAGGCGGCGAACACCGCGAGCACCCCGGGAAGGCTTGCGGTGGTGAGGGCCTGCGCCACCACGGCCAGCAGCAGGGCCAGCGTGCAGCCGAGGGAGGCGATCGCGTACCCGGCGCCGAAGCCGGCGAGCCGCCGGCTCCCGGTGCCGCGCCGGGCCAGGCTGGTGAGTCTGCTCGGCAGGCGGAGCGGAATCTGCCGGCCCAGCAGCGTGACCAGGCCAGCGAGGACGAGCAGCCCGCCCACCACCAGCGCTAACCACGGCGCGACCGTCAGGACCGCGCGGGCGCCCGCGGTGATGAGCAGCCCGACGGCGACCAGGGTGCCGGCGTAACCGGCGGTGAGCGCGAGACCGGCGCGCAGGCCACCACTCAGCCTGGTTGCCCAGCCGATGCGACCCGCCGCGGCGGCGGTGTCGAGGTGGTACGCGATCCATGCGGGGAGCACCGCGAATCCGCACGGGTTGGCCGCCGAGACGAGGCCGGCGCCGAAGGCGAGAGCGAGCAGCCCGATCACTGCTTGGTCGCCTCGTCGATGGCGGCGAGGATGTCGGCGGCGGGCGCGTCGGTGACTCGGTAGGTGACCGTACCGGCGGCGTCGACGACGACCACGGTGCTGAGTGCGGTCACCTGCCACGCCTGCGCCAGCTCGGCCGCCCCCTTGGACACCATGGGCAGGGACTTGTCACCGATGCGGGCACGGAATGTCTCGATGGCCGTGCGGGGCTCGGTGGGGTCGAGGTCCACGAGTAGGAAATCGGCCTTGTCGGTGGCCTGCCTATGGACTTTCACCACCGCCTTGCCGGCGGCCAGGCAGCTGCCGCAGGTGGCGGAGAAGAAGAACACCACCGCCGGCTTGCCGTCCGGGATCCGCACCGTCTTGCGATCGATCGTGGTACGTGCCGCGGTCTTGGTGTCGCCGTCGGTCGTCGCGGGCCGGTGGGTCCCGCTCAAGCCGTTGCAGCCGGTGAGCACGATCAGGGTGACAAGTGCGGTGACCAGCGCGATCGTACGGGAGCGATTGCTCATCGGCGGGTGCTCTCTTCGCCAGAGGTCGTCTCTGAGTCCCTTGGCGCAGGCCGCTCGGAGTACTCAGCGCCGCCGCGGTTAGCGCGGCGCAGCAGCCAGGCCACGGCGGCCAGGACGAGCAGCGCCAGCCCGGCCATGACCAGGTACGGGCTGGCCAGCAGCCCGCCCGCGACGCCGCTCAGCGCGCCCAGACCGCCGGCGAGGATGATCAGCTGCACCGTGCAGCAGACCGCCAACGCGCCGATAGCTCCGGCGGCGAGCCGCTTGTCGTTCGCGTCCATATCGGTTCACTCCCGGTCGATCCGCTCGCACGCCGCGAGCGCCGCGCAGTTGTCCGCCGCGAGGGCGTGGGCGAGCATCACCAGCTGTCCCACGCGCGGGTCGGTCACCGTGTAGAACACCTTGCGTCCGCTGCGGCGCGGCTGCACGTACCCGCAGTCGGCCAGGCACGCCAGGTGGGTGGACACCCGGCCTTGCGACAGGCCGACCTGGGCCACGCACTCGGAGACGGTGTGCTCTTCGTGGAGCAGGAACTCCAGCAGCCGCAGGCGGGTCGGATCGCCCAGGCCGCGGAAGAACTTCGCCAGCACGCCCACCCCGTCACGGGTCGCGGGCAGCAGCCGCGCGTCAGCGGTCTGCGTCATGGGCCCTCCCATCCCGAGTGGCAAAGCAATCTGCTTAGGCAGATGATATCTGCTTAAGCGGATACTATGCTCCAAGAAAGCATCCGGCAAGGCGGATGATTGTCGCCGCTCGACTCAGGAGGCAATGGCATGGCGTACGACCTGGCGGTCATCGGTTCGGGAGGTGGCGCCTTCGCCGCGGCGATCGCCGCCCGCCGCATGGACAAGACCGTGGTGATGATCGAGCGCGGCACCGTCGGGGGCACCTGCGTGAACACCGGATGCGTACCGTCCAAGGCGCTGCTGGCCGCCGCGGAGGCGAGGCACGTGGCGCTGGACGCGGCGCGGTTCCCGGGGATCGCGGCGACCGTGCCCGAGGTGGACTTCGCAGCCCTGATCGCCGGCAAGGCCGGGCTGGTCGAGCGGATGCGCGCGGACAAGTACGTGGATCTGGCCGCCGAGTACGGATGGCAGATCCTCACCGGCACCGCCCGGTTCGCCGGCGGCCCGGCCGCCCCGGTACTGCACGTGGACCTCGCAGACGGCGAGACGACCACGATCGCGGCCGCCCACTACGTGGTGGCGACCGGGTCGGCGCCATGGGCGCCGCCCATCGACGGACTCGCCGAAGCTGGGTACCTGACCTCGACCGCCGCGATGGAACTCGACGCGCTGCCGGAGTCGATGGTCGTGATCGGCGGCAACGCGGTCGGGCTGGAGCAGGCCCAGTTGTTCGCCCGGCTCGGAGTCCAGGTCACGGTGGTGGAGGCCCTCGACCGGCTCGCCCCGTACGAGGAGCCGGAGATTTCCGAAGCGATCGAGAGTGTGTTCGCCGACGAGAACATCGGCGTGCTCACGGCCGCCACGGTTACCCGGGTACGCCGAGGCCCGGACGGCTATCAGGTCAGCGTCACCACTAGCGGCGGGGACGAGAAACAGCTGTCCGCCGGGCAGCTGCTGGTCGCGACCGGCCGGCGCTCCGTCACCGGCGGCCTGGGCCTGGACGCGGTGGGCGTGAAGACCGGAGATCGCGGTGAGGTCCTCGTCGACCGGCAGCTGCGTACCGACAATCCGCGGATCTGGGCGGCCGGCGACGTCACCGGCCACCCGCAGTTCGTCTACGTCGCCGCCGCCCACGGTGCACTGATCGCCGACAACGCTTTCCACGCGGCGGGCCGTACCATCGACTACCACCACCTGCCCCGGGTCACCTTCACCGCCCCCGCGATCGCCGCCGCCGGCATCACCGACGCGGATGCGGTGGCCGCGGGAATCCGCTGCGACTGCCGCGTCCTGCCGCTGGAGTACGTCCCCCGCGCGGTCGTCAACCGCGACACCCGCGGCGTGATCAAGCTCGTCGCCGAGGCCGGAACCGGGCGGCTGCTCGGCGTACACGTGCTCGCCGGCGGTGCCGGAGACGTCATCGCCACCGCCGTATACGCCCTCGCTAACCAGATGACCGTGCACCAGATGGCCGACCTGTGGTGCCCATACCTGACCATGGCCGAGGGCCTCAGACTCGCCGCCCAGACCTACACCCGCGACGTATCCAAGCTGTCCTGCTGCGCCTCGTGATCCGACCGATACGGCCGTAGGGCGTGACGCAGGTCAGATGCGGCTCGCTTCGGCGTTTCCCAGGGGAAGGGGGAAGGGCCGGCGCGGGTCGGGTCTTCCAGGATGCAGCGGGGCTCCCGTGCTGAGGAGACCGTGGTGAGCGACCAGACGGACCTCGGCGGCGCCGAGCCGCCGCCGCCGACCTTTGAGCAGCTGGACGAGGAGGCGCGCAGCCGGCCGAAGTCGCTGCGGCTGCTGCCCAGGATCGTCCGCGACGCGTTCAGTCTCGTCTGGCAGGCCTCGCCCCGGGCGTTGGTCGCCAGCATCGGGTTGAAGCTGGTCAACGGCCTGGCCCTGGGTGTCGCGCTGCTGCTCGGCCGCAACCTGGTCGCCTCGGTGCTGGCCGCCGGCGCCCACCAATCGGGGTTCCTCACGGTCGCGCCACAGTTGGCCGCGGTGATCGGGCGGTGATCGTCCGGGCCGTCAGGCGGTGAGCCTGCACGGCGGCGTGCTTGGCGTCAGGCTGTTCGAAACGCCCCGGCAGCAAGCCCGTGCGCTGGGATCTCCTCCATGACGGCGATCCTGCACAGGCCATAGAGTCACCGAGCATCACCGGCGCGATGTGGACGTAGAACTCATCGATCAGTCCACGTTCGACGCATTGCCGGGCGACGTTGGACCCGAACACCTCGATGTTCTTCCCGCCCGCGGCGGCGAGGCCGGTCTCGACGGCCTCGGCGATGTCACAGTTCAGGAAGGTGAAGTTGGCGTAAGGCTGCGCGTCTTCTGGATGGTGGGTCAGCACGAAGATCGGGGCCGCTCCAGGCGCCGCCATACGGCCTTCGGTTCGCCTCGGGCTGCCGGTTGTAACGGCCGGCTCCTCCAAGGTGGAGCCCGGCGCGGTGCCGGCGCGCGACACCACCCTGAGCTGGGCAACCTTCACCGACGCCGCCAACGAGGCGGGGCTCTCCCGGCGCTACGGCGGCATCCACTTCGAACAAGCAGACCTCGACGCCCGCGGCACGGGCCGGGCCTGCGCCCAGATGACCTGGGCCCTCGCGCAGCGGTATTTCACCGGCACCGCATGACGAGAAACGGTCGGTCGACGCGACAACCGTCACCTCGTCGCGGGACGGAAGGCGACCACGCAGCTCGCGGGCCGCGGCGATACCGCAAAAGCCACCGCCGAGTACCAGGAGACGAGCCGTCGGTCGCCTCCGCGGTCCTGCCGATCGTGGCGTGACCGTATCAATGCAGGTAGGTCTAGTCGCCGGCCTCGGCACTGATGCCTTCGGGATCGAGGATGGTGATTCTGCCGCGGGAGAGTCGAAGTAGACCGCGGTCTGCGAGGTCGTTGAGGGCCTTGGTGGCGGTTTCGCGGGAGGTGCCGACGAGGGCGGCGAGTTGTTCGTGGGTGAGCCGCACCTGGGTGGTACGGGAGAGCCGGTGCTGCTGCCGGGCGAGGGTGGCCAGGGTGGTGGCGATCCGCTGCGGGACGGACTTGAACACGGTGTCGGACAGCCGTCGCTCCATCTCGATGAGCCGTTCGCCGAGGATGGCGGTGATCCGGGCGGCGATGCGCGGGTCGGACAGCAGGAACCTGTGTACGTCCTCGCGGCTCATCACGCAGACCACGGCCTCGTCGATGGCTTCGGCGTAGTTGTCGTACATGCGCTGGCCCAGCAGCACCATCTCCCCGAAGATGGTGCCGGGGGTGATGATCGCGGTGGTCAGCGCCCGGCCGTCGGCGGCGATCCGGAAGACCCGTACTCGGCCGCTTTTGAGGATGAACAGGGTCTGCACCGGGTTGTGGGGAGAGTAGAGCAGTTCTCCGGCGGCGTACGTGCGCATCGGCGCCGCGGCGGCGATGGCATCCATCTCCGCCTGCGAGAGGTCGGCGAAGATGTCCACCTCGGACATGCAGTACGTGCGGTCATAACCGGCCGCTATCCGCTCCACGTGTCTGCTCTCCTCGCGGCGTCCCGGAGCCCACGGCGGTGGCACAGCGCCCCACGCCGGTCGTCGCAGGCCCTCTACCAGACAGTACGGCTGCCGCGTGGTGACCGCAGCAACGCCGGCGGGTTCACCCTCACCGAGTGGGTCCGCGGCCCTTGCGAGGTCCGACCGCGCAGCCGGTCGGGTCGGCTGCGCGGTGGCTGGTTGGGGGTCGGGGTATGTCACGGCGCTCGCCCCAGGGTCGGCCGGGGGCGTTACCCGCGGCTGAGCCGCGGCTGTACCAGGGCGTACCCGACACCGAGGATCAGGCCGTAGAGCAGGTGGCCCATGAGGGACTGCCAGGCGGTGGTGTTGAACATGAAGACGTCCATGCCGAGCCAGGCGGGCATGATGATGAGCGCGCCGAGGACCCACCAGAGCACGCCGTACCCGAGGCCGATCAGCGCACCGGCGCCGAGCCGGCTCGCCCACGCGCCGAACAGTACGGCGTAGACGGCGCCGAACAGGGCCGAGTTGAACAGGTGCACCAGCCAGCCCATCGCGACGGCCTTGCTGCCGATCAGCATCGCGACCATCGGCATCATGCCCACGGCCTGCATCAGGATCCCGAACACGATGCCGCCTGCGAGGCCTCCGATCACACCGGCGATCAGCCGGGTGGGCAGTGCGGTGGTGAATGGGTGAGCGCTTGCGGTAGTCATGGTCTCGCCTCCGTTTCAGTGGTTATGAGGCGACGCTAGGCAGCATCGGTGTCCCGCTTCGGTGACCGCGCTCACACATCAGCCGCCTCATCGGTGCCGGCACTCGGCCTCGGCCTTGACCGCGGCGAGAGACTCCGCGACGGCGGCTTCCCAGCGCTTGGCGACGAGGTCTGCCCAACGGGCCCCGATCCCCCATCCGTCGGCGCCCAGTTCGCCGGCGTACGCCAGGCGGGTTCCCGTCCCGCGGTCTGTGAGGGTGAAGCGTTCCACCACGTACGGCACGGGCCCGCGTACCAGCTGGAAGTCGATGGCGTCGGGGCGGGCGAACCGTACGGTCTCGACGGTGCGCGCCACGAGCCGCCCTTTGACCGGCGTGTAGTGCGCGGCGAGTACGGTGTCGCCGCGGCGTTCCCGCACCTCGATCTTTTCGCGTTGCTGCCGGGTGGCCCGACCGACGTACGGCTGGGCGATGATGTCGAAGACGAGCTCGCGCGGCGCGGCGATCTCGACGGTCTGCGGGCCGAGCGGACGGACCCGGCGGCCGATGCCCAGATCGAGGTGCAGCCTGCCGGTAACCAGTCCGAGGTACCCGAGCCCAGCGGCCGCCGCCGCGCCCACCACCGCGATCAGGATCCAGCCGCTCATCGGGCCACCTGATCATCGGGAGGTCCGCCAGGTTTCTCCGCGACCAGCAGGGCGTAGCCGAGTGCGCCGTCGGCGACCGCGGCGCGGGCGGCGTCCAGCACGGGGCCGGCAGTGTCGAAGTCCAGCCCGAGCGCCTCGGCCTGGGGTCGGGCGGTGATTCGTACCATGCCGAGTCGGGCCTCGATCTGGTCGATCATCCGACTCATCGCACCCTCGTGCGATTCGGTGTGGCTCACCCGCAGCCCGGCGGCGGTGAACAGCGCGGCGTACTCGGCGAGGGGGCGGGCATCGGCGACGCACGCGAGCCACGCCGCGACCCCGCCCAGTTCGGGCGGCAACCGCTTCGGCTCGGCCACCACGTCGGCGATGCCGAGCCGCCCCCCGGGGCGCAGCACCCGGGCCAGCTCGGCGCTGGCGGCCGGCTTGTCGGTGAAGGTGCAGAACGCGCACTCGCACACCACCGCGTCGAAGCTGTCGTCCGGGTACGGCAGGTGTTCGGCGTCCGCGACGGCGAAGTCGACCCGGTCGTCGAGTCCCAGAGCGTCGGCGGCGCCCGGGCCAGCGCCAGATTGGCCGCGGAGAGATCCACGCCGGTTACCCGTACCCCATTTCTTGGGCGAGCAGCAGCGCGGTGCCGCCGCGGCCGGCAGCGACATCGAGCACGACGGCGCCGGGCTGCAACGCCAGGCGGGCGGCGAGCCGGCGGGTCAGAGCAAGACCCCCGGGATGGTACGAGTCGCCGAGCAGCAGCGCCACCACATCCGAGGAGCACGCGTCCGCGCAGCAGGTCTTCAGATCGTCGGTGGCCGTCATCGGATCCGCCTCCCCACGTTGGTGCTGTCGAGCGCGACTCGCCGCTGGGGGTCGCGTGCGATCTTGGACCCGTACGGCGAGTCGGCCAGCAGTGGCTGGATCGGCAGCGCGTTCGGGACCACGTCCGCGACGGCGACGCCGGACATCTGCTCGCGTACCTGTTCCCGGTAGCCGACGGAGTTGTACGCGCAGAACGGGATCAGCCGCCCGTCGGGGGTGATCTCCTCGACGCAGCACTTCATCAGCTGTTTGACATTGAGCGTGTACGGGTCAAGGAAGTCCTGGGATCACGATCATGAACGCGCGGTCGGTGAGGTTGGCGACCGCCTCGGGCAGGTTCACCCCGCAGGCGTCGGCGCAGTCGAGGGCCACCGCGGCGACTCTGATCCGGGCCTCGGTGATGCCGGTGCCCATGAACGCCGACGCGGACCACAGTTTCTCGAGGGCTTCCCGGATCTCAAAGTCGGGCACCACCCGGTTGGTGACATAGCCGAGATACTCCTCGACGTTGAGTAGCCGGGGAATCGGCACGACCCCGAAATCCGGCTCGCCCCGGGGCACCTTGGGTGAGCAGGTACGTGATCGACCGGCAGGTGGGGAAGCAGCACGGCACCGGGAAGAAGTCGGTGGGCTTGAACCACTGCGGCCGCTGGGCGGCGATGCCGTGGATGATGTCGGAGTTGGTCAGCCGGGTCAGCGGGTCGAACTCGACGTGCCGGCCGGAGTGGGTGACCGGCTGGAACGCGACCGACCGTACGGCGGGGTGGGCTAGGGCGTGTCCTGTAGATCTTGGTTGCTGATTCGGCTACTGATCATGTGGTGGTGCGACGTGGTGAGTTGACCGATCAGGCGTGGACCCAACTCACCCGGTGTCCAACCCACCGAATTGTGCCGCTGGGCTGGCCGGCGCTCGTCGCAGACCACGCCGTACAGTTCGCGCCGGCTGACCGGGGTGTCCAGCGTGGCGCAGCCGCCCGGTCTGTCCGGTCCAGCCGGTGTCGCGCCCCCGAAACGCCGCCGCGGTGACGCTGACGGTCTCAGCTGGCCCCACCCGGATGGCTTGGAGTGGACCCACCGACGCATGGAACACTGCCGCACGAAGTGACGTTCAATCACGTCAGTTCGCCAGCCGCGCGCCAAGCTCGTGTGCTCGTCACGCGCACTCTGCGGCAGATCCGTCCGTTCGAAGGCTGGTTGGCCTGTCACATGCCCGTGTTGCGTCGCTGCTCGCGCACCACTATTGACTATGGGTTAACCATAATCAATAGTGGTGCAGGTGGGTTCCACCGATGGCAAGGCGACCCGCTCGTACCGGTCGAGTCACCGTGAGGCGGGGGCGCGGCGCACCAGGCAGCGCGTCCTTCAGGCTGCGGGGTCGGTGTTCGTGGCGCGTGGGTACGCGGGCGCGACTCTCCGCGCTATTGCGGCGGAGGCTGGCGTCTCCGTGCCGACGGTCGAGCTGTTGTCCGGCACCAAGGCGCGGCTGCTCAAGGCGGCGATCGATGTCGCGATCGCCGGCGACGACGAACCGGTAGCTGTGCTCGACCGGGGGGCCGTGTTCGAAGGGTCGTCGAGGACCCCAGAACTCGCCGAGCTGACCGAACAGATGATCCGGCAGCGGGCGATCACGGCCGGGTGGATCGTCGACGGCCTGGCCGGCAAGGCCGACCTGCACGACGAACTCACCCGGCAGGACGCAGTGGACACCATGTGGCTGCTGATGGAGCCGGCGGTGTTCGACCGGCTGGTCCGCCACCGGCGCTGGTCCGTGGACCGGTACCAGGACTGGTTCGCCCGTACCGCCCGACGACTACTGGTCGCCGACACCCCGCCGTCCAGGCCGCGCTCGGCCAGAAGGAGGAGATCGCCGTGACTCGACCCGACATCCACCGCAGGATCCAGCCGCCGCCGCACGGCCAGATCGGATACCTGCAGCTCCCGGCACTCGACGTAGCCCGGTCCGCGGCGTTCTACGAGACGGTGTTCGGCTGGTCGGTCGGACTGGGGTACGGCAGCTTCGAGGCACCCGCAATGATCGGCCAGTTGACCACCGACCTCAAGCCCGCCGCCTCCGGCGGCCCGGTCCTGTGGATCTGCGCCGACGAGCTGCAGCCCACGCTCGGCAAGGTAGTCGCCAACGGCGGCACCGTACGCGGCCGCCCCCGACTCGACAACGGGGAACGCTGGCTCGTCGAGGTCGACGACCCGGCCGGCAACCGGATCGGAATCGTCGTCCTGGCCCGTACCGCCCGGTCCCAGACCATGATCGCGGTACGCGACGTGGAAGCCTCCAGCCGTTGGTACCAGGAGCTGCTCGGCCTGCGCAGCGACCACGGCGGCCCCGAGTACGAGCGGCTGCTCGCCGACGGGGACCTCGTCCTGCAGCTGCACCACATCGGGACCGAGCACCATCACGGTCCCGTGGCTGACGCGGACGGCGCGGTCGGGAACGGCGTACTGCTGTGGCTCGGTGACGTGTCCGACTTCGACGGCGTCGTCGCCCGCGTCGCACAACTGGACGCGACCGTGATACGCCCACCGCACCGCAACCCGCCCAACGGCCAGGGCAACGGGCCCGGCCATCGCGAGATCTGGCTGCGGGATCCCGACGGGTACACCGTCGTGGTGGCCAGCCCGGACGGCGAGGCGTACGAGCCGGCAACCTCGGCCATGTAAGCCTCCCAAAGGGATCGCCCATCACGCCGCACCGGCACCGGCCAACGATCGCAGTCACGCCGCGGCCTGGCTCCAGTGCGTGGACGGACGCGTTCGCCGACGGCAGTATCGATGGCACGGCTGACTGCAGGCGGCAGCGGCACGACAGCGACCTTGTCGCCTTTGCCGCGCACC
>WNGA01034323.1_pt1 | contig 12860 bp, 6 predicted proteins | sample 5400061 | NCBI WGS metagenome assembly WNGA01 (sample SAMN13153366, study PRJNA577476) | soil metagenome | isolation source: 100 cm soil or saprolite under grassland replicate 2 | place: USA:California | collected 2016-06-15
CGCTAATGCTTCTATCTTTCTTAAATCTTCAGAAATGAATGCTGCAGAAGGTTTCAATGCTCCAACCTTAACCGTTGCATACTTATCAGGTTTAGGTTTTATAGACGTCCTCCTGTTATAGGGCAGTGATTCAATTGCAAAGGTTTCCCCTTCTGTAAAACCACTTACTATTATATCCAATCTTTCTCCAGGCGTCATTAATACTTCAGCAACTTCTTGTTGTAAAAAGAACAGAATACTGAAGTGAAATAATAAGGAATTTACCCATTCATCTTACAAAAAATTTTTTCTTTAAAAAAAATTCTGTTTCAGGATCAGACAGTCTAATTTTTCGTCATCACTTCATCCAAATTCAATATCGCATTTGCCACAACCAATGTAGCTGTTTCAGCATTCGTTTGTGTACTCATCCGCCCGAGCATATTGCCGCCAGGAGAACAGATATTACCAACAATATTTTTTTCATGCGAAGTGCGTACAAAACCGGTTTGATTATTTGGATGATTACTACACGACATTTTATAATTGCGCTTCAATTTTGTTAGTAAAGCGACCTCAAAGGGATCAAATGTTGCAGGTGACAACACCTGCGACGGCGAGGCCTTTTTAGCAAGAGTAATTTTAGTTCTTCTTTTTTATAACCCTGTGAAACAATTTTTCTGCATTTGTACGATATATTTTATCTATTACTTCACGTGGCAATTTCAAGCCTTTAAACCCGCCTTCAAATTGCGATGATTGCATTTTTTCATCTGTTGTAAAAAACTTCCAGTCATTAAGCCAGGTATCATGAGCTTCTTTTTTAACTAATGAATCACTTTCAGAGCCGGTTACAAGAATATCGGTAGCATATAAAAGCCTGCCCTGGTATTTAATACAAAAGTCATGAACTTTTTGCCAATTGGTTTTTGCCTGGTATTGAAGATGAGAGATACGTGCAGCCATATCTACAGCCATGCTAGTGAATTTATCCAGCCGCTTTGCCAGTTCATCCACGCTCCATTCCAAAACTTCCCAAATGTGCACCTATAAATTGCAGGTCCGGGTGTTTTTCAAGCATATGATCTCTTGCCCTTATCTGATCTTCATAAGGTGGAAACTCGGGATGCAAATACATATGATATTTGGGGTTTTCCCTGAAATAACTTTGATCTCCCTTTATAGTCATTTTGTCAAGAGGTAACCAACAATTTTTAGGTTCTCCAAGATGTCCTATTACAGGAATATTATTTTTTACAATAAAATTTATTACAGGATCAAAACGGGGGTCATCAATCATAACCAGCTTACCGTTTTTATCTTGCAGGCTCATTCCTATAACTTTATATATTTTAACCGCTATCGCTCCGCTGTCAAAAGAATTTTTTAAATAAGCAATAGTTTGTTCCTGCCAGTTATCCTTATTAAAGTTCCTGATGGAAAAAGTAGTTGCATAGGCGATACGGTCAGGGAATGCGCTTATTTGATGTAAAGCATACTTTTGTTGTTCTTCCATTGGCGGTGGGTCATTTACATCATCCCAGTTTATTGTGACCAGGCGAAAATTATCTTCCTCTGCTTGTTTTAAAAAAGTATTCTTATCAGTATTAACATGAACGTGTGCATCATACTTTTCAACCGTTTTAAAATCAGCCATGGTGTAATACTGCAGATCTGATTTTTTTTCTGCTGGCTTTTTTGGTTGCGTGTAATTTTGAAAACAACAAGCAAGAAGAGGTAGGCTGATTAATTTAATACAGGTAAAAATTTTCATAAGCTAATTTATTCTATTTTGACGAGTCATAGCCTTCTTGAAATGAGTGATCATAGCTTGGAAATTTTTTGTTACAAGCTTAGGTACTACTGTTAAGATCGTACTCCCGCTTGTTCAGTAACATTGCCGGTTTCTTGGAATTTCTTTTGTGTTTTTTCAAGAATGTTGCCGAAGTTCTAAATTCCCCTTCAGTGCAATGTCTCCTAAATGGCTTTGGGGGTATGTAGGGATATTGCAGCAATATCATTACAAAACCACACCAACTAATTTCTTAACTTCCCTCTTTACCGAAGGAGAAGATTTTATCAAAACATAATTGCAATTTCCTGTAACCGACAAATTATTAAATGCTGACTGCAAAAATAAAAAACTACAGGTGGCTGGTTGTGGTCTTGTTGTTTTTTGCGACTACCATAAATTATCTCGATCGCCAAATAATAGGCTTGTTGAAACCTATCCTGGAAAAAGAATTTAACTGGACGGAAACTGATTTTGCGCATATTGTTATGGCATTCACTGCCGCCTATGCAATTGGTCTCTTGTCCTTTGGCTGGATAATAGATAAAATAGGTACCAGGCTCGGTTATACAGTTATAATTATAGTTTGGAGTATTGCCGGGATGCTTCATGCTTTGGCGCGGAGTGCTTTTGGATTTGGCGTGGCACGTGTAGGATTAGGGTTAGGAGAAGCCGGCAACTATCCCGCCGCTATGAAAACTATAGCCGAATGGTTTCCTAAAAAAGAAAGAGCATTAGCGACGGGATTTTTTAATGCCGGAACAAGCATCGGCGTAGTGGTCGCCTTGCTTATTGTTCCTTTGATTCTACGCCATTATGGCTGGCAGGAAGTTTTCTGGATCACGGGTGCATTGGGTTTTGGCTGGTTAATATTTTGGTGGAGATTTTACAATATCCCATCAAAACAAAAGCGATTATCGGCTGAAGAGTATGCTTTTATATGGAAAGGACAGGATGTTGAAATTGATAAAGCAAGTGCAGCTCGCACAATAAAATGGCAGAAATTATTTTTGTTTCCACAAACATGGGCAATGATTACCGGTAAAGGTCTTATTGATCCTATCTACTGGTTTTTTTTATTTTGGTTGCCATCTTATTTCTTCTCTGCTTTTAGTCTTGATCTTAAAAAACCAAGTTTGCAATTAATGTTTATTTATGCGGCTACCACTATTGGGAGCATTGCAGGCGGATATTTATCATCATGGTTAATTAAAAAAGGTTGGCCCGTATTAAAAGCGAGAAAAACAGTTCTCATCATATTTGCATTGCTGGAGCTATCAATGATTCTTGCACAATTTGCAAAAGAGGCATGGGTTGTAGTAGGTCTTATAAGTTTTGCAGTTGCGGTGCACCAGGCATGGGCCACTAATGTATTTACCATGGCCTCTGATATGTTTCCCTCTGAAGCTGTTGGCTCAGTTGTGGGTATCGCGGGTATGAGTGGCGCGGTAGGAGGCATCTTATTCCCCATACTAATTGGAGGCTTGCTGGATAGCTATAAAACAGCAGGAAATATTGCAGGCGGATATCATGTTATATTTACTCTTTGCGGATGCACATATTTGATTGCATGGACGATCATTCATTTACTTACCCGCAGATCTGAAAAAGTAAAACTTAGCGAATTAACCTGAATGAAAATTTATTTTCACTTCTTACTATATCCATTCCTAACATTCTTTACTTCCAGCGTACTCACATCCCCGGCATTGTTGCCAAAATTATTTCTGATATACGTTGCTATAGAGGCAATTGCGTGATCATCTAATATTGCACTATGAGGAGGCATAATTCCATTGAACGTTTTTCCATTTACTTTAATCGCTCCCTCCATGCCATTCAGCAATACACTGATGAGCCGGTTTTTTTCACCTGTAACATATTCAGAACCGGCAATTGGAGGGAACCGGTTATTATCACCTTGGCCGTTACGCTGATGACAGCTCACACAATAGGTTTTATAGAAAATGCTCCCTGCCAGTTCATCTCCTATGTTAAGATTATCGGCAACCTCATTGGGTGTTTTTATGTATGACCTTGATTTTCGTTTCTCCATTTCAGCTAATTCATTTTCACCGAATTTATTCTTATTGCCTTTATACATTACCCGCCATATCTTTCCTTTATTTGACTCTGAAATATACAATGATCCATCAGGACCAGTTGCCAGCCCCATTGGTCTGTACATTGCATCACTTGTATTTATAACTGTATCCACGCCCGTAAAACCATCCGCAAAAACTTCCAGCTTTCCTGTAGCTACTCCATTTTCAAAAGGAATAAAGCAAACAATATAGCCCGCTTGTGGATAGGGAGAGCGGTCTGTTGAACCATGAAAAGCCACAAAAGCCCCATTCTTATAACGTTCAGGAAATTGATCGCCATTATAGAACAGCACATCCATAGGTGCCCAATGACCCGGAAAAGCCATCACAGGTATATCAAATTGACTGGCTCTTCCTACTATTTTGCCATCCCCTCCGTATCCGGGTTGTAAAACATTTTTTCCTTGCATCTGATCGTAATAGGCATAGGGCCAACCGAAGTTGGATCCATCTTTTACTTTTATTAATAATTCTGCTGGAAGCATAGCAGCTTGCCATAATGAATATAGCTTGGGATAAATGGTATGGAAGTTATCTATCCCGTTCACAACAGCATACAAATTTTCGTCGCGTGAATTCCATTGCATTCCTACAACACTTCGAATCCCGGTAGAAAATTTAAGACCATCCTTTTGCATCTGATTAGTTTTATCGGCTCTGAACCGCCAGATGCCTGCATGATTTTCCAGTTCGGGGCAAGGATCTAATCCGTGTCCTTCCGGTATTCCAACGGGACCAAATTTTTTAATATCCTGACATGCATCAGAGGGGGATCCGAAAGGAACATACATATATCCTTTATTGTCAAATGCTACCGGTTTTGTAGTGTGCCAGTTGTTTACTACATTCTCATCTTCATCAGTCAGGATTACCTCAGTCTTACTGTCCGGAATTAATTTTCCGGGTGTTAATTTATTTCTCAGTACCTGTTGTACAGTACTTGTGTACAAATAACCATCATGAATGGTGATACCAACCGCCAAACTTCCTTCATCTTTATAATCGCCAAAGTAAAGTGCAGAATCAGCCCTGCCATCGTTATTGAGATCACGAATGCCTACTGTACCTCCGGCACCGTTCATTGCGTCGTTATAAGTAAGCTTCACATATATGTCACCATTATCGTTAACTGCAAGATGACGGGCCGGGCCAATGCTATCAACAACTACTAATGCTTCAAAATTTTCGGGAAGGAGTAAGCCTCCATTATCTGTGTCTCCCTGAGGCAAATGCAACGGCTGTTTACATGCAACTAAACATGCGGCCGTTATACTTGTTAAGATCGTTTTATGTAACAGGCGGTACATGTCTTTCTTTATGGGGAGTTTATTAATTAAAAGCGATCTCCACCTATGATAACAATGAATGAGATTTACGATAATTAGTTTGTTTATTCATCAAAGATGAAGGATTTTTTTTGATCGCTGCCCTGACATCCATATTAATTAAGTTGCGGCACTCCATTCAAATCCTTTGTCAAAGAACACTCATCTCTTAATAGCTATCTAAGATATTGTCCTACGTTGAGCCTACTAAAGTCTGTGCCTTCAAAAACTTCGGCTTGCCCTTCCGGTTTGGAAAAAAAATCTCCATCTATTCTCTTTTTTCTTTGATCAGCATTCGTAATATTCAACCATCTGCTTTATTACTATCCTCTGCAAACGGATAGTATTTTTTTTCCAAAAACCTCTTCGGTTGTCCGTCAGTTCATATGTATATCTAAGTTAAGGGCCTTAGCACGCCAGTTACAAGAAAATAACACATAAAATGTTACGCGATAAGCATCAAACAATGCAGATTTACGCTAAAGTAAACGATAAGAAGATTAGCATTAATATAATGAAACGGTTATTCAAGATACTTTTTCAATTGAAAGGCCGCGTGTGATTTCAAGATTTTATTAACGCAATTAACGTGATCAAATTATTCGATAAAATTTATTCAAGCATACAAAATTAATTACCAATCTCAACATTACTAATTTTAAGTCTTTGCATTAGAAAATTGTATAGTATCAGGCTGCTAAACTCTTTTTTAAATTTTAAGAAGGTAAACACCAAAACCAACTATATGAATTCTAAAACTCTAAGGCTTTTTCTGCTGCTCCTTATGAGTGTATCATTTGAAGTCTATGCAATAAAAGCTGTTGCTCAACAAGCTTCTCAAGAAAAAAAAGTAAGCGGTAATGTAACTGATGAAAACGGAAATGGTTTAGCTGGTGTAAGTATTACACTTAAAGGGACTACCAAAGGTACTTCCAGTGACTCAACCGGTTTTTTTACTATTAATGTGCCTGAAAAAAATGCAGTTTTATTATTTACATATTTAAGTTACTTACCCAAAGAAATTAAAGTTGGGAATAGTTCATCAATTAATATTCAATTATCTCCCGATCCAAAATCAAAAGAGTTGGGTGAGGTAGTGGTAGTTGGATATGGCACTCAGCGGAAAGTCGATCTTACTGGTGCTGTTTCTTCCGTAGTAAGGAAGGATTTTGTAAACAAACCATTTACCAGTCCTGACCAAATCTTGGGTGGCCGTGTTCCGGGAGTTAACATTGCCAACAGAAGCGGTGATCCCGGTGCGCCTATTGATGTCCGTATTCGGGGAGTAGGCACAACAGGTACCAATCAGCCTTTATGGGTAATTGATGGTGTACCCATTGTTCAGACTACCAATGTTACTGTCAATACAGGTTCTTCAACAGAAACAAATCCGTTAGCTGGTATTAATACCAATGATATTGAATCAATTGATGTTTTGAAGGATGCTTCTGCTACGGCTATTTATGGGGCAAGAGCTGCAAATGGTGTGATCATTATAACTACCCGAAGAGGAAAAGAAGGAAGAACATCCCTCACTTATGATGGTTTTTATGGCATTCAGTATGTTCCTGAAAACAGGCGCTTTGATGTACTGAATGTTGATCAATATATAGCTCTTCAGGCTGAATTGGGAAGAGACCTTTCACAATTTGCCGGCAAACCTTTTGTTGACTGGCAGGATGCGATTTTTCAAAATGGACCTGTTAACAGCCACAATTTAACCATTAGTGGAGGATCACAGAAAGCTACCTTTAATGTAGGTGCAGGCTATCTTGATAATATCGGAGTTGAACTTGGACAGAGTTTTAGAAGACTTTCCCTGAAGGTTAATTCAGATATAAATGTAGGTAAGTACTTTAAATTTGGTGAATCAATTTTAATTAGCGCGGTGAACAGGCTTACGCAGTCTGAAAGTGGTTTATTTGCCGCGTATAATGGAGCGCTCAATGCTCCCTATTATGAGATTTATGATCCCGAGGGACCGCTTGGATATAACATAGAAACAGATATAACCCATGGTCCAGGTGCTACTGGTGTAAACTATGTATGGAGGTCAGACCTCAGGGTGAATGAAACCCGTGTTAAAAGCAAAAAAATGCTTGGTTCTGTTTATGGTGAATTTGAACCTGTTACAGGTTTAAAATACAGAATCACCTTAGGTGCTGATTATAACGTTGGTGATGGTAACTTCTTCCAGGAAAAGGAAGATTTCGGTAGTGAACAAAGACAATCTCTCCTGGTACAGGAACGACCGTTAGAGCTGACAACGAATTTCACCCAAACCCTGACTTACCACAAAATTTTAGAAAAGCATGAACTAACAGCTTTGGTTGGTTACGAGGAAACTTCCTTCGAGTTCAATAAAATGCGCATCCAGGGAAGTAGCCTTTTTAATACAAATGTGCGGCTGCCGTCAGTTGCCTCCACAGTGGCTTCTGCAAATGAGGCGGACCATTGGGCTTTGCGTGGTTTGCTTGCCCGTGTTTTTTATTCTTTTGACAACAAATACCTCTTCACTTTCAATGTGAGGCGGGATGCTACTTCAAGGTTTGCTGAAAACAATCGTTCAGGTGTATTCCCTTCTTTTTCTGTTGGATGGAGGATAAGTGATGAAAAATTTATGGGGAACCAGAGACTTTTTTCTGACCTTAAGCTAAGGGGCAGTTGGGGTCAATCCGGTAACCAGTTCACAGGACAAAACTTCGCTTTCCTGCCCTCACTTGCAACGACAATATTTTATGTAATAGGCGCTGGTCAAACCATTGTTCGAGGCCCTGCACCAATTGTCTTTTCAAACAGCAACCTGAAATGGGAAAGAAGTACGCAAACGGACCTTGGATTTGATGCTACTCTTCTTGGACAGAAAATTGAAATTACATTTGACTACTTTGACAAAATTACGAAGGATGTGTTGCTAAGCCTTCCCATTCCCTATTCTTCCGGTTACTTTCTCCCTGCTGATGCAAACCTTGGAAAAATAAAGAACACGGGTATTGAATTGTCTGTTTACTACCGTCCCAGAATCGGCGATATCAGATTGAGTATAGGCGGAAACATTACAACGGTTAATAACAAAGTGTTGACACTTGGTAATATTCCTGAAATTGTTACCGGCACCGGTGGTGCACAAACACACCGTACCACGGTAGGAGCCGCTTGGTTATTTCTATGGGTATGTAACCGATGGGATTTATCAGAATGAAGGCGAAGTTGCCAAAGCGTTGCCTGATGCTTTCTCTGCAGGTGCAGAGCCAGGAGATATCCGCTTTGTTGATGTAAACGGTGACGGTGTGGTTGATGCAGGTGACCGAACCAAAATTGGAAGTTCCATTCCTGATTTTTTCTATGGTGTAAATATCTCTGCTGCCTGGAGACAATTTGATCTTTCTATCTTTTTGCAAGGTGTAAGTGGAATTGATATCTATAATGGAGCAGGCGTGGCACTTCAAAATATGACCAGTGGAAACAACCAACTCACAACTGTACTCGATCGCTGGCATGGTGAAGGAACAAGCAATACTATACCCCGCGCCTCTGTTGATGATCCAAACGGAAACAACAGGTATTCTGACAGATGGATAGAAAAAGGAGATTTTTTGCGGATTAAAAACTTACAATTAGGGTATACTCTTCCTGCTTCATCACTCAGTTCATTTACCAGGGAATTAATTTCCGGTTCACGGATTTATATAGCTGTAAATAATCTGGCAACATTTACTAAGTATAAAGGCTATGATCCTGAAGTAACAAGAGGATTTAGTTTCCAAAAGGGAGAGTTTCCATTGGCAAATGGCCAGGATCCCGGTGGTTCTCCTCAACCAACCGTTTTCCAAATTGGTTGGAGTATTACTTTTTAAAAAAGTTAGATATAATTCAAAAATTTCAACTTTAATACAGAATGAAAAAGTTTATACAAAGCAAGAAATTTTATTTATCTGCTTTCACACTTGTTATAGTTGTTGTTATTATAGTCGTGTCCTGCAACAAACTTGATCTGCAGCCGCTTGATCGGGTTACTACAGATACGTATTACAAAACCTCTGAGGATTTTGACGGAGCAGTCTTCGCAGCCTATTCATCTATACAGGATTTTTGGGGAACGAGTACAGAAACGCTCGGAGAATTGGGTGAGTTCTGGAAATTATCCCTGGTAATAACCGATGACGTGGCGGCTGATCCTTTGAGGGCTTGGGATGGTGTAACACTCGATGTTGACCGATTACTGATACGTGCTTCTGATATTCCTTATGCGGCAATGTACACCCAGGTTTATGAAGGTATTCTACGTGCCAATCTGGTTATTGAAAATGCTGCAGCGGAAAACGAGTTAACAGAGGAACAGAAGACTCAATTTACCGCTGAGGCAAAATTTCTCAGAGCTTTCTTTCATTTCCTTGCCCTGCAGTTATGGGGAACACCTCCACTGGTGACAGAAGTTAAAAAGGACCTGAATAATCTTGCTTCTCCAAATGCAACAAAAGAAGAATTATATGCGGCTATCCTGAGTGACCTTCAGGATGCTTATTCGGGTTTGCCTGATTCATGGGATGATGCCAATCTTGGAAGAGCTACCAAATGGACGGCCCGTGCTTTTGAAGGAAAAGTAAATGTATGGAAAGAAGACTGGGATGCCAGTATTACCGCTTTTGAAGATGTAATACAAAACGGCCCCTATCAATTGATGCCCAATTATGAGGATGCCTTTGATTTTCAGAAAGAAAATAATGTTGAATCGATTTTTGAAGTTCAATATGGAGGACCTTTTTCCGATGATAATATCTGGGTATTTGATGATACCCATTCAGAAGCATTTAAGGCTTCCCAGGGTACCAGTCGTGTATGGTACTGGGATCCGTCCGATCCTGCGCCAGGTGGGCATTTGGGTTGGTTTGTACCTACACAGAATTTGGTAGATGAGTTTGAACCAGGAGATCCACGTTTGTCTTCAAGCGTTTATAAAGAGGGAGATACCTTTTATACCATTGATGGAACTGCAATTGCCGTATTACCTTATGATTCAGCATGGTCTTCTACTCATTATTCTATAAAGAAATATGGCGGCGAAAGAAACGCTAAGCCGGCCGATTATTCTCCTAACGGCCAGGCACAGTTTAACAATGAAAGATGGTATCGCTATGCAGAGATGTTGCTATTGTATGCAGAGGCTTTAATCAGGAAGGGAAGATCTTCAGACGCATTGGCAATTATTAATGGACAGATCAGGGCAAGAGTAGGCTTGGGGCCTACACCTATTGCAGATCCAATGAAGGCTTTACAACATGAAAAACGCGTTGAAATGGCCTTTGAACCGCATCGCTGGTTTGATATCGTTCGTTGGGGACTTGGTCCTGAAATATTTGGCAGTAAATGGAACGATAAGTTTGTTGTATTTCCCTTTCCGCAATCAGAAATTGACCGGAGTGCAGGATTATTACAACAAAACCCCGGCTATTGATTAATTAATTTTTGTATGTAACCAAAAATCATAATTTGGAGACTTAAAAAACTTCCAAACCTTAATTTAAGAGGTAGTAACCTCAACGACTTAGACTCTTTAGTAAAAACTATTGCGGTTTTTCAGAACCGCAACATTTATTTTCTGTCAACGATTTACTATTTACTTATTATGAACCGATATTTTCGTGGAGCCGGGTTTTTTTCTGTTTTATTCGTCTTTTTGTGCACAGTTAACTTACAAAGTTGTAATCTTGGCCAACATGACCAACTCTTCCGGAAATTACCATCTTCTTCTTCAGGAATTAATTTTATTAATCAGTTAACTTATCGGGATAGCCTTTCAGTGCTTGATTTTGAGTATATGTTTAACGGTGGTGGTGTTGCTTTGGTGGACGTGAACAATGATGGGTTACAGGATATTTTCTTTACGGGCAATATGGTATCATGCAGGTTGTACCTGAACAAGGGCAATCTCAAATTTGAAGACATAACAGAAAAAGCAGGTTTGCAAACTACGGGGTGGGTCTACGGAGCATCAGTTGTAGATATCAACCAGGACGGTTACCAGGATATTTATGTTTGTAAAGCAGGTAATCGCAAAACGCCAAAGGAAGAAATGCATAATCTTTTTTTTATCAACAACGGCAACAATACATTTACCGAAAAGGCGGTACAATTGGGATTGGATGATGATGGATATGATATACAGGCAACCTTTCTCGACTATGATAAGGATGGAGACCTGGACATGTATTTATTAAAAAATGCCTTTGTCAATTATAATCGAAATACAGTCCGCATTAAAAGAGAAGATGGAGGAGCGCTTTCAACGGACAAATTATTCCGTAACAATGGTAACCTCACCTTTACAGATATTTCTAAGGAAGCCGGAATTACTATTGAAGGATTTGGTTTAGGTGTTTCAGTATGTGACCTTAACAATGATAACTGGCCGGACTTGTATGTTTCCAATGATTTTCTCACTAACGATCTTGTTTGGATTAACAACTGTAACGGAACTTTTACCAATAAAGCCGGAGCCCTGTTGAGACATCAAACTTACAATGGCATGGGTAATGACGTGGCAGATTATAATAATGATGGATTGGAAGATATCATGGTTGTGGACATGCTTCCTCCAGACAATAATCGCTGGAAATTAACGATGAGGGGAAACACTTATGATGAATTTCAATACGGCCTTTCCTATGGATATGAACCGCAGTATGTGAGAAATACGCTTCAATTAAACAATGGAAATGGTACATTTAGCGAGATAGGTCAATTGGCCGGAGTGAATGCAACGGAATGGTCATGGGCACCATTATTTGCAGATTTTGATAATGATGGATGGAAAGATCTTTTTGTTTCGAACGGGTACCGGCAGGACATAACCAACCTTGACTTTATAATGTATGGAAAACGTGCTTTATTCATTGGAACGCCGGAAGCAAACAGGAAAGAGCGCCTGGACCAATTAAAAAAATTTCAGGGCATACAAGTTCCTAATTATCTTTTTAAAAATAATGGCGATCTCACTTTCAAAAATGCCGCAGTAAATTCCGGCCTGAATGATGCCACTTATTCCAATGGTGCTGCTTATGGCGATCTTGATAATGATGGCGATCTTGACCTGGTAGTTAACAACCTTGATCAACCGGCATCAGTTTATGAAAATCAATCCAATAAAATTAACCCTGGCCAAAAATGGTTGCGTATAAATTTCAAAGGGCCTGAAGGAAACCGTAATGGACTGGATGCAAAAGTTTTTACATGGCAGGGTAATGATATGCAGTATCAATTTTATTCTCCTTACAGAGGATATTTATCAAGTGTTGAATCTTATCTTCATTTTGGTTTTAAAAACAAGTCTGTGGATAGCATAAAAGTTGTATGGCCTGATGGCAAAGAACAATTAGTAAAAAATCCTTCAACAAATACATTACTCACCCTTGATTATAAAGATGCTCAAATAATCAGCGGCAAGCAAACTTTGGTTGATCCATTTTTTACCGAATGCAGTAATGATGCTCAAATAAAATTCAAACACGAAGAAGATGAATTCGCAGATTTTAAAATACAGCAACTGCTTCCACATTTGTTGTCCCATGAAGGGCCGGGCATCAGTGTAGGTGATGTAAATCGTGACGGGTTGGAAGATTTTTTTGTTGGTGGGGCAGCAGGTTCGACGGGAAGTATTTT
>WNGA01037277.1_pt1 | contig 12860 bp, 10 predicted proteins | sample 5400061 | NCBI WGS metagenome assembly WNGA01 (sample SAMN13153366, study PRJNA577476) | soil metagenome | isolation source: 100 cm soil or saprolite under grassland replicate 2 | place: USA:California | collected 2016-06-15
TCCGCTGTTTTCCTGGCGCACTAAGCTGCGAATGATTCGCGAATGGTTTTGTCGGCCAGTTCCGAGCGGCGAAACCACAGTTGCGGATTTTGTCGAGCGCCACTACGGGCGCGAAATGGTAGAGCGGATTGCTGACCCACTGCTGGCTGGGATTTACGGCGGCAGTGCGGATGAACTTAGTTTGTTGTCCGTGCTGCCACGCTTTGCCGAGATGGAAGCTAGGCACGGCAGTTTGGGACGTGCCATGGTTGCATCTCGACCGAAGCAAACGGGAGATTCACCGCGTCCCTTATTTACTTCGTTGAGAAGCGGCATGCAGCAGATGACGAATGCTCTCCTTGCACGAATCCCCCCGGTGGCGCTGCAAGCGAATACAGCCGTGGAATCGGTGAAGCCCGAATCGCACAAGTGGCTGGTGCTGGCCGGGGGACGCACCGTGGAATTCGACGCGGTCATCATCGCGACACCAGCTGATGTTGCTTGCGGAATGTTGATTGGCGCTAACGTGGAATTGGCAAACGAGTTGAGGTCGATCCGCTATAGCTCCTCGGTGACTGTGACTCTCGGATACGATGAGAAAGTTCGCGCGGCGCTTCCGCCAGGATTTGGCTTCTTAGTGCCTCGAACTGAAAATCGTCGCCTCCTTGCTGCGACTTTTGTGCATAACAAATTTCCAGGGCGGGCTCCTCAGGACCGCGCTTTAATCCGGTGCGTTCTGGGCGGCACTCGGGGTGAACGCGTTCTCGAATCCTCCGAGGAAGAAATCCTGTCTACGGTTCGCGATGAGTTTCGGCACATTCTCAGAATCAGCGCGCCCCCGCTGTTCGCTCGTGTGTACAAATGGAAGCAATCAATGGCGCAATACAATGTTGGCCACGGCGCCAGAGTTGAACGAATACGGAATCTGCTGGGCGGAATGCCGGGTCTGGCGATCGCTGGTAATGCTTACTCAGGGATTGGGGTTCCTGACTGTGTGCGCTCGGGAACGGACGCGGCATCGAAAGTCCGGGGCGATCTAGGGATTCCATAAACGGAACGCCAGCCTTAGTTAGGCGACTACTCGCGGGGTTTGTCCTTCAAACGGGGAGGTATTTGCAAATGCGCAAACCGTTTCTCGCCGGACTTCTGATTTGTAGCACTCCGATGCTGGCCCAGAGCCAGAGCGGCATGGCCGGCATGGACACGTCCCGGCACGACGGCTCGAAACAAGAGCAAGACATGCACGACATGCCGGGAATGGGTGGGGATGGCAGCGCTTCTGCGATGCACGTCATGGAATCCCACCACATGGACATGGGCCCGCACATGAAGATGACCTCCGTCCGTGCTGTGCAACCTGGCGACCAGGAGAAGGCCAATCAAATCGTCACGGCAGCGCGCTCCGTGACCGAAAAATATAAGGACTACAAAGTAGCGCTGGCTGATGGATTCAAGATTTTCCTTCCCAATCTTTCGCAGAAGCAGTATCACTTCACAAATTACTGGAATGCCTTCGCAGCGACGCGGCATTTCGATCCATCACGTCCGACTTCGTTGCTGTACGAAAAGCACGGCGATGATTACAAGTTGATTGGGATCATGTACACAGCCCGCAAGAACGCATCTGAGGGCGATCTCAATTCGCGCATTCCGCTGAGCATCGCACAATGGCACGCCCATGTGAACCTGTGCATGCCGCCAGCGGACAAGCGTCGGGAGGCGCTGCCTCCCAACGCCAAGTACGGGCTGCTCGGCTCGATTGTGACCAAAGAAGAATGCGATGCAGCCCGTGGAAAATTTCATCCCCAAGTTTTCGGTTGGATGGTACACCTGTACCCCTTCGAGCAGAAGCAGGAGGACATCTGGTCGGTGGAGCGCCAGGCCCACGTCGCGGGCCACGTTGACTAGATAAGCAGGACAGGGCTCTTACCCGACGACCAGCGAAATGTTACCCTTTGCTCTTTGCTACATCGCATGCTGCATCGGGTGATTCTTATTCAACGATTGAGTCTATGTATTCTGGCGACCGTGCTGCTGGCGGGTTGCGGAAGTCCCGGTGTGCCGGTGCCGCCTTCGCTTGAGTTGGCCAGGGCGGTAAGCGACCTTCGCGCGGCGCGCAAGGGCGACCGAGTTTTCCTTACATGGACAGTTCCCACTCGAACCACGGACGGGCATAATATTCGCCATCTTGCAGCTACACAGATTTGCAGAAGCATCGGGGCTGCTATGCAAGCATGCGGCACGCGGGTCGCGAAAGTTGCATTTCAGAAATCAAAAAACGAAGCATCAGATAAGCAACCGGGTAGTTATACCGATCAGCTTTCTCCCACGCTCGAGTTCGCGTCACCAACGTCGTACTTTTCTTATGCCGTGACGGTGCTGAACTCCTATGGCCGGAGCGCTGGACTTTCCAATCAAGTGCAGGTTCCCGCCGCGCCTACGCTTCCAGCTCCGTCCGATTTTCAAGCCGAACTCACGGCGGATGGAGTGCGGCTCAGTTGGAAGGCAATCTCCACGCCCTCGCTAACCGGGCTGCGATTTGTGGTTCGCATTTACCGGCGCGAAGCCGTATCCAACATTGATTCGATTGCGGGAGAGATCCCCGTCACCGCTGATGCCACTACGGCGTTCTTCGACCGCAACTTCGAGTGGGAGAAGAGCTATGCTTACCGGGCCAACGTGGTTACTTTCGCTGGCCAGGAGAACCCTGCTCAGGTGGAGGGCGATGACACGGCTTCGATCACTGTCGTGGCCCATGATGTGTTTCCTCCCGCACGTCCGACCGGGTTGCAGGCAGTCTTCTCTGGCCCAGGTCAGAAGCCCTTCATTGACTTAGTCTGGACGCCGAACACCGAATCCGATCTGGCGGGATACAACGTGTACCGGCACGAAGAGGGCAATCCGGTAAAGTTGAATCCGGAGCTAGTAAAGGCGCCGGCTTTTAGAGACAACGGAGTCCTGCCGGGTCACACCTACACTTACTCGATTTCAGCGGTGGACTTGCGAGGCAATGAAAGTCCGCAGTCGGAAGAGGCCAGTGAAACCACACCGCCATAGGACTGACTGATTTCGGGGAAGCTGGTCATCGAATCCAGGTCCGAATCAGTGCGCCGGCCGCCAGAGTAACTGCTACTGTCGTAAGCCAGCCCAGGCTATTCACCCAACTTCCGTTCACGAGATCGCCCATGATTTTGCGATTGTTGGTTGCCAGCATGATGATGAGCATCAGCGGAGGAGTAAGCAGTCCCATAACGACAGAAGCCCAGAACAGCGCCATGATTGGATTGAATCCGGATAATCCGATCACGATGGCCACAGCCGTTGAAAGCGCTATGACCACGTAGAACTCTGGGGCGCGTCCCGGGGCATGTGCGAGCCCATGTTTCCAGCCGAAGATTTCCGCCAACGCATGAGCGGGGCCGGTTGTGAGTACGGGAACGGCGAGAATACCTGCACCGATGATTCCGATTGCGAACAGCAGGCCGGCGGCGTTTCCAGCGAGCGGACGAAGGGCCTCCGCAGCTTGCCAAGCGGCTCCCAGGCGAGTTTGGCCGCTTTGAAAGAGTGTGGCGGCAGTCGAGAGAATAACGAAGTACATGATCAGGTTGGAAAAAAACATTCCAACATTCACGTCCCAAGCAGTTGAGCGCAGATGTTCGCCGGAAACCTTCGCAGTTCGTTCCAGCAGGGTTTGTTCTTCTACGGTCTGACTGGATTGCCAAAAATACATATAGGGTGAAAGACGAGTGCCGATCAGGGCCACCAACATTGCGAGGTGAGCTTTCGAAAAAACCAGCTTGGGAGAGATGGTAGCCCGCAGCGCCTCCGCCGCAGATGGGTGCGCCAATATCGCCGAAGCTACGTATGCGAACAACGCGAGCGCCAACCAGCCAAAAACCTTTCGCATCAGCCGGTACGAACCCAGTGTCTGCATGATCAAAATTAATAGCGCGATTGCAACGGTGATTCCGGTGACTGGCACGGGGAGGAACAGCCGGAGCGATGCCGCAATGGCGCCGATATCTGCACCCGCCTCGACTACATTCGCGATCAGCAAGCTAAAGACCATCGAATGCAAAACCCAACGTGGATAATGCTCTCGAAGGACCCCCGCTATGCCCTGACCAGTCACCATTGGCTGCGCCTGTGATCAGAACCGGGCCGAGGGTACCAAGCCATCGCCGCATTCGTTCGATACGTGACACTGCCGGCACTTCTTCGACAGCAATGGAGACTTGGGAAGACGATGGCACGGAGGCATGCATGGCTGGACACTGACACGGCGCACGGCATATATGAGCGTTGCCGAAGGCTCGGTTTAGCTAGGATGCGAGACAGCACGGCGCGGTTTGTATGCTGCTCAACAATGCCGCTCGCCTTTCGGCGCGAACAAACACGCGAAATAAAATGTCTGCTAATCTAGCAGACACTTTGGGAAGGACTGCATGAAATACTGCCGCTTTGAATATGATGGGCAATCACGGTTTGGTTTGATCGAAAGGTTGGCGGGTCACGATCATGTAACGCAAATCCTGGCTGCCACGCCCGACAAGGGGGGAGAATTTTCTTCGGAATCGATCACCAGCATTCCTCTGAACGAAGCTACACTGCTCGCGCCGGTACAGCCCTCGAAAATTGTTTGTATCGGACGCAACTACCGCGAGCATGCCGCCGAACTTGGACACGATGTCCCGAGGGAGCCGCTGATTTTCCTGAAGCCTCCATCAGCTATTCTCGACCCAGGGCGGAAAATCATCCGGCCGGCGATTTCGTCTCGTGTTGACCATGAGGCAGAGCTGGGAGTCGTCATCGGCAAGCGCTGCCGGAGTTTGAGGTCCGACGAAGACATTCGCCCCTACATTCTCGGTTACACGTGCGTCAACGATGTCACCGCGCGCGATCTGCAAGAGAAAGATGGCCAGTGGACGCGATCAAAAGGGTTCGATACTTTTTGTCCGGTCGGGCCCATCGTCAACGATGAGCTTGATCCGTGGGCTGGGGTAGGCGTGGAGGCGCGCGTGAATGGAGCTCTACGGCAAGCGGGAAACACGCGTGATTTCATCTTCGCGCTCGACGTCGTTATCCGGCATATCTCGCAAGTGATGACGCTGCTGCCGGGTGATCTGATTGCGACGGGGACTCCGAAGGGTGTGGGACCGATACAGGCAGGGGATGTGGTGGAAGTCACGGTAGAAGGAGTTGGTACTCTACGAAATGAAGTGAGCGACTGAGATGCGGGGCCAGCTACTTCCACATTGTCCAAAGTCCGGCGGGTTGGTCCACCTTTTGAAACAATCCGACCCAGGCTGCCCCATCCCTTTCGCGCTTTTTGCGAAAGGGTGGGAGACCACGAGCGTGAGCTTCATGGGCATTCCCCGACCTTTCAAACACAAGGTTTCTCGACTACGCAGATCGTTTCACGATCCGCGCTCGAAATGACAGATTGTATGGATGCGGTGACGGGCGGGGATCCACGAACATCCAGAGTTTCGTCAACGACAAGATATAATCCTCAACCATAGATGTCCCTGACCTCCGGCACCAAACTCGGTCCTTACGAAATCCAATCTCCACTGGGTGCGGGCGGCATGGGAGAAGTGTATCGCGCGCGGGATACACGGCTAGGGCGTGACGTCGCGCTGAAGATTCTTCCTGAGTCGTTCGCGCGAGAAAGCGATCGCCTCCATCGCTTTGAGCAAGAGGCGCGCGCGGTCGCGGCTCTGAATCATCCCAACATCCTCGCTATTTTCGACACCGGCCAGAACAATGGCTCGCCATTTCTAGTGTCGGAGCTGCTTGAAGGCGAGACCTTGCGATCGGTGCTGGATCGCGGTGCGATTCAGCAACGCAAGACAATCGACTATGGAGTGCAGATTGCGCAGGGCTTGGCGGCGGCGCACGAAAAAGGAATCGTGCATCGAGATCTGAAGCCGGAGAATATTTTCGTCAACAAGGATGCACGGATAAAAATCCTCGATTTCGGACTGGCCAAGCTGGCGCCGAAAGCGAGTGCAGCCAGTGCCGACGCGGATGGTGTCACACTCACCAGTTCCCATACCGCAGCGGGAGTCGTCATGGGCACGGCGAGCTATATGGCGCCGGAACAGGTGCGTGGCGATGCAGCCGATCCGCGAACCGACATCTTTGCATTCGGCGCAATGTTGTATGAAATGTTGTCCGGGAAACGCGCCTTCCGCCACGATACCCCAGCCGAAACCATGACCGCAGTCCTGAAAGAAGATCCGCCGGAGCTGTCCGACCCCGGGCATCCGGTTTCTCCCGCGCTGGATCGCATCGTCCGGCGTTGTCTGGAGAAGGACTCCGAACAGCGGTTCCAGTCGGCTAAGGATTTGTCGTTTGCGCTCAGCGCGCTGTCGGGAACGGATGCTAGTGGGGCGGCGCGGATCGCCGAGACGCATCGTAAGATTCCAGTGTTGCTCGGGGCCGCGGTGGCCGTGGCCGTGGCCCTGGCAATCGGCTCGGGAGTAACTTGGTTCACGGTCAGGCGCCCTGTTTCGACGACTCGTATGGAATTCGCTATTCCCGTTCCCGGCGAAGTGAGCCACATGGCGCTCTCGGCGGACGGTTCCATGTTGGCATTTGTGTCGCCGGAAGAGAAATCCGGTCTCCCCATGGTCTCAGTGCAGCGGATTGGCTCGCCCACCGTGACTCAGTTGCCCGGTACGGAAGGCGCAAGCTTTCCCTTCTGGTCACCAGATAGCGCGAATCTGGCATTTTTCGCCAACGGCAAACTGCAGAAAGTAGCGGCTTCGGGTGGCGCCCCGCAGGTGCTGGCGAACGTTCAATCGGCGCGTGGCGGTAGCTGGGGCAGCCGGGGTGTGATTATCTACGCCCCTGATTCCGGAAGCACAATATGGCGCGTGAATGCAGACGGCAGTGGCGGGGCACAGGTCACCAATCAGATTCACACCGAGCAGGATCAAACCCACCGCTGGCCGGTTTTTCTCCCAGGCGGCAATCGTTTCTTGTTTTGGGCGGGTAACTTCGGAAACCTCAAAGACGATCAGCTTAGCGGCATCTATGCCAGTTCTCTCGTTGGGAAGGAGCGCAAACTGGTGGCCCTGTGCCACTCGAGTTTCGGCCTCGATTCCAACCATCTGTTTTACGCGGATGATGCACAACATTTGGTCAGCGTGGGGTTCGACCCCGGCAAAGCCGCTCTTTCCGGAAACCCAACCGTGGTCGCGAATGCGGTGGGATTTCAGCCTTCCACCTATTGGGTGGCCCTTACCGTATCCGAGAATGGGACGCTGATCTATGACACGCGCACCGGAGCCGCCTTGTCTGCGCTCGCGTGGATGGATCGCGCAGGCAAGGAAGTGGGCCACATCGGGGAACCCGGCGTGATGGCCAATCCCATGATTTCTCCTGATGGCAGCCGAGTCGTTGTGGACATCAGCGATCAAAGAGCCAATAACGTCGACATTTGGATCGAGAGCACAACCGGGGCGGGCAACTCGCGTTTCACGTTTGATCCCGCGGAGGAAGTTACCGGGGTATGGTCGCGGGACGGAGAGACGCTGGCCTACCGCTCGGCCGGCGGCAGTGCGGGTTTCGGAGGCATCCTGGTGAAACCAGCGACCGGTCTGGAGCGCGAAAAGATGTTGTTCAAGGTTCAAAGATCGGATGATATCGTTCCGAATTCCTGGTCCCCCGGCGATCAACAGATCCTGTGCACGCACCAGGCGGTATCGGGCCGCCACCTGGAGCTAGTACCCTCCGCGGGTGGAGATCCGACGCCGTTTCAGACCGGCCCAGGCAACCAGAATAATGGTCAAATTTCTGCCGACGGGAAATGGGTGGCGTATGAATCGGATGAGTCGGGAAACTGGGAAATCTACGTGACCACATTTCCTGGCGCGGCTGGGAAGTGGCAGGTCTCGCGCGGCGGCGGCACTGAACCGCGCTGGCGGGGAGACGGCAAAGAGATTTTTTATCTCGGACCGATGGGCATGTTGACCGCGGTACCCGTCAGCGCCGTAGGTACGTTTTCGACGGGCACGCCTACACCGCTTTTTCAGTTCCACGGACGCGCACCGATCTCCTCGACTGACGTTTTCAGCTACGACGTGGCCAAGGATGGCAAGCGCTTCCTGGTGAATCGGTACGTAAAACCTGAACGCATTACGCCCTTGACCATCGTGCTGAATGCGGCAGCAAAATCCGCCGAGTAGACGAACCTTGAGTAGTAACTGCTGGATTTCCGGTATATACTCCACCAGCTTCCAAACTCCCTCGCCGGAGGCATCTGACTGTCCGTAGCAATCTCACGCGTGATCGCGCCCGCTGCGGTTGCGGACCACACGCGGCACCACATCGCGATGCGGCTGCTGCCGTTTCTCTTCATTCTTTACATCGTGAATTATCTTGACCGCACTAGCCTGGCCTATGCAGCGATTGGGATGTCTCGCGATGTTGGTTTTACTGATCGCGTGCTGGGCCTGGGATCGGGAATTTTCTTCATCAGCTATGTGGCCCTGCAGATTCCCGGAGCCCTGCTGGTGGAGCGCTGGAGTGCGCGGCGGATGATCTCCGTAACCATGATTGCATGGGGATCGCTGACTGCGCTCACTGCGCTGGTGCACACGCCAGGTCAATTGTACGTGGCGCGCTTTGTGCTGGGGGCGGCGGAGGCCGGATTTTTTCCTGGCGTGATTGTCTATCTGAGCCACTGGTTTATTCGAGAAGACCGCGCCAAGGCGACCAGCAACTTCATGGCGGCGATTCCGCTTTCATTTGTGATTGGATCGCCAATCGCGGGCTGGATTCTTGGCCACAGGTGGTTCGCTGTCGAGGGCTGGCGCTGGCTGTTCGTGCTGGAGGGAATGCCGGCCATCGTGCTCGGCGTGGTTGCGTTCTTTGTTCTGACCGATTGGCCGAGTGAAGCGGCCTGGCTGGCCCCGGAGCAGCGGCAGTGGATCAAGCAGAACCTTGACAAGGGGAAGCCATCCGACCGGGAGGCGAGCAGCGTATGGCAAGTCCTGCGGTCTCGCACTGTTGTACTGCTCGCAGCAACCGCCTTTTTCGACTACTTCGCGGCCTACGTCATGATTTTCTGGTTGCCGACGATTCTGTTTTTATCGCGGCTGTCTCGTTGCTGGGGCTTATCCGACTACCCGGCTCGACCTCGCTCACCGTTGTATTGCTCAGCACGGCGTGCATAATCACAGCGTTTCTACCGGCGTTCTGGGCTATCCCAACCGAAACCCTGAGCGAATCAGCAGCGGCGGCCACAGTGGGAATGGTCAATGCCGTCGGCAGCATCGCTGGTTTTGCCGGGCCCTATGCATTTGGGTATGTGCACACACGAACCGGGACTTTTTCGTATGGGTTCGCAATGATTGTAGTTTGCGCATTTGCGGCGGGAGTCTTGGCTTTGCTGACTCCTAAGCCGCCCCCGCGCGTTGCAGCCAAGTCTCTCGGGTTGTAAACATAGAAGCTGTCGAGCTTCGCTCGACTGGGACAGCCGAGGGCGGCTGTCCCCACATTCTTGGGAGCGTACATCACTACCCAAATTCGTCTATTTCGATTTGACTCGCACTTGAACGGCCGTCCCCTCAGGAAGATTTCCATCGAGGAGCTCGATTTTTCCGTTGCGCACGATCCCATCAAACTCCTGGCGCGAGGCGATCTTTGCTGGAGGCGGGGCGCTCGATCGACCCGATCCTTTGTCCATGGCTTGATTCGCCAATTCATCGGCCTCGCGGTTATGGCCTCGCAGTACGTGCTCAATATTGAACCACTCCAGTTTTGAAATCAGTTGCGAGGCGCGGGCGTGCAGATCGCGCAGCGTCGGCTCCTTAACTTTGTAAATTCCTTTGATCTGGCGGACAAGAAGTTCCGAGTCGCTGATCACCTTAAGCGCCTTGGGACCATGCTCGGCAGCGTACTCCAGCGCGCCGATAAGCGCCTGATACTCCGCGACATTATTGGTTTGGTGTCCCAGATACTTGCTCAAGGCTGCGACTTTGTTGCCCCTGGCATCATGAATGACAACACCGTAGCCGGCTGGCCCGGGATTGCCGCGGGCCCCTCCGTCGGTGTGTGCGATGAGGTAGTTTTCTGGAGGAGGTTTCATTTCTCAGCGTCCTGCCGCAAGCCGGGTTCCGAGGCGTGCGGGAAGATTGGCGGCGAAGATTTTCTCTTGCGCGGATCTTATGTCGTATGGGACCCGGCAGAAGGTCACCACTCGCTGTTCCGAGTCGAAGACCGCGAATGCGGCGCGCCAGTCACCATCGCGCGGCTGCCCAACTGATCCTGGATTGATCATGTAGCTGGTCCCGGTCTCTAACTGCGAATCACAAGTGTCGCTCTGTCCGATGCTGGCATAGGTCGGATGATAGGTTTCTCCGAACCCGCCGCGAAAAAGGAACGTGCCCTGAATATGCGTATGGCCAAAAAACGTGACACTGGAATCGGACCCGATCATTGACGGTATCGCGTCCTGCAGGGTAACGACGTATTGGTCCTCATCTCCCGGCGCGCCATGCACGAATTGCACGCCCGGCAACTCTGGGAGTGTGACAGGACCCTGCGGCAAGGCACGCAGCCAATCCAGATTTTCGTTGGTGAGCTGATCGCGGTTCCACAGCGCGGCCAGGCCCGCAACCGGATTGAAACTCTTCACATCGTCCAGGCCGGCGACCACTTTGTCATGGTTGCCGCGAACGAAAGTCCCGCCCAGCTTGCGAACTTGCTCGGTGACTTCGTTTGGACTGGCGCCGTAGCCAACCACGTCGCCAAGATTCACAATGGCATCGTGCGGCGGGGCCGTTGAGATGCACGCTTCCAAAGCTTCAAGATTGCTGTGAATGTCACTGAGCAGGAGTATGCGCAATCATCACCGGAACTGGGATTATAAAGCCGGAGAGCCGGAGACGCAGCAAGCTACGACTCTACGTTTGATTTATTACTGGACATCGCGCCCAATGTCCGGGAGTGACTTCAATCAGCTGCGGAAAATTGTAAGAGCACTCGGGCACCCGGAACTCACAACGCGGCTCAAAAGGACATCCTGCCGGCATTGCATGTAACGGTGGAACTGTGCCTTCGATCGTCTGCAAAGGTCGGCTGCGTTCGGTCATGAGCGTGGGCACGGCCGCGAGCAGCCCGCGCGTGTAGGGATGTGCCGGTGCGCGGAAAAGTTCTTCTCGAATAGCAAGCTCAACCAGGCTTCCCGCGTACATCACGGCGACTCGGTCCGCAACCTGCGAGACCACGGCCAGGTCGTGAGAGATGAAAAGCATGGTGAGCCCAAATTTGTCGCGCAGCCCGGCGAGTAAGCCGAGGATCTGCGCCTGAATGGTAACGTCAAGTGCAGTTGTGGGCTCATCGGCAATAAGCAATTGCGGCCGATTGACAATGGCCATCGCAATCATGACCCGCTGCCGCATTCCGCCGGAAAGTTGGTGGGGATAGTCTCGCGCGCGGTTCGTGGGATCGGGAATGGCTACATCGCTCAGAGCTTCCACAGCTCGATTCCATGATTCTTTCTTGGAGACATCGCGGTGAGCGCGGACGGCCTCGGCGATTTGCTCGCCCACGCGCATTACCGGGTTCAGCGCGGTCATTGGCTCCTGAAAAATCATTGAAATCTGTGAGCCGCGCAAGCGACGCATGTCTTCGGCGTTGAGTTTCAGCAGATCTTGCGGCGCGCGGACAGTTGGTTCGTGTTTGTTCGTGCCGTTTCGTGCAAAAAGAATCTCCCCGGCAATGAGCGCTTGGGGTGGAAGCAGGCGCATTGTCGCCAAAGATGTAACCGACTTCCCCGATCCGGACTCGCCGACCAACCCCAGAACTTCACCACGGGAAATATTGAAGCTGACATCGCGGACTGCTGTGAGGGAGCGCGGCTGTGCCGGGAATGCAACGCTCAACTTTCGTATTTCGAGCACACGCACATGGTAGCAGCGTCGGGTTGAGGAATGTCTTCGTGCTTTGTACTTTGTGCTTCCCGCTTGCTCGTGGGACAATGTCCCGCTACTCAGGAGGATCCATGAAACGTTCTTCCCTTGGCTTGTTGCTCTGCTTTGCGCTGATCGCTCTTGCCTCTGTTGCCGCAGCCCAGAAAGCAGAAAAGAATTCAGGCGCTCCCGACAAGGCTCACCTACAGAAGATTTGGGACGGATGGAGCACACTCGATCCCGCGAACGTTGCCCAGTTCTATGCGTCCGGGCCGCACATGTTTTTCGACATCGCGCCACTCAAATATTCCAGTTGGGATGAATATCAGAAGACGGTGAAGACTGTGCTAGACAAATATCAGAGTGGGAAGTGCACCGTGAATGACGACGCCGAACTGCATCCTGCCGGCAAATACACCTGGGGCGCAGCGACTGTGAAATGCGAGATGATGCTCAAGGACGGCAAAGCGGAAGAGGATACTTTCCGTTGGACGTTTGTATTCGAGAAGCAGGGCGGAAAATGGCTGACGGTGCATGAGCACGTGTCAGCGCCGTTGCCGTAGTCTTTCAAAGGCGCGGATTACGGCCCGTGCCGAAATATCGCGGCATATTCGTCCGGCCTTATCCCTGCGCCCAACAGCGACTAAAGCCGAATACTCACGCCTCGCTCTAAGGCACGCCTCGAAGGCGTGCCCTTTCAAAGCCAAACTCGATGATGTGTTTAGGCGAGCCAGTCAGCTATTGTCTGTAGAGCTTGGCCTGCGGAGGCGGAACGCGGCGGACTACAACCTGCACATCGCTGGCATTATCTTCCGGCTGCCCGCTGACCTGCGACGGCGCGGACACAACTTCGTAAACGCCATTCGTGATGAATTCCTCCGGGGCAACGCTCAACGGGAATGGCCCCCGTTTCGAGAAACGGACCATGAAGCGGCCCGAGCTGTCGGTGTACACGAC
>WNGA01009776.1_pt1 | contig 12858 bp, 10 predicted proteins | sample 5400061 | NCBI WGS metagenome assembly WNGA01 (sample SAMN13153366, study PRJNA577476) | soil metagenome | isolation source: 100 cm soil or saprolite under grassland replicate 2 | place: USA:California | collected 2016-06-15
GGCCGGCCGACCCACCGCGGGACCCGAAGGGCTGGCTGGTCACCGTGGCCTGGCGCCGGTTCCTCGACGCGACCCGGGCCGACGCCGCCCGCCGCCGCCGTGAGGACCTCGTCGACGAGGAACCGGCGCCCACGCCCACGCCCGCGGTGGACGACACGCTCCAGCTCTACTTCCTGTGCGCCCACCCGTCGCTGACGCCGTCGTCCGCGGTCGCGCTCACGCTTCGCGCCGTCGGCGGGCTGACCACCCGCCAGATCGCCCAGGCCTACCTGGTGCCCGAGGCGACCATGGCGCAGCGCATCAGCCGGGCCAAGCGCACCGTCTCCGGCGTGCGGTTCGACCAGCCCGGCGACGTCGCCACCGTGCTGCGCGTCCTCTACTTGGTCTTCAACGAGGGCTACTCCGGCGACGTCGACCTCGCCGCCGAGGCCATCCGGCTCACCCGGCAGCTCGCGGCCGCGATCGACCACCCCGAAGTGGCCGGGCTGCTCGCCCTCATGCTGCTCCACCACGCCCGGCGCGCCACCCGGACCACGCCCGACGGCAGCCTGGTGCCGCTCGCCGAGCAGGACCGTGGCCGGTGGGACACTGAGTCGATCGCCGAGGGCGTCGAAGTCCTGCAGGCGGCCCTCGCCCGCGACCGGCTGGGCGAGTTCCAGGCCCAGGCCGCCATCGCGGCACTGCACGCTGACGCGCCCACCGCCGAGGAGACTGACTGGGTGCAGATCGTCGAGTGGTACGACGAGCTCGCGCGCCTGACCGACAGCCCGGTCGTCCGGCTCAACCGCGCGGTGGCCGTCGGCGAGGCCGACGGACCGCGCGCCGGCCTGGCGGCGCTCGCGGCGCTGGACGCCTCACTGCCCCGCCACGCCGCGGTGGCGGCGTACCTCCACGAGCGCGACGGCGACCTGGTGACGGCGGCACGGCTGTACGCCGAGGCGGCCCAAAAGGCACCTAACCTCGCCGAGCGCGACCACCTGACGCGCCAGGCCGCCCGGCTCAACTCCCGCCGGTGTCGCTGACAGGTCGCGCTCGGAACTTCCCGCAGCACTCGGCGCGGCCCGGTGGCCAGAGCGGTCGCCTCAAAGTGAGTAGGCGGGTCGAGACCAGCTGCACGACGACCGCTGACCACTCTCCCGGGCGACTCGTCGGCCCGTACACCGCGGCGGGGGAGGCTGAGTTGGGCCGGCTGACCGTCGACCGTCACGCCCCCGCGCGGTAGCGGACGTCGTCGAAAGGCCAGCGTGTCGACAACCAGGCCGCGACGGCGCCGTGCAGCGGGCCGTCCAGCTCGGCGTGGTCCGCGCTCACCCAGGAGCGGACGTCGGTGACCTGCTCATCGGTGCGCGACGGGTAGATGTACACGCAGCCGATCACCTGGCCGGCATCGTCGAGGACGGTGTACGTGAATCCGGCCCGGTTCGCGAAGTCGTGCGCATGGCGTCTCAGGTCGCGCAGGTTCTCCGCCAGGCTCAGGCCGTCGGCCGGCGGCCAGCCTCGCTCCTGGAAACCCGGCGTCGACCTGATGTGCTCGATGCTCGACATCCACGCGGCGTGGTCGGCCTCGTTGTGCTGCGGCCCGAGCGGCTCCAGACGGAACCCGTCGCAGGTCAGGCCGGTGGGGACATCGAAATCAGCAGGCACGAAGGAGGGTACGGACACACCGCGAATGCTACCGCCGCGGCGGTTTGTGACACTGGGTTCATGGCGGACAAACGCCTGACCGAGTACGAGCGCAAGCGCGACTTCAGCAAGACGAAGGAGCCGCGTGGCGGGCGGCGACGCAAGCGCAAGGACCCGCCGATCTTCGTGATCCAGAAGCACGACGCGCGCCGGTTGCACTACGACGTACGGCTCGAGGTCGACGGCGTGCTGAAGTCGTGGGCGGTGCCGCGCGGCCCGTCGATGAACCCGGCCGACAAGCGGCTCGCCGTTCCGACCGAGGACCACCCGATGGAGTACGCATCGTTCGAGGGCCTGATCACGCCGGGTGAGTACGGCGGCGGCGCGGTGATCGTCTGGGACGCCGGCGTGTACGACGCGCTGCCGCACTCGGACGGCACCGAGCGGGACATGGCCCAGGCGATCGAGGACGGTCACTTCAAGGTCTGGCTGCACGGCGTGAAGCTCAACGGTGGCTGGGCCCTGACCAGAACAAGTGCCGACGGCAACTGGTTGATGGTCAAGCTCAAGGACAGCCAGGCCGACGCACGCCGCAACCCGGTCTCGACCAGGCCGGAGTCGGTGCTCACCGAGCGCACCATTGAGGACGTCGCCGCCGGCCGCTGATCACCGCCCGGGCAGCACCGTGTCGAGGTGGCTGCGCAACTCACGGGCGATGTCGTCGAGCGGCTGCGGGCTGCGCTCGGCCCGCGCCAGCATCAGCGCGCCTTCGACCGCGGCGACGACCAGCGATGCGAGCCGGCGGGCCTGCGCGGTGGTCGCGCCGTCGCGGGTGAAGGTCGTCGCGAGCGCCTGGCGCCAGCCCGTGAACGCCTCCGCGACGACCGCGTCCAGCGCCGGCTCCTGGTCGAGTGCGACGGCAGCCACCGCGCACCCGGACGAGTAGTCGCTCGCCACCAGCGCGTCGCGTGAGCTCGTCACGAACCTGGCGACCGTGTCCGCCGCGGACTGGCCGGCGAGTGCCGAGGCGACTCGACCTGCGTACCACCGCAGGGCCTCGGTCGCGAGTTGCTCCTTGCCACCGGGGAAGTGGTGGTAGATCGACCCGCGCGGGGCTTCGCTGCGGTCGAGTACGTCGTGGAACGATGTGGCCGCGTAACCCCGCTCGCGGAACAGGGCGACGGCTGCTCGCACCATGCGTTCCCGGCTGTCGGCTGGCATCGCACCTCCTTGACTATGAGGGTGATCATAGAACACGCTGGGGCCGTTATGACGATTGGCATAGAGGAGGCGGCGATGCAGCAGTTGGTGCTCTACAAGCCGGGCAGGGCCGAGTGGCGGGAGGTGCCGGCGCCGGTCCGCACCGGGCCGGACGACGCGCTGGTCCGGCCGCTCGCCGTCGCAACCTGCGACCTGGACACCGCGATCAACGCCGGCGCGTTCCCGATGCGGTACCCGTACGCGCTCGGGCACGAGGTGGTCGCCGAGGTGACCGAGGTCGGTGAGGCCGTCGGAACGGTGCGGCCGGGCGACGTGGTCGCCGTTCCGTTCCAGATCTCCTGCGGGCAGTGCGCGGCCTGCCGGCGCGGGCAGACCCGCGACTGCGCGAGCGTGCCACCCGCGTCGATGTACGGCCTCGGTCGCCTTGGCGGCGACTGGGGTGGCGCGATGTCCGACGCGCTCCGGGTCCCGTACGCCGACGCCATGCTGATCCCGCTCCCCGCCGGTGTCGAGCCCGCCACCGTCGCGAGCCTGGACAACATTCCGGACGGCTGGCGCGCCGTAGCGCCCTACCTCGTCGGCGAGGCCGACCCGGACCGGCGCCGAGTGCTCGTCGTCGGCCAGCAGTCGATCGGCCTGTACGCGGTGGCGATCGCGCGCGCCCTCGGCGCCGACGTCACCTACCTGGACCGGTCCGACGCCCGCCTGGCGCTGGCCGAGCGGCTCGGCGCCACCGTGCTGAACCGGGCGGACACCGAGCGGCTCGGCGTCTTCCCGATCACCGTCAGCACGGACGCCACTCCCGACGGACTGCGCCTCGCGCTGACCTCGACCGACCGCGGCGGTGTCTGCACCGACACCGGCATCTTCGCGGGCGACGTCACCGTGCCGCTGCGGGACATGTACGTCGCCGGGATCACCTTCGTCACGGCCCGCGCCGACGCCCGCACCGACCTCCCGGCCGTCCTCGACCTCGTCGCCACCGGCCGCCTCGACCCCTCGATCATCACCGCCGAAACCGCCACGTGGTCAGAAGCCCCCGAGGCCTGGTCCGCGCACACCAACAAGCTCGTCATCACCCGCTAACCGGACAGGTCCCGTCCAGGCGGCCCCGTACGCTCATGCATGGAAGGCGGGACGAACGTGAGGAGTGTCGGCCATGCCGGGCGAGGGCAGCGACCAGGAGGCCGTCGCGGTGACGGGTTCAGTCAGGTCCTTGAAGGGGCTCGTCCCCGGCCGCGACGTGCCGGTCACTCAGGAGGAGATGGACGCCGCGATCGCTGAAGCCGCCTCGAACGGGTAGCTCAGCGGTTGGGGTCGGGGCGGACGAAGGGGAAGGCCAGGGTGGCGCGGATGTTCTGGCCGGTCAGCAGCATGACGAGGCGGTCGACGCCGATGCCGAGGCCGCCAGTCGGGGGCATCGCGTACTCCAGGGCCGACAGGAAGTCCTCGTCCAGCGACATCGCCTCGGCGTCGCCCGCGGCGGCCTTCAGGGACTGCTCGGTGAGGCGGCGGCGTTGCTCCACCGGGTCGACCAGCTCGGTGTACGCGGTGCCGATCTCGGTGCCGAAGGCCACCAGGTCCCAGCGCTCGGCGAGCCGCGGGTCCTCGCGGTGCACGCGGGTCAGCGGCGACGTCTCGACCGGGAAGTCGGTGTAGAAGGTCGGCTGCGCGGTCGCCGGCTCGACCAACTCGTCGTACAGCTCCAGCACGAGCTCGCCGGCGGAGCGCTGGTGGCCGGTGCCGATGCCGTGCCGGGCGCAGATCGGCCGCAGCTCGTCGACCGTCGTACCCGGGTCGATCGGTTCGCCGGCGGCGGCCGCGACGGCCTCGTGGATGCTCACCACCGGCCACTCGCCGGAGATGTCGACCTCGTCGAAGCCACCGTCGGCGTTCGGGCGCAGGATGTGCGGCTTGCCGAAGACCGCCGTGGCGACCTCGAGGACCAGCTCGCGGGTGAGCTCGCGCATCACCGTGTAGTCGGCGTACGGCTGGTAGGCCTCGACCGAGGTGAACTCGGGGTTGTGGGACGCGTCGGCGCCCTCGTTGCGGAAGTTCCGGCTGAGCTCGAAGACCTTGCCGATCCCGCCGACGCAGAGCCGCTTCAGGAACAGTTCGGGCGCGATCCGCAGGAACAGGTCGGTGTCGTAGGCGTTGATGTGCGTGACGAACGGGCGGGCGTTCGCGCCGCCGTGCACGGCCTGCAGCATCGGCGTCTCCACCTCGGTGAAGCCGCGTGCGGCGAACCCGTCGCGCAGCGCCCGGACCGCCACCGACCGGCGCTGCAGCATCCGCAGCGAGTCGGGGTGCATGATCAGGTCGAGATGCCGTTGCCGGACCCGGGCCTCGGGATCGGTCAGGCCCTTGCGCTTGTCCGGCAGCGGGTGCAGGCACTTCGCCGCCATCAGCCACTCGGTCGCCGCGACCGACAGCTCACTCGTGCGGCTGGTGACGACCTCGCCGGTGACGCAGACGTGGTCGCCGATGTCGACCAGGGACCGCCAGTTGCCGAGGGCAACGGATCCGGTGCGGTCGGCGGACAGCAGCACCTGCAGCTCGGTGTCGCCGTCGCGCAGCAGCGCGAACGACAGCCGGCCGTGGTCGCGGAGCCGGAGCACCCGGCCGGTGGTGGACACGACCACACCGGTCGCGGTGTCCGGGGGCAGCTCGGCGTGATCGCCGCGGATCCGCGACAGCGTGTGGGTGACCGGCACCGACGGCGGGTACGGGTCGATACCCGCGGCGGCCAGGGCGTCGAGCTTGCCGCGGCGGACCCGCTCCTGCTCGGTCAGCCGCCGTTCCGGCAGCGCCGGGCGGAGCAGCTCCTCCTCCTGCTCGGCGACCGCGCGGGCGAAGATCTCGCCGTCGGCGGCGGTGACCGCGTGGTGCTGCGCGGTGCCGGACTGGTCGACCCGGGTCCACGGCCGCGGCGACGGGACGAACCCCTCGGCGATGCCGGCGATCAGCGTGACCAGGCCGAGCGAGCCGTTCCGCGGGTAGCAGATCAGCCGCGGCGACCAGCGCGGCAGGTACTTCGCGTTCGACAGGTACAGGCTCTCCAGCTGCCAGAACCGTGACGCCGCCGTCAGCATCGCGCTCGACAGCCGCAGCACAGGTCCGGCGCCGACTCGTTCGGCGTCGCTGAAGATCTCCCGGAACACCGCAAAGTTCAAGGAGATCCGGTGTACGCCGAGGTCCTGGCAGGCCTCGACGAGCGCGGTCACCATGAACTCGGTCAGCCCGTTCACCGCCTCCGGATCCCGGCGCATCAGGTCCAGCGACACGCCCCGCACACCCCACGGAACGAAGCTGAGCATGCCGCGAACCGCGCCGCCCTCGTCGTACGCGAGGACCATCACGCACCGCGAGTCGGTCGGGTCGCCGAGGCGGCCCAGGGCCATCGAGAAGCCGCGCTCGGACTCGGACCCGCGCCAGCGCTCGGCCAGCGTGGTGAACTCGGCGAACTGCGCGGCGGTGAGGTCGGCGTGCCGCAGCACCTCCGCGCGGTACCCGGCCCGCTGGACCCGGGTGACCGCCTGCCGGACCGGGCGCATCGTCCGGCCCTCGAGGCTGAAGTCGGCGACGTCGATGATCGCCTCGTCGCCCATCTGGAGCGCGCGCAGCCCCGCGTCGACGTACGCCTGCGCGCCCTCCTCGCTGGCGGACAGCACCGCCGGCGACCAGCCGTACGTGCTCGCCTCGGTGAGCCAGGCCCGGATCGCGCCCGGCCAGGCCGAAGGGTCGCCGAGCGGGTCGCCGCTGGCAAGGCTGACCCCGGCGATCACCCGGTACGTGATCGCCGAGTCGCCGTCCGGCGAGAACACCACCGCCTTGTCCCGGCGGGTGGCGAAGTACGACAGCGAGTCGCGATCACCGTGCTCGAGGATCAGCCGCCGTACGCCGAGCTCCTCGGTCTGGCTCAGGTGCCGCACCTTGCGCACCGAGCGCAGGAAGATCGCGAACGCGACCATCAGCGACGCGGCCGAGATCGAGCCGACGATCAGCGCCACCCAGGCGTGCCCCTGGGTGCCGTTCTGCAGCGGGCCGCTGCGGCCGAACGTCGCGTTCACCGCCCAGACGATCCGGGCCCGCTGCGCGGTCAGCGTGTTCGGGAAGACCTCGGTGAGGAAGACGCTGGCCGTGCCGGAGACCAGCAGGCCGGCCGCCAGCGCGACCACGGCCAGCCGCCGCGATCCGGGCGCGAGCCGGGTCGGGAACGCGCGCCGGACCCGCCACAGCATCACGATCAGGATCAGCGTGAGCAGGATCTGCGCGCTGTCCGTGGCGAGGTCCAGCGGTGAGCTGGTGCCGAACTCCTCGATCAGGCTCTTGTCGCCGTTGACCGCCAGCGTGGAGCTGTCGATGACGATCACGCCGAGGCCGTTCAGCAGCCAGACGACCTCGAACACCCAGAGCACCCACAGCAGCGCCGCCCGCTTGCCGCGCAGCAGCGCGCTGCCGATCACGGCGAGGTACACCGCGGGGAAGACCGTGTGCCCGGACGGGATGCCGAAGATCTCGAAGGCCCGGTCGACGGCGACGACCAGGTCCTCGGCGAACAGGTGCAGCACGATGGCGAGGAAAGACCAGATCGACGCCAGCACGACGGCCTTGCCGACCCAGCCGGCGAACCGCTGCTGCCACTGTGGGATGGGCGCTTCCGGAGGCACCGAGTGATCATCCCACTACTTGCCCGGTGTGCGACTCTGACTGCCATGGGGAGGACCGTGCGGCGGTGGGTGGTGCTACCGGGGCTGGCGGAGACGGCCGAGGAGTTCGGCGCGGTCCGCAGGCTGGTGCCGGCGGGGTACGACGTGGTCGTGGTCGACCCCTGGGAAACCCCCGTGACGGCTCCGCTGCGGCAGCTGCGCGAGATCGCCGGTGACGGTCCGATCGGGCTGGTCGGGCACTCGATCGGCGGCCTGGCCGCGCTGCGCTGGGCGCTGACCGCGCCGGACCAGGTGGTCTCGCTGGTGCTCGTCGACAGCTCGCTGCCGAGCGAGGACGGCCGTACGGCGTTCTATCCCGGCCGGCGTGGTGACCGGGCGGTGCGGCATGCCCTGCGCGGGATCGGCCGGGTCGGTCTCCCACGCCTGGTCGGCCCGGTGCTGCGCGACCTGCTGCTGTGGCTGAGCAGCACCTCCGGCCGCGACCCGTTGCGCCGGGCAACGGTCCGGGACCGGTACGGCGCGCACGACTCGTGGCTGCGGTTCTGGAACGAGCTCGCCGCCAGCTGGCCGCTGGCGAAGGAGGTCGGGAGGCTGCTGGACCGCGGAGCGCGGCCGGCGCCGACGATCCAGCTGGTCGCGGGCGGTTCGCGGCTGGCCCGGCTCGGCAACGGCTGGCTGCACCGCCAGCACAACCTGTCCCGCCGGCTCGGCTCCCAGCTGGTCGTCCTTCCGGATGCGGCACACCTGGTTCACATCGACCGCCCGGACGCGATCGCCGCCGCCATCATCGAGACCGGTACGACGTCCCGCCGTCGCTCGGGCTGAGTCTGGTCACCGTGCGCGCGGCGGTGTCGACGACGTACGCCTAAGGTGACAACAGGGAGCACCACGTTCGGGAGGCGAGCCGGAAGTGTCACGCGAGTCCGAGGTCATCGAGTCCTGTCCGACCGGGCTGTTCGTCGGCGGTGAGTGGCGGGCCGCTGAGGGCGGCCGCACGTTCGGGGTGGAGGATCCCTCGACCGGTGCGACGCTGTGCGATGTCGCGGACGCGTCGCCGGCCGACGGGAAGGCCGCGCTGGACGCCGCCGTCGCGGCGCAGGCGGAGTGGGCCGCGCACCCGCCGCGGGAGCGGGGCGAGATCCTGCGGCGCACGTACGAGCTGATGACCTCCCGCGTGGACGACCTGGCGCTGCTGATGACGCTGGAGATGGGTAAGCCGGTCGCGGAGTCGCGGACCGAGGTCGCCTACGCGGCGGAGTTCTTCCGCTGGTTCGCCGAGGAGGCGGTGCGGATCGGCGGCGACTACACGACCGCACCGAACGGCAAGGGGCGGGTGCTGGTGATGCGGCAGCCGGTCGGGCCGTGCCTGCTGATCACGCCGTGGAACTTCCCGGCGGCGATGGGGGCGCGCAAGATCGGTCCGGCGGTGGCGGCCGGTTGCACGATGGTGATGAAACCCGCCGGGCAGACGCCGCTGTCGATGCTGATGCTGGCGTCGCTGCTGGCCGAGGCGGGCCTACCGCCGGGTGTGCTGAACGTGATCACGACCAGCGACTCGGGTGGCGTCATGGAGCCGCTGATCAAAGACCCGCGGGCGCGCAAGCTGTCCTTCACCGGCTCCACCGAGGTCGGCCGAAGGCTGCTCGCGCAGGCGTCGGACCAGGTGCTGCGGACCAGCATGGAGCTCGGCGGGAACGCGCCGCTCGTCGTGTTCGGCGACGCGGACCTGGACGCCGCGGTCGACGGCGCGATGATCGCGAAGATGCGCAACATCGGCGAGGCGTGCACCGCGGCGAACCGGATGTACGTGCACTCCTCGGTGATGGAGGAGTTCGCCCGGCGGCTGGCCGACCGGATGGGCGCGCTGACGATCGGCCGCGGCACCGAGGACGGCGTCGAGGTCGGACCGCTGATCGATGCCAAGCAGCGCGACAAGGTGGCCGGTCTGGTCGACGACGCGGTCGCTCGCGGCGCGCGGGTGCTGACCGGCGGCAAGGTTGCCGACGGCAACGGATACTTCTACCCGCCGACGGTGCTCGCGGACGTGCCGCGGGACGCCCGGGTGCAGTCCGAGGAGATCTTCGGCCCGGTCGCGCCGCTGACCTCGTTCGACACCGACGACGAGGCGGTCGCGCTGGCGAACCACACCGAGTTCGGGCTGGTCTCGTACGTCTTCACCGCCGACCTGAACCGCGCGCTGCGGGTCTGCGAGCGGCTGGAGACCGGCATGATCGGGCTCAACCAGGGCATGGTCTCCAACCCCGCGGCGCCGTTCGGCGGGGTCAAGCAGTCGGGGCTCGGCCGCGAGGGCGGCCGCGTCGGCATCGACGAGTACCTGGAGACCAAGTACGTGGCGGTCGCGCTGTAGATGGTCGACATCCGCACCGACGCCGGCACCCGGGCGCTGTACGCCGCGGACGCGTCGAACTACCGGGTGGTGCCGGACGCGGTCGCGGTGCCGCGCGACGCCGGTGAGATCGTCGAGGCGGTCGCGATCTGCCGGGAGCGCGAGCTGCCGCTGGTGATGCGCGGGGCGGGCACGTCCGTCGCGGGGAACGCGATCGGTGGGTTCGTGGTCGACACCTCGCGGCACCTCACGCGCTGCGAGGTGGACCCGGCGTCGCGGACGGCGTACGTCGAGCCCGGGGTGGTGCTGGACGACCTGCGCCGGGCGGCGGCGGTGCATGGGCTGACGTTCGGCCCGGACCCGTCGACGGCGAGCCGCTGCACGCTCGGCGGGATGATCGGCAACAACGCCTGCGGCACCAGATCCGTCGCCTACGGGACGACCGCCGACAACGTCGACTCCCTGGACGTGCTGCTCTACGACGGCACTCGCTTCACCGCCGGACTACTTGCCGACGGCAACCACATCGGTACGGCGGTCCAGCGGCTGGTGTCCGAGCACGAGCTGCTGATCCGTCGGAGGTTCTCCGGGTTCTCCCGCCAGGTGTCCGGGTACGCGCTCGACCGGCTGCTGCCGGAGCGCGGCTCGCACCTCGCGCGGGCTCTGGTCGGCACCGAGGGAACGTGCGTTACGGTGCTCGGAGCGACCGTGCGACTGGTGGACCTGCCGGCCGCGAAAGCCCTGCTGGTGCTGGGCTTTCCGGACTCGGTCGCGGCGGCCGACGTCGTACCGGCGATCCTTCCGCACCGGCCGATGACGGTGGAGGGGATCAACGCCGCGCTGGTCGAGCGGTTGCCCGCCGAGGTGCGGTCGGCCGCGGCGGAGGTGCTGCCGGCCGGGACCGCGTGGCTGCTCGTCGAGGTCGCCGCCGAGTCGGTCGTTGCCGCCGGCAACACCGCGGAGTCGCTCGGGCGCGAGCTCGGCACGTCGTACGCGGTGCTCACCGAACCCGCCGCCCAGCAGGTGCTCTGGCGGGTTCGGCGCGACGGGGTCGGGCTGGCGACCCGGCGCGCGGACGGCTCGGAGGCCTGGCCAGGGTGGGAGGACGCGGCGGTGCCGCCGGAACGGCTCGGCCGGTATCTGCGCGAGTTCGACGACCTGCTCGCAGAGTACGGCTACTCGGCCGGGGTCTACGGGCACTTCGGCGAGGGCTGCCTGCACGCGCGGATCGACTTCGACCTGGCCAGCCCGGCGGGTGTGAAGCAGTTCCGCGGTTTCGTCGAGCACGCCGCCGACCTGGTGGTCGCGCACGGCGGCTCGGTGTCCGGCGAGCACGGTGACGGCCGGGCGCGCGGCGAGCTGCTGCGCCGGATGTACGGCGACGACCTGATCGCGGTGTTCGAGCGGTTCAAGGCGATCTTCGACCCGGCGGACCGGATGAATCCCGGCGTGCTCGTCCGGCCGGCGCCGCTGGACGCCGACCTGAGGATCGTGCCCGGCCGCGAACTCGCGACGGTGTTCACTTACCCGCACGACGGCGGGTCGTTCGCCGCGGCAACGCGCCGGTGCGTCGGGGTCGGCAAGTGCCGGCAGGACTCGGCGGGCGACGGCGTGATGTGCCCGAGCTGGCAGGTCACACATGCCGAGCAGCACTCGACCCGGGGCCGGGCGCGGCTGCTCGGCGAGCTGGTGCGCGGCGACCTCGTCACCGACGGCTGGCGGTCGACGGAGGTACGCGACGCGCTCGATCTCTGCCTTGCCTGCAAGGGCTGTCTGACCGACTGCCCGGTCAACGTGGACATGGCGACGTACAAGGCCGAGTTCCTGCACCACCACTACGCCGGACGACTGCGACCGGTGTCGCACTACTCGATGGGCTGGCTGCCGCTGTGGGCCGGGCTCGCGACCGCCTCCCCGCTGACCGCCCGGCTGGCCAACGCCGCCGGCAGATCCGCGCTGGCGAAGCGTCTCGCCGGGATCGCGCCGGAGCGCACCCCACCACCCTTCGCCACCCGGACCGCGGTACGCCGACTGCGACGGCTGGACCCACCGGCCGGCGCGCCGTCGGTGCTGCTCTGGCCCGACACACTCGTCAACCACGTCCAGCCGGAGATCGCACTCGCCGCCGTGCGCGTGCTGGAGTCGGCGGGGTTCCGCGTCGTGGTCCCGCGCGAGCGGGTCTGCTGCGGGCTGACCTGGATCTCCACCGGCCAGCTCGGCGTCGCCAGGCGGGTGCTGCGCCGCAGCCTGCGGGTGCTTGAGCGCTACGGCGACCTGCCGGTGGTCGGGCTGGAGCCGAGCTGTACGGCGGTGCTGCGCGCGGACGGTCCGGACCTACTCGGCGACGACGACTTGAGCCGCGACGTCGCGGCTCGGACCCGGACGCTGGCCGAGCTGCTCACCGAGCACGGCTGGCAGCCGCCGCGGCTGAATCGTGAGGCGCTGGTCCAGGTGCACTGCCACCAGCACGCCGTACTGGGGTTCGATCCCGACGCCGCGCTGCTCGCGGCCGCCGGCGTGACGGTCGAGCGGGCCTCCGGCTGCTGCGGGCTGGCGGGCAACTTCGGTTTCGAGCGGCAGCACTACGACGTGTCGATGGCGGTAGGCGAGCAGAGTCTGTTGCCTGCGGCAAGGAGTGCCGCGGCGGACACGCTGATGCTCGCCGACGGGTTCAGCTGCCGTACCCAGCTCGCCGACGGCGCCGGCCGGAACGCGCTGCACCTGGCGCAGCTGCTCGACCTCGCGCTCCCGGCCGACTGACGCACCGCGCTTCAGCGGAGCGGGTCGGTGACCGTCACGCTCGTCAGGTTGTATTCGGAGGCGAGCAGTGACCACACCTGGGCGTCGAGCAGCTCGCCGTGGTACGCCGCGAACGCCTCGGCCTGCCAGGGCTCGAGCGGCCGGATCTCGGCGCCGTCGCCGAGCGGAACTGTGAACACGTCGTCTCCTCACCAGGTACATAACAAACGTTCGGTATGTAGCATACGACCATGCCCG
>WNGA01009777.1_pt1 | contig 12857 bp, 12 predicted proteins | sample 5400061 | NCBI WGS metagenome assembly WNGA01 (sample SAMN13153366, study PRJNA577476) | soil metagenome | isolation source: 100 cm soil or saprolite under grassland replicate 2 | place: USA:California | collected 2016-06-15
GCTCAAGGAGGCCGAGGGCAAGGTGGGCGGTCCAATCAAGGTCGCCGGCTTCGTGCGCTACGCGCTCGGCGAGGGGATCGAGAAACAGGACAGCGAGCCGGCGGCCGCCTGAGCCGGCTCGCGGCGATCCGACTGGGGGGATCGCGCCATGGCTGAAGCCGCCTATCGCCGCGTCGTTCTCAAGCTCTCGGGCGAAGCCCTGAGCGGAACGGAGCCGTTCGGCATCCACCAGCCGACCATCGACCAGTACGCCGCCGATCTCGTTGCGGCGCGCGCGCTCGGCGTGACGCTCGGCGTGGTGGTCGGCGGCGGCAATGTCTTGCGCGGCGTGGAGGTGGCGAAGCACGGCGTGTCGCGCCCGACCGGCGACGCCATGGGCATGCTGGCGACCGTCATGAACGCGCTCGTGCTGGAAGCGGCGATCGAGCGCGCCGGCGCCCCGGCGCGCGCCATGTCGGCGCTCGCCATGCCGCAGGTGTGCGAGACCTACGAGCGGCAGCGGGCGCTGCGCCACCTCGCCGACGGGCGAATCGTCCTGTTTGCCGGCGGGACCGGGAATCCGTTTTTCACCACCGACACCACCGCCGTGCTGCGCGCCGCCGAGATGGGATGCGACGCGGTGCTCAAGGCGACCAATGTCGACGGGGTCTATTCGGCCGATCCCCGGAACGACCGCAACGCCAAGCGGTTCGATCGGATCACCCACCAGGAGGCGATCGACCGTGACTTGAAAGTGATGGACGCGACCGCCTTCGCGCTTGCCCGCGAAAACCTTATGCCTATCATCGTCTTCTCGATCGCCGAGCCGGGCGCGATCGAAGCGGTGCTGCGGGGGAAGGGACACGCCACCATCGTCGGCGGATGAGAAGCGGCGAGCCCGGGCCTGGCCGGAGCCGGACCGGCCGGCAGCCGGCCTCGATCGACCGGGGAATCGCGACGCGGATCGAATTCAAGTTGCTCGAGAGGCAGCCATGGCAGCTCCGACCCACGACCTCGCCGAACTGAAGCGACGCATGCACGGCGCGGTCGCCGTGTTCAAGCAGGAGCTCGCGGGTCTGCGCACCGGCCGCGCCTCGCCGCACCTGCTCGATCCGGTCCAGGTCGACGCCTACGGCACGCATATGCCGATCAACCAGGTCGCCACGGTCAGCGTCCCTGAGCCGCGGTTGGTCAACGTTCAGGTATGGGACAAGTCATTGGTCCACGCGGTCGAGAAGGCCATCATCAACGCCAATCTCGGGCTCTCGCCGGCGACCGAGGGCCAGGTCCTGCGCTTGCGGATTCCGGAATTGAACGAGGAGCGGCGCAAGGAGCTCGTCAAGGTCGCCCACAAATACGCGGAGAATGCGCGCGTCGCCGTGCGGCACGTGCGGCGCGACGGTCTCGACGTGCTGAAAAAGCTGGAAAAGGACCACAAGATCAGCGAGGACGACCACAAGCACGAGGCGGACGCGGTGCAAAAGGCGACCGATCAGACGATTGGCGAGATCGACCAGGCGCTCGCCGCCAAAGAAAAAGAAATCATGACGGTGTAAATGCGAGGAGTCTAGAGACCGCGATGTCGATGCCCGAGGTGCCGCTGACCGCTCCCCAAACGCCGTTCGAGGCGCCGCGGCACGTCGCCATCATCATGGACGGCAACGGCCGCTGGGCCGCGGCGCGAGGCTTGCCGCGGACCGAGGGACACCGGCGCGGCGTCGAGGCTCTCCGGCGCACCGTGCGCGCCGCGGGCGAAATCGGCATCGGAATTCTCACCATCTTCTCGTTCAGCTCGGAGAACTGGTCGCGCCCCCCCGCCGAGGTGCGCGATCTGATGGCGCTGTTGCGCCGGTTCATCCGCAACGATCTCGCCGAGCTGCACGGCAACAACGTGCGGGTGCGGGTGATCGGGGAGCGCCTCGGCCTCGCCCCCGACATCCTCCGCCTGTTGGACGAAGCGGAGGAATTGACGCGGCGAAACGACGGCCTGTTGCTGGTCGTCGCCTTCAACTACGGCGCCCGCCAGGAGATCGCCCGCGCCGCGCGCCGTATCGCCGCCGAGGTGCGCGACGGCCGGCTCGATGCGGAGGCGGTGACCGCCGAATCGTTTGCGCGCTTCCTCGATGCGCCCGATTTGCCCGACCCCGACCTCATCATCCGCACCAGCGGCGAGCAGCGCCTGTCCAATTTCTTGCTGTGGCAGGCCGCCTATAGCGAGCTCGTGTTCGTCCCCATCCATTGGCCCGACTTCGACCGCGCCGTGCTCGAACAGGCGCTTGCCGAATACCGCCGCCGCGAGCGCCGGTTTGGCGGTCTCGTCGCGCATACCGGATCGTGAGCCGTGACGGATCCGGCTCACCGCGCGCAGGATCTCGAGCGCGGCGCCGGGGCCCGCAACGAACTCCCCGTTCGGATCCTGTCGGCGGTCGTTCTGGCACCGCTTGCTGTCGGCGCCGCCTATGTCGGCGGCTGGCCGTTCGCGCTGTTCTGGGGGGTGGCCGCGCTCGGCATCTGGTGGGAGTGGGCGGCCCTGTCGGCTGGGCCGGCGGCACGCATCGTGTTCGCCGCGGGATCGCCCGCCCTCATCGCCGCGTTTGCCTTCCTTTTGGCCGGGTGGCCGGCGCCGGCGATCGGGTGCCTGGCTGCCGGCGCCGTCCTGATCGCCGCACTCGCGCGGTCTGACCGCCGGGCGTGGATAGGCGCGGGAATCCCCTATGCGGGGACGGTGCTGGTTGCGCCGGTCGTCCTGCGCAGCGACCCGCAATATGGTTTCGCTGCCATCATGTTTCTGTTCGCCGTCGTGTGGGTGACCGACGTCGCGGCCTATTTTGTCGGGCGGGCGTTCGGCGGCCCCAAGCTCGCGCCGCGGCTGAGCCCGCATAAGACTTGGTCCGGCGCGCTCGGCGGGGCCGGCGCCGCGGTGATTGCGGCCCTTGCGATTGCCCTGGCAGCCGGGCTTGGCCATCGCCTGGCAATCGACCTGGTGGGGCTCGCCCTCTCGGTCGCTTCCCAGGCCGGCGATTTATTCGAATCTGCCTTCAAGCGCTGGTATGGTGCCAAGGACGCGGGCCGTCTCATCCCCGGTCACGGCGGGCTGATGGATCGGCTCGACGGATTCATCGCCGCGGCGCTTGCAGCGGCGATCCTCGGCGTGCTGCGGGGAGGAACGGAAGCCCCTGCACGGGGCCTCCTGGTATGGTGAGTAAATGAACGAGCAACTGCCGATCGCCCGCTCCGTGCGGAAGGCAGGGTCCGCCCCGCGGCGGGTGACGATTCTCGGCGCCACCGGCTCGATCGGTGCGAGCACCATCGACGTCGTCCGGCATGAGCCGGACCGCTATCGCGTCGAGGCCCTGGCGTGCGGCGGGAACGCGGCACAATTGGCAAAGCTCGCGCGCGAGCTCAATGCCCGCTTCGCCGCGATCGCCGATCCGGACGCCTATGGCGATCTCAAAGCGGGCTTGTCGGGCACGGGCATCGAGCCAGCGGCCGGCCCCGCGGCCGTGGTCGAGGCGGCGCGCCGGCCGGCCGACCTGGTGATGGCGGCGATCTCCGGGGCGAACGGGCTCGCGCCTTCGCTCGCCGCGCTCGAACAGGGCTCGACCGTCGCACTCGCCAACAAGGAAAGCCTCGTCTGCGCCGGCGACTTGTTCATGCGGACGGCGGTGGCGGCGGGGGCCACGGTGCTGCCGGTCGATTCCGAGCACAACGCCATTTTCCAGGCGCTCGCCGCCGGCCGGCGCGAGGATGTGAAGCGCATCGTCCTGACCGCGTCGGGCGGCCCTTTCCGCACTTGGCCGGTCGATGCGGTCCAGACCGCATCGCCCGAGCAGGCGCTGAAGCACCCGAACTGGTCGATGGGTCCGAAGGTCACCATCGATTCAGCGACTTTGATGAACAAAGGCCTGGAAATCATTGAAGCCTATCATCTTTTCTCACTCGCGCCGGACGAAATCGATGTCCTGGTCCATCCCCAATCGATCGTCCACGGGCTGGTCGAATTCCGCGACGGCTCGATCGTGGCGCAGTTGGGCACGCCCGACATGCGCACGCCGATCGCCCATTGCCTGGCTTGGCCGGCGCGAATCGATGGCCGCGCCGCACGGCTCGATCTTGCCCTGGTGGCGAGCCTGACGTTCGAACAACCCGACCTGGACCGCTTCCCGGCGCTGGCGCTTGCGCGCTCGGCGCTCGTTTGCGGGCGCGGGGCAACCACGGTGCTCAATGCGGCCAACGAGGTCGCCGTCGCCGAGTTCCTCGGCCGGCGTCTTGGATTTGCCGGAATTCCCGTGCTCGTCGAGGCGACGCTCGAATCTGCTTCGCACCGCGGATTCATGTGCGAGCCGGAGAGTGTCGAAGAGGCCTTGGCGGTCGACCACGAGGCGAGATCGCTGGCACGCGACCTCATGCCCGAAATTGCCGCAAAGGCGTTGTAGGTAAAGTGAGGGAAGCGGGTGAAGCCCGCGGGGGGACGAGGTTGAAATGGATTTTCTCGGCGGTTTAGGGCTGTGGGGCGCGGGTTGGACGGGATGGATCATTCCGTTCCTGTTCGTCCTGTCGGTCGTCGTTTTCTTTCACGAGCTCGGTCATTTTCTGGTGGCTCGCTGGTGCGGCGTCAGGGTGCTGGTGTTCTCGATCGGCTTCGGCCCCGAGCTCGTCGGGTTCAATGACCGCCACGGCACGCGCTGGAAGATCTCGGCCGTTCCCTTGGGCGGCTACGTGAAATTCTTCGGCGACGAGAATGCCGCGAGCGTGCCCGACGAGGCCGCGGTCGCGGCCATGACGCCGGCCGAGCAGCGCGAAAGCTTCTTCCACCAGCCGGTCGGGCGGCGCGCCGCCATCGTCGTGGCCGGGCCGGTCGCCAACTTCGTTCTGGCGATCCTGGTCTTCGCCGCCGTGTTCATGACCTTCGGTAAGCAGATCACGTCGGCGCGGGTCGACTCCGTGCAGCCGGACAGCGCGGCCGCGGCCGCCGGTTTTCAACCGGGCGACCTGGTCGTCGCCATCGATGGCCGGCCGATCGAAAGCTTCACCGATATGCAGCGCATCGTCGGCGCGAGCGCCGGCCGAACCTTGGAAATTGCCGTCGATCGCGGCGGCGTTCGCTCGACCTTGAAGGCGGCCCCGGCGCTGCGCGAGGTGAAGGACAGCTTCGGCAATGTCCACCGCATCGGGGTCCTGGGGATCAGCCGGTCGATGGCGCCGGGTGACATCAGGACCGAGCGGGTTCCCCCCCACACGGCGCTGGTCATGGGGGTCGAGGAAACCTGGTTCGTGGTCGAGCGCACCATGTCGTACCTCGCCGGCGTGGTCGTCGGGCGCGAATCCGCCGATCAGCTCGGCGGACCGATCCGCATCGCCCAGGTATCGGGACAGGTCGCCAGCGTCGGCCTCGTGGCGCTCATCCATCTCGCCGCGGTGCTTTCGGTCTCGATCGGGCTCCTGAACCTGTTTCCGATCCCGCTGCTCGACGGCGGTCACCTTTTGTTCTACGCAATCGAGGCGATCCGCGGCCGTCCCCTGTCCGAGCGCGCCCAGGAGCTTGGTTTCCGCATCGGCCTGGCAATCGTTCTGATGTTAATGATCTTTGCAACCTTTAACGACATTCTGCGGCTGACGTCCTCGTAACCGTGTCCTATGGGCAACGCTTTGAGAGTAAATGAGTAACGGGCGGTCTGCCGTGGTTTCCAGTCGAGTTAAAAGCCGGTACAAGCCACCGACCGACAGCAGTCATCGGGGCGGGCAGTTGCTGGCGGCAACGAAAACACGACAGGCGTCGCGCATGAAGCTGTGGGTCGGCGTGTTTCGCAGAGTGTTTGCGGCCGGCATTCTTTTGGGCGCAGTGGTTTTCGGTCTCGCGGCAGCCTCGATAGCCGCCGCTGAAAGCGCCGCCGCGCAGCAGATCGTCGTGCAGGGCAACCGCCGGGTCGAGGCCAGCACGATCCAGTCCTACTTCCGCCTCAACCCCGGGGAGCGGCTCGACGACCTGAAAATCGATAGTGCCTACAAGGCCTTGATCAACACCGGCCTGTTCCAGGACGTGCAGATCAGGCGCGCCGGCAGCCAGATCATCGTCACGGTGCGCGAAGCTCCGGTCATCAACCGGGTGGCTTTCGAGGGCAATCGCCGGGTCAAGGACGAAATTCTCAACCGCGAAGCTCAGTCGAAGCCGCGCGGCACGCTGTCCCGCGCGGTGGTCCAGTCCGACGTCCAGCGCATTCTTGAAATCTATCGGGCGGCGGGGCGGTACGATATCCGGGTCGAGCCCAAGATCATCGAACTGCCGAACAACCGAGTCGATCTCGTATTCGAATTCACCGAAGGGCCGAAGACCACGGTCAAGGGGCTCGTTTTCGTCGGCAATCGGGCTTTTTCCGATCGTCGCCTGAAGGACATCATCAAGACTGCCGAGACCGGAATTCTGTCGTTTTTCAAGAACAGCGACTTGTACGACCGGGACCGTATCGAAGCCGACCGTGAGCTGCTGCGGCGGTTCTACCTGAAGAACGGTTTTGCCGACGTCCGCATCGTGTCGTCGGTGGCCGAATACGACCCCGAACGGAATGGTTTCACGGTCACCTTCTCGATCGAGGAGGGCGATCCGTACCGGTTCGGCAATATCGAGGTTCTGTCGAACGTTCGCGACGTCGACGCCTCGGCGCTGCGATCCCGCCTGCGCATGAGTCCGGGCGCGATCTACAACGCTGAGCAGGTGGAGAAGACGGTCGAGGACATGACCGTCGAGATGTCGCGGCGCGGCTATCCGTTTGCGCAGATCCGGCCGCGCGGCGACCGCGACTTCCAGACCCGCATCATCAACGTGGCGTTCGTGATCGAGCAGGGCGCCCGCGCCTATATCGAGCGCATCAATATCCGGGGCAATACCCGCACCCGCGATTACGTGATCCGGCGCGAGTTCGAAATAGCCGAAGGCGACGCCTACAACCGCGTGCTGGTAGACCGCGCCGAACGGCGGCTGAAGAACCTCAACTACTTCAAGATCGTCAAGATCACCAACGAGCCGGGCTCGGCGCCCGATCGCGTCGTCATCAATGTCGACGTCGAGGAACAGTCGACCGGCGAATTCTCGATCTCCGGCGGCTACTCGACCGCCCAAGGCTTCCTTTCGGAAGTCAGCGTCGCCGAGCGCAACCTGCTCGGCCGCGGGCAGTTCGCAAAGGCCGCGGTGCAGTACGGCCAGTATGCGCGGGGCGTCGAATTCTCCTTCGCAGAGCCCTATTTCCTCGACTATCGGGTGCTGGCGGGCGCCGACGTGTTCGCCAAAGAGACGCTGAAGAACAATTATCAATCATATGACAGCCAAATGGTGGGCGGCGGCCTGCGCCTGGGCCTGCCGCTGCGCGAGGACTTGAGCCTGTTCCTGCGCTATTCCGCGTACGAGCAGAAGATATCGCTGCCGGCGCAGTTCAACAATTGCAACAACGTCAACCCGGATTTCGTCAACACGTTTCCGACGCCGAACGCGGACATTCTACCGCCGCCGGGCGTCACGCCGACCATCGCCAACTGCTTTGCGGACGGCGAAGCCTCGCTGGCGATCAAGCAGGCGGTCACGCAGGGGACGGTGTGGACCTCGCTCGTCGGCTACAACCTGATCTTCAACACGCTGGACAGCAACAAGGGGCCGACCAGCGGCCTGTATGCGGAGCTGCGGCAGGATTTCGCCGGCGTCGGCGGCGACGTCACCTATCTTCGTACCACCACCGACTGGCGCTACTATTACGAGCTCTATACCGACATCGTGCTCATGCTGCGCGCCCAGGGCGGCTACATCAGGGGATTTGGCAATCAGCAGGGAACCGATCCCAACGGGAACGCGATACCGCTTCCGGGGCTGCGCATGCTCGACCACTTCTTCATGGGACCGAACCTCGTCCGCGGCTTTGCCAGTTCCGGCATCGGACCGCGCGACCTGACGCTCGGCACCAACTTCGACGCGCTCGGCGGCACCAAGTACTGGGGAACGACGGCCGAGCTCCAATTCCCGATCTTTGGCGTGCCGAAAGACATCGGCGTCCGCTTTGCCGTCTTTGCCGACGCCGGGTCGTTGTGGGATTATCAGGGCCCGAACCAGGTGCAGCTGCAGCAGCTGTTCCTAGGCCAGACCACCACGCCGTCGGACAACAGCATGCATGTTCGCGCCGCGGTCGGGGCCGGCATATTGTGGGACTCGCCGTTCGGACCGCTGCGGCTCGACTACGCGCGCGCTCTTCTTAAGGAAAACTGTGATACTTTCACGACCGGCGGATCGAGCTGCGATAAGATACAGGCCATCCGGTTCGGCGGGGGCACGAAATTCTGATCTGCCGGGACACGGCATTGACGGGATGACGGAGCCGGCCTTCTTCAAGCGCCCGCAGGGGCTGACCGCGGGCGAGATTGCGGCCCTTACCGGGGCGGAACCGCCAGCCGGGGCAAAGCTCGATCGGCGCATCACCGGTATCGCGCCGCTCGATCGCGCGGGTCCGGGTGATCTGACCTTCATCGACCACGAGAAATTTGCCGGCGAGCTGGCGTCGGCCCGCGCCGGAATCTGTCTGACGACCGCGCGCTTCGGCGACCGCGTCCCGGCCCACGTCGCCCTTCTCATTGCGCGCGAGCCCTACCGCGCCTTCGTCACGGCGGCGCGCGCCTTGTTTCCCGATGCCCTCAGGCCTTCTTCCCTGTCGGAGGCGGCCGGCGCGAGCCCGGGCGCCTCGGTCGACCCGACGGCGCGCATCGAGTTGGGCGTCACCGTGGACGTCGGAGCAGCGGTCGGCCCGCGCGCGGAAATCGGATCCGGCACCGTGGTCGGCGCCAATGCGGTGATCGGCCCCGATGTCCGGATCGGGCGCGACTGCTCGGTCGGCGCCGGGGCTACCGTGTTTCATGCGCTGGTCGGTGCTCGCGTCGTCATCCATCCCGGCGTCCATATCGGCCAGGACGGATTCGGCTACGTGCCGGGCAAGGGCGGACACCTCAAGGTGCCGCAGGTCGGCCGCGTCATCCTGCAGGACGACGTGGAGGTCGGAGCCGGCACCTGCATCGACCGCGGCGCCAGCCGCGACACGATGATCGGCGAGGGGACCAAGATCGACAATCAGGTCCAGATCGGCCACAACGTCACGATCGGCCGGCACTGCATCATCGTCGCGCAGACCGGAATCTCCGGCAGCGTGACGATCGGCGACTACGCGATGCTTGGCGGGCAGGTGGGGGTCGCCGACCATCTCACCATCGGCGAGGGTGCGCGGATCGCGGCGCAGAGCGGGCTGATGCATGATGTTCCGCCCGGCGCCCAATGGATGGGATATCCGGCCGGATCGGCGCGCGACTTCTTTCGCGAGGTGGCCGTGCTGAAGCGCCTTGCCCGCGGCGAGACGGCCGCATCCCCGCGCCGGCGCCCGCGCTCGCTGGACGAAACGAAATGACGGAGACCGACGAAACGCTGCAGCAATTGGGGCCGCAGGACATTCTCCGACTGCTTCCCCATCGCTTTCCGTTTCTCATGGTGGACCGAATCGTCGCCATCCGCGGCGACGAGTCGTGCATCGGCATCAAGAACGTGACGTTCAACGAGCCGTTCTTTCAGGGCCATTTCCCCGGCAATCCGGTGATGCCCGGCATGCTGATTCTCGAGGGCATGGCGCAGACCGCCGGAGCGGTCTGCGGCTTCCGTCAGGGCCGGACCGGCCCGGCGGCCAAGGTGTTCTTCCTCACCGTCGACAAGGCGAAATTTCGCCGTCCGGTCGTGCCCGGCGACGTCGTCGAATATCACATGCGCAAGCTTGCCCAGCGCCGGACGATGTGGTGGTTTCGCGGCGAAGCCATGGTCGCCGGCCAGCTGGTGGCGGAGGCCGAGCTGGGCGCCATGATCGCCGACGAGTAGGGGGTATGCCGAGCATTCATCCGACCGCCGTGGTCGATCGCGGTGCCGAGATCGCGGCTGATGTGGAAATCGGTCCCTACTGCGTCATCGGCCCCCACGTCGCGATCGGCGAGGGGTGTCGCCTTCGCGCCCATGTGCACCTGACCGGCCACACCAGCATCGGGGCGCGGACCATGATTGCGCCGTTTGCCTCGCTCGGGACGCCGCCGCAATCGGTGCGGTATCGCGGCGGGCCGACGCGGCTGGTCGTCGGCGCCGACTGCGACATCCGCGAGGGCGTCACGATCAATACCGGCACGGAGGATGGCGGCGGCGTCACCGAGGTCGGGGCGCGCTGTTTTTTCCTGGCCGGTTCCCACGTGGGACACGATTGTCGGGTCGGCGACGAGGTCACCCTGGCCAACAACGCCGTGCTCGGCGGCCACGTGACGGTTGGCGATTGCGTCGCGCTCGGCGGTCACGCCGCGGTCCATCAATTCGTGCGCATCGGCGAGAGCGCGATGATTTCCGGCGTCAGCGGCGTTGCCGCCGACATCATTCCGTTCGGATTCGCCATCGGCCAGCGCGCCGTTCTCGAGGGGATCAACGTGGTGGGAATGCGACGGCGCGGATTCACACGAGACGATATCCATCGGCTGCGGCGCGCCTACCGCGCCCTGTTTCTTGGCGCGGGAGTCTTCCGCGACCGGCTGTCGGCGGCCGAGCGCGCGTTCGACGGCGATCCCGTGGTCGGCAAAGTGGTTGCGTTCATCCGCGAGAGAATCTCCCGGCCGTTGATGATGCCGCTCGGTTCGACCGGTCCCGCCGACGCCAACGCCGACAGCGCGCCATGATCGCATCCGCGCGGCCCGATGATGGTCCTCTCGCCATCATCTGCGGCGGCGGCAGCTTTCCTTTCGTTGTCGCGGACGCCGTGGCGCGGCGCGGACGGCCGGTGATGCTGTTCGCGATTCGCGGCTGGGCCGACCCGGCGGCGGTCGCTCGCTACAAGCATTGCTGGGCGGGTCTCGGCCAATTCGGCCGGTTTCGCCGGCTGGCGCGGGCGGCCGGTTGCCGCGAGGTCGTGATCATCGGGACCATGCTGAGGCCGAAGCTCACCCAATTGCACCCGGACCTTGTCACGTTGCGGTATCTGCCGCGCATCAGCCGCCTTCTTCGCGGCGGCGATGACCACCTTCTCTCCGGCGTCGCGCGCATCTTCGAGGAGAATGGATTCACGCTGCTTGGCGCCCATGAAGTGGCGCCGGAAATTCTCATCCCGGAGGGAACGCTCGGCCGGCACCGCCCGTCCGAGCGCGACCTTGCCGACGTCGCGCGCGGCCTTGCGCTCATCGGCGTCATGGGACCCTTCGACATCGGGCAGGCGGTCGTCGTCGCCGACAACTACGTGCTTGCGGTCGAGGCGGCGGAGGGAACCGACCGGATGCTCGAGCGCGTCGCCGATCTTCGCCGCGTGCGCCGCCTTCCTTTCACCGGCAAGATCGGCGTCCTGGTCAAAGGCGTAAAGCCCGGCCAGGACCGCCGCCTGGATCTCCCCTCGATCGGCGCCCGCACGGTCGAGGCCGCGGCAGCAGCGGGACTTGCCGGCATTGCGGTCGAGGCGGAGGGCGCGATCACCGCCGATCTTGCGGATTTTGTCCGCGCCGCGGACGCCGCAGGGCTTTTCGTGGTCGGCGTGCGTGCCGATTCGCCGGTCCGGGGGCAACCGTGAGCGGCCGCACGGCGCCGGCCGGACTCGACGTCTTTTTCGTCTCCGGGGAATCTTCGGGCGACGCGCTCGGCGCCGGCCTGATGCGGGCGCTGGCGCGCCTGCACGGCGGCCCGGTGTCGTTTCGCGGTGTGGGCGGACCCCGCATGGCCGAGGCAGGGCTCGCGAGCCTCTTTCCCGCGCCGGATCTGATGACGATCGGGATTGCACCGGTCGTCGCCAAGCTGCCGCTCATCCTGCGGCGGCTGTCGGAGACGGTCGAGGCCGTCGTCGCCGCGCCGCCGGACGTGCTGATCCTCGTCGACGTGCCCGATTTCAGCCTCCGGGTGGCCCGCCGCGTACGGCGCCGCCTGCCGCACCTGCCGATCGTCAAGTACGTGTCGCCGACCGTGTGGGTATGGCGCCCGGGCCGGGCCCGGGCGATGCGGTCCTCGATCGACCTCGTTCTGGCGCTGTTGCCGTTCGAGCCGGATGTCCATCGACGGCTCGGCGGACCGCCCTGCGTCTATGTCGGCCATCCGCTGCTCTCACATCTCGGCGAATTGCGGCCCTCGCCCGAGGAGGCGCACGCGCGCGCGGAGAAACCGCTCGTGCTGGCGCTGCCCGGCAGCCGCCGTCAGGAAATCCGCCGGCTCGGCGCCTTGTTCGGCGCGGTGCTGGAGACGGTCGCGCGCACCCACAGGCATTTCGAGGTGGCGTTGCCGACCCTGCCGCATCTCGCCGACGAGATTGCCGCGGCGACCTCGCGCTGGTCGATCCGGCCGCGGATCATCAGCGACGAAGCCGAGAAGCATGCGGCGTTCCGGCACGCCCGCGCGGCGCTCGCAGCCTCCGGCACGGTGACGCTCGAGCTTGCGCTTGCCGGGATTCCGCACGTGGCGGCCTACCGCATCCCGCTCATCGAAGGGCTGATTGCGCGGATGGTGCTCCAGGTGCCGACCGTGATCCTCGCCAACCTGGTGCTCGGCGAAATGGTCGTGCCGGAATTCCTGCAGACCAGATGCACGGTCGCCCATCTCGCGCCGGCGCTCGCCGAGGCGCTCGCCGATACGCCCGCGCGGCGGCGGCAGGAGGAGGCCTTCAAGCGGCTGGACGCCATCCTCGGCGCCGACGATGTTTCGCCGAGCGAACGCGCTGCCGGTGCGGTCCTTGAGCTGCTGGCGCGGTCCGTATGAGCGATCACTTCCGCCGCGTCATCGGGATGTAATCCCGCCGCGTCGCGCCGGTATAGAGCTGGCGCGGGCGCCCGATCTTCTGGTGCGGGTCCTCGATCATCTCCTT
>WNGA01010515.1_pt1 | contig 12856 bp, 4 predicted proteins | sample 5400061 | NCBI WGS metagenome assembly WNGA01 (sample SAMN13153366, study PRJNA577476) | soil metagenome | isolation source: 100 cm soil or saprolite under grassland replicate 2 | place: USA:California | collected 2016-06-15
TCTTTTGCAACTCTCATTTTAAGTGGCCTTTTGTTGTGGTTACTCTGAACTGTTAGTAGCTTCATTTTAACCAAGCAGGAGGCCACTTTTCAATACCTACTTGCTCATTTTCGCTAATTTTTTATGCAACTAGGGGGTACACTGTGACAATTTTGGAGGTGTCGGGTTGGGTGACGGTCACGGTCCGATAACCGGCGGCGGAAACCCCGTCGTTCATGTTGTATTGGGTTTGCGTCTGCGTGACAACCGGCGCGACCGGACTCCGATATTGCGTTTGCCAAGAGCGCAGGCCGTCGGTAGAGGTTTCCTGTTTGGCGATCAACAGGGAAGTGCTCGCATTGTCCGTGACGTATGCATAGGTTTGTGAGCGACGCACATTCACGCCATAGGTGGAATTGTAGAGCACGTCGTTTACCGTGCGGGTGATGCGGTCTGTGCCGCTGAAGTCGATCGTGTTATTTCGGTTCGTGTCAAGTGCCGTGTATTCCAGCTCACCTTTGGCATTGTACTGGTAAAGCGTGATAACACCCTCGGGATCGGTCTGTTTCCAAACCTGGCCGAGAGTGTTGTAGAAGGACTGGCTGTAAGGGTAAGGAGCGGATACTTTCGAATAAACCGTCTTGTAAGTCCGCCCCAACATGTCGGTGAAAGTTCTGGTCCACTCGTTCGTGCCGGTCGGCGAGAGAACAAGCCGGCCGGCTACGTCATAAGCCGCCTGCCGGAGGGTGATCTGCGAATTGTCGCTGCCGATGCGTTTCGTCGCCAGCACATTTCCTGCGGCATCGAGAATATTGGTCGTGGTAACGTTCAGTCGAGTTGTGGCCACGAGCCGTTTCAGGTCGTCATACCAATACTGCGTTGTGACGCCATCACGGTCGGTGGTGTTGTCCAAACCGCAGCAGGCGTAGTTAACATCCTCAGATGTGCCGTCCAGATATACGACGTGTCGAGGACGCTGAAATTCGTCGTAGTTGCTGTAAATTTCGCTGGCGTTGGTAATGCTCGAGGCAATGTCGACGGTGGTCCGAGAGATCAACTGTCCGACCGAACCGACGACGGTAGTGGTTTTGGTACCGTCAACGATTGAAGCACCGGTTCCATCAGGTTGGCCTGCGGAGAGGACGTTCGTTTGGTAGCTTCCATCCGCGCTGACGATGTAATCGTAGATCGTCATCGTGCCATCAGGATTTTTTAATGAAGGGGTCGGAGCTGACTAACGGAATGTTCCAATTCTCTGCCCTTCAGCTTTGCTGAGAAAATACACCATTAGTCAGCCCCGACCCCTTTACATTACCTGTCACCAACCCTGTGTCAATATTTAGGACCGACCCCTTTCCGACGGAAACGATTTTCCCGGGTTCGAGGTTGCGTCTGATTTACGCAATTCGGGCGTCTTGAGCGAAAAAGCGGACATTTTCGCACGGCTCTATGTCAGGAGTTCTGGATTCTCCGTTCAGACATTGCATTGGAACCGACCCCAATCAACGGCGTATTTTCGTCAAATGCATAATGAATAGAACCGACCCCACTTCCGCTCTCTATAGACCCACTTCCGCTCTCCTATAAGAAGCGCTTCGCAAGGATGTAAGTACATAACTTTAAAATGCGAAGATGCGCACACTTCGACCGCGCTCCCCTGCGCTCCCTGGATTAAACCTTGCCCCAGCGCTCAATGGAAATCAGGGGCTTTCCCGAGCCCTTCAATAAACTCCTCGAAGGAATCGGCGAGCTTGCCCACATTATGATACTCGTCTCCGGGTGGTTCAAACCCTTCTGCCTCGTGATCCCAAAGAAAGACTTCATTGAAGTTCCTTTCTCCGACACCGAGCAGAATTAGATTACCAAAAGGGTCGTCCGCGATGGGAAGCGTGTCCGATGGGATCCTGCCGGCAAAGGTCTTCGCTGTTTCCAGAATTTCACAGGTAGGATGCTTATTGTCTTTGACACTGAGAAAACAATCAACCATCACTCCGTTGAAACCTTCCACGAAATCCTCAGGGTTCTCGACTCTAAACCACTTAAACTCGTTGGTTGGACGGCCGCCGTTAGTACTGAACAAAAACTGCCGATATCCCGCTGGTAGTTCAGTCATTTCCAAGGCACGCTGCAATTCTACCAATTCTTCGGCTTCAAACGGCTGTGCCTCCTCCTTGAACTGAATCCTTTTCACTTTGGAAGCTTGCCGAAGACTGCGGTTGCCACTTCGTGCCCGAACAAATCGTTTACGTTGACTACTAAATTATTCTCAACCTCGCTCTGGTCAACACTGCCACAATTACCGCTCAGGCAAGCAGAATAGAGTTCATAATTGGCCTTAAAATCTTGGACGAGCTCCTGATCTGCGTTTGCCTGGCTGGCAATCAGCAGCAAATTCCCAAGCACGGCTAAAGCCTTTAAACCCTTTCCCTTCACCCTACATTTTTTTAACAGGTTTTTGGCAGCCTCTTTCGCTCTGATAATAGAACGTGGTCCAGAGTGATGGGTCCCTTGGTGCAACGCCTTGTCAACCAATTGCATTTCAAGATCTCCATTATTGTCAAAATGGTGCCATTGGGTCTCTTTCGGTTTGTCCCATTTGCCACCATATTTCTGCTGCATGAATTTTTCAGCTTGATCTAATTCATATGCCCCGTCGCCAGTGAATTTATCAACCACTACAACTTCGTGCACGCCGGGTAATCCTTTGTAGTCGGGAGTTCCGTTAACGAAAGGAACGCCGTTGGGATATGTTTTGCTCAAGGGATTATCAGGGAAGAACTGGAAAGGGCTTTCACCGGGATTACCAGTCCAATAACCTTTGCCCACAGATGGAAGGTGATCATAATCCGTCAGTCCGAGATAATCCTGGAACGAAATCGATGCATTCCCCACAAACTCATAAAGGTTGGGCCCACCCAACTCGCCAATCGGGTCGCGGCTGAGCCACCGTCCGGTCGACGGATTGTAATATCTGAAGCCGTAATAGAGAAAGTCCGACTCGTCATCCTGGTATTTCGTGGAGAATCGGAAGGGATTCGTCCTGGCCAACGGCCCCGAAGCCCGGATGACCTCACCGAAGGGGCCGTACTCAAACTGGCCTGAAGTTGTTCCGGTCGTCGCGTCAATCAAACCCGTGACATTTCCGTTTCCATCGTAAGCAACAAACAATGCGTTCGTGCCCGTCGGCTTGATGGCCACGAGACCGCCCACACCGCCAGCGCCCTGAATTCCGCCGCTCACGTCCAAGCCCCACATGTATGTTCGGAGGAGACCGTTGCTGCCATTGAGTTCGGCGACCAGATTCCAGCCATCATAAACAAACTTATTCGTTGACTGCGCCACATACGCGGAGCCGTTCCAGGCCGAGCCAATCTTCTGAATCCGTCTGCCCTGGTAGTCGTAAGTAAAGTCCAGTTTCTTCTTCGCCCCACTCGGCACCGTGCTGAGCCCTTGCATGCTCACCAGGCGGTTCTCGCCGTCCCACGTGAACGTCCACCGGCCATCGTTGGTTGTATTTCCGTCCGCATCGTAGCCGAATGTCTCCGGTGTCTTGGGCACGAAAGCATTGCCGATGTTCGTCGCGATGATGTCCGGGTTGGTCCCGTTATTCAGCACAGCGAGGTTCGTCACGCCTAGCCAGACCGCTGCGGCGGTGTTGTCTGCGCTCAATTCATCCCGGAAATAGTCGCCCTTCCGATAGACGGGCTGGTTGTTCACAGTTACGGTAGCGGTGTTGGTGGCCGAACCCAGGATTTCCACGGCGCCAGGCACGGTGCGGGTGGTGTGCTGATTGAGGAGACTGGACACATACGAGGCAGGCCGGAGGCCCGCACCACTTTGGTCGCCACCGGCCTTGCTGGAAGTCCGGTTGCCAATGTCGTCAAATCCGTACTCAAACTGTTGACCGGCCACAGGCGTGCCGTCGGCCCAATACTTCTTGCCGGAAACAACTTGGCCCAGAGCATCGTATTGATAGACCCACCGCGAATTGTCCGCGTTGGTTATCGCAGTGCGCTGGTTCGCCGCGTTGTACGCGTATGCGAAGGAGATGGGCAATTGTCCAGACGCACTGGGGACAGATGAGATCAACTGCGGCCGATTGAGGCTGTCGTATGACTTGGTGGTCACCATGCGGTTCGTGCCGTTTTGCTGAAAGACAATGTCCTGCACGAGCGGGGAGTTGGCAAGATAAGAATACGTGGCGCTGTTCAGGCCGTCGCTGACAATTTGCAGGCGGGAACCGGCATCGAACGCGTACGCGTTGGAAGAGAGGAGCTGGGAGTTTGCAAATAGGCTCAGACTGGCGCGGCGCAGCAAGGCGTCGTAACTGTTGGTGAGGCTCAGGCCGGCCAGAGTGCCGCCGCTGGTGCTTTCGCTAAGTAATTGTCCCGCGTCGTTGAAAGCATAGCTGCAAATATTACTGCCTTGTGTCACCGACTGTGGTCGACCGAGGCGGTTGTAGGCGTAGGTCACATCAGGCGTGCTGTCCGCGTAATCCACGGTCTGCAACTCTCCGGCGTTGTTGTAACCGTACGAGGTGCTGATGCCGCGCGCCCAAGAACGCGTCTGCAACCGGCCTGAAGGTTTGTACAGGTACGACGGGCCGGGACCACCGCCGGCATAGACTTTGTTCGTCAGAAAACCGCGGTAGCCATCATAGTTCCACGTCGTCACGGCCGCGCCGCTGTTGCCGGCGAAGTTCTGCCAGGTCTTCATCGTCTTCATCCGGCCCTGTGCGTCGTATGTGTATTCCACGGGGTAGGTCCGCGAGCCGTAGGTCTTCTTCAATTCGCCAGAGAGGAAGAATTCGTTGGTCACACTGGTGACATCGGGCAGGATCGTTTTCCAATTTCGACCCATGTTGTCGAAATAATTCGTGGTCACTTGCGGAGTTTGCACGCCGTCTGGCGAAGGAGTCACCATTCCGCTAATCTGATCGGCGTTGTTGAAATAGCGAGTCGTCGTACCAGTGCGAGCGTCGGTGACGGCATTTGCACGGCCGTGCGGATCGTATGAATAGCTGATGGCTGAGAGTTGATTGTTGAGAGCGTCATATTGCTTGTTGGCAATCAACCGGCCATATTGGCTAGTCGTAACGGTGTAAGATCCGTCCGGCGTGGCGTTGGTCACGGTCCGACTGGCATTGGCAGGATCATAATACGTTTCGCTATGGCTGGTGACGGGAGTGCCGTTGTTCCAGAGGGTGCTCCAGCTCTGCAAACCATCGACCGAAGTCTCCACGGTGGAAAGGAGGCTGGAGGAATTGGAATTGTCGGTTCGCCATACATAGGTGCGCGCGCGGCGCACATTGGCGCCGTTGTCGAAGACCACGTCATTGGTCGCAAACGTGACACGATCCGTCCCGCCTAAGTCAATTATCCCATTGGCATTCATGTCCACGGCGGTGTAGGTCCGTTCGCTCCTGTTATTAAACTGATACAGCACGGTCACGCCGTCCGGATCGACCTGTGCGGTGAGTTGGCCTTTGTTATTGAAGATGGACTGCCTGGATGCGTTGTCCGAATAGACGGTCTTGTAGGCGCGTCCGAGCGAGTCCCTGTACGTTTTCGTCCATTCACTCGTGTCATTGCCATTGGCATCCAGTCTGATTTCCTTGCTGTAAGAGCGGTAAACACCGCCGTCCTGTTCAACCCCGTAGTCGTACCGAACCGGATGAGCCGCAGTGCCAGTGAGCTTCAACAGCGAGCCTTCCTTGGCATACGTCTCGATTCGTGTGCTGCCATCGGGGGCGGTCGCTACTTTCACTGTCTGCCCGGCGCCATCAAAATAATTCGTGTAGCTCGTGTTTTGGCTCAGGGCATCCGTCGCCGACATCAATTCGCCGGCGCTGTTATAGATCGACGTTGACAGGCTCATGGTCGAGCCGTTGGTTCCGATGCGCGTGGTTGAGAGCAGATTCCCTTGCGGATCGTAGCTGGACGCCAGCGATATCGCGTCAGTCGGGCTGACGAACCGGTGTTCCGCCGTGCGCCGTTTCAAGGCGTCGTATTCGTAACTCAGCGCGGTGCCGTCCCGGTCGATCACAGTATCCACGCCGCAGCAAGAATAGGAAGTGTCGGTGTGCGTGCCGTCAAGGTAAGTCGTTCGCTGCGGCCGCCCGAAAGCGTCGAAGTCCGAGTAGATTTCCATGGAGGTGAGAAGACTCGAGGCAATGTCGAAGACGGTGATTGAGACCGGGTGATCTGTGTCCGTGGTTACGATTACAGTCCGCGTACCGTCGAGGACATTCATTTCGTTGTTCGGGTCAGGCTCTCCACGAAGGACCGTGTTGGTCACGTAGGAGCCGCTCGGATTATCAAAGTATTCGTAAATGTTCACCTCGCGTGTGCCGTCTGGGAAGATGGTGAGCCGTGTCTTCCCCAGGACGCGGTCGTCTCCCTCATTGTAGCTTTTTGTGATGGTCACAAGATTATTCGAGTCGCTGATACCCGCGCCCGGCACGACGCATTGAATCTCATGGCGTTCACCCGGAAGGACGACAGTGTAGCGTCGTGATATTTCGCGAGCCAGCAACTTCTCGATCGTTGTGCGCGGGGTGGTCGGATCCAGGTCTCCTGCATCCGCGGCGTCCACGGGTGAATAGTCATATTCGATTACCCGACACGAATCGTCGGACGCGTCAAGAGCGGCATTCAAGAATCCGCAAATCTCCTTGGTTAACTGTCCTGCGGAGTTGTATTCATAGCGCGTCCAGGCTCCTGTATCGTGTACAATCTGTTTGATTTTCGCGTAGTTGGTGCCGTCCATGACGGGATCGGTGAAGTACTGATAGGTGGTCGTCCTCGCTGCGCCCTGGGGATCGACGGTTGTCGCAAGCAGAGCACGACCGAGGGGGTCATCGTAAGTGTGAAATCTGCGATTCTCCACGTAAACGATCTGATCCTGCTGGTCCCTGATCACGACCGTTTCGATTTCATCGCCCGTTGCGGCTTCAGCCGCAACGCTCTTTGACTCTTTGCGCAGCCCGTTACCACTGACCAGAGTCCAACCCTGGTCTGTCTCCGACCAGACATAGGCGTTGGTCACCGTGTTACCATCGGCGGTCTCGACGATGTTTAACTGGTTGAAATTCGTGCCGGTGGTGTCGGGATTCTCGACTCGCCAAACGGCAAACGGGTCTCCGGTCGGTCCGGTCTGCAGGTCAGCAAAGTCGGCCGGATGATAGAGACTGATCTCATAGGCGAAATCGCTGAGGACGTTTATGTCCGCGATCACCTCCGGCGCGACGACCTGACGGATCTGGAACGTCGTCCAGTCGTAATTGAACAAGACGTCTGGGGAAACGTCGTGTCGAAGTGCGGAAAGGGTGCTCAGCGTATTGGTTGGAACGGGCTCGTCAATGTACAGCGTCCCTGCGGATGCTCCGTCTCGCGTCCGGCCCAGACCGAGTGAAAAGTCCACCGAGGAATTTTGAGAGGTTCCTTCACCCGCTTTGCACTGGCTGCATCCTTCCATTATTGGCGGGACCACCACGATGTAACCATTGGCCCTGGGCGGGTCAACATAATGAACTCGAGTGTATTGCGGGCGCCCGGTGGCCACGACCTTCTCCGTCACAACTGAATCTGTGACCGGCGCGCCCTCGATAGGAAGATACGTCTGGGAATCGGCCTGGAGAAAGCGTTCGGTCCACTTCAGCTCATATTCAACACCTGCTTTTCCCTGGAATTTCATGCGATAGGCACCCTTGACCAACTCGACGAATGTTTCATCGTCCTGAAGAAATCGATCAGCCACGTAACTATAAGAAGAAGGGGACGAAGAGTTGCCTGTGATCCATTCTCCATCGACAGGGTCAGTGGCAAGATTGGCCCTGCCTCGGTCCTCCATTTCCGCAGTTGAATGCAAATCGGAAAGAGTATCACTGCGCGTGTAATCCCAGCTCTCATCGAAGGTGGTACTGACATGGTTTCCGCTGCTCGTCGAATGACTCGTTGTTGGGGTGGTTGTACCCTCAGCTGTCCATGGATACTCGAAATACGACCACCAGTAATTGTACGTCGTGTCGTGAAAGTAGCTCGAGTAGTTCAAGTTAGTAAATGGCCCGAACGCATATCCCTGCCCGTTGGATGGGTTGTACTCAATCGCGTACTTATCGCCTAGGTGAAGGTCTCCATAAGAGCTAATGGCTCCATCATCGGTCCATGCATTAAAATGGCTCGACTTCGACCCGCCCGTCTGCGTGGTAGTGACACTCTGAGAACGCGTCTCCGGATCGTACGTCCAGGTGTCTTCATAACTTGCATCTTCATTCCACTGGAGCCGATCATGGTAAACGTTGTCGTAACTGCCGTTATAGGTGAACTGTATTGTATAATTGTCTCTTTTGTAAACCTTCCATCTGGGAGGATCTGTTTGGGAATATTCGTAAAAACCAAGTTTGAACTCAACGTCGATGACCGATTTGGTTTCAGGTGTGAGTTTGAGGCAGCACTTCGCCTGCTCTGACATTAAGTGAGCCGGTAGTGTGAATAAGGCGAGTATCAGCGCTAAGCGTGAAGGACAAAGCATTGTCCGTTTGCTGGAGATCGTGGATTCAGACATAAAGGAGGAGGTGATTTTCATTCGGTCCGGAAAGTTTCGGGCGTGAAGGGTCAGTTATTTCAAGGGCGTGTACACCCGGAGCTGAATCAGGTTGTTAGTGTCCGGGACGGTTCCCGCCGCCCTTGGATTGCGACCCTGTACGTATTCCAGATAGTCATTCACGCCGTCCCCGTCGGTGTCGGAGGAATTGAAATTGGCGAAGTCGCCCGTGTCGTAAACCCCATCGCCATTGCGGTCTTCCAGGTAATCCGGGATACCGTCCCCGTCGCTGTCGTACGTCTTGGAGGCCAGTGAGGCGATCTCATCGGCCCTCAGGGTGCGGTTGTAAATCCGCACGTCGTCCAGAGCGCCCTTGAAGAATTCGTTCCAACCCGAATAGCCAAAGGTAAGCGGATCGTTCGACGTAATCGGCGTTCCGGAAAAGGACGTTGACGCATTCAGTACGCCATTGATGTAAATGGCAGCGGTACTCCCGTTATAAGTACACGCGACGTGATACCAGGACCCTGGTTGCAGTGCAGTTGTGCTGTGAAGATTGAGACCAACACCGTCGGTTCGCTGGAACTGAAACAGGATTGTGCCGGCAGTGTACAACCAAACTTTGTAGTTGCGATAGTTGCCCGATCCCTTCCCGACCAACATGCTGTAATAAGTTGGGTTCGCATCCTTGCGTACCCAGAAGGCAATCGTCATCGTGGTGCCCAAACGCAGCGTCTGCGTATCCGGCACGTTGACCGAGTCGTTCAATCCGTCGAAACTCAGAGCGCCGCCCACCGGCCCGCTCGTCCAAACAGGTCCATTTAGCAGCGTCCCGTTAAACCCGTAGCCTGAACTGTCGGATGCAATTGTCCCGCCCGTTTCGTCCAGTTTCCAGTAGCCGACCAAACCGATGTCAGATGTCAGTGCAGCGACGTAATGGTATCCAATATCGACCGTCGAATTTGTCTCCTTTGCTTGATCGGCGCGCACGGTGTAGTGATACAGCCCGGCCTCACTGGCGCTGCGGCTGCCGGCGTCATAGAGGTTCGTCGAAACCTGATAATAGTTACCCAGCGGCCCATTAGTGTAATTGAAGCTGGTCAACACCTTGTCGTTGGCGTTAGTCGGGAAAAAGCGACTGGCTCCCATGTTGATGTAGGCGTTGTAACTGGCCGTCAACGCGTTGCCGAAGTCGGTCAGGCTGCTCGAATCAAAGGCGTTGTCCTTGATAACGCAGTTGTTGGTGCCGGCATTGAACGAAATAATCGAGCCGTAGCGATACAGGTTGTTGTAGAAACTGATCTGGGTAGCGCGTTGAATCCAAACAGTCACTCGCTCGAACAGGTTGTTGTTCAGCGTGAAGGTGGAATTGGTGGGGCCGTCCAATGTGACGTTGCCGCTGTTGAAGGTGCAGTCCTGCAAGAACAGTGAGTTGAAGGTCCAGTTCGTGTTGAGCGTGTAAAGGTGATGGCCGCAGTTGCTCAACCCATCGAAATCCGTGAAGCGAATCTGAGCGTTGGCGGGCGCAATATTGTAGTTGTAAGAGTTGATCGTCGCCGTCTGTCCCAGTATGCCTCCACCCCAGTTCGTCCCTTGTTCCTGAACATTGAAGAAGCGGGTCAAATGATTGTGATTAAGCGGGCCGCCTTCGCTGAATAACTGGCTGCCGTCCTGCAACCAGATGCCGGTGTATCCAAATGTCGCCAGTGCAACTCCGTTGGTAAGGCTCAACGTCGCATTGGTGACACCTAGCGAGTTCACAGCGTAATCGATGGGGTCATAGTGATAACCTATGTCCGGCGTATCTGTGTCTCGCTGCGCCTGCGGGCCTAACACCATATCGACTGAAATCGTCATGTTGGAATAAAGGATCGGTGGATAGGTCGTCATTTTCTTCAAATCCCCCGCCAACAAGGCGTTGATGTTCGTTGTCCCGGCGTTGCGATACACGCTGTTGGCCGCCAAATAGTGCGCCCCCGCCCCCACTTGTTGGAACACTCCACTGCCGCTGGATACATTTGACACGGTGTTTCCGGAATAGCTTCCGATGTTAGTTACAGCCACAAGCAGGCAGTTGGTCAGAAAAAGATTCGTGCCGATGTCTTTGTTCAGCCAGGTTGCGTTATCAACCGTCATTTGCTCCACCCGTCCCGTCGAACTCGAACCGGTGAAATTGGTCAGCACGTTTTGAAAAAGCGCATTGCGCAGACTGAATTCCGCGTTTGTTGCGCCGATGCCGTTCTGGCAGGTTACGAGTTGTGCGTGGCTGATCGCATGGCTTGACTTGCCGTTGATCGCAATGGCATTTTGAGCGTTGGCGATACGGAGGTTGCGCAGGACGTAATTCGTGTTGGCGGTGTTGGCATCCAGGTTCAAGGCCGTTGCGGCGTAATACCCGGACAATGGATTGCTGGGCGTGATGCTTTCCCCTACAGTCGCATCATCGCGGGCCGTCAACACCACCGGTCGATAGGCCGAACCCTGCCAAGTAATCGGGGTGCTGACGGTGAGGGTCACGTTGTTGGTATATTTTAGAACTGTGCCTCCTTCAAAAACTGTGTTGCTCCCAAACAAGCTGATGTTCCCTGATATAAAGTATGTCGTGTCACATTTGAATGTGTAATTTGTCTGGCTCGTGTTCAGTGTGGAATAGTCGAGGACCACTCCGGAACTGGGTTTCATGCGCCCCGGCGTGATACTGGCTACTTTCATCGTCTGCTCACGCGAACGCAGTGAAGCCACCAACCCCTTTCGGTCTTTTGCCGAACGACTCGCTACCTGCCCTTTGCCAAGTTCCATCTTCTGGAGCATCGGCTGGACATCCTGGTAAGGAACGGATTCAATGAGAAATATCCTATCATCAATGCTTGCCCACGTTTTGACCACGTCGGCCGATTTGAACGTATCGTCCTTCAAGAAGTACGCCTTGCCATGCCCGATCTGCATTTTGCCAAAGTCCAATGTTTGATCCTCGGTCACGTTGTCCGTCGTCGCTTCTCGGCTGGATTGCGGTGCAGGTGGATTGTGGAACTCGGAATACATCTCCAAAACTGTGGTGGCAGGGTCCAGGCCGTAGTCAGCGGGCGAACCGGGATTCTCATAAAGGATAACGTCCTGCTCGAAACCATCCCTGGTGTAGGTGTAACGAATCGCTGCCTTAAGCGTGTCGAAGGCGTTCGGGTAGAGCACAACATTCGACGCAACGAGTTCGCCGATGCAATTGGTCACTTCGCCAAGCAGCACATTCTTGCCACTGGCCAAATCTTTGAAGCTGAGCCCCATCGGATTGCTCAAGAGTTGCTGGCCATCTGGCATGAGCAAGCTGACCGAGCCGCCGGAATTGATGTCGCCCGCCAGATTGACCTGATGCTGGCCCTTGCGGGCGATGGCATGGCCATCCTTGGTGACCTCGAACCGTGGTTGGCTCTCCTCCCATTTGCCGGTTGCATCGTTGAAATAATTCAATCCCGTGGCCAGTTCGACAAAGGAGTGGACGTTCGTCCTGCCTGCGGCGTCGAGGCTGACGCTCTGCCACGTCCGCTCGTGCGGCCCGGCGGCGACCACTTGATACGGCGCGACCACGGCTGCGACGGTATCGACGGAGGTCGGCGTGACTTGCGCGTTGAGGGCGAGAGGCAACAATAATACGGCAAATCGGATTTTCATAATGATCATTGAGTTGGGCATTGCGCGTTCAAAGAGGTTGTTTCACTTGCCGTGAAGCGGCTCCATTCCGAAGCATTGCTTCGATCCGCTGGAAGAGGCTCGAAGAGATTTTGGGCGACCTCAATCCGGTGGAGGATTTCCTGAAGCCGGGTCTGTGCCCAGCGTCGTTCTCGGGGCGACCAGTCGTTTGAGGTCGAATCAACGAACTCGCCAAATTTTTGCAGTCGTTGCTGGACGTTGAACCGCTTCGCCCTTACCGCGTTTGGCCCGCCGTTGAATTGGGCTACGAGGTCCTTGGCCTCCCACAACTTGAGCGCCGGATGAATTACTCTTTCCTGGACGAGCCTTTCCAACGTCGTTCTTTGTAGTCTGGCCAGGTGGTAAAGAATGCTCCAGCCGACTGGCAAATGCGCAAACGTTTGCGCATCGGCCCATCCCAATCCTTCACCAATCGCTACGAGCATCTCTCCTTTGCGCTTGGAAAAGGGCAAGTCGCCGGCATTCCAAAGTGCCGTCCACTGTCCATGTAGCAATTGCTGGCGGACCGCGCACATGAGCCTCGCCAGTACCAATGTGTTGGCTGGACCCCGCGCCCAAATCTTCCTGATTTCCCCAATCCAATCGACAATCGAAGAAGCGGCAGCCGAAACGCCGTTCGGAATGGAGC
>WNGA01025972.1_pt1 | contig 12855 bp, 9 predicted proteins | sample 5400061 | NCBI WGS metagenome assembly WNGA01 (sample SAMN13153366, study PRJNA577476) | soil metagenome | isolation source: 100 cm soil or saprolite under grassland replicate 2 | place: USA:California | collected 2016-06-15
GCTGATATCGGACATGCAGTCCAGTGGCGATCTGGCGTCGTCAGCGATCTCGGGACGCTCGGGACTGGACTGTTCAGCGATGCGCGCGGCGTGAACGCAGCCGGGGTAACGGTCGGCCACTCGTACACCGACGGCGGCAGCCTGCTAGGCATCCACGCATTTCGGTACGACGTTGCCTCGGGGCTCTTCGACTTGACCCCCGCGACGGATAGCGCCGTCGCCGAGGGGATCAATGACGCCGGCCAGGTGGCCGGCTCGCGCAACGGCCGCGCCTTCCGCCTGACGGGCACCACCTTGACCGACCTCGGCGTCGCTGCGGGCTTCGCCTCGAGCTTCGGTGCCGCCATCAACAGCTCAGGCCAGGTCGCTGGCCACGTGACCTCCTCCAGCGGCAACTCCGAGCAGATCTTCCGATACACCGACGGTGCCGGCATGGTGATCCTCGGCGGGTACGGCGAGTGGAACCGAGCATTCGGGATCAACACCGCCGGCGATGTCGTCGGTTGGGGCCAGCCGGTCCTCGGATCGCAGCAGGGGTTCCTCTACACCGACGCCGGGGGCATGCAGGGCCTGAACGCGCTGGTCGATCCTGCCGCCGGATGGTTCGTGCTTGGCGCGGGCGCCATCAACGACGTCGGGCAGATCGCCGCATGGGCCTCCGGCGCGACCGGCCAGCACGCCGTGCGCCTCACGCCCACCAGTGCGATGGCCGCACCGGCCGCACCGTCCGGGCTCGCCGGCTCGGTGCTCTCGCCCGCACGAGTCCGCCTGATCTGGACCGACAACGCCAACAACGAGGTCGGGTTCCGCATCGAACGTGCCCTAGGAGCGCGCGGCGAGTTCGCATTCCTGGCCAATGCCGGCGCCAACGCAACGAACTACCTCGATAGCACCGTCAAGCCTGGACGCGTCTACCGATATCGGGTGCAGGCCCACAACGCCGCCGGTCCGTCGGCGTGGTCCAACACTGTGACCGTCAAGAAAGCCTGAACCGCGCCCTTTGCGCGGAGCAGGGCCGCCGCGCCCGACGCGTCACCCTCCAGCCCTCCCCCACCGGCCACCGCGCAAGTATCGTCCGGCGCGTGAGCCGTACGCCGACGCTGAACCTCGGCGACTCCGGTCCGTCCGTGACCTACCTCCAGGAGTTCCTCGGGCGCGCGATGGCTGGTTCGATGACGATCCCACCGGACGTCACCGGGCACTTCGACGAGGCGACCCAGCAGGCGGTCAAGGCGTTCCAGGCCGGCTACGGGCTCGAGGACGACGGCGTCGTCGGCCGCGACACGTGGGCGGTGATCCAGGACGTCGACCCGCAGAACTGGGAGGTCGGCTCGGACAACAACCCGCTCGAGATGGCGCCGCTGCGCCTCGACACCGACGACGCGCAGACCGGCCTGTACCTCGAGGGCGAGTTCGAGACGCGAACGAGGCTGTGGGGTCGCTATTACGAGGTCTACGCCGACACGGAGCTCGCCGCCGTGCTGCCGATCGTCGAGCAGTGCTTCGAGATACGGATGGGGTATGCGCTCCGCGACACCGAGTTCGACCCGCACTACGGCTATCCGCAGTCCGACCTCGAGGCGTGGTTCGAGGAGCTGGCGACCACGAAGGATCTGGTCAAGCACGAGGTGGTCTCCGAGGCGAAGCAGCAGCGCCAACGACTCCAGCGGACCCGGGAGGAGATGACGCGGCACATGGTGGAGGACCACGGCGGCGACCAGCCGATCGTCGCCCTCGTCGCCTGCGCGCTCGGCGGCGCCACCCACATCCCGTTCCATATCTTCGACAACGTGCAGCAGTCCCTCGAAGCGGCCGAGTCGCTCGCCAACGACTACCGGCTCCAGTCCGCCGTTGCCTCACTGCACTCTGGCGCGCAAGGCGTCGAATCGCTCGGCCGCGAGCTGCGGATGATCTACGACGACATCGTCCGCGGCGGAGAGCGGGCCGTCCAAGGCCTGGAGGCGCTCCGGGCCGGGTCGCAAGCCGTGCTCGTGGGGGCGAGCGGCGGGATCCTCGGTGGCGCGGCGATGGCCGCGGGCACGGAGTTCGTCTACGCCGGCGACAACTCGGTGGCTCAGCAGCTCTCCGAGATCCACTACCAACTGCGCGAGTCGTTCGAGCTGACACCGGCCATCGGCGATGCACTGAAGGCCGGGCTCACCGAGCTGTGGGGCGGGGTCTACGGCAAGACGCTCGGAAGCTGGCTGAAGGGCAAGGGCAGCGAGCGCCTGGCCGCGTCGTTCGCCCGCTCCCTCGGCGACGTCCTGGGCGACCGCGCCGGCGCGGTGGCCCGTTACGCGGCCGACAAGCTCATCGACGCCAGCGGCGACGCGGTAGCCGAAACCGCCGTCGGGCTTACGATCATCGTGGCCGAAGGCGAGCGGTTCCCGAACCTCGAAGGGCTGGCCGAGATGGCGCTCGAGAACCTCGGGTCGAACCTCGTCGAGTCGGTCGCCGGCGACCTCCGCCGCACGGGGGACGCGGTTCCGGACGAAGTTCTCGCCGACGCCATCGTCGCGAAGTACGAGCGTCTCGCGGCATTGGAGTAGCCACGGGGAGCTTCCGAAGTAGGCACTAGCTCTTTCAGCGTCACGACCCCCGCTGTAGTCGGCCGCGAGGATCGCCTCTCCGCAGTCGTCTCGCTGCTGCGCCAACTACGTTTCCCTGGCATGGCCGAGCCGTTCGATTTCGTTGTGGTGGGAGGTGGCTCCGCGGGTGCCGTCGTGGCTTCCCGGCTCTCGGAGGACCCGAGCTGTCGGGTTGCGCTTCTGGAAGCCGGTGGCCCCCCGCCACCGCAGGAGCTGATGCCCGCGGCCTGCCCGGCACTCCAGCTGAACCCGGCTACCGACTGGATGTACACCGCCGACGCCGGCAACTGCGGTCTCGGACTCGCCGACGGCCGCATGATGGTGCCGCGCGGCAAGATGCTGGGCGGTTCGTCCGGTATCAACTACATGGCCTACGTCCGGGGCCATCCTGGCGACTTTGACTCTTGGGCCGCGGGTGGCGCCACGGGGTGGAGTTACGACGACGTCCTGCCCTACTTCAAGAAGAGCGAGGGTCTGGCTCCGAGCGGGGACATCGTCGTCGATGCTGACGCGCACAACACTCACGGTGCCCTTGGCGTGTCGGTCCGGGCCCCGGTGCTCGCCGGCGCGCAAGACTTCGTCGACGCGGCGGTCGCGACCGGGATCCCTTGTGGCGACTACAACGGCCGTGACCGAGGCGGTCCTGACGGCGTCGTGTCACTCCTGCAGACCACGACGCGTGCGGGCAAGCGGTCGAGCACGTATCACGCGTTCCTCGAAGGCGAGGTCGAGCAGCGACCGAACCTCGAAGTGATCTGCGGGGCGCAGGTGACCAGGGTGATCTTGGAGGGCGGCCCGGGCCAGCTCCGCGCGACCGGGGTCGAGTACCGGACTGCGGACGGTGAGACGGCCGTCGCCCGGGCCGTGAAGGACGTGGTACTCAGCGCAGGAGCGGTGGGGTCGCCCCACATCCTGCTGCTGTCCGGCGTCGGGCCGAAGCGTGAGCTCGAAGCTGTCGGCGTGACGTGCCAGCTTGACGCTCCCGACGTCGGCAAGCACCTCAAGGACCACTTGCACGTCGCTCTTGTGTTCCCGGCGCCGGGCGGAGGCATATCGATGAGCCAGATGGGCCTGTCGATGGGCCCCGACGCGCTGCGGGCGCCTGCCGGGCCGCTGCCAGCCGACCCCGCCGACGACGCCGACCTGCCCGAGGAACTCCAGGCACTCAAGACCGAGGCTGAGCGGCGGCTGACCGAGTGGGCCACGACCGGTTCCGGCCTCGTGTCGTCGTCGCTGTACGAAGCGTGCGCCTGGTTCTCCACGGGCCTCGGCGACCACCACACCCACGACGCCCAGCTCGGATTCTTCATCTGCGGCTACAACCGCGACATCTGGCGCGGCTGCCTGCGCGTCGATCCCGACGAGTACTTCGACGACGCCGACGAGCGTCTGGCCCCGGACGCCGAGAGCGTGATCGTCCTCGCCAATCCGGTACAGCCCCACAGCGAGGGCGAGATCGTGCTCTCCAGTGCCGACCCCCTCGACCATCCCGACATCCGCATGAACTACTTCGATGACCCCTACGACATGGAGGTCATGGTCGCGGTGCTTCGCCGGGCACTCGAGGTCGTGGCGAACTGGCCCCGGCGCAGGGAGCTCGGCCCGCTGCTCGTTCCCCCTGCGCTCGCAGCCAAGCACGGACACGTCTCCGGCGACACTCCGAGCGACGATCTGCTCGTCGACCTCGCCCGCCACTATTCGTTCACCGTGTACCACCTGACGAGTACGTGCCGGGTGGGGAGTGTTGTCGATCCCCGGCTCCGGGTGATTGGCGTCGCGGGTCTACGGGTCGCGGACGCGAGCGTCATGCCCAACGTGGTCAGCGGCAACACCAATGCGGCCTCGATCATGATCGGCGAGAAGGCGGCCGAGATGCTGGCTGCCGACCACGGGGTGCAGGTGAAAGAGTTCGTCGCCTCCCCGGCATAGGTCGCCGCTGACCGCTCGGGATGCCTCCGACCGATCCGGTTGAGAGCCAGAGCCGAGCCAGCCGATGCACGGTTGACACGGAACGAGATGTGGTGTCGCCGTCGTGTGTGGAGAGCGCGTGCTGTCGCTGCTCGAGCCGGTGATCTGTGCGGTCGAGGTCGGCCGCGCGACTCAGGCCTCAGTAGGGACGGGGAGCCTGAGTGGCGCGCCGGCGGCCAGCCGGTGGATCTCACCACGAATCTGCACGTCGATGGGTTCGCCCATGCCGATCGCGTAGCTCTCCTCATCGTGGGCCAGCGTCACCCGGATCTGGCGGCCGCGGAACCGCAGCGAGAACGAGAGACGCTCGAAGCGGCGGGGAAGCCGGGGGTCGATCGTCAGGCAGCCGTCGAAGTCGCGAACACCACCGAAACCGAAGACGAGCGCCATCCACGCCCCAGCGGCCGACGCGATATGAACGCCGTCGGACACGTTGCCGGCGACGTTGGCCAGGTCCATGAGGAGCGCAAAGTCGAAATACCGGGAGGCGGCCCGGTAGTCCCCGATCTCCGATGCCACGATGCTCTGGATGCTCGCCGACAGCGACGAATCCCCCGTCGTCAAGGGGTCGTAGTAGGAGAAGTTCCGTGCCTTCTGGTCCGGGGTGAACTCGTTGCCGAGCAGGAACATCGCCATTACGACATCGGCCTGCTTGAGCACCTGTTTTCGGTAGATCGCAAGTGGGTGGTAGTGGAGCAGCAGTGGGAACTTCTCCGGCGGCGTGTTCTCGAGGTCCCATCGTTCGCGGTCCAGGAAGGAATCGTCCTGCGGAGTGATGCCCTTCTCGGGGTCGTACGGGATGAACATCGCGTCCGCGGCCCGATCCCACGCCTCGATCTCGGTCGGATCGAGCGAGAGCTCGAAACAGAGCGCGGCAAACAGGTCTGGCGACTCGGCCTCGAGCAAGCGGACTGCCGTTGCTGCGTAATGCAGATTGAGCCGGGCCATGAGGTTCGTGAAGGCGTTGTCGTTCACCACGGTCGTGTACTCGTCGGGCCCCGTGACACCGTGGAGATGGAAGTGCTCGTCATCGCCGTAGAACCCGAGGTCCTCCCACATGCGAGCGGTCTCCACCAGGATCTCGGCCCCGACGTCGGCCAGGAACCCGGTGTCACCTCGTACATCGACGTACCTCCGGATGGCGTAGGCGATGTCGGCGTTGATGTGATACTGCGCCGTCCCGGCTTGATAGAGGGCTGACGCTTCGTCGCCGTTGATCGTCCGCCACGGGAACAGCGCGCCCCGCAGGTCGAGCAGGGCGGCCCGCTCTCTCGCCTTCGCCAACATGCTGTGCCGGAAGCGGAGCAGGTTACGAGCAATCCGCGGCTCGGTGTACGCCAGGAACGGCAGCACGTACGCCTCGGTGTCCCAGAAGTAGTGACCGTCGTACGCACCCCCGGTGAGACCCTTGGACGGGATGCTCGCGCCCTCCACCCGCCACGACGCCTGGCACAACTGGAAGACGTTCCAGCGGACGGCTTGTTGCACACGCACGGGCTCGCGGCGGTCGGCAACGACGACGTCGGCCCGGTCCCAGAATCGGTCGAGGTGTTCGCGCTGATGCTCGACGAGCGAGGAGTCGGGGTCCTCCAACGCTCGGTCGAGCGTGCGGTGGCAGCGCGCCGCGAGATCGCGGGGCGGCACACTGCGCGACGTCTGGTAGGTGATGTACTTCACGATGCGGATCGGCACCCCCGGCTGCGCTCCGGCCGACAGGACGGTCTCGGCAAGGTCGCCGGTCACCGAGGTGGTGAGGCGGTGAGGTGTGGCCGTGTCGAGAGGATCCGGTGCGCGAGCTGGCGACCCAGCCGCGGATCGCCGAGCACATCCGTCGCGCCTGCCTCAACGCCGAGGCGAGCGTCGGCGCGGTTGATGACGCGCGACACGATGGCGATCGGAGCCGGACAATCGGCGGCCACCTCGTAGGTGATGACGACGAGGTGCCGGTGCTCGAGCGAGACGAGGCGTGACGAGCGGACAGTGATGTGCTTGCCAGCAGCCGTCGACCACACAAGGTGGCGCTGAAGGATGCCGGTGCGCATGTCGAGCACGCGGGAGTACTCGCGCATCCGGGCCGTCGGCAGGAAGAGCGGCTCGTCGTCGACGAACAGCTCCAGCACCGTCGCGTCGGGGGCATTTATCATCGACTGTCCGACCCTCGCCAGCCCGTAGGCCTCCTCGGCGTGCACGATCGGCCACGTCTCGTGCAATCCGCTGATGAAGGTGCCAGGCGCCAGCGATGGGCGGCCTTCGTCGAGCGTGCCCCGCACACCGACATAGCCGTTGGCCAGCGCGAAGACGGTCTCGGCGCGGTCCGAGAACTGGGGTGTCCACCGCGCCTCGATGACGCGCCACTCGTCCGGCGGGAACAGGTGCTCGGGAGGCAGAACGATCTCGCGGTTGAGCATGAGGCACCGTACAGACGCCAGCCCGCCCGGCGCAGCAGTAGCCTCCGACGGCCGATGACCCCGCTCGCTCCTCCCGCCGACGGGATGCTCGCGGGGTACGACGCGCTCCTCTTCGATCTCGACGGGGTCATCACGAAGACTGCGGCGGTGCACGCGCAGGCGTGGAAGGCGCTCTTCGACGAGTTCCTCCTCAACTGGTCTGCGCAGCATGGGCAGGCCTTCCAACCCTTCGACATCGGGGCGGACTATGTCCGGTACGTCGACGGCAAGCGGCGCTACGACGGCGTCGCCAGCTTCTTGGAGTCCCGCGGTATTGCGCTGTCCCGCGGCGAGCCGACCGACGTCCCCGACGCGCCGACGGTGTGCGGCCTCGGCAACCGAAAGGACCGCTACTTCCTCGCCGCGCTCGAGGAACAGGGCGTTGCCGTCTTTGACGACGCCGTCGCGCTGCTCGACGCGGTGCGCCGTGCTGGCAAACGCGTCGCGGTGGTATCGGCCAGCGAGAACTGCGATCCCATCCTGCGCCGAGTGGGCCTCATCGACCGGTTCGACGCCCGCGTCACCGGCCGGGAGGCGTCGGAGTGGCACCTCGCTGGGAAGCCTGCGCCCGACACCTTCCTGAAGGCGGCCGAGCTGTTGGGTGTCCCGCCCGCCAAGGCGGTCGTGCTCGAGGACGCCATCTCCGGTGTGCAGGCAGGCAAGGCCGGCGGGTTCGGTCTCGTCGTCGGCGTCGATCGCGGCGGGGCTGGCCAGGCTCTCGCCGCCAACGGTGCCGACGTGGTACTTCGCGATCTCAACGAGCTGGTCGAAGGATGACGCAGTCGTCAGTGCTCCGGTAAGCACGCCTCCGGTCGGGAGCGTGTTGGCCCCCGCCCCCGCCGACGCCAGCCCGCGACACTGCGTCGCCCGCGCTACAACCGCGCCGACGAGTACGAATCACTTGAACAACATCCTCCCCTCCCAGCCGTTCGAAGCGCCGTATACGCCCGCTTGGGGGCGCGGAGTCTGCCCGCGGCGATCCGGCGTATCGAGCGAACACCCGACCCGCACTACCGACCACGCCGGCGCGCGCGGTCGTCGTCGACCCGGAGACGCCCGATCACGGACGCAACGCGCTCGCGTTGCCGTCGAGCGCGTCCGCGAACCGAAGCGGCCGCCACCGTCGTACCAGGGGTCAACAGTGCCGACACCATCGTCGGCCTGACGACAGTGCGAAGAGGAAGACATGAGCATCCACAGCATCCTTGGCTCGGGCCGGCGCAGCGTGGCCGTGGCCGCAGCGTTGACCGTCGGGCTGGCCACCGCCGGAGCCGCCGCGGCGGCCGAGTCGCCCCCCTCGGCGTCGGTCACCGGCGACACGCTTACCGTCATCGGTAGCTCCGAGGCCGACCACATCGCGCTGCGTCTTGCGGCAGGCGAGCCGAACACCCTCCAGGTCGACTTCGACGACGACGGCTCGAGCGATCAGAGCTTCGATCGCAGCACGTTCAGCAACATCGCGGTGATCCTGGGCCGCGGTGACGACCAGTTCCGCGTCGACCAAATCAACGGCACGTTCATAGACGAGGCATTGACGGTCGACGGCGGCAGTGGCGACGACACCATCGCGGGCGGCGATGGCAACGAGGCCCTCCTGGGTGGCATCGGCCGCGATTCCATCGACGGCAACCGCGGGAGCGACAGTGCCAGCCTCGGCGCCGGTGACGACAGCTTCACATGGGACCCGGGCGATGGCAGCGATGCCGTCGACGGCGGCGATGGCATCGACGCACTCGTCTTCAACGGGGCGAACCTCAGTGAGATCATGAGCCTGTCCGCCAGCGGCGATCACACCGTTTTCCTTCGCGACATCGGCACCATCCGGATGGACCTGGACTTCGTCGAGACCCTGGACCTCCATGCCCTCGGCGGCGCCGACGAGGTCACGATCAACGACACGACCGGCACGGGCTTCCGTCAGGCGAACCTCGACCTCGGCTCGCAGGGTGGCGGTGACGGTGCGGCCGACCTGGTGACGGTCAACGGCACCGCGGGCGACGAGAAGATCAAAGTCGACGCTCACGGCGCGGAGGTCGACGTCGATGGCTTTGCCGCAGAGACCAGCATCACCGGCAGCGAGACAACCGACCAGCTCCAGGTCAACGGCCAGGGCGGGAGCGACAGCCTCCGAGTGGACGACGGCGTGAGGGCACTGATCGGCGTCGCCGTCGATCTCACCTAGGTGCGCCGGCATCTTCGACAGCAATGCGGTGACGGAGGGGCCTCCCGAGCGGAGGCCCCTCCCGTTCGTCGACGAGCCGTCGACTCCGTCCCCGGCGGGACGAGCGGACCGAGAACCGATGTGGGCTACAGGACGTACTCAAGGTTGACCGCTTCAAGCGGGCGAGGGTGACCCAAGACCCGGAGACTGCGATGAAGCGCACCAACTTGCTGCAGTGCGGTGGGGGGGGACCGCTCGACGCGAAGCCCCCGGTGCATGCGCTCGATCCCGGGCAATGGCAACCGCGACGGCAGCTCGTGGCCGGACGGCGGACGCCCCGTGCGCCAATGTCGCCGCACGGGGCGCTCGCCGTAGCCTCGGCGGTCGTGGATCCCGCCGTGCTCGACGCCTTCCGGCGGCGCGAACCGAACGCGATCCGGGCGCTCTATCGCGCGTACGGACGTCTCGTCTACGCCGTGGCGCACCGGGTGCTCGGACAGCACGAGCTGGCAGAGGAAGCCGCGCAACACACCTTCGTGCGCGCGTGGCAGGCCGCTGACCGGATCGACATCGGGCGTGACCCTGCGCCGTGGCTGGCGACCATCGCCAAGAACGCTGCGCTCGACATCCATCGCCGCGAGGCTCGCAGGCCGGCAAGCCCGCTCACCGATATCGCCGGAGACCACTGGGCCGTCGTGAGCCCACCTCCCGACGTCGACACCCTCGACGCGGTGTGGCAGGTCCGGAGCGCGATCAGCGCCCTGCCGGCGGATGAGGCCATGGTCGTTCGCTTGCAGCACCTCGATGGCATGACGCACGCGGAGATCGCCGGCAAGCTGGGCCTCCCGGTGGGCACGGTGAAGTCGAGGTCGCACCGTGCCCACAGGAAGCTCGCCAGCCTGCTCGCCCACCTGCGGAGGGACTCCGATGACTGAGCGCCCGACCGACGAGGAGCGCCGGAAGTGGATCGTCGGCGACCGAGCCGACTCGCTCGATCCCGACGAGGCCGCCGACCTGACCCGTCTGACCGACCTGCTCGCCGACCCCTCGACCTGGGCCGAACCGAGCGCCGGGCTCGAGGCCAGGATCGTCGACGCGGTCGTGCAAGCGACGCCGGCCTCCGCGCCCGCGAGGCTGGCGACGACGCGCCAACGTCGCCGCGCGTCTTCCTGGCGATGGCGCATCGCCCAGTCCGCGGCCGCGGTCGTTGCCATCGTCTTCGCTGCGTTCCTGCTGACTGGGGGTCAGACGACCGCCGGCTTCGAAGCCCAGCTCGCGGCCACTGGCCTGGTGCCCGGGGCGACCGCCTCGGTCGACATCACGCACAATCAGGGCGGCTTTCGCATCGTGCTCGACGCCGACGGACTTCCACCATTGCCTTCCGGCGGGTACTACCAGGCCTGGTTGAAGAACGCAGCCGGCACGGTCGTTCCGATCGGGACGTTCAGCTCGAGCGACGACCGCATCACACTCTGGTCCGGGGTCTCGCCGAAGGACTTTCCGACGGTCACGGTGACGATCGAGGCAGCCGACAACGACCAGGCGTCGTCGGGTCGCGTCGTCCTCGCGGGCGACGCCCGGCCCAAGCCGTAGCGCCCACCCCCCGCACCAGCCTCGGCGGCCCGTGCGAGACAGGATGACCTGATGGCCACCGCGAGGACCCCGATCGCTGGCGACGCGGACGCTGACCGCCTTGTCGAGGAAGATCCGCTAGCCCCAGGCTTGACAAACAACGTCGGTACGGATGAGGCAAGTTTGCAACAAGCCGTGCTGCGCGAGGGAGCCGGGGGCTAGACGCGGCGGGAGGGATTCGGCGGCCCGGTGGGCCGTTGAGGGTCTGGTGAGAGTGCCGCCCGCCGGAGCTGCGGGATCGCCAGCAAGCGCGGGTGGGTCTCCGATACATCGCGGCGTCCAGCTGCACCGCATCCGATCTGGTGATCGAGAGCGGCTTGCTCACTGCGGATGCGAGGTGACTGGCGGATGGTCCGCGTTGAGTCGAGCCCGCGTCACGTCTCCCATCGAACGCGGATCCGGTCGCGGCGGTCGGGTAAGGGAAACGACTGGGCCTCGAGCTCGACCGCCTCGCGGGCCGGCGGCGAGAGACGATGCCACGTCTGGATCCTGACGACCGCCCCAGCTCGTCGCCACGTTCCGGCCACCTCTCCCTCGACCACAACGGCTCCCGGCCAGACCCGCGGTGTCCAGAGTTCTCGGCGCCGGCCAGGATCGGTGACGAGCAGTTCCCGATCTGCTCCCTGGAGAAGGAAGTACGGGTCGCCGCTGGGGAGGAGCCGCGCAGGCGCTACATCTCCTCCGACGGAAGTGCGGAACGCCTCCTCGTCCACGGTCAGGATCCGTGCGTCGCCGACGGGCGAGCGGACCGGCGTCAGCGATCCCGCCAACGCGTCGAAGGTGGCCCGACCGCGCGCTGGCGCGATCCCGGCCCACTCGGCGAACGCCTCTGCGGTCGCCGGTCCGAAGACGTGGAGGTACCGGCGGGCGAGCTCGAGTCGAGCGTCGCCCGGATCGAGGGCCGGTGGCGGCACCGTCCAGATCGTCGGCTGTCGCGCGCCATCCCATCGCATCACCACTCGGCCGGTCGGCGCGGCATAGCGCAGCGCATTGGGGTGCTTCTTGCCGAGTCCGCGTGCCGCCTGGCCGCACTCCATTCGGCGGCCGTCGAGGAACGCTTCGAGCCGGTCCGCCAGCTGCTCCGCTTCACGGCGCGCGGGAGGATCGTCCGGCAGCCGCCCAAGGGTGAACACCGCGCGGTCGCGTTCGGCAACGACGTACGCGCTGAACCGTGGCCCCCACAACTGCACCAGACACGGGTCCTCCCAGCTGCCGGGCTCGGTCCCCTCGACACGAGCATGGATCGACAGAAGCGCGGCCCGCGGCATGCTGTCCTGCAACCCGGCCCATGCCGCGGCTCTCAGGGAGCTCGGACCCGGCGGGAGCCGCTCGTCCAGGCCGCAGGAGCGTCGTCGAAACGCTAGAACCTGTGCACGGCTGAACTGGAGCCGACGTTTCGCCACGTCACCGTTCGCTTCCTGGTCCAGGCGTCTGTCCGGATCGGAGCCTAAGGCTCACCGGGTGGGGCCGCCCCGGTCCGGCTCGTGCAGGCCTCGACTTCCTACTGGTGAGTTGACTCCACGATCGCGGCGGCCGTGAGAGCTGCTTGGCCTTGAGGGTGGCGGCAACGTCGATCTCGGTGAGGACGCCGAAACCTCGGCCAGCGAGCGCATCCCGCTCTGCTCGGCGGGCGAGAACCTCGCGCGACTCGCGGGAGGACAAGCGATCCAGCGTGCCAGACGCGTCGTCGATGTCGCCCTCGAGAACTGGCTCTACAGCGAGTCGTTCAGCCCGCCGTCGACGCCGACGACCTGCCCGGTCACATAGCTCGCCTCGTCGGATAGCAGGAACGCGACCACGTCGGCTGCATCCTGTACCGCGCCGAGGCGGCGCAGCGGGATGCGCGCCGCGCGCTGGGCGAGGAACTCCTTGTTCGCGTCCGCCCCGCTGCTCATTTCCGTGCCGGTCATGAACCCTGGCGCGATCGCGTTGGCCGGGATCCCGAACTCCGCGCAGCCGACGATATGGGAGTGCGCGACCCTGTTCGGATGCTGGTGATCGACGCCGCCAACGTGATCGGGTCTCGCCCAACCGGCTGGTGGCGCGATCGGCCAGGCGC
>WNGA01026966.1_pt1 | contig 12855 bp, 13 predicted proteins | sample 5400061 | NCBI WGS metagenome assembly WNGA01 (sample SAMN13153366, study PRJNA577476) | soil metagenome | isolation source: 100 cm soil or saprolite under grassland replicate 2 | place: USA:California | collected 2016-06-15
TCGGTGGTGGCCTTGGGGGTGCCGATGACGCGAAGGTCCAGCAGCTCGCTCACGCGGCCTCACCACCCTCGGCGGCGTCCAGGGCGGCGGCGACCCGGGGGCCGAGCGCCAGCTCGACCTCGCGGGCCTGCGCGGCGGCCACGTCCGCCTTGGCGATCGAGCGGTACTGCCACAGCAGCCCGCCGAAGGCGGGGTTGAGGGCGTGGAAGGCGAAGACGTAGCGGCGGGCGAAGCAGGCTTCCAGGCAGGCGAGGTCGGCGGCGTCGACCTGGCCGCGTCCGAGGGCGCCTTCGAGGTAGCTGCCCGCGTGGGGCAGCCAGGCGATGTCCTCCGGGCCGATCCTCCAGGTGGCGGGCAGGCCGGCCAGCAGGTCGCAGACGATGCGCAGGGCGGCCAGCGCCTGGTCCCGCTCCTCACGGGTCCGGGTCAGCTCCACGCGAAGGCTGCCGACGGTGGCGGGCGTGGTGGCGGTCATGCCGCATCACCCCCGTCGGTGCCCGGCGCCCAGAACGACCGGTGGCGGCGCTGCCGGTCGCGGTCGACCGCGCGCAGCTCGACCAGCGCGACGGGGTCCTGGCGGCGCTGGTGCTCGGCGGCGCGCACGGCGTGGCGCTGGCAGTCCTTGCAGTAGCTCAGCGGCCGGCCGGAGCGGCGCCGGTAGAACTCCGAGAGGGGCTTGCGCTGCCGGCAGCGGGCGCACCGCGCCCTTGCGAGCCGGCTCATCCCGCCTCACCACCCGGCCCGGCAGCTACCGGGGCGTCATCGGGGGCGGGGTCCCGGAGGCAGCCGAGGGCCCGCTCGGGGATGAAGTAGCAAAGGCCGATCCGCTCGAAGGGCAGCAGGCCCTTGCGGATCCACTCGTAGACGGTGTTGGGGTGCTTGCCGAGCAGCTCGGCGAACTCGGCGACGGTGTAGGCGACCGGCGACCGGCGCACTGCTCGCGCCGGGGTGCCCTGCCCGGCGGGCAAGGCGGTACCCTTGTCGTGCATCTGGGCTCCCAAACCTCGATGCGACCTGCGGCCTCGGCACCGGGAGCACCACCTCCCGGGAACTGCCGAGGCCGCCCTTCACTGGCGTCTGAAGGGCGCTCCCTCTCCTTCACTCCCTGCTCGGGTCCCCTTCCGACGTACCTCCTCTATCATCCTAGGATCCTAGGATGATAGAAGCAAGTAGCCGGCTATCCGGAATGAGCCAGGGCGAAGAGGATGGCTAGCTCAAGATCGCGCGCAGTGCTTTGGCGTCCTGCTTGAGCTGCGGTTCTGGTACCGGCGGGAACGCAGAGGTGTCGACCGGCAGGGGATAGGGAAGGCCGGGCGCTGGGTCCTGCGGGTAGCGCGGCACGAGGTGCGTGTGGAGGTGCGGCACGGCGTTGCCCAGCGTCTCGTAGTTCATCTTCAGCGGTCGGTAGTACTGCTGGAGTGCCCGCGCAACCTCCAGCACTTCTAGCCAGTAGCCGCTGGCCTCCTGGGTGCTCAGCTCGGTCGGCTCCACGACGTGGCGTCCGCGCCAGATCACCAGGGTGTAGCCGCGCTGGACGGCGGCGCGCTGCAGGTAGGCGTCGCTGTACTGCCGGGCCAGGATGCGGATGCCGTACTCGTCCTCGTCGGGGCGCCCAGCAGCGCACATCGAGCAGGCGGTGCCGTCAAAGCGTGCCGGCCAGTCAGCCGGCCAGCCCTTCATGGATGACCCTCTTCACGGTCAGGCTCGGTCCACTCGAACACGAACTCGTGGCGGTCCGCGATGTACAGGTCGTCCGCGACCTGGAGAGCGCGATCGTCGTGGTCGTAGTCGACGTGCAGCAGCCGCACCACGGGAGCGCCCGGGGGGAGGCGCAGCACACGCGCTTCCTCGGGCGTCGGCATGCGCGCGCTCAGGACCTCGGCGCCCCGGGCGAACCGGTAGCCGAGGGCTTCGATGGCGTTGTCGGGGCCTTCCCGCAGCGGGCCGGCCTGCTCAAGCCGCGTCCCCTTCGCGAGCCACAGCGGGAAGTAGCTTGACGACAAGACCGCAGGCTGGTCGTCGATCGACTGGAGCCGGGAGCGCACGACCACGGGCTCGCCTGGCTCCACCTGGAGCCACTGCGCGATCTCGGGCGGTGCCTCGGTCACGCCCACCTTGAGCATGCGCCGCGTGGGCACCTGCCCCTGCCCAAGGGCCTCGGTGTCGAAGATCGGCTTGCCGCTAGCGCGGTGCACGGCGTGGCGCCGGTTGGACGAGACCCGGCGGACCGGTGGCCGCTCGCGGACGTAGGAGCCGTAGCCCTTCCGGGTGACGACCAGCCCCTCGTTGACGAGCTGCTGCAGCGCCGCCCGCACCGTCGTGCGGCTGACCTTGTAGCGCTCGAGGAACTCCGCCTCGGTCGGCAACTGGCTCCCGGGCGGCCGCCGGCCGCCGCGGATCTCGCGTCGTAGCACGTCGGCGAGCTGGAGGGAGAGGGGACGGTCGGCAGTGGGATCAAGCACCACGCTCGGCACCTCCCTCTTCCTGTAGGGCTAGCATGACAGGCAGAGTACCGCGTCTAGCGCAGCCATTGATTGTCCCTCAGCCACCGCGGGGTGGCGAGCCCGACCAATGCCCTATTCCAGCAGGTCAGGGGCTCAGCGGGGCCGGGTCACGCGCAAGGAGCGCGCGTGACCCGGCCCCGCTTCGCTACGTTGGTGTGCCGCCCACCTGCCGAGGGGACCGGACTCCGACGCTGCACGGAGGAACACCGTCGGAAACTACGTAGCCCGGTCCCCTCGGCAGGTAGATCGTGGGCGGCACCCTGCTGCACACCTCCCGGCCGCCCGACCTGATCCTGCTCGACCTCAACCTGCCCCGCAAGAACGGCCTGGAAGTCCTCACCGAACTGGCCGCCGACCCCGAGCTGCGGCGCATCCCGGTGGTGGTGCTGTCGTCGTCGGCCGCGCAGAAGGACGTGCAGGGCGCCTACGACCGCAACGCCAACGCCTACCTGGTCAAGTCGCTGCACCTGGACGAGTTCATCGACGCCGTGCAGACCCTACGGCGGTTCTGGCTCGAGGTCGCCCACCTGCCATCCCAACCCCACGGCCACTAGCGCCGCAGCCTGCACGGCCTGGCTGGCACGGCGTGCTAGCCGCCGCCGTCGCCGCCGCCGGACGGCCCGGCCGGGTGGTCGTCGGCGGCGGCGCGGGCCTGCTCGACCGAGGCGTGCAGTGGGAACAACAGCAGCAGCCCGGTCAGCTCAAACACCCTGACGACGCGCTCGTTGGTGCAGACCAGCCGCAGCGACCCGACCGGCTCGCCGTGGTGGAGCCGCCGGTAGGCGCCGACCAGCACGCCCAGGCCGATCGAGTCCAGGAAGCCGACCTGCCGCAAGTCCACCACCACGTGCCGGACGCCACCGTCGATCACCTCGCCCAAGCACTCCCGCAACGCCGGGGCGGTGGCCAGGTCGAGCTCGCCGCTGACGGTCAGCACGGCCCACCGGCCGTCGGTCGTCGCGGACAGGTCGAACTGCGGCATCCTGGTCACCCGGGCCGGCTGGGAAGCGGACCGCCCGAGTATCGGCCGCCCCCCACGACGCGGCAACCAGGCACCTCGAACGGACCCGCACCGGACCAAGACATGACTCGCCATTCCCTGCCCACGGGCGGTGCCCGCTACAGCCGATCCATCGGCGACAGCCAACGGTACGCCTCCCAGGCGCGAGCATGGTCCGCCGAGGTGGCGTAACGGCTGAGCATGTCGCGCGAACGCCAGCCGGCGCGACTCTGGTACTCGTGTACTGCCCGCCGCCCGGCTCATACCGTCAGGCTATGCTCGATCCGTGGATACCCACCAGTTCAACACGCTCGGCGGCGTCTGCGAGCTGATCGGCGTGGGGTTCGTGGCCAGAGACCTGATGGCGATCGCCGACTACCGGGGCAAACTGGCCGAGTGGACTGCCTGGTTCCGCACCCGCTGGGCCGCAGCCGTCGCGTTGGCACGTCGGCGATTGGGGCGACCGCAGCCGGTCGAGCGACATGTTGCCCTGGCAGACGCGGCCTCAGGTGCTGGGCGGGCATTGGGCGTGACCACTGGGATGCGGGGGCCATTCGCCACGCGGCCGGGCCAGTCGCTCCAGGATCAGATCGACGAGCTAGGCTCGCTGGTGAACCGGCTGCGTAACGAGGTCATCAGCGAGCCCCGGGAGCGTGAGCGGGCGATCTCGGCGGAACGAGCGGCCAGGCGCAACGAACTGAAGGCCGAAGCGGAACGCCTAGAGCGCCTCATCGCCGCGCTACGCCAGGAGGTGGAACGGCTTGACGAAGCCACCACAGGCAACCTGGGATTGCGGGCTGAGGGTCTGTGGTGGCTGGTAGCAGGGATCGTATTCACCACCTGGTCGGAGCTGAGCTGGCTCCCGTTCCGCCTCACCGCGTTCGTCGTGGGCACCATCTTTGTGGCTCGCGTGTCCTGGCCGTACTGGTCTTGGCTCGCCAGGAGCCAGGCCGGGCGCCCGGCGCGCCGGGTCGGCTGCGGCGTCCTCTGGCGCGGATGAGCTTGGCTTGCTCGGTCAACCGTAAGGCGCGCATGAAGCTCTGCGCGGCTTACGGGCCGAACCCGAAGGGCAGTCCTCGGCGATCGCTGCGGCGACGAAGAAGCCGGCCCCGCTTCGCTACGTTGGTGTGCCGCCCACCTGCCGACTGGGGCGGACGCCGACGCTGGACGGAGGAATCCACGTGGGAACTGGGGTGCCCGCCCCAGTTGGCAGGTAGATCGTGGGCGGCACGATTTGATGCGGCTGCGCCGCCATTCCCACAATTCAACTCAAGGAATGGTCACACTCGCCATGTGCCTGGCGGCACGCTGAGGTGATCATGTGGCTGTGCTGCTATGCCCCTCGTGGGAGACCTGGACGTCGGCAGGGCTGCAGACCCGGTCGCGGCCGGCCCGCTTGGCCGCATACAGCGCCTGGTCGGCGGCCCGCAGCAGCCCCTCGCCGGTGTCGGCATGACCCGGATACCAGGCCGCACCGATGCTCGCGGTGACCGCCAAGGTGGCGTCCTGGTGCACGATCGGGCAGGCGGCGATCGCGACGCGTACCCGCTCAGCCGCCACCAGGGCAGCCTGCTCGTCGCTGTCGGGCAGCAGCACGCCGAACTCCTCCCCGCCAAGCCGGGCGGGCAGGTCGACGGTGCGCAGTTCCTGCCGGAGGACCGCTGCGATCGCGGCCAGCGCCGCGTCCCCGGCCGCATGGCCGTGGCGGTCATTCAGCGCTTTGAAGCGGTCCAGATCGATCATCAGCAGCGCGAACGGCCTGCCGGAGCGGCGGGCACGCTCGGTCTCTTCGGCCAGGCGGGCCTGGAACGCACGCCGGTTGTGCAGCCCGGTCAGCGGGTCGCTGATCGCCACCTCGGTCAGGGCGGCCTTTTGGGCGGCGATCCTGGCGGCCATGTCGTTGAACGCCGCGGCCAGCTCGCCCAGCTCGCCGCGGCCGCGCACCCGGGCGCGGGCGTCGTCGTGGCCCTCGGCCAGCCGGGCCGCCGCGCCGCCGAGCCGGCGCAGGTCGGCGACCAGCCCGCGCGCCAACCCGTAGGCCAGCAGCAGCCCCAGCAGCAGCCCCGCGGCACTGGCCGCGACGATGACCCGCCGGGTGCCGGCGCCCGCGGCCAACAGCTCCCGGTAGATCGGGGTGTACTCCATCACCACCGCCCCCACGATCCTGCCTTGCTCGGTGCGCAGCGGGATGACCACCTGCAGGGTGCCGGCCGGGTATTCTGGCTCGCGTTCGACGAAGGTGCGGGACTGGCCGTCACGGATGGTCGCGGCCACCTCGGCGTCGATGTCCTGCCGTGCCCCAGCCCCAACCGCTTCGTCCTTGTTAGGGGTCGCGGCGGCCAGGACGCGCTGGTGGAGGTCGACGACCTCGATATGGCGGTGTAGGTCGCGCTGCAGGTCGTCCAGGTAGTCCTGGAGCCGCTCGGGGTCGTGGTACAGCTGCCCCTGATCGCCTGTGGTCAGCTCGGCGGTGTTGGCGATGGTGTGGGCGACCGGTTCGGCGACGTGGCGGGCCTCGATCTGCGCCGCGCGCAGGCTGGCTGCGTACTGTTCCTGCACGGCCACCAACCCGACCAGCGGGACCAGGAGCGAGACGGCCAGGAACGCGATAGTCAGGCGGGTTCGGACCCGCGCGAGCGGGCCCAGCAGCAGCGCGAGCCACGGTGCCCATGACGGAGCACCCGTCCCGGTGCCGGCGCGGCCGGGCAGGATCGTGGGCGGACCGAGTCGACGGCCGGTCCGCGGCCGACGCGGCGATCGCATGGTGCCTCCCAAGCAGGCAGGTCATGGAAGGCTGGCACCTTCCGTTCGGCAGCCCGGCTGCCCTGTCGCCGGCACGGTGGTCCCGGTCGGCGAGGTAGGCCCGTGGCGTTGCGTCCCCGAGTTTCCCCGAGTTTGCCCTTGTCGCGGAGCGTCACCTGCCCTATCGACCGCTACCCCAGCCACCTGAGGCATGCCGAAGGGCGATGCGCGGATGCCCGGCACCCTCGCACGCCGCCCCGCGGCGCCAGCGCCGCGATCTCCTTCAGGCGACGTGCTAGACGGTCGTCAAGCGGACGCGCCAGGCCTATCACCTCGCCGACCCACTGCTGGCCCGGGCGAGCTGGAAGCGCTCGCCCGCTCACTGGCCGCTCCCACCCGGGCGCCGCTTCAAGTCTGCGGGAGGGCCTGGCCGAGACCCTCACCATCGGCCGGCTGGGCGTGCCGCCCCTTGCCCGCACGTTGCGGTCCACCAACTCGATCGAGGCGGTGATCGAGATCTGCCGCCATCACGGCGCCAACGTCCGAGCGCTGGCAGGACGGGCAGATTGTGCTGCGCTGGGTCGCCGCGGGCATGAACGAGGCCCGCAAGCAGTTCCGCCGCGTCAACGGGCACCTGCACCTGCCGGCGCTGCGCGCCGCGCTCGACCTGACCGTCCCTGCTATCACACCAGGAAGAAAGATGCCGCCTGATCACCACGGGCCGCCACCGAATGTCCACAGGGCTCGGGACATCCTCGGCCCCGCTTCGCAATGTCGGAATGCCGCCTACCTCCTGACTGGGTTGCGCGTCGTGGGGAAGGTGGGCCGCTACACCGGGTCGGGTGCTGACCGGTTGTGGGTGTTGTCTGCGACGGTGGAGCGGAGCATTGCTTCGAGGTCGGCGGCCCGGAGCGGCCGGCTGAAGTAGTAGCCCTGGCCTTTGTCGCAGCCGAGCCGGTGCAGTTCCTCGGCCAGGTGGGCCTGCTCGATCCCCTCGGCGACGGTCTGGAGCCGGAGGTCGCGGGCTAGCTTGAGGATGGAGCGCACCAGCGTGGCGTTGTTGGGATCGTGGTCGAGGCGGGTGATGAACGAGCGGTCGATCTTGAGCACCTGCACGGGCAGCTTGACCAGGTAGGCCAGCGAGGAGTAGCCGGTGCCGAAGTCGTCGATCGCCAGTCGCACGCCCAGGCCGCGGAGTTCGTGCAGCACGTCGAGGACGGCGTCGATGTTCTCCATCAGCAGACTCTCGGTGATCTCCAGGACCAGCCGGCCAGCCTCCAGGCCGGTCTGGTCCAGGACCTCGGCGACCGTCGCCACGAACCCTGGTTCTTTGAGCTGGCGGACGGACACATTGACGGCCAGGTCCAGCCCGTTGCCGAGGCCGGCCTGCTGCCATTGGCGGAGCTGCTGGCAGGCGGCCTGGAGCACCCAGCGTCCTAGCGGGACGATGAGCCCGGCCTGTTCGGCCAGCGGGATGAACGAGCCTGGTGGGACCAGGCCACGTTCGGGGTGCTGCCAGCGCACCAGGGCCTCCATGCCGGTGAGGCGTCCGCTGTCGAGGGCGACCACGGGCTGGTAGTGCAGGGTGAGCTGGTAGCGTTCGATGGCCCGGGTGAGCTCGGACTGCAGGGCCATCCGCTCGACGACGGCTTGGTGCATGGCGTGGTCGAAGTGGCGGTGGCGGTTCTTGCCCTCGCTCTTGGCGACGTACATGGCGACGTCGGCCTGTCGCAGCAGGTCCTCGGCTGGTGTCCCCGGCTCGGTGGCGATGCTGATCCCAATGCTGGCATGGACGAACAGCTCGCGGTCCTCCACCAGCAGCGGCTGGCGCAGGCCCCGCTGGATGCGTTCGGCCAGCTCGGTGGCTTCCTGCGGGTCGGGGAGGGCCTCGGCGAGGACGGCGAATTCGTCACCGCCCAGGCGGGCTACGGTGTCGACCGCGCGGATCAAGGTGGGCAGCCGGATCGCGACCGCTTCCAGCAGGGCGTCGCCGACCGCATGGCCGGCGGTGTCGTTGACCTGCTTGAAGTCGTCCAGGTCCACCAGCAGCACGCCGACACAGCCGCCGCGGCGGGCCTGGCCGGCGAGCGCGTGCTCCAGCCGGTCGGCGAACAGTGCCCGGTTGGGGAGCCGGGTGAGGGGGTCGTGCAGGGCCTGGTGGCGGAGCTGGTCTTCGAACTGCTTGCGTTCGGTGACGTCGCGGCCGTTGAGCACGACGCCTTGGACGGCCGCCTGGGCGAGCTGGCTGGTCACCAGGGTCTCCATGAGGCGCCAGGTCCCGTCGGCGTGACGCAGCCGCCACTCCACCCGCAAGGTCACCCCCGGGCGGGCCTCCGCGGCCACCAGCATCGGTGCGAGCTCCCCTGAGTCGTCGGGGTGGATGAGCGCTGCCAGGCCGGTGCCAACCAGGCCCTCGGCCGCCCAGGCCAGGAGGCGTCCGGCGCTGGGGCTGGCATAGGCGATAGTGGTGTCCCGGCCGACCACCAGGGTTAGGTCCGAGCCGTTCTGCACTAGCGAGCGGAAATGTTGCTCCCGGCGGGCCAGCTCGGCGGTGCGCTGGGCCAGCTCGGCGGTGCGCTGCTTGACCTTTGCGTCAAGCTCACGGGCCAGGGCCAGGTTCTCCAGCACCGCCATGAGCTGGCGGACGATGACCACCACGATCTGCAGGAGGATCAGCACCCCCAGGAAGGCGTCGATGCGCATGCCGCGAGCCAGCTGGTAGCCGGTCAGGCCACCTGCCACCAGCACCGGCACGTACGGAAGCATCACCGTCCATCCGGCTCCCGTCCGGGACGCGGCTGCCGCGCGGCGTTGGCGTTCGGGGAGCAGTGCGCCAAGCATGATGAGCAGGTAGCCGACGAACCAGCCGGTATCGATGAGCTGACCGCTGCCGTAGGCGCCGGTCTGGGTCAGGTAGGCGAACAGGCTGTCGGAGAACGCGATCCCGCCAAGCCCAGCGCCGACCAGCAGCAGCGGTGCCCGCGTCGCCGAGCGCGATCCGGCCAGCAGGAAGACCACCAGGGAGATGGTGACGACGTCGCCGACCGGATAGGCCAGCGCCAGGACCTGCTCCAGCATCGAGTCGGTCTCGGCCCCAAGCAGCGGCCCCAGCACCGTCTGCCAGCTCACCGCCAGCACCGCTGTGGCGATGATGAGGCCGTCCAGCACCCGCCGGGTCTGGGCCACGCCGCGCTCGGGCGTGGCGGCGTGGGTGAGCAGGGCGGCGGCCGCCAGCGGGACGGCGAGCAGATAGCCAAGGTCGGCCAGGGAGGGGAAGGGCACCTCCCGGCCGGCCACCACCTCGTAGTAGGACCACACCACCTGGCCCAGGGCCCAGCTGGCCGCCGAGGCGCCCAGCAGGTACCACGACCACCCAAGCCGCCCCCGCCGGCGACCCGCGAGCCTGCTGCAGGCAAGGGCGGCGGCAAGCGGCGCCAGGATCTGGGCCAGGTTGTCCATCAGCGTGAAGGCCACCCACGAGCCGCCCAGCCCCGTCCCGAGCCAAACCACAAACCCCACCGAAGCGGCCACCACAGCGGCCACGGCCAGCACGAACGGCCGCCAGGAGACCACCTTTGCATCCCCACCGTCCTGCCCCACGCGCGCCTCGTCCTCTCTCCGACCCGGGATCGGCCTACCAGTACCTTCGGATCCGCGCAGCAGCAGTTGAGATCCTCCCGGTCACAGTCGGCGAACCCACCCAACAGCGCGGTGCGCGGTCACGCGGCCGGCGCTGGCTCGAATAGGTGGAAAGCGTCCACAGTCATTCCCCGACAGCGAATCAGGGTCGACGCGAGGACACTTGCTAGACAGCGCGCCTCACCTGACCTGGCCAGATGTTACGAACGCGCGCGTGGTAGGCGCCGTGCAGGTCACTTGTGGGCAGGGCCGCGGTGAGCACCATCACGGCATGACGCCGGTTACCCTGCGCCGGGCCGACGCTGCTGACGCGCGCGCGGTCGCCGACGTCTGGCTGCGATCCCGCCGTGCCACATGCCGTCATCCTGGCGCCGGTGCACCCCGACGACGACGTGCGGCACTGGTTCGAGACCGTGGTGATCCCGACTAGGGAGACCTGGCTGGACGAGGTCGACGGTGCGGCCATCGCGGTGCTGGTCCTCGACGACGACGAGCTCGATCAGCTCTACGTCGACCCTGGCTGGCAACGCCGCGGCATCGGCGCCGAACTGGTCCGGCTCGCGCAAGCCCGTCGCCCGGGCCGCCTGGCGCTGTGGACCTTCCTGGCAACCTGCCGGCGCGGCGGTTTATGAGCGGCACGGGTTGGTCGCCGTCGGGTCGACCGACGGGTCCACCACGAGGAGCGCGCACCGGACGTGCGGTACGTCTGGGGTGGTCACCGGGAGGGCGTCGGCCGCGACGCCTCACCGAAGACCGACTAGCGTCCAAGGCTGGGCACCAGCCGAAGGGGTTCGCACTCGACGCAGAATCGAGTGTGCCTTGATCATCCCGATGATCATCCAGACGATCGGAATGTGTCCGTCTGGACCGAACCAGATCGACGCGACACCTCCCGGCGCCCAAGCGAAGGTCGAGGGCGGCCGGCCGGCGCCCAAGGCCCCCCCGGATGGCACCGGCCGGCCGGGCCGGCGTGGCCCAACCCCCCTACGGGCCGCCCATGCCGGCCCTGGCTAGGCCACGCCGCCACGGGCGGACAAGACGCTCGCGCCCGTCGACACCACCGGACGAGCGCCCGGGGGAAGTGCGGCGCGTCCGCCCCGACGGTGACGCACCGGCGTCAGCCCGCCGGCAGACGCCCGAGGCGGCCCGCGCCGCCCGGGCGGTGGCGGGTGCCACGGCGGCGGGAGGGGCGGGGGGCGGCCCCGGTCCCGCCGCCGCAGCTCCGCCAGGCGGCCCGGTCCCATGGACCGCCTCCCTGGCCCGCGTGCGGCATCACCTGGCCAGGGGACCTGCCGCGCGTTCGGCACTGCCGCGGCGCGTCACACCCAGGAAGAGCGCCGCCGCCTGTGGTGGCGTTACCCTCCGGTGTTGCGCCTCTGGCCGGATGCCTGTTCCAGGATATTGCAGCCCTGACGGTTGTCGCTGAGCTGCGCGACCTGGGAGCTTGCACAGCGCCCAGGCGCGTGTAGTGCGCGACTACCTGGAGTAGCGGCTGGTCAGGACGCTTGATCATTCGCAGCCGTGCGGCAGCCTACTCTCGCTCGTAAACGATTTGATACTTCGAGCCGTCTTCGCTGGTGATTCGAAGCATCACGCAGAAAGGCTTGCCGTTGGGATATTTCTGGCTCAGGTCGTGCCAGTGACTTACAAGGTAACGCACAGCGCCTGTAGTGGCTCGACTCGATATGCTGTGCAGTGGCGAGGCCCCGGCCAACGTAATGGCACTGTTATCATTTGTGAACCGACCGATCGAATGAAGTGAATCCTCGACGTAGCTTGATGCCCGGTTGTAGCCGGGTGAACCAACTGCGATGAAGGTCGATTCGCTCTCGATCGCTGATTCGTCAAACGGCGATGGGGCGAATTCCACGGCAACATCCGAGAGCTGAAGCCACTTCAAGAAACCTGGCTGCTCAGTCGTGCCGGGCACGACGTAGTTGAAGAGCCGCTGAAGCCACGGGATGAGATCGACTTCATAGGCTGGTAGGGCGCTCTCCCCGAACGATCGCGGCCGCCGGTCCACACCCGCCGCGCCGCCGCGCTGGATGCTGAGATTCGACAGATAGACGACCAGCCTCTTGCGACGCGTAGTATCGAAGAAAGACAGCAACGGCCGGCGGTGTGTCACCCGGTAAAGCAACCATCCCAGCACAAGAAGAAACAGAACGAACAGAAGCTCGGCCACAAGGTTCTGTGCAATGCTTTCCAACCAGGTTTTCACCACTACTCTCCAGCAGGACCAGGCCGACGATCTTTGCCCGTGGGCAGGCGAAGGCTCGCGATCTCTCGCCATTGGGGAAGTGGCAGGCCGTGAGGATCAGGGTCGAAAACCTGAACGCAGACCTGATCAGCGCCTGCCGCAAGGTGATCGTTGACCCGTGTGGCGATGGTGTCGAGGCTCCCCCAGGCGACGAGGCCGTCGACCAGACGGTCGCTCCCGCGGTTCGCGGCGTCCTCGCTCGTGAAGCCGAGGCGGCGGAGGTTGTTCGTGTAGTTGGGCAGGTCGAGGTAGCGAACGATGTGCCTGCGGCCAATGGCGCGCGCCGCGCCCGGATCGCTCTCCAAGACCACGGCCTGCTCCACCACGAGCCACGGCGCCGGGCCGAGCTGCGCACGCGCCTTCGCGGTGTGCTCGGGTGTCACGAGGTAGGTGTGGGCACCGTCGGCACGGTGGGCCGAGAGTTCAAGCATCTTGGGTCCCAGCGCCGCCAGAATGCGGGGCGGCACCGCTGGCTTCACCGCCCGATAAGCGGCAGCCGCCTTGTCCATGGCGTCAAGGTAGGCGCGCATCTTGGTGAGCGGCTGGCGGTACTCGTGGCCGCGGACACCTTCGACTAGACGGGCGTGGCTCACGCCCAAGCCGAGGAGGAAACGATCGGGGTGCGCCTCGGCGAGCGTGAGCTGGGCCGCGGTCATGGTGAAGGGATCGCGAGCCCAGATGCTGGCGATGCCTGTGGCGATCACCATGCG
>WNGA01024773.1_pt1 | contig 12852 bp, 9 predicted proteins | sample 5400061 | NCBI WGS metagenome assembly WNGA01 (sample SAMN13153366, study PRJNA577476) | soil metagenome | isolation source: 100 cm soil or saprolite under grassland replicate 2 | place: USA:California | collected 2016-06-15
CAGAATGGGACGGCAACGGGGCTCCCGGGTAGACGTGGATCTTGGTCGACCACGTACTTACCGGAGCCCCGTTGTCACGTCACCCCGCCACGCCGAACCCTTGACACCAAGCCGGATCCCTTAACTACCCGGCATTGGGGCTAGCCCACGTTGTCGTCGGCGGCAAATCGCAGCGTGCTGCCAGATGCGCGGCTGAGCGCCCGGAGCGCTGACTGCGTCGCCATGCCTTCGCTGGCCTGTGACTCGACACAGGGGCCTACTGAACGCGCGGGCACAGTCAGCGCCGTGCCCGGCTGTCCCGGCGTCCAAACGGATGCGATCTGCACCAAGCTCGCGTCGGATCGACGCCCACAACCCTGTTCAAGGCGCCATCACCCCGGAGGGGCACAGGGGACGGCGACCCTCGTCTCTGGCATGTGGGGTCACCCGTTGCTCGCTACACACCTACTCTGTCCACGTCCATGCACAGCAAGAAGCGAGTGCAGATGTCAGACCTCCACGAAGCGTTCGAAGCGCTCGCCGGCTTCGCCGCCCCGGATGCGCTGACCCTCCGCATCGGCGCGCTCGAGCGACAGCTTGCCGACCAGTCGCGTGAGCGTGCGATGGGCGAGCTCGAGGCTGAGGCCATCACGCCCGAGCTGCTTCAGGCGGCCCTGTCAGTCAAGCGGCTAGCCGGCCAGATCAATGTGATCGTCCACGCCGTTGGGATCCTTGTCTCGCTCTCGTACGTCCTGGAGCCCGGAGAGCGCATCGAGGAGCTCTCGCTCGGCGCCGGCAACACCGGGCGGCGCCACGACTTGGAGACGGACCGCCAGGTCGCCGAGTTCAAGTTCATCGAGTGGCGCGGCGGTGCCGAGTCGATCCGCCAGAACAACCTCTTCGTCGACCTGTTCAACTTGGCCAGCGCCGACACGGACAAGCGTCGCGTCCTCTACGTCGTGGGCAAGACCGAGCCGATGCGCTTCCTACAAAACCGGCGCGCCCTCGACAGCGTGCTGAGCAAGAACGCGGCGGTCGCAGGCCGTTTTCGCGAGAGGCACGCTGGCCGGTTTCGCACGGTGAACGAGTACTACATGAGCGTCGCCAGCCTGGTCGAGATCGTCGATCTCGCCGAGCTGGTGCCGGCCCTAGCTCGGAGGCACCTCTGATCGCCCACTCCTCCCTGACGATCCAGCGTCAGCGAGACTGACCAGTGTCTCTTGTAGTTCGGGCTACCTTGCGCTGGTGGAGCTATCGAGCTGAAGCGGCACACCGACTACTGCCGGGACGCCAAAGCGAGCGAGCTCGTACCGTCGCTAGCTTGCATTCCGACCTCAGAGAAGAGCCAGCCAATTCGTCCGGTTCTCACTCGAGACTCATCCGGATCACCCGCCAGCCGATGCCAATCGTTGCCACTCGCTGCTACTAAATCCAATCAGCTATATTCTCCGACGCGACGTGCACACGATGCCACTTCTAGCCATGTTCATGCCTTTCATCTGCTACGTCAGAAATGACGTGCATCCGTTTGATGCAGGCCGCCGGTGATGATGGGCAACCAGGTGACCGCATGGTGCCCGGAGGCCACCCAGCCCCAGCAGCACGAGTAGCCCCTCCAGCCACCCTCCGGCCACGGGGATCGCCGAGATCAGCACCACCGCCAGCAGGCCAAGCGCCAGCGCGCCGAAACCGCTGACGAACGAGCGGCCGCCACCCCTGAACAGCAGCCGCCCGAGTGCCAAGCCCACCGTCGCCTGCGCCCCGAAGGCCAGTGCGAGGAAGAACAGGAAGGCGATGATGCCCGCGCCCAGGATCCCGGCGAACATGATCACCGCCGACAAGGACCCGAGCCCGAGCAGGCCGAGCGCGATCGCCATCAGGACGGTGACCAGGATCACCAGCACCAGCAGGATGGTGATGCCGATTACCCCGAGGATCCCGACTGCGAAGCTGACCAGCGGACGTCCCCGTGCCGAGTCGGCCGCACCGCGGATCATCCGCGGGACCAGCCAAAGCATCAGCAGGCCGATGGCGAGGATGCTCGCGTACCGTCGCAGGCGGTCGAGCGCGCGGTCCGCCAGCGTGGGCGCCTGCTTCTGCCCGCGCTGCTGGACGGTGACCTTCTCGCTGCCGGCCACCGAGCCCGCCTTCGTGTAGTTGCCGGTGGCGCCCAGGACGCTGCCGGCGATGGCGCCGTCCATCGTCATCTGCCCGGCGCCGAAGATCAGGTCGCCGCCGACCCGCGCCCCCGAGGCGACGGTCGCCTGGCCGACCGCCAGCAGCACGTCCTCTCCTACACGCCCTTCAAGGCGCGCCCGGCCGCTGGCGACCCGCACGTCCCCGTCCACCTGTCCCGAGATCGTGGTTGACCCAGCGGCCACCAGCACGTCGCCAGTGACCGTGCCGGCGACCGTGACCTGCCCTCCCGAGGCGACCAGGTCGCCGTCGACCGTGCCGTCGACCCGCACCGTTCCCGCGGAGGCGATCAGGTCGCCCTGAACCGTCTCCCCAGCGGGCACGGTGACCTCCTGGCCGCTGCGAACCTTCCCGCCCAGCTCGGTCTGCTGAGCGACGGCCGCGGCCGACAGGGACGCCAGCGCAACGGCGAGGAACGCGATCGCCTTCAACAGCGGCTCCTTCGTGGTCTGGCGCGCCTTGCCGATCGACCGGACACCAGCGAGGCGTTTGCGACGATCCGTCCGATATTTCGACCGTAGACTACACAGGTCCATGCGTGCCAGCGCAGGCACATTGGACGTTCCAGGGGCGACAGGGGCCTGGGGCTTGATGAGGATGGCGGAGGTTGCCATGAACGAGCAGGGTCAAGGGGCCGCACCGAGCCAACCCGACGGAACCTTCCGCCCGGCCCGGCAGTACCGTCCCAGCCGTGGCCGCCGCGTGGGCGACGCCATCATCAGCGTGTTCATCCGGGCGGGCCTGGTGCCCAGCTCCTACCTGCTGACCACACGCGGCCGCAAGACCGGGCGCCCACGCACCAACCCGGTGACCGTCGTCGAGCACGACGGCAAGCGTTGGCTGGTCGCTCCCTACGGGCCAGTGTCGTGGGTGCACAACGCCCGCGCCGCCGGGCGGGTCACCCTGCGCCGCCGGCTCAAGGTGCGTGCGTACGCCATCCGAGAGGTCTCGGCCCAGGAGGCCGGACCCGTCCTCAAGCGCTACGTCCGCATCGCCACTGCCACGCGACCGTACTTCCAGGCCACCAAGGATTCCCCGGTGGAGGACTTCGTCGCCGAGGCGGACCGCCACCCGGTGTTCGAACTCACCCCCATCACCAGGGATCGCCATGACGACCACGGTGAACACTGAAACGGCAAGAACGCTGACTGCTGCCGGCCCTGGCCGGAGCGCGGAGGCCCACGTCGTGTCAGGCGACCGAGGCGGCCTCGTCCGGAGGAAGGTCGGTGGATGGCGTCACGGCGATCCAGCCAAGAGCTGCAAGATCCCGAATAGCCGCGACGATGTCCTGCTCGGCAAGTGGCGGGGTTCGTCGTTGCTTCCAGAGTTGCACCTTCGTGAGCACCTCGAGTTCGGCCGGTGCCCGATGGAGCTGCTGGCGCAGCGCCCCCGTCGCGAAGTGGACACTGGCAGCCAGCTCAGTCTCAGCGCTGTCGAGCCGGGCCAGCAGATCAGCCACCCGACGGATCGCCTGCTCGTGTGGAGCCAGGCTAGCGCCGTAGCGGGTGCGAGCATCTGCAAAGGTAGGTCCTGGACGTACGGCCAGCATGCGACCAGTTCGGGTTTCCGTTAGGACGCCGTTGTTGACCAGGCGGGTAAGCGCCCGAGCGAGGTCCTCCGCAAAGGGACCATAGCTGGCCTCCAGGAAGTTGAGCCCGGTTGGGATACCACCAGCGGTGGCGAAGTACGCCAGCTTCTGCAGGCGCATCCGGCCGACCGGCCAGGCATGGGGAGTCTCGCTGACCCGGCGAACCACCTCAGCAAGGGCGATCCAACCGGGCTCAAGCCGCGCATTGGGAATCACCTCCGGTCGAGGCGCGCGCGCAGCAAGGAACTCCACCGTGGCTTGCTCGTCCGGCGCGTCGAACGGCGCGTAGAGCACGACCGGGATGGGTAGCTGGTCCAAGTGCCGAAAGATGGTCGGACCGACCGTCGCCCAATCCAGCCCGCCGCTGCCGGCGCCAAGTGGAGGCACGGCAAGCGAGGTGACGCCCCACTCCCCCACATGCTCGGCCAGGTACGCCAGTCCCCGCTCGATATCGGCCACCCGGGACACCGAGCGCCAATGGTCCTTGGTCGGGAAGTTGATCACCCAAGGCTCGATCAGCCCACGCCACACGTAGGGCTCGCCGAGGCGTACCTGACCGGCCTCACAGCGTCGCTGGTAGTCGGCGAACATCTCCGGGAACCGCCGCTTGAACTCGAGCGCGACGCCCTTACCCATCACCCCGACGGTGTTGACGGTGTTCACAAGTGTCTGCGCGCTGGACTCGAACAGATCGCCCTTGCGCACGGCTTCGATCATGGGGCGCTCCGAAAGAACAGGTCGGGGTGGACGCGAATCGGGAGTGGCCGTCCCTGCAAGTGCTCGCGCAACCGCTGAGCAGCAGCCTCATCAGGTACATAGGCACCGCGGACGAACACCGGCGGCACACGCAGCCGCACCTACCTCCGCATGGATGGCCCGCCCATCCGAGCGTGGCACCTTCATCCCAATCCCCTCATCACGCTCATTGAACATAGGTTCGACAGGGGCCATTGTGCCAGGGGAAGGTGACAGCGACCCTACTACGGCTCACCAGGTGCAACCACCGACCCTCAAAGCGACTGTGGACAGGATGCCAACAGAGCCGATTCCGCCACGTCCCGCATCCCGGCTTGTCGTCGCCTACCTCAGCCTCGCCGCCCACATCGTCCGCGCCGACCTCCCCCCAAGGGCCGGACGCGGCGCACCCGACGCCATCCCCGCGGTGCTCCTCGCCGGCTCGCGATGGACCGGTCCCTGCACGGCCAAGGGCTCGGCGGCGAGCTGCTCTTCGACGCGCTGAGCCGAGCCGTCCAGGCCAGCGAGGTCGTCGCCGCACGGCTGGTGGTCGTCGATGCCATCGACGAGGCCGCGGCAAGCTTCTACGAGCACTGCGGCTTCACCGCCGTGCCCGGCAACCGCCAGCGGCTGGTCCAGAAGATCAGCGACATCGCCGCAGCCCTTGATAGGTAGCCCAGATCCCGTCATGGACGACAGAGATTGCGTTCTGTGAGCTGGATCACCACCCAGGGCCGCTGTGTGGGCAAGACCTCGGCATCGCCTTCGTGGGCTCCGGATGACGCCACGCGCGACCGCGCGCTGCCCCATCCGGCTGGCTGCCTTGCGACCGCTGCGGTCGTAGGCGCAGGGGAATGGGGTCAGGCGCCCTCGCCCGCGGTGACCGGTCGACGGAGCCGGCGAGCCCTTTACCTGAGGCTCGAGGTCGCTCGGCACGGCCCACGACGCACTATCCTCTGCTGTCATGTCGAAGGAAGCCGTTGCCGTCAGCCAGGCGCGGTCGAGGCTGGAGCGCCGGGTCGCCGCCGCCGCGGAGGCCACGTTGGCCCGCACAGACTCGGTCTCACCCGTCGAGGTGCTCACGGCGATCGGCTGGCTGCCGCCTGGTCTGGTCGACGACTGGCGACAGGGCCGCGTCGGCTGCCTGGAACACGTGCTGTCGGTCCGACCAGACAAGCTGGCCGTGGCGCTGGAGTGCCTGCGCCGCTGGGCGGCCGGCAAGGGGCTCGAGCCAAGCGAGGTCGCGTACGTGGCCGCCACGCGCGACCGGCGGCCGCTACGGTTCACCGTCGACGGCGGCGAGACCGGCGAGCGCGTCTGGCGCACCCACTGGACCCGCCCCGACCTGTCCGAGGCGGCTCGGCGGCGATTGACCGAGCGGCAGAGCAAGGCGCCAGACCTGGTGGTCATCGAGCCCCTCAACGAGTGGAGCTGTACCGGCTGCGGCGGCTCGGGCTCCCACCTGTTCATGGAGGACGGCGAGCCGCTGTGCCTTGGCTGCGCGGACATGGACCATCTGGTCTTCCTGCCCGCCGGCAACGCCGCGCTGAGCCGGCGCGCCAAGAAAGCAAGCCGCCTGGCGGCCGTGGTGGTGCGCTTCAGCCGCACCCGCAGGCGCTACGAGCGGCAAGGGATCCTGGTGGAGGAGGCAGCCCTGGAGCAGGCCGAGGCGCAGTGCCTGGCCGACGAGGACGCGCGCGGCCGCCGCCGCGAGCGTGACCGGGAACGACGCGCCGGCCAGGACCTAGCGTTCCAGGCTCGGCTGGCCGAGGCGGTCGTGCGGCTGTTCCCGGGCTGTCACAGCGAGCGCGCCGAGGCGATCGCCCGCCACGCCGGCACGCGCGGCAGCGGCCGGGTCGGGCGCTCGGCGGCCGGACGGGCGCTGGACGAGGAGGCGGTCCGGCTCGCCGTGGTTGCCTCGGTGCGGCACCAAGACACCAGCTACGACGAGCTGCTGATGTCGGGCGTCCCCCGTGCGGACGCCCGCGAGCAGGTCCGGCCTGACATCGACCAGGTCTTGGCCGCCTGGCAGAAGCCGTAGCCTCTGGCGTGGAACCGCATTCGCGCGCGTCACCCCACCGGCGGCGCCGCGGCCGCCGTGCCCTTCGCCGGGCTGCACGAGGCCAACCTGGCGCTGCCGCGCAGCCTCGGCGGGCCCGACCTGCGGTGCGCCGCCTTCTACGCGGAGACCGCGGCGCGACATGCACAGCGCACTCGGCCACGGGCAGCCGGAGAATGGCTGTGGCAGGATCCCACCATGGACGCTGACGCGACCGATCATCCGGGGGAGCCCGCATGGGCGCCCGATCTCCTGCGGCATCTCGGGCTGGCGGGACCGCTCGCACCGGCGGCGCTGAGCGAGCGTCTGCGGATGGGCTCTCCCGGCCTGACCCCAGAGCAGGTGGAGCGGGAGCTGCAGGTCCGCGGGGACGTGCACGAGACCGCGGATGGCTGGGTGAGCCTGCTTGCCGTCGCCGACGGTGCGGTCCTCAGCCACGTCCTCAGTGCCGAGGAGCAGCGGGCGGGAATGCTTGCCGCCGACGGGGACCTCGACCTGTGGGCGCGGCTGGCCGACGGGGGGTTGCCGCTGGCCCGCGGTGGGATGGTGCGCACGCGCTGGGCTGTCGGTCCGGAGATGCTGCCGGAGGGCTCCAGGACTGCCCTGGCCGGCCCGGACGGCTGGCTCGAGGAGCTCGAGGACGAGACGATCCTCACGCTGCGGCTGCGCGACGGTGCCTTGGAGGTCAGTGAGCTGGCCGAGCTGCAAGCCGGCGGAGAGGAACTCGTCGCGCGAGTCAAGCCGGTGATCGAGGCGTGCGGGACGGCGGCGGTCGAAGCGCTCAGGGCCTACGCGGAGGCGGAAGGCGGCGAGGCGGACGACGAGCGGGCGGCGGATCGCGATGATCCTGGCGTTCCCGGCGCCGCGCTGGACGACGTGCTCGCCGAGCTGGTCACGGCCCAGCCGGGCGTGCTCGACGACCCGATGCCCCCGCTGCGCATGATGCTGGCGACCGCCGGCCTGGAGGTCGTGAACGGCTTCGTCTGCCTGCCGGGCGCACCCTGGGACCCGACCGAGGTCGCCGGCATGTCCGCCGAGGAGATCCGCTGGTTCACCCTTGCCCGCGGCTTTCTGCGGACCCGCGAGGGCGAGGAGGTGCCCACCCAGGAGCTCGAACGGTTCCTGACCGTGCTGACCCTCTCGCCGGCGGTGCTGGAGCGCGTCGCGGACGAGGTGGAGCGCGAGCCGACAGAGGAGCTGCTGCTGCGGGCGGCGCGCCGGGCCGCCGCCACGCCGGCGCAGCAGGCGGGGGCGGCGCTGCTCGAGGCGCGGGCCGCTGAGGGGGACGGGCGGCCGGTCGAGGCCGAGCGGCTGGTCATGGAGGCGCTCAGCCACGACCCCGACCTGGAGCCGGCGCTGCGCGACGCGGCGGACTACGCCGCCACCCGCGGCGACGCCGCCGGCGCGGACACGTACCTGCGCCGGGCCGGTGCCCCGCCGGACGACGGCCTCCGCCGGGCGCTGCAGCGGCTGCTGGTGTCGCCGCCCCGCACCACCCCGCGCAACAGTCCGTGCCCGTGCGGGTCGGGACGTAAGTACAAGCTGTGCTGCCTGCGCACGCCGTCCCATCCCCTGTCCACGCGAGCGCAGGCGCGCTACGGGAGCATCGCGGAATACGCCCAGCGGGCGCCGAGCATCCCGACCGCGCTGGAGTACGCCGAGCTCGCCACAGCACTGGCCCCCTACGAGGTGACCGCGGTGCAGCCGGGGGTGTCGGCGACGGTTCGCCCGCTGCTGGGCGGCGACCCGGTCCGCCTGGACGACCGGTCGCTCTCCCGCGGCCTGCGGCGGCTCGACCTGCTGGTCGCCCGGGTCGTGGACGGCGGAGCCGGACCGGCGCTGCTGGCGCACCCGCTGCGGGTCGACCGGATGCGGCGCAGGGCACTGCTGCAGCTGTTCGACGGCGGATACGAGCCCGAGGAGGTCGCCGCATTCTTCGGCCCGCAACCGCCGCCGGTGCTGCAGAACCGAGAAGGCCATCCGCTGGTGCAGTGCACCGCCTCCTACGACGTTCCCGAGGCCGAGGCGGTCTGGGACCGGCTCGCCGCCCAGCTCGAGGACGAGGGGCCGGACCGGCTGCTCGCCGTACACGAGCTCGACGACGGCGAGTGCGTGATCCGCGGGTCGGTCGATCGCCTGGAAGGCCGCCTGACCGTAGAGGCCAACTCGGTCGAGCGGCTCCGCGACCTGCAGCAGCGGGTGCTGGCCGCCGCTCCAGGGGCCGAGTTGGTGTCGGAGTCGATCGTGCCGGTGGAGCAGCTCCTGGCGGAGCGCCGACGGGATCCGGAGACCGGACGCGACCAGGACCGGCAGGCCGGCCAACCGCCCTTCTCGGCCAAGGGACTCCCACCGGAGGAGTCCGCCGTGCTGCTGGACCAGTTCATGCGCGAGTACGAGCAGCGGTGGCCTGACCAGAAGCTCCCCGCCCTCAGTGGTCGCACGCCGCGCCAGGCCGTGGCCGAGGGCGGTAGCGCGCTCGCCGAACTGCACGCCCTGCTCGACGACATGCAATGGCGGGCCGATGCCTCGGGTGGCGGGATGAGCGCCGCTCGGATCAGGCGCGACCTCGGCCTCACCCACGACTGACCGACGCCGTCGCCAAGCCATGACCAGCGCATACCACCGTTTGGTGCCCTGCCGGGACGAACGCAAGCCGGATGGGAACCGACACAGGGACGGCGGCGTACAGCGGACATGCGGCGGTCGGGTGTCGGAGCGGCATGGTTGTCGTGCTGGTGCTGGCCACTGCCGAGTTCGCCCCGGGTCCTCGGATGACCAGGTCCCATCTGTACACCGGCGAGCCAGGGGCGGAGGTACAGCCCTGGTGATCAGTGCGTCGTTTCGGAGCGGCCGGGGTAGACTGGGCGGGAGCCAAGCGACCGCTGCTCGAACCTCCTCGGGTCTGGCAGGCATCTGACGCTCGACTCATGGCGCATCGATCCAGCTTCGAGCGTCACCGAGGAGTTGACCCTGAGCATGAGCTACCTCAGCGGCACGCCACGAACGCTCCCCGACCAGCCGGTGCGAACCGTCGACCCCGAGGTGGAACGGCTCGCCCACACGGTTGTCGACGGGTTGATCGCACGGCTGGCCGCCGAGCCTGCCGTCCCAGCCACGAGCCTGCTCGACAACTTGGCCGACCAGCTCCAACAGGCGGCGGCCCTACGCCGGCTCGGCGTCGTGCGGCGTACGCCCGCCTCCACGGCCCCGCTGGCCGCGACCCCTCGGCAGACCGGCGCGCAGCGCGCCACGAGGAAGCGACCGCAGTAAGACGCGCAGGCCAACCACCGCGCCGGCTGAGCGCCGGGAGGCTGGGGGGTCCTGGGCAGCTCGCCCCGACGGCCGGTCGGGATGGAGCGCGGCCGTGGTGCTACGGTAGGACCAGCCGACCACGGGAGACGCATGATGGTCGCGTCGAAGAGGCTGGGGATGGCCGTGCTTCCCCGTCCACCGCGCACGCGGACCCTGGTGGTCGCGGCGGGCGTCCTCGTGCTCCTGTGGGCGATCATCCGCGTCGCCCGCCTCTACACCGACCTGCTGTGGTTCCGCGAGGTCGGCAAGACCCAGGTGTTCTGGGGCGTGCTAACCGCCCGCCTCGTTCTCGCCCTGGTGGCGGCCACCGGCACTGGGGCGTTCGTTGCGGCGAACCTGTGGCGCGCGGAGCGGCTGGCACGGCGGAGCCAGCAGCAAGGTGCCGAATGGCCGGAGCCGACCGGCAGGCCGGGAGTGCTCGCCCGGCAGCTGCGGCCTCTTTCGGCCGGCGTCGTGGTGATCCTCGCGCTGGGGAGCGGGCTGCACGCGGCCGGGCGCTGGCAGACGGTGCTGCTGTGGCGCAACCGGGTGGCCTTCGGTGGCACCGATGCCCAGTTCCACCGGGACATCGGCTACTACGTGTTCACGCTGCCGCTGCAGCGCCTGGTGTTCGGGTGGCTGCTGTTCACCCTGCTGGCCGCGCTCGTGGTGGCCGGCGCGGCGTACTACCTGCTGGGCGGGATCCGGCCTGAGCTGGCTGGACGGCGGGTCGCGCCCGAGGCCCGCACGCACCTGTCGCTCCTGGTCGCCCTCGTGCTGCTGCTCAAGGCGTGGGGCTATCGACTGGACCAGTTCTCGCTGGTGTTCTCGCCCCGCGGCGTCGTGACCGGCGCCTCCTACACCGACGTGCACGCTCAGCTCCCCGCGCTGCGCCTGATGGTGCTGCTGGCGCCGGTGTGCGCCCTGCTGGTGATCGCCACCGCACGGTCGCGTGGCTTCGCGCTGCCGGCCAGTGGCCTGGTGCTGTTCGCCTTGTCGTCGATCCTGGTCGGGGGCGTCTACCCCACCTTCGTGCAGCGCTTCCAGGTCGCCCCGCAGGAGCTGCAGCGCGAACTCCCATACATCCAGCGCAACCTCGACGCGACCCGCAGGGCCTTCGCGCTCGACCGGGTGGAGACGACCGAGTTCGCCGCCTCCGAGGACCTGCCGGCGGCCACGCTGAGCGCCAACCAGGTCACGGTCGGCAACGTCCGCCTGTGGGAACCCAGCGTGCTCAAGATCGCCATCCAGAACCTGCAGGCGATCGGGCAGTACTACGAGTTCAGCGACGTCGATGTGGACCGCTACCCGATCGGGGGCACGCCGCGGCAGGTGATGATCTCGGCCCGCGAGGCCGACCCGCGCAACCTCGACCGGTCGGCCCAGACCTGGCAGAACCTCCACCTGGCCTACACCCACGGCTACGGGGTGGTGGCCGCCCAGGTCAACACTGCGGAGGCGTCGGGGCGACCCGAGTTCGTGGTGAGCAGCTTCGACCAGCCCGGAGCGGCCATCGCGATCCGCCAGCCGCGCATCTACTACGGCGAGCCGCCCCCGGACACCCCCGCGTACCTGGTCGCCGCCACCCGCCAGCCGGAAGTGGACGCCCCCGGACCCGGCGGCCAGCCGCAGGCGGCGTTCCGCTACGACGGCCGCGGCGGCGTCCCGCTCGGTGGACTGCTCCGCCGCCTCGCCTTCGCCGTCCGGTTCCACGACGTCAACCTGCTGATCTCCAGCAACCTGACCCCGGAGTCCCGTGTCGTCCTCTACCGCGACATCCGCGACCGTGTGGAGAAGGCGGCGCCGTTCCTGCAATGGGACGGCGACCCGTACGTGGCGGTCGTCGGCGGGCGCATCGTGTTCATCTGCGACGGCTACACCACCACCGACACCTACCCGTACGCCGAGCGGATCCAGATGGAGGCGGCGGCGCGCCGTGACGCCCCCGGCGACCGGGGCGTGCGCGGCCGGGCGAACTACCTGCGCAACTCGGTCAAGGCGGTGGTGGACGCTTACGACGGCACGGTGACGCTGTACGCCTTCGACGAGACCGACCCGTTGCTGCGGGCCTGGCGGCGGGCGTTCCCAGGCCTCTTCGAGGCCCGCTCGGCGATCCCGCCAGACCTCCAGGCCCACCTCCGCTACCCGGAGGACCTGTTCTCGATCCAGGCCAACCGCTACGCGGCCTACCACATCGTGGCGGCCAAGGACTTCTACTCCAAGCAGGACTTCTGGGCACTGCCCGAGGACCGCTCCGGGCAGATCCGGCAGAGCCTTGGCACCTCTCCGCTCACGGTCGGCAACACGCAGCCAGCCCGGATGCGCCCCTACTACCTCCTCGTCAGGCTGCCCGGCGAGAGCCGCGAGCACTTCGTATTGGTGATGCCGTTCACCCCCAACAACAAGCAGAACATGGTCGCCTACATGGCAGCTCGGGCGGACCCCGACGACTACGGCAAGATCACCCTGTTCAACCTGCCCCGCTCGCGCACGGTGTTCGGGCCTACGCAGGTGAACGCGCAGATCCTGGCCGACCCGGACGTGGCCAAGGAGCTCACCCTGTTCAACCAGCAGGGCTCCACCGTCACCCTCGGCAACCTGCTCACCGTCCCGATCGGGAATTCGCTGCTGTACGTGCAGCCCATCTTCATCCAGGCCAGCCAGGGCGCCATTCCCGAGCTGCGGAGGGTCGCGGCCTTCCTGAACAACCGGCTCGGCTACACGGCGACCTTGGAGGGCTCGATCGCCCAGGTGCTCGGCGAGACTCCCGAGTCGGCAGGACCCGGTCGACCACCGCCAGCCACGAGGTCCCGGCTTGCCCAGATCCTCGCCGAGGAGGCCAAGGCGTTCCGCCAGGCCCAGGAGGCACTCGACCGCAAGGACCTCGGCGCGTACCAGCGCGCCATCGACCGGCTCGGCAAGCTGATCCGCCAAGCCCAGCAGGCCGCCGAGGCCGCCCCCACGTCCACTGCTCCGGCCCGGGAGCGCTGAGCGCACCCACGGC